>Ga0123329_1003391_pt1 | contig 13258 bp, 13 predicted proteins | sample BioC12SIPDNA_FD_89703 | JGI IMG/M metagenome (GOLD analysis project Ga0123329, IMG submission 89703) | Anaerobic biogas reactor microbial communites from Washington, USA - Biogas_R1_B C12 SIP DNA | ecosystem: Engineered > Bioreactor > Anaerobic > Unclassified | place: Washington, USA | collected... | reverse complement strand
GTGCGACCGTCGTGTCGACGAAGGAGCTGCACTCCTGCGCGTAGATCGTGCCGCGGCCGGGCAGGTTCATCTCGAGTGCGCCGGCCAGCCCGCGAACAAGGGGCTCTGAGGCTTCCGGGGCGACACTGAACTGACACAGCTCGATGGGGCTGTCCTCCAGCCTCTCCGCATAGCCCAGAAGGCCGAAGAAGCGGGAGTAACGGCGGCGCCTGACGCTGCGTCCGCTTTCCACCAGAACGGACCCGACCCCCATCTCTGACAGGCGCTCCATCATGGCGCGGCCATGGTTGCGCGCCACGGCACATGTGATGCGGTGGACCGTGCTGCCCGGATCACTCACCGCTGTCCACTCCTTCCCCTGCCCGCGCCACCTTTCGCTGACGCAGTCGCGAGACCAGCCCGAACAGAAGCACGGCGACGACAGGGTAGACCGACGCCATGGCGAGGATCCCGAAGCCATCGGCAATGTCCAGCTCACCGCCCAGTCCAAGGCCCATCGCCAGGACCAGCGGCACAGTGACCGGACCGGTCGTGACGCCGCCGCTGTCCCAGGCAATGCCCGTGAACTCCTCGTCGCTGACCAGTGTCAACGGAAATAGAACCAGGTAGGGCGGCAACACCATCCAGACCATGGGAATGCCGTAGAGGATGCGGATCACCCCTGCAAGGAGGCCGAATCCCACCCCGATCGAGACGGCCCGCACGACGGAGTGGCTCTTGATGGTGCCGACGGTGTGATCCTCCACCGTCCTGCCCAGGGCCTTGAGGGCAGGTTCGGCAACGGTGGATCCATAGCCCATGCCGAAGGCGAAGAGCAGGATCAGCAGGACGCCGATGCGCGTCAACTCCGGATGTGTCAGGGGTGACGTACGGACGCGATGGATGTACAATTGACGATCACGGTCGTACCATTCGGGCCGGAACTCCACCGTCTGAACGGATTCGCCATCGAACATGTGGAAGACATCCACCCGGCCTTCCTTGATGTTGGCCGCCGGGAACACAACCGCAGGGTCGAAGCCATGGATGACGATCTGCCCCTTCTCTACCTGCATATCGCGGTACACCTGCGGCAATCGCCCCCCCACTTCCCTGCCCAACTGGCTCAAGCCGATCCCGATCCCCGTGGTGAGCAGGCACAAGCCGACCAGCGCAGAGGCGATTCCCAGAAACACCTCGTCCAGATAGCGTGGCCGATCTCGAATCAGGCACAGGAGCACGACGGCCAGGAACGCGACGAGCGGCAGAAGAGCCCGGGCCGCGTAGGTCAGTTCTCTGCGCAATATGGCGGAGACATGCGGTGTACCGCCCTCGCCGAGGGATCCCTGGGGCAGTCCTGCCCCATCATCCGTGTCCGCAGCCGCCAGAAGCCCCGGGGTTTCCTCGCCGCCGTGCCTGGCGGCGTAGTCCCTCAGCGCCTCTTCGTTGCGGAACAACTGCAGGGCCTTCTCGCGATTCTCGGGTGCGAAGAACTCGCGCTGCCCGGTCGGAGGCGGAACACGCGGCAGCAGGACGGCCCCGAGCATGAGGACGGCGAGGACGGGAAACGCCGAGGCGAGTGCCACGGTGCCGAACCCGCTTACCGTCCCCTCGGCTCTGCCGGAGGATCTGGAGACGCCGATGCCCAGTGCCAGAACCAGCGGCACGGTCACAGTGCCGGTGGTGACGGCGCCGGAGTCCCATGCCAGCCCCACGATGCTCGCCAGGTTCGCCGAGCGTGAGACCACGTACGAGAGCGGCAGCAGAAGGCCGATGGTGCCCAGGATGAAGGGTTTGAGGGACACCCCCGCATAGATCCGCACCATGCCGACGGTCATGGCGGCGCCCACCCCGATGGCGATGGCGCCGATCAGCCATTCCGGCTCGCGCTGCAGCAAGTAGAACAGCAACGGGGCTTCCCAGGCGGCGATGTCGCTGCCCAGCGCCCGCAGGGCCGCCACGGCCGGCTCGGCCAGCGTGGCACCCACTCCGAGCAGAAAGCCCACGGGGATGATCGCTCGCAACCCGCCGCGCGAGGGCAGCCGACTCCCAACCCGCTCAGCCAACGGCATCAGGCCGATGAGCAGCCCTTCCAGGAACAAGGTCAGTCCCAGCACCACCAACGCGATCCCGCCGGCCACCCGCAACGCCTGTTCCGGCGCGCGGCCGAATATGAGCACCTGGAACGCCACGAGATAGGCTACGATGAAGGCAACCGACCTCAGTTGCTCGCGCAGCCGCACGGCCGCGTAGCCCCCGACCATCCGCAACGCGACGGGGAAGGGTATCTGTACTCTTGGCTCTGCCATAGTTCCTGGTCGAAACGCGTCCGGTTCCATCTGCGAAGGGTGCCCTGAGGCGTTCGCAGACACGCCGCCGGTCTCTGCCCGGAGTGCGGCCCGGTCAGCCGAACGGTGTCCCTGCCGACATTGGACACGACAGGTGGGGCGGCGTCAACCGCCCGCGAGATGCGGCCCTGGCGCCTGAGGGACCGTGCGTCACTCGCGTGCACAGGCGGCCGGGGCCGGTCATGGTGCGGAGGCGGTTGCGCCGGCGGGAACGGCACGGCACAGCCGGGGCGGGGCGCCGCGCTGGCACGAATCCGGCACGCACGGACGGCCGGCCCCGTTCCCGGCCTGCCAGGCCCGGGCAGGCTCGCGGACCCGACGCATCCGGCGCGTTCAGTCCTCGACCGTGAACCGCCCGACCATCGGCTGCTCCAGGGTCACGTAATCCTCGTAGCGCATCCGGACCGTGCGGTCGTGCGTCCCGGCACGGAAGACGATCTCGTCCCGTGTGCTCAGCGACTCGTCCATGCAGGTGTCCATGCCGTACTGAGAGCCGAACGGCGGCTCGGCGCCGATCTGGCAGTCGGGGAAGAGCACCTTCAGTTCGGGCTCCTCGGCCAGCCTCACCGGGCCGCCCAGCATGTCCCCGGCGGCCCGCATGTCGACGTGGCGGCTGGCCGGCAGCACCAGCATGCAGGCGGTCTCGCCGTCCTTGACGATGACGGTCTTGGCGAACATGTGGCCGGTCACGTGCTCGGACGCAGCCACTTCCTGGGCGCTGAAGGCCTGCTCGTGCCGCTCCAGACGGAACTCCACCCCCTTCTCGGAAAGGAATGCCTCCACGTCCATGTCGCGTCCCCCCTTTGCCCCAAAGCCACGCGAACACAGAGTCCTTTCCAGCCACGATACCCCGCCCCCGGGGCCGCGTCAACCCCTTTGCACGGCGCGTCTGCGGACGGCCCGCTCACCGTACGAGCAGGACGGGGCAGGGGACCTCGTCGACGATGAGCTGCTTCTCACGCGCCATCAGGTCGCGGCGGGCCGTGCTGGCCCGGTAGGCGCCCATGACCAGCAACGTGGCGCTCCGGTCCTTCTGCTCGCGCAGGATGGCCGTGTGGCAGGCGCCGCGCAGGAGCGACGTGCGGTGCTTCACCGCCGCTTTCTCGGCCAGTTGCGCCACGTAGTGGATCTGCTTCCTGCACGACTCCTCCAGCTCATGCTCGTATTCCTCCATCTCCTCTTCGATGAAGATGTGCGACGACAGGAGCTGCTTGAGCGTGCTGGTATCGACGACGGACGCGATGATGAGGAACGCGTCCTCGGCCGCTGCCAGACGGATGGCGTCCCGGGCGGCCTTCATGCCCTCCGGGCTGCCCTCGGCAAACAGAAGGATCGTGGCGTAGGTGTGACGGGCCATAGTTCAGCGCGCCTCCGAGGTCGGTGCCGAGCCGGGAGCGGGGCCGTCGGCGGCCTGCCGCTTGCGTTTCACCTTGCGCAGCACGATGAACTCCTCGCGTTGCCGCTCGGCCAGGGCGTCCTCGATGCGCCGCAGGACCCCCTTATATTGCGGGATGTACACCTTTTCAAGCGCGTTGACACGGCGCTGCGTGCGCTTGATCTCGCGGGCCAGGCGCAGGACGGCATTCTCCACCTCGGCCAGCTCGGCCACCAGCGGCAGGGACTCCAGGAAGCACCGCATCGCCTGGTCGGTGTGGCTGCGGCCGTCGGCGATGCCGAACTGCAGCCCGAAGGGCGCCGGGGTGCAGCGTATCCGGGGCACCGCCACGCCCATGACCGAGCGCGTCGTCGCGCTCAGAACGTGCTCCATGCGCGTCCCGGCCGCCTGCCGCTGCAGGCCCGTCAGCCCGGAGCGCACGGCCGCCCGGTGCAGGGCCTCGTAGGCCTCGGCCATCGTCCGGTCGATCTGCTCCTTGATGCGTCGGGCGGCCTCCACCTGGGCCATGAGTTCGAGCACGAGGATCTGCCGCTTCTGCTCCAGAAGCTCGTGACCCTCCTCCACGCGTTCCAGGCGGTCCTGCAACTGCAGGTAGTTGCGTCGGGTCGGTGTCGTATCGAGCGCCGGCATCGGTTTCACCCGGACATGGAGGGGCCCTGTTCGCCGTCCGCCCCGTCATCGCGGGGGAGGTAGCGGTCCAGCAGTTCGTCGTCGAGCCGCGCCAGTTCGCTGCGCGGCAGCACGCCGGCCACCTGCCAGGCGAGGTCCAGGGTCTGTTCGATGGAGCGGTTCTCCTGCTCGCCCTGGTGGACGTACTCCCTCTCGAAGGCATCGCCGAATGCGAGCACCTGCCGGTCCATGGGCGAGAGTTCCTCCTCGCCGATGACGCTGGCCAGCCCGCGCACGGACTCCACCCGGCTGTAGGCGGCGTAGAGCTGGTTGGAGATGTCCATGTGGTCTTCCCGCGTGGACCCCTTGCCGACGCCGTCCTTCATCAGGCGCGAGAGGCTCAGCAGAGCGGCGACAGGCGGATAGACGCCCTGCCGGAACAGCCCGCGGTCGCAGACGATCTGCCCTTCGGTGATGTAGCCCGTCAGGTCCGGCACGGGGTGCGATATGTCGTCGGCCGGCATGGTCAGGATGGGCATCAGCGTGATGGAGCCCTCGGAGCCCTTGATGCGGCCGGCGCGTTCGTAGAGGGCGGCCAGGTCGCTGTACAGGTGGCCCGGGTAGCCCTTGCGGGCGGGGATCTCGTCGCGGGCGCTGCTGATCTCGCGCAGCGCGTCGCAGTAGTTCGTCATGTCGGTCATCAGCACGAGCACGTGCATGTCGCGCTCGAACGCGAGGTACTCGGCCAGGGTCAGGGCCGTGCGCGGGGTCTGCACGCGCTCGACGCTGGGGGTGTCGGCCGGGCTGAGGAAGAGGGCCACCTTGGCCAGCACTCCGGCATCCTCGAACGAGCGGCGGAAGAAGTCGGCCTCGTCGTTCTTGATCCCCATGGCGGCCAGGATGACGGCGAAGGACTCCTCGCGGCCGGGCAGCGTGGCCTGGCGCACGATCTGCGCGACCAGGCGGTCATGGGGCATGCCCGAGCCGCTGAAGACGGGCAGCTTCTGGCCCCGGATGAGGCTGTTGGAGCCGTCGATGACGCTGATGCCCGTCTGGATGAAGTCGGTCGGGTAGGCGCGGGCGGCCGGGTTGACCGGCCGGCCGCTGACCTCGCGGAGTTCTCCGCCATACGGGGCCGGGCCGCCGTCGATGGGCCGGCCCAGCCCGTCGAAGACCCGCCCGAGCATGTCCTGGCTGACGCGCACGGCGAACGGCCGGCCCAGGAACCGCGTGCGCGTGCCCGCGCCCGACAGGCCCATCGTGCCGCCGAGCACCTGTACCACGGCCGTGTCACCGTGGACCTCCAGCACGGTGCCCGGACGGCGCCGGCCCTCGTTGTCGGTCACCTCCACCGTCTCGTCGTAACCCACGCCGTGCACGCCCGAGATGAACACCAGCGGGTCGTCCACACGGTCGACGCCCACGTACTGAACCGGCTGGTCGCGCACGGGTTCGCCAGGGGAGGATGCGATCGGGTCGGTCATGGGGCGTATTCCCTTTCCAGCTCCCCGAGCTGCTCGTCCAGCCGGCTCAGGAGGGCACGCAGGGCGTCCTGGTCGTCGTTGGGGATGCGCGAGGCGGCGCGCTGCAGCTCCCCGACGGCCTCCATCTCGCGGATGCGCGCGATGGGAGCCCCGCGTCGGATGATGTCCTGCGCCCGACGGTAGAAGGTGACGAACGCCGTGAGCAGCATCACCTGCTTGATGGGGCTGCAGAACGTGTCGATCGGGTCCAGGGCATTCTGGCGCAGGAAGCCGTTCTTGAACATCTCGGCCACCAGCAGGATGAGCCTCTGGGCGTCCGGGAGCACGTCGGGGCCGACCAGGCGGACGATCTGCTGCAGCTTCTCCTCTTCGGACAGCAGCCTCACCATCTCCTCACGCCGGGCCGCCCAGTCGGGGCTGAGCCGGCGCCACCAGTCCGCCAGGTCGTCCACGTACTGGCTGTAGGAATCCAGCCAGCTGATCGCCGGGTAGTGGCGGGCATGCGCCAGGGCCGGGTCCAGTGCCCAGAGGCAGCGGGTGAAGCGCGTCGTGTGCTGGGTGACCGGCTCGCTGAAGTCGCCCCCGGGCGGGCTGACGGCGCCGACGACGGTCACGCTGCCCTCCCGCCCTTCGAGCGTCTCCACCTGGCCCGCGCGTTCGTAGAACTCGGCCAGCCGGGCGGCCAGGTAGGCCGGGAATCCCTCCTCAGCCGGCATCTCCTCCAGCCGGCTGCTCGCCTCGCGCAGCGCCTCGGCCCAGCGGCTGGTCGAGTCCGCCATCAGCGCCACGTGGTAGCCCATGTCCCGGTAGTACTCGGCCAGCGTGATGCCGGTGTAGATCGACACCTCGCGGGCCGCCACCGGCATGTTGGACGTGTTGGCGATCAGCACGGTGCGCTCCATCAGCGAACGCCCCGTGCGCGGGTCGGTCAGGCGCGGGAACTGGCGCAGGATGTCGGCCATCTCGTTGCCGCGTTCGCCGCAGCCGACGTAGACGACGATGTCGGCTTCGATCCACTTGGCCAGTTGCTGTTGGAGGATCGTCTTTCCCGTGCCGAAGTCGCCCGGCACGGCGGCCGCCCCGCCGCGCGCGATCGGAAAGAGCGTGTCGATCACCCGCTGTCCGGTCACCATGACCGCGCGGCCGGCCGCCCGGGAACCGTACGGCCGGGCACGCCGCACGGGCCAGCGCTGGACCATCGAGAGGCCCGGCACGCCGGCCTCGGCAGACTCCACCAGCACGTCGTTCACGCCGTAACGGCCCGCCGGACGCACCGAGGCCACCCGGCCGTGCACGCCGGGAGGCACCAGCAGCCGGTGCTCGACCGCGGGCGTCTCCTGCACCACGCCGAACAGCCGGCCCGGCACCAGGCTCTCGCCCGGCTCGACCCGGGGGGTGAACTCCCACTGCCGGTCGGCGTCGATCGGGCTGAGGTCCTGCCCGGCCCCCAGATACGGCCCGAACCGCTCGGCCAGAGCCCCCAGCGGACGCTGCACGCCGTCGAATATGCCCCCCAGCAGCCCCGGCCCGAGATCGACCGACAACGGACGGCCCGTGCGCTCCACGGCGTCGCCGGGGCGAAGCCCCGTCGTCTGTTCGTAGACCTGGATGGTGGCCACGTCGCCGGAGAGCTTGATGACCTCGCCGATGTGACGCTGCGGGCCGACGCGCACGACCTCGTAGGCCTCCACGCCGCGCAGGCCCCGGGCGTCAACGATCGGCCCGCTGACGCGGACGACCGTGCCGTTCTCCGCACCGGATGCGTTCATGGCCGGCCCTCCTGCGCGTCGATGACCAGGGGCGCCACGCGTGACTCGATCTCCGGCCACAGCCGCTCCATGCGGGCCTCGAACGTCTGGTCGGCCAGCTCCCCCCCGCCTGCGCCCCGCACAACGAGCCCGCCCGAGGCGTCCGGCGCATCGTCGGAGAGCGTCACGCGGACCGCGCGGCCGGTGCGGTCGCGCACGGCCCGTTCCACGGCCGCCGGCAGCGACCGGCCCCAGCGCTCCCGGTCCCGCGGCCGGAGCCCGAGGGCGAACTGCTCGCCCGACATGGCCTCCACGGCGCGCGCCGCCAGTTCCGTCAGGACGTCCGGATAGCCCTCGGCCTCCGTGAGCCGCGCCAGGGCCTCCAGCGCCTCGGCGCGCACCCGCTCGAGCACCTCGCGGCGGCGGCGCAGGCGCAACGAGGCGACGCGCTGTTCGAGCCGCGCCCGCCCGACGCTCTCCAGCCGCTCGACCCATTCGTCCGACCGGTCCAGGACCATCCGGGCCGTCTCGGCCGCCTCCTTGCGGGCCGCGTCCAGGATGGCCCGCGCCTCGCGCTCGGCGGCCTGCCGCCGTCGCTCGGCCCGTCGCTCGGCATCGGCGCGTATCTCCTGCGCCAGGTTGTCTTCCTGTTCACTCATGCGCTTTCCGGCGTGTCTTTCCTGGGACGACCTCAGAGCCTGATCCCGACGGCCTCGCGGATGAGCTTGAGCAGCGACGGCCCCTCGGCCGCCGGGCCCTCGGGGCCGGGGATCTCCACGATCAGCGGCAGCGTGTCGCCGAACCGGATGGCGTTGATCTGCCGGCGGACCCCGTCGGCGACCCGTTCGGTGACGATGACGACCTCGTCGGCCTTCGCGCGCGCCAGCCGGTCCAGCTCGGCGGCGGCCTCGCGCGCGTCGGAGACGACGGTGCCGCGCACCCCCGCGAATCGGAAGCCGGTCACGGTCTCTTCGTCGGCGATGACGTGGAACTCCATCGGACCCTCCCTCCTGCCCGCTACGTCACCTTCAGCCAGAGCGCGTAGAGCAGGACGGACACCAGGAGGCCGTAGATCGCGATGCCCTCAGCCAGCGCAACGAAGATGAGGCTGCGTCCGAGCAGCTCCGGTTTCTCGCTGGCCGCCCCAAGCGCAGCGGTGCCGATGCGGGCCACCGCGTACCCTGCCGCCAGGCACGGCACGCCGATGGCTACCGCGATGGCCACCGCCAGGTCCCAGCGCACCGGCGAGGACTCCCCGGTCGACGGCTGGTCCTCAGCGGTCGCCGCCGCCTCGCCCGGCGTGTCCGAGAACGCGGCCAGGGCCACACCGGACGATGCGCAGAGCGTGCCCAGCACAAGCGTCAGCAGGAGCACGCGGCCGACGTACTGCCTCTTCATCCGCCCGACGTCCATGATGCATCTCCTCAACGAACAAGGTCCTACGGCGATCCGTCTCCGTCTCCGTCAAGGCGGAACGGCCGGTAGCGCACGCCCTCCGCCTGGAAGAACTTGGTGAAGAACTCGTAGTACTCCAGACGCAGTATCTGGATGGTCACGATCAGGCCTTCCAGCCCGACGATGACCGCCGTGCCCAGAACGAACACCAGGGCGGACCAGACGGCGGCGCCCGGAAGCCCGGCCACGATACGCTGGAGGATGAACACTGTAAAGCACAACGCGGCATGGCTCAAGGCGAACGCCGCCACCCGCAGGAACGAGAAGGTGTTGGCCACGAAGACCATCAGGGTCTCCAGCCCCTCGACCAGGCCCTCGAACACCCCCATGGCCAGGCCGCCGGCCGATACCGGCTCCGACGGGCGCAACACCCTGTGGAGCGGCTCATGGAGGATGAGCACCAGCAAAGGCACGCCGACGGCGGCAACCGCCAGCCAGAGGTCCTCCCTGCCGAAGCCGGCCACCACGCACTTGGCCGCCAGACCCAGCAGCCCCCAGTAGAGGACGATGCCGGTCAGCCCGAATCGGCCCAGCAGGCCGCCCTCGTAGTCGCCCCTTCGCAGCCGGTTCACGATGTTCAGCACCGCCCCCAGGCTGATGAGCGCCATGCCGAGCCCCATGGCGAGCAGAAGGTAGCGGACCACCATGTCCGGCGAACCGGCGTGCTCGCCCTCGAACCGGATCGGCTCGAAGCCGAGCGTCAGCGGGAAGCCCCGGTCGGCCAGCGACAGCCCGAAGAACGTCCCCTGCACGAACGTGCCGAACAGCATGGCGGCCAGGCCGCTCGCGGCGACCACGTGGCCCAGCTCCCGGGGCACCCGGGCGCGCGCCCGCCACGCGATCAGGACCCCCGCCGCCAGCAGGCAGAGCCCGTGGCCCAGGTCGCCGAACATGACGCCGAACATGACCAGGAACGTGACGGCGAACATCGCCGTCGGTTCCAGCTCGGTATACGAGGCGACGCCGTAGCCCTGCACCAGCCGCTGGAAGGGGGCCAGGAACCGCGAGTGCACCACGTAGCTGGGCACGCGGCCCTGCCGGATCTCCTCCGGGTCCGGGGGGCGGTCCTCGACGATCGCCCGTCCGCCCGTCGCCCGCAGGACCGCCTCGCGCACCTCCTCGACGCGGTGCTCCGGCGCCCAGCCTGCAATCACCGCCGTCGCCCAGGTCACGCCGAAGGTCTGCTGGGCCTCGCTCAGTCGGGTCTCCACGGCCAGGGCCGCCGCCGCCTGCCGCAGGGGCTCGCCGTAGGGAGCCGCCAGGCCCTGGAGTTCGGCGCGGAACGTCGCCACGCGGCCGGCGAGTTCCTGCCGCTTCCGCACGGCCTCCGAACACACGTCCGCCGGCGTGCGCCCCTGCCAGGCAGGCACGTTCTGCTCCTCGAAGCCGTGGTCCCTGAGCACCGTCTCCATCGCGAACCGCCGGCGGCGCGAGCTGAGGGCGAGCAGGTGCACCGGCCGGCCCGGCGCCACCTCCCACTCGTCCAGTGGCAGCAGCAGCACGCCGTCGGGCATGGCCTCGCGCAGGGACTGCAGGCTGCCCCCGTCGACCAGGCCCAGGCGCGCGTCCAGCAGGTCCGAGTCCGCCAGGCGCTCCAGCGACGCGCGCACGTTGCGAAAGGGCGTCAGCCCGCGCACCAGTTCGTCGGTCTCGTGCAGCGCCTGCTCGGCCGCGGCCAGCCGGTCGGCGCTCGAGCCGAGGGCCGCCTCCACGGAATCGAGCAGGGCCTCCACCTCGCCGGTGCTCATCGGCGTCTCGGGAATCTCGGAAGGAGGGGCCGCCGCTTCCAGTCCCAGACGGCGCGCGATGGCCTGCAGGCGGCCCGCAAGCGCCGCACACCGGGACACGTCGTCCGGGATGCGCTCCGGCTCCAGGCGCCCGCCGCCCTCGTCCAGGCTGCTCTTCAGGTGCAGGACGCCCAGGCGGCCGAGCACCTCCGCCACAGGGCGGGCCTGCGCCTCAAGGACCACGATGCGCAGCTTGCGCATGGCAGCGGCCATCCACATCGCCCGTGTCCTTCACTCGAGCTGAGAGCCGAAGCGACGTCAGCCCGGATTCGGCCGTTCGGCCGTCTCCTCAGGCGTCCGTCCATGGTGCAGCCTCTGGGCCAGTTCCAGCAGGCGCCGCGTTTCGTTTCGTTTCAGGTAGAAGTAGCTGACCAGGAGCGCGCCGGCCGACGACGTGGAGTAGAACTGCCGGTCGGCGGCGTGAACCGTCCGCTGCCACAGCACCTCCTCCAGCTCGCCGATGTCGGCCGCGGCGCCAACGCCCGGCACCCGGCGCAGGAACGGCACCGTATCGACCAGGCGGTCGATGTCCGGCCGGGCATGCACCGCCTGCAGCATCTCGTCGGTCGCACCGCCGGCGGCCGGCGGCAGATACGGCGACCACTCCTCCCACGAGAGCGCGTAGACGGCCGAGGCCCGCAGGGTGGCCAGCAGGCGCATCGCCTCGCGTTCGGCACGGATGGGCCCGGCACAGCGCCGGGCCTCCGCCGCCGGGAGCCGGCCGATCGCGTCCCGCACGCCCTCCCAGTAGCCCCGGTCGAAGGCCATCTCCAGGTACGCCCGGTTGCGCGTCGCCTCGTGGGCGTCCATCGCCTCCCGCGCACCGGACCGGACGAAGGGCAGAGGGATCGCGTCCACGAAGGCGCCGACCGTCGGAGCCGCCCGCAGCACGTCCACCGGCAGCGCGCGGTTGTCCGGCAGGTCGATCAGGTAGGGGGACGGGTCCTCCTTCGAGCCGTGCAGGCGCAGCAGAACCTTCAGGTTCTCGACGCGGTAGCGGTCCAGCAGCCGGCGGTAGAGCACACCCCGGGGCCCGCCCGCGTATCGGGCGAGGCCGTTGAGTTCGGCGACGCAGCCGCGCAGGATGACCCGTTCCAGGTCCGACCGCCCCGCGACACGTTCGTGCGGGTAGAGGCGGAGTGCCAGGTCGGGCAGAGACGGTTCCCGCGCCAGCTCACGCAGCCGGTCTCCCTCCAGCAGGAGGCTGCGGCGTCCGCGCAGTTTGGCGAAGAGGAACTCCCCCGGTACGTCGCCGAGCGCCGGGGCCTGCGCATCGGCTGGGAGAGCACTTGTCATCGGCTCATCCGTGCTGCGAGCCCGGGGGCCACGACGTCCACCGCCGTTTCGACTGCGCGCGCCATGTGGGCCGGCGCGATGCGCTCGACGGAGGGGAGGTCCTTCTCCTCCCGTTCCAGGCGCTCGGCCATCCGCTCCCCGAGGGCGCTCTCGACCCTCTCGACGGCCGCCGCGGCCTTCTCGCGCGCCTCTTCCTGCGCCTCGGCCACGAGGCGGCGCGCGTCCCGACGGGCCCGCTCCAGGATCTCCTCGGCCTCACGCTCCGCCCGGGCGATGACGCCGCGCGCTTCGTGCTCCACGCTCAGGAGGCGGTCGATGACGTCGCTCACTGCTCCTCCTCCTGCGCGCCGACGATGGCGGCGATCAGCTCATCGGCGGCACGCACGGCGACCAGCCGGTCGTAGAGCCCGGGCATCTGCATGAGCGTGCCGATGTCGGCGAGCACCTCGACGTTGGGGCCGGGATTGTGGGCTTCGGCGACGACCAGGAAGACCAGGTGCACGGGCCGCCCGTCCGCCGAGTCGAACTCGACCCCGTCTCGGCTCACGCCCACCGCAACGGCCACCCCACGGATGCCCTCATGCCGGGCATGCGGGATGGCCACGCCGGAGCCGATGCCCGTGCTGCCCTTGTCTTCGCGCGCGTAAAGGGCGTCCAGGAGCGCCTCGCGGTCCCGTGCCCGGCCGGTTCGCACGAGGAGTTCGAGGAGTTCGGCAATCGCCTCCTCCTTGTCCACCGCTTCCAGTGGAACCTTCACCGTGTCTCTGCTGAGGAGAGATGCGAAATCCATGGGGGGGCCTTTGAAGCCGGCATGGCGCCGCGTGGTCAGTTAGTGGACTATACGCCAATGCCCACCGTGTGTCAACGCGCAGTCTATGCTCCGGGCCGGGGAGTTGCGGGCGCGCCCGCCGTGGCGGTACACTCTGCGCGACCCGAAGGAGCCCCCATGGTCGGACCGGACCTCCTCCCCCAGCGGCGAAGCGTTGCCCCTGCCAGGATCCTCTGGGTACGGGCGCTGAGCTGGGCGTTCTACTGTAATGTCCCATAAGTGCGGTTGATTAACAGTTCGCGGCATGGTATCATTCTCCGCATAGGAGGGTGAGGACCATGCGACGAGCCAAACCGATTGTGCTGGACAAGGAACAGACGGAAGTCC
>Ga0123329_1003387_pt1 | contig 13272 bp, 12 predicted proteins | sample BioC12SIPDNA_FD_89703 | JGI IMG/M metagenome (GOLD analysis project Ga0123329, IMG submission 89703) | Anaerobic biogas reactor microbial communites from Washington, USA - Biogas_R1_B C12 SIP DNA | ecosystem: Engineered > Bioreactor > Anaerobic > Unclassified | place: Washington, USA | collected... | reverse complement strand
CGATCCCCGTCGGAACATCGGTGTGTGCGTTCACCCTGCTGCCCTCCCTTCACTCCCATTGCCGTTCCTGAGCGAGTCGAGTTGATGCCGCATCCCCACTGCGGTGGGGAAAACCAACTGCGAGCGTGATCGAACTCACCTGATCTACGGCTCATCCCCGGCCGGGGATACTCGACAGAGGACACACTAGCGCAATTAGATCAGGTGAGTTAGAGTTCTGACCATCAAACGTCGGCAGACCTCCGCGGGGGTGGGAGATGCCGACGCGCAATCGGTTGTTGCACGTGGGGAGGGCGCAAAACCGTGGGTGACAAGCACCTGATCGTTCTACCTGACCGGTCCGACATGTCCGGATCGTTCGCTATGCACCAAGCGGGCTGTCGTGCAGCCCAGTAACCGACTGCTCAGCGCGTGGGCGAAGTCGAACAAGGCCGACGAATCCCTGTCGCTGATCCGCCACAGCGAGGATGCAGCAGCGATCGCGGGACACATATGGGACGACTGGCTTCCGCGCTCCACGAAGAATGTCCTCGCCGGCGCACTGACGAACGACGAGGCCCGAGTGCTCGCCCGCTGGCTCGCGGGTGTCCACGACGTGGGCAAACTGAGCCCCGCGTTCGCGTCGCAGGTCGGTCCGCTCGCCGGCGCGATGCGCGATGCCGGTCTCGACATGGCGTTGGCCATTGCGAAGCGCCGCGAGGTACCGCATTCGGTGGTCAGCCACCGGGCAGTTGCCGGCTTCCTGGAAGGCCACGGAATGCCGAAGCGCGTGGCGGAAACTTACGCTGTGATCGCCGGTGGCCATCACGGCACTCCACCCGTTTCCGGCCAGCTGTCACGCGCGGAGGATCGTGGACGCTACGGAGGGCCCGAGTGGAAGGCCACCAGGAACGAACTCCTCGAACACATCTCGGAGTTGACCGGCGCTTCCGACCTGTTCGAGAAGTGGTCGGCCCTCCCGCTCACCCCGCAGCAGCAGGCGCTGTGGACGGGATTCGTGATCATGTCCGACTGGATCGCCAGCAGCGACTATTTCCCGCTCGGTGACCGGCGTGAGTCCGTGACCACCGCCGCCGAGGCGTGGGAGGATCTCGAGCTCCCGCCGCCCTGGCGAGCCGCTCCGCCGTCGACGATCGACGAGCTGATGGCGGCGCGTTTCACCCTTCCCGATGGTGCGACAGCCAATTCCGTTCAGCGTGCTGTCGCCGAAGCGGCTACATCGATGGCGGAACCCGGACTGATCGTCATCGAAGCGCCCATGGGTATCGGAAAGACCGAAGCGGCACTCGCTGCGGCGGAGTATCTCGCTGCGAGATTCGGTCAGGGAGGCGTCTTCGTCGGCTTGCCGACGATGGCAACATCGAACGCCATGTTCCGGCGTGTGCTGAGCTGGATCGAGTCTCAAGAGTCCGATTCCGTGGCGAGCGCCGTTCTGGCACACGGCAAAGCGAGTCTCGAAGATCACTACCGAGGCCTGCTGACCGGAAAATCCATGATGGATGTGGGTCGTGACGCCGACGAGCCGGGGCACTCCTGTCGAACAGAGGTCGTCGCCCACCACTGGCTGTCCGGACGAAAGAAGGGGCTGCTCGCCGACTTCGCGGTGGGGACCATCGATCAACTGCTTTTCGCTGCCCTCCGGGCCCGGCACCTGGTCCTGCGGCACCTCGGCATCGTCAACAAGGTCATCGTCATCGACGAGGTGCATGCCGCCGACACGTACATGACCATGTTCCTGGTACGGGTCCTCGAATGGCTCGGAGCATACCGCGTGCCGGTCATCCTCATGTCCGCGACATTGCCGGCAGCGCAGCGGATCGCACTCGTGAGCGCCTACGAATCGGGACGTGGCTGGACGACCGGCGACGACACCGTCCTGGAAGGGGACATCGGATACCCGGTGATCACCTCGGTCGACGGACACCGCAGGGTGGTCGACCCGACCTACGACGGTCGGCACACCACTGTTTCACTCGAGCGGATCGACGACGATCCGACCGTTCTCGTCGACAGTCTCCGGGCGGCACTCCGCGACGGCGGGTGCGTCGGAATCGTGCGCAACACGGTGGCCCGTGCGCAGGAGACCGCGCGCCTTCTCGACGAGCATTTCCCCGGGGAGGTGGTGCTGCTCCACTCCCGGTTCGTCGCCCGACACCGGGCCGACCTCGAATCGGCCCTCGTCTCCGAACTCGGCCGCGACGGTGGCAGGCCGCATCGGCGGATCGTCGTCGGAACACAGGTGATCGAGCAGTCGTTGGACGTCGATTTCGACCTGATGGTGAGCGACCTGGCTCCGATCGACCTGCTGTTCCAGCGCGTCGGCAGACTGCACCGGCATCGTCGTGCCCGTCCCGCTCCGGTGTCCGATGCGCGTCTGATCCTGACCGGCGTGGAGGACTGGTCCGCTCAACCTCCCCGCGCGATTCCCGCGACACGACGAATCTACGGCGAACTCGCGGCTCTTCGTGCACTTGCGGTTCTCGACAAGCGCGACGGGCTCACTCTGCCCGCAGACATCGCCGCACTCGTCCAGGAAGCCTATTCCGACGACTGCGTTGTCCCCGCAGGCTGGAACGGCCACCACACGGATGCGCAGCGGGCCGACAGGAAGCACCGGAGGGCGTCCGAATCGCGCGCTCGCCCGTGGCGCATCTGGTCGCCGGACGAATCCGACGACCTCGTCGACTGGCTCGCCGAGAACGTGGGCGAAGTCGACGATGCCCGCGGTCAGGCTCGCGTCCGCGACACCGACGAGGGTATCGACGTCATCCTCACCTGCACGATCGACGGTGCGGTACATCTGCCGCGGCAGTGCGGTGGGGAACCTGTTCCGACGGACTTCTGCCCCGACAATGCAGTCGCCCGTCGCATCCTGACGTCGACCGTCCGCCTGCCGCTCTCCCTGACACACCCGGGAATCGCCGACCGGACGATCGCGGCGCTCGAGGAGCGCATGTATCAGGGGTGGCAGGAATCCAGGTGGCTGGCCGGAGAACTCGTCCTCGAGTTGGGGGACGACATGACCACGCAATTGCAGGGATACGACATCCGTTACGACGACATCGAGGGGCTTGTGGTGAGCAAAGGCGACGAACAACCATGACGGCGAGCGCAGTCAGTTTCAATCTGATCGACCGACCGTGGATTCCGGTGCGGACACTCGACGGTCGTATGGAGGATCGATCGATCCGCTCGGTCCTGACCGACGCAGCGTCGATTCGCGTCGTGTCCGGCGACATTCCGACACAGGCCTTCGCGATTCAACGGCTGCTTCTCGCGATCGTGCGCCGGGCGGTGGACTGGGGCAGGAAGCCGGTTTCGCGGTGGGAGCAGATGTGGGAGGAACGAAGCCTGCCGCAACAGGAAATCGAGGACTATCTCGATCGGGTGCACAACAGATTCGATCTTCTGCATCCGACGGAACCGTTCTATCAGGTGGCGGATTTCGAAACTTCCGCCGGCGTTTTCAGGCCGGTGGCACTGCTCATCAGCGATATCCCTTCCGGCGCGAAGTACTTCACGACCCGTGCGGGATCGGGCGCAGAGCGGATCGGCCTCGCAGAAGCCGCACGCTGGGTTGTCCACTGCCAGTGTTTCGACCCCTCCGGAATCAAATCGGGGGATCAGCGTGATCCGAGAACCAAGGGCGGAAAAGGATATCCGATCGGCGTCGCGTGGGGTGGCCAGCTCGGTGGGCTCGTGTTCGAAGGGCACACCCTGTTCGAGACACTGATGCTCAACACGGTCCTCCACACCAGCGGTGGGTCGACCGTTCACGACGACGACCTGCCACCGTGGGAGCGAGACCACTCCGGCGTCACCGAGCGGGACGACCCCGACCCGACAGGGCCCGTCGACGCGCTCACCTGGCAGAGTCGGCGCATCTGTCTGCAACACGATGGCGACCACGTCGTCGGGGTCCTCATCGGGAACGGGGACGCGATGAGGTCCTTCAATCAGCATCACGTCGAGTTCATGACTGCATGGCGCTACAGCGAGATCCAGTCGAAGAAGTTCGGGGAACCACGGTACTTTCCGCGGACACTCGATCCGAATCGGTCGCTGTGGCGCGGGCTCGACGCCCTCCTGGCCGACACTCAGGAATCCGGACATGGGCGGGGTTTCGGTGCAGGCGTCTCCAACTGGATCGATTTTCTCGTAGGTAGGGGGATCCTCGACCAGGACCTCCTCGTGCGGCCACATGCACTGGGCTTCGAGTACATCAACAACTCCAGCATCATCGGTGCGTCGATCGATGACGAAGTGCGGCTTCGTGTTTCAGTCATGGGCCGGGGCAGCGAACTGCGCGTGTACGCGAACCGAGCGGTGCAGGTCGCCGATGAGGCGGTCTCGGCCCTGGTCAACCTTGCGGGAAATCTGGTCGACGCAGCCGGTGGTGATTCATCCGCGGCGAGACAGTCGACACGGGCACGAGCCTTCTTCTCCCTCGACGATCCCTATCTCACGTGGCTCGAGCATCTCGGAGACGACACCGATCCGGAAGCCCATTTGGATTCGTGGCAGCGGACGGTGCGCGACATCGTCTCCGACATCGGCAACGCGTTGATCTCCGATGCCGGTGAGCCTGCTTGGAAGGGACGGATGGTGCGGGACCGCTGGCTCGATGCCTCACTGGCATCCGGCTTCTTCTGGTCCGCTCTCCGCAAAGCCGTTCCCGCCGCATTCGACACGACAATCCGCGAGAAGGGCGGTACACCGTGAGCACACCAACCGATGCCCGACCGATCAGTCGGGACGAACTACTCCGAAAGGCGGTGATCACCACTGTCACCGAGCTGCAGCGCAGAGCCACCGGCGCTCACCACAACACCGGCGCTCACCACGACACCGGTGTGACTGCTCGACTTGCCAGACTGCGTCGTGCCGTCACCGTCGAGCCCGGCAGCGAACCGCTTGTCTGGGCAGACACTCTCGGCGCATTGCCCGAAGAACTCGTGCCGACGGGAAGGTGGGCGGACGACACGCCCACCCACTACGAGCGGGCGGCACACGAAGCCATCACCCTGTATGCACTGCACCAGCAGTCGAAGTCCACGGCGGCTCACGTGCCCGGAATCTCGCTGGGGGCGGCTGCGCGTCGCCTTGCGAAGGCCACCGGACGCGATGATGCCATCCGCACCCGATTCCAGGCCGTCGCGACAGCTGGAACAGCGTCGGGGGTTTCCCACCACCTGCGGGCACTGATCACCTTGCTCCGGGCCGAGGGCATTCCCCTGGACTACGGCCGCCTCGCGGTCGATCTCAGACACCTACACGGCGGAGCCGGCGATCGCGTGCGCTTGCGGTGGGGCCGCGACTTCCATCGCGCCGCCACCGACGAGCCCGATACACCCACAGATCGAACCCAGGCAGAGACCGACGACACTAGAAGCAAGGAAAACGCATGACCTACATCGACATTCACATCCTTCAGTCCGTTCCGCCGAGCAACATCAATCGCGACGACACGGGAAGCCCCAAGTCCGCAGTCTTCGGTGGGGTGCGGCGCGCTCGGGTATCGAGCCAGGCATGGAAGCGGGCAACCCGCACGCGCTTCAACGTCACGCTCGACAGCAACGACATCGGCTACCGCACCAAGCGGGTCGTCGAACAGCTCGGTGACGAGATCGAGAAGCTCGACCCGACCATCGACACGCCGACGGCACAGGGGCTCGCAGCCAAGGCATTGTCGAGTGCCGACATCAAACTGGCAACCCCCAAGACCCCGAAGAAGTCGTCCGGTGACGAAGCCAAGCCCGCCAAACAGTCCGGCTACCTGCTCTTCCTCAGCGCCGCGCAGTACCTGAGGCTTGCCGAACTTGCTGTCGCCGCCCATCGGGAGGGAACGACCGTCAAGAGCAAGGACGCGAAAGGTGCGATCAACTCCGATCACAGCTTCGACGTGTCCTTGTTCGGACGCATGGTCGCCGACGACGCCGAACTGAACGTGGATGCCGCCGCGCAGGTTGCACATGCGATCAGCGTGCACGCCGTCGAACCCGAGTTCGACTACTTCACCGCGGTCGACGACCTGCAGGAGCGCGATCAGGAAACGGGCGCCGGGATGATCGGCACGGTCGAGTTCAATTCGTCGACGCTGTACCGATACGCGACCTTGAACATCGCTGGTCTGCAACACAATTTGAACGATGCTGCGGCCACCGCACGTGCCGCGGCAGCATTCGTGGAGTCACTGTCCTTGTCGATGCCGACGGGCAAGCAGAACACGTTCGCCAACCGCACAGTGCCTGACGCCATCGTCGTGTGCATCCGCCCGGATCAGCCGGTGAACCTGGTGGGGGCGTTCGAGACACCGGTCACCGCAACCGACAGCGAGAGCATCGTCCGCCGCGCGGCATCGAAACTCGTCGCGCGGCACGAAGATGTTGCCCGAGCGTACGGAGCACCGACGGCAATCTGGGTGACCGGGATCGGTGACGCCGCGGCAGCGCTCGACGGGTTCGGCGAGCACACCGACATCGCGTCGCTGGTCGGGAAGGTCGAGCAGTTCGTCGGTGATCATCTGGGTGAACGGGAATGAGCACCCTGTTGATTCGGCTCGCCGGTCCCATGCAAGCGTGGGGTGCGTCGAGCCGGTTCACTCGCCGTGAGACACGACGTGAACCGACCAAGAGCGGCGTCCTCGGGCTGCTCGCCGCAGCCCGAGGTATGCGACGTACCGATGAGCTGGAGGAGCTCGCACAGTTGTCGTTCGGCGTGCGCGTCGACCAGCCGGGATCGCTGATCCGTGATTTCCAGGTAGCTCGCAGCCTCGATGGCCGGCAGTCGATGCCCCTGTCGTACCGCTACTACCTCGGGGATGCCGTCTTCGTCGCTGCCGTCGAGGGGGACACTGGTTTGGTCGAGGGACTGGCAGAGTCGCTCGAACATCCGACGTTCCCGCTGTATCTGGGAAGGCGTTCGTGCCCACCGAGTCTGCCGCTGCTGCTCGAGGTGACGGATCAGCCGCTGCATTCGGCGCTCGTGGAGTATCCGTGGCAGGCGGCCGAATGGTATCGGCAGAAGCAGTCGCCGCGGGTCAGGCTGCGGATCGTCATGGACGGAGACGATTCCGGCCACGAGGAACTGGTTCGTGATCATCCGCTGAGTTTCGACCCACGGCATCGCCGCTACGCATGGCGGTCTGTGACGGAATCCTATTCCGACGTAGAGAATCCGGAGTCCCGGGCGACCGTCCATGATCCCATGTCCGCATTCGGGGGTGCGTGAGCAATGTACTTGACGAAGATGCCGATCAACGGTAGGCGCAGGGGCGCTGCGAAACTGCTCTCATCGCCACAGGCGATGCATGCCGCGGTCCAGTCCGCGTTTCCTCCGGAAACACTCGAATCGTCGGGCGGTCGAGCCCTGTGGCGTGTGGATCGGGCCGGAGACAATCAGATTTCGCTCTACGTCGTGAGTCCGGTCGAGCCGGACCTGAGCCACATCGTGGAGCAGGCCGGCTGGCAGACCGGCGACATGTGGCAAACACGCGACTATCGACCGCTTCTCGACCGTCTCGAACGTGGTCAGCGGTGGGCGTTCCGTCTCACCGCGAATCCGGTGTTCCGCGGCCGCAAGGCCGGTTCGGACTGGAGCGAGACGAAACCACTCGCGCACGTGACGGTGAAGCAACAGGAAGGCTGGCTTCTCGATCGTGCTGAGCGTGCGGGATTTCGGGTTCCGGACGGTTTCGCGGACGAAGCAGCGCTGAGGGTCGTCGACCGGTCGATCCTGAGATTCACGAAGGGAGGCCATCGGGTTGTCGTCGGGACTGCGACCTTCGAGGGCGTGCTCGAGGTTGCCGACAGCGATGCACTCGTCGGTACGTTGACACAGGGCTTGGGACGCGCCAAGGCATACGGTTGTGGGCTGCTCACACTGGCACCTCTGGTGAGCGGACACTGATGTGAAAAGTGTCCCCGGGCCGCCACCGACCAGACCGAGCGAGTTGGTTCGAGCTGTGGACCGTGTCTCCTTCATCTATCTGGAACGGTGCACGGTCCACCGCGACGGAAATGCGATCACCGCAACGGACGAGCGTGGTGTCGTACACATCCCGACCGCAACCATCGGCGCGTTGCTGCTCGGCCCGGGTACCCGAGTGACGCATCAGGCGATGCTCCTGATGGCCGAATCCGGATCGACGGCGGTGTGGGTGGGAGAGCAGGGTGTGCGCTATTACGCCCACGGCCGTCCACTCGGACGGACCAGCAGGCTGCTCGATGCGCAGGCTCGGGCGGTGTCTGTTCGCGACTCACGACTGGCTGTTGCTCGCGCGATGTATGCGATGCGTTTCCCAGGCGAGGACGTCTCGAAACTCACCATGCAGCAGCTGAGAGGTCGTGAGGGTGCGCGCGTCCGAAACTGTTATCGGGAGCACGCCGATCGCACGGGCGTCGAGTGGGTGAGACGTGACTACGACCCGAACGACTTCTCTGCCGGCGACACCGTGAATCAGGCGCTCTCGGCGGCGACCACCTGCCTCTACGGCATGACACATGCCGTCATCGTCGCGATGGGTTGCTCTCCCGGACTCGGTTTCGTGCACACCGGTCACGACAGGTCGTTCGTCTACGACATCGCCGACCTCTACAAGGCGGAGGTCGCGATCCCAGTCGCATTCGATATCGCAGCCGCCGAGGTGGACGACGTTCCGGCAACGACTCGTCGCGCTGTCCGCGATGTCATCCATCGGGAGAAGTTGCTGCCTCGATGTGCGCAGGACATCAAAGCGCTCCTCCTGCCCGACCATCCCGAGGAAGAATCGGAGTGGGAAGCCGATGTCGTCTACTTGTGGGATGACAAGGGGCCCGCCGTCGCCGGCGGGCGGATGTTCGATGATCCGAGTGAGGACGTCCCGTGGTAGTCCTGATCGTGACTGCGTGTCCTGCGGGGTTGCGCGGACACTTGACGCGTTGGCTTCTCGAAATCAGTCCGGGCGTGTTCGTCGGTGTCCTGCCTCGTCGCGTACGCGACCTGGTTTGGGGTCGGGTCAAGGAATTGGTCAAGGACGGTCGAGCAATCATGGTGTTCCCGGCCCACAACGAGCAGCGCCTGGCGTTCCTCGTTCACCGATACGACTGGGAGCCGGTTGACGTCGATGGAATCACTTTGGTGCGCCGGCCACATACAGGTGAGGCGTTGGAGTCGGCTGCGAAGCCGCGGGCGGGGTGGAGTAAAGCCAGCCGCTACCGGAGGGCCCGGAATCGATCGGCAGGTGGTAGCAAGAGCGAGAAGTGAATGTAGAGTGGGAACAACCCCAGCAAACCTGCAGGTCAAGAAGTGTGCTCCCCGCGGATGCGGGGATGAGCCCTCGGTATTGATGGCGTGGCAGCGTTGCAGGACGTGCTCCCCGCGGATGCGGGGATGAGCCGCCGGACGGGTCGGTGATCCCGCCGTCCGCCATGTGCTCCCCGCGGATGCGGGGATGAGCCCAGCGCTTGTCTGCCGCCGCGCAGCATGCCGACGTGCTCCCCGCGGATGCGGGGATGAGCCGCGGTCAAGGTCAAGGTGCTCAACACGCGGGAGGTGCTCCCCGCGGATGCGGGGATGAGCCACTCACCGACCACACCACCGACCACGACGACGCGTGCTCCCCGCGGATGCGGGGATGAGCCTCGAGGCTGGCTTCGCGTTCCGCTCCACCCTCGGTGCTCCCCGCGGATGCGGGGATGAGCCCGAGGGTGTTTCGGAGGTGGTCGCGGGTGTCGGGTGCTCCCCGCGGATGCGGGGATGAGCCCGGGCAGGTCATCGCACAAGCCGTACGGAGGGCGTGCTCCCCGCGGATGCGGGGATGAGCCCCCCGACGGCCCGAAGCACCCGCTCAAGACCGGGTGCTCCCCGCGGATGCGGGGATGAGCCCGGGGAGCCGGGGGTGCGCACAAGGTGGTCCCCGTGCTCCCCGCGGATGCGGGGATGAGCCCAGCCCGGAGATCTCGCACAGTTGGGCGGTGGTGGTGCTCCCCGCGGATGCGGGGATGAGCCCATCGAATCCGACGGATCGAACGGGATCCAGTAGTGCTCCCCGCGGATGCGGGGATGAGCCGGTCCTGCCGTCGCTGCCGGTGAGTGCGGTGATGTGCTCCCCGCGGATGCGGGGATGAGCCCCTCATGGGACCACTCCAAGACCGGACCCGATTGTGCTCCCCGCGGATGCGGGGATGAGCCCGGATCACGACGTCGAACGGCGCGTATATCTATGTGCTCCCCGCGGATGCGGGGATGAGCCTGGAGGTGCCGTCGCGGCCCGCGACCGGCACCAGTGCTCCCCGCGGATGCGGGGATGAGCCCCGATTCGTCCAAACCGTTCCTGAAGGGAAAGGGTGCTCCCCGCGGATGCGGGGATGAGCCTCCGTTGAATCGATCCTGCGCATTGTCGACAGCGTGCTCCCCGCGGATGCGGGGATGAGCCTCGGGAGCAGCGCAAGGTCGCCGAGTACGAGTAGTGCTCCCCGCGGATGCGGGGATGAGCCCAACAACAACGGTCGCGCCGTGCAGATGTTCGTGTGCTCCCCGCGGATGCGGGGATGAGCCGACCAACATTGCGCCGATCACATCCGGTAGGCCGTGCTCCCCGCGGATGCGGGGATGAGCCCGCCAGCAGGGACGGGTCGGTGTCGATCAGCAAGTGCTCCCCGCGGATGCGGGGATGAGCCCGAGGACGGCGTCGACGTCGTCACCCTCTCGATGTGCTCCCCGCGGATGCGGGGATGAGCCTCCCGTGGTGATGCGGCGGGTCGCCTGCTGAGAGTGCTCCCCGCGGATGCGGGGATGAGCCGAGCGCGTCCATGAGCCGGTCCACGTCGCGTGGGTGCTCCCCGCGGATGCGGGGATGAGCCCGCTCGACCGTGGTGCACCCGGCGGCGAGCATTGGTGCTCCCCGCGGATGCGGGGATGAGCCTGGACAGGTGGGCACTGTCGTGCTCGATCACGAGTGCTCCCCGCGGATGCGGGGATGAGCCTGGGTCTGAGATAGCGTCGGCGACCGGCGGCAAGTGCTCCCCGCGGATGCGGGGATGAGCCGGATGTATACGAGCCGCCGCCGCCGCCCGCCCCGTGCTCCCCGCGGATGCGGGGATGAGCCCGTCCCGAAGGAGGAGGCCCCGGGGGTCTCGCCGTGCTCCCCGCGGATGCGGGGATGAGCCTATCGAAGCCCGGCGCACGCCCGGGACCGGCCGGTGCTCCCCGCGGATGCGGGGATGAGCCGACCAGGCCCGCGATGTGCGGGTCCACGATCGCGTGCTCCCCGCGGATGCGGGGATGAGCCTCGACACTCACCCCGTCGACGACAGCGGACGTCGTGCTCCCCGCGGATGCGGGGATGAGCCTGGACGCCTCCCACGATCTACCCGAGTGGGCGGGTGCTCCCCGCGGATGCGGGGATGAGCCCCTGCGCTCGCCCTCCTCGAGATGACGCGCACTGTGCTCCCCGCGGATGCGGGGATGAGCCCAGGCGGATCGATGCGTGGCTGATGGAGATGATGTGCTCCCCGCGGATGCGGGGATGAGCCGGATTAGGTGACATGGTGACTTTGAGTAATTCGGTGCTCCCCGCGGATGCGGGGATGAGCCGTCGTCGGCCTGGTCGGTGAGGGACAGGGTGACGTGCTCCCCGCGGATGCGGGGATGAGCCCAAGCGGGTGGTGTTCACGTCGGAGGAACGGACGTGCTCCCCGCGGATGCGGGGATGAGCCTGCGTTGCCGGCGCCCGCGAACCGATCAGCGGCGTGCTCCCCGCGGATGCGGGGATGAGCCGAGTTCCCGGACGATCCCGCTTTGCAGGACGGGGTGCTCCCCGCGGATGCGGGGATGAGCCCAGTTCGGAGCTTCTACCCGGACCATCCAGAGAGTGCTCCCCGCGGATGCGGGGATGAGCCTCCTGATCAGGCCACGAATGGCGGCGTCGCGCCGTGCTCCCCGCGGATGCGGGGATGAGCCGTGGATCTGGCGCAACTTCGACGAGGTGAGCTAGTGCTCCCCGCGGATGCGGGGATGAGCCTTCGGCGGTCGCCGGGTCGGGAAACATCACCTCGTGCTCCCCGCGGATGCGGGGATGAGCCCCAAATAATACACACCAGGTTGTCGTCTGACAAGTGCTCCCCGCGGATGCGGGGATGAGCCCATAGGTGCCCGCGTAGGGGGTGTTCTCGGCGAGTGCTCCCCGCGGATGCGGGGATGAGCCTCGCCTGCCGTCGAGCGTGATCCGGTCTCGCGGGTGCTCCCCGCGGATGCGGGGATGAGCCCGTGAGCATGTTCGACACCGCCCGCGAATGGGCGTGCTCCCCGCGGATGCGGGGATGAGCCCGCCACACCCGGCCACCTGACCGGCGGCAAGGTGTGCTCCCCGCGGATGCGGGGATGAGCCGACTGCGTTCGGCGACGCGAACGTCGAGGTCACGTGCTCCCCGCGGATGCGGGGATGAGCCCCGCCCCGCACCAAACGGAACACCACCGACTCAGTGCTCCCCGCGGATGCGGGGATGAGCCCTCCGACCCGGCAGGATAGTCACCACCGGACCAGTGCTCCCCGCGGATGCGGGGATGAGCCTCCCCGTGCAGCGGCGTGAGCGGGACAGTCCGCGTGCTCCCCGCGGATGCGGGGATGAGCCACGCGTGACACGTGGAGGGCCTCGGCGCCTTCAGTGCTCCCCGCGGATGCGGGGATGAGCCCCCAGTCGATCTCAGACTTACCGCGGTGGCGCTGTGCTCCCCGCGGATGCGGGGATGAGCCCCGGTCGTACTGCTCACACAGGTTGTTGTCGTCGTGCTCCCCGCGGATGCGGGGATGAGCCCTGCGGGCCGGCGTCGGTGCAGACAGTGCTCGCGTGCTCCCCGCGGATGCGGGGATGAGCCCTGTGGCCGCTGATCGACGCGGCCACCCCACCCGCGCTCCCCGCGGATGCGGGGATGAGCCCATCCCGACGCGCCGCTGTTCGGGTCCTGGTCGGTGCTCCCCGCGGATGCGGGGATGAGCCTGCGGCGTATCGATCTTGATCGACCCACCTGATGTGCTCCCCGCGGATGCGGGGATGAGCCACCTGGAGAATGGGATCATCTTGTACGGGTAACACTCCCCTGCGGATGCGAGCCGTCACTGGGACAGGCTGGCCGCACCCAGGTCACCCTCGACGGCCATGGTCTCCACCTTCATTGTCGGGACGCGAGAGCGAACAGTCCTGGACTCGGTATGCATCGCGAGCCGCCCGCACTCCGGCCGGGAGAACGCCGATTCAGACGCGTGGAGAATCATCGGGAGCCTTGCATCGTTCT
>Ga0123329_1003369_pt1 | contig 13307 bp, 11 predicted proteins | sample BioC12SIPDNA_FD_89703 | JGI IMG/M metagenome (GOLD analysis project Ga0123329, IMG submission 89703) | Anaerobic biogas reactor microbial communites from Washington, USA - Biogas_R1_B C12 SIP DNA | ecosystem: Engineered > Bioreactor > Anaerobic > Unclassified | place: Washington, USA | collected... | reverse complement strand
TCATCGATCTGGGCAACCGCCGGGTTACCGTCATCGCGTGCCCCGGACACACCGCCGGGTCCGTGACCTTTCTGGATGCGACTACCCGAACCCTCTTCCTGGGCGACGCCTGCAACTGCAACCTCGGCCTCGGCGGCGGCGCACCCGGAACGCCCGGCTTCACCTCGGTCGAAAAAGCACTGCGCTATCTCAAGCGCCTGCAAAGCATAGGGGACCAGTACGACCGCACCTACAATGGCCACTACGACTTCCGGCCGTTGGGAGAACCCCTGGGGGAAGATGTCCTCCCCGATGCGATCACTGCATGCGAGCAGATCGTTGCCGGCACAGCAGTGGCGGTCATCAAGCCCTCGCCCTTCCGGCCCGGCACGGTGCAACACGTCGTGACCGTGGGCCGTACGAACGTTTCGTTTGTGCCTGAGGGGATCCACGAACCCCAGGTACCGTGAGCAGTTAGTCTTCACCCATCCTGACCATCTGCTGGAGGCCTCAATGACCACACACCGCACCACATCCAACGATATGCTCAAGACCCGAACGTGGGCGCAAGGCTTCTTCACCCACGCCGCCGATCTGCCCATCTCCTTCAACGTCGATGGCCAGCCCATCCGCGGCATCCCGGACGCCTGGTCGCCCACGAGGACGCGCCGCCGCATCGATGCGAACCTCATCGAGACTGTCTTCGAGGGCACTGACCCCGCGTCGGGGATCACCATCTGCGTCGAGGTCACGCAGTACCAGGACTTCCCGGTGATGGAATGGATCGTGTGGCTCACCAACGCCGGTTCTGGCCCCACCCCGCTCATCAGCGACGTCCTGGCGCTGGATGGCGTGTTCCGGGGCGCGTCGCCTGTGGTGACCCACTGCAACGGCGACTATTACAGCGTCGACGGCTACACACCCGAGGAAGCCTCGCTGCGGACAGGCGAAACGCTGCGGTTCGCGCCGCGCGGGGGCCGCGCATGCGATGGCGCCTTCCCCTACTACCGGGTCACCTTCGAGGACTGGGGATTCTCGATGGCCATCGGATGGCCTGCACAGTGGGCCGTCAGCTACGAGGGACTGCCCGACGGCGTACGCATCCGGTCGGGCCAGGAGCAAACCCACCTGCGGCTGATGCCAGGCGAGCGCATCCGCACACCCCGTATGACGATCCTGTCCTGGTCAGGCGATGCCTCGCGCGCCGTCAATCTCTGGCGCCGGTGGTATCTGGCCCACATCCTGCCCCGCCCCGATGGCCAACCCCTCAAGCCGCTCCTGGCCTGCGCCAGCACGGATGAAGGTGAGGAGTTCACCGCGGCAACCGAGGAGAATCAGATCCGCTACATCGAGGCCTTCCACCAACGCGGCATCCATCCCGACGTCTGGTGGATCGACGCCGGCTGGTACCCCTGCTATAACGAGAAGGGCGAACGACGATGGTGGCAGACCGGAACCTGGGAGCCCGATCCGGAGCGATTCCCGAGGGGCCTGAAGCCGGTCTCCGACTATGCCGCCAGGAAGGGCGCCGACCTCCTGCTCTGGTTCGAGCCGGAGAGGGTGCGCCCGGGCACGCAGCTCGATGGTGAGCACCCCGAGTGGCTGCTCAGGGCTGAGGGCAACGACAACGCCCTGCTCTTCCTGGGCAACCCGGAGTGCCGCCAATGGCTCACCGATCACGTGGGCAATCTGATCGCCGACAACGGCATCAAGATCTACCGGCAGGACCACAACTTTGAGCCGCTCGAACACTGGCGCCAAAACGAAGCCGAGGACCGCCAGGGGCTGAACGAGAACCTCCACGTCCAGGGCTATCTGCAGTACTGGGATGACCTGCTCGCGCGCAATCCCGGACTGTGGATCGACTCGTGCTCGAGTGGTGGACGCCGCAACGACCTGGAGACGATGCGCCGCTCCGTGCCGCTGCACTACACCGACTACGGCTATGGCGACCACCCGGTCAAGCTGGCGTTTCACCGCACGCTGTTTGAGTGGATCCCCTACTTCAAGGAGTTCTCAATCTCCTGGGACCTCAAAGGAGGCTCCAGGTTCGACCATGAGGTCGACAGCTTCTCGTTCCATTGCGGTATGGCCGCGATGCTCTTCGCCACGCTCGACATCCGCCGCGACAACTATGACTTCGCCCTCGCTGTGAAGATGATCGATGTGTGGCGCAAAGCTGCCGACCTGCTGCTCTACGGCGACTACTACGCCCACACGCCATTCCACAAGCGTGCCGATCAATGGGTAGCGTGGCAGTTCGACTCGCCCGAGACGGGCCTCGGATTCGTCCAGGGGATCCGGCTGCCGGCTGCTGCCGAGGAAACGCTGACGATCTATCCCCAGGGGATCGAATGCGAGGCCGACTACACCTTCGAGAACCCGGAGACCGGGGAGGAAATGGTACTGTCAGGGGACGACCTGCTGCACGATGGCTTCACCTTCGCGCTGCCGCCGCGCAGTGGCGCGATCTGGCTCTACCGCGAACACTAGAACACTCTCTCCAGTGCCGGGGACCTGTCTACCGCTCACCCGTTGAAAGCAGCGTCCGCCACACCAGAACCCGCGGTCCCCGGCACTTGGTGCAGTTACCGCTTCCCGCGCATCGCCTCGTAGAGCGGGCGCAGTCTGCCATACAGCTTCAGGTAAACGCCGTTGTACAACTCGTCGTACATGGCGTGCGCGTCCGGGTTGGGCTCAAAGGTATCACCGACCCGCGTCATCTCCTTCACTGCCGTCGGGAAGTCCGGGTGTAGCCCCACGCCCACCGCGGCATCCATCGCCGCGCCCAGACCACTTGCTTCGTAGGTATGGGGACGGGACGCGGGCAGACCGAAGACGTCCGCCGTGATCTGCATCGCCGCGTTGCTCTGGCTGCCCCCACCCGCCACGCGCAGCTCGGTGGGGCGCACGCCGCTGCGCCTGGCCGTGCGCTCAGCCCCTTCCCGCAGCGCGTAGGTCAGCCCCTCCAGGATGGCACGGTAAAGATGCGCCCGGGTATGGACGTCGCTGAAACCGATGATGGCACCACGAGCCTCGGGGCCGGGAAGCTTCAACCCGGGCGACCAATAGGGCTGCAGAACCAATCCCTGCGACCCGGGCGGCACAGCATCAACCAGCTCATCGAACAGGAACTCCGGCTCACAACCGCGCTCTTCCGCCAGCGACTGCTCGCGCAGGCCGAACTCGTTCTTGAACCAACTCACCATCCAATAGCCGCGAAAGACCTGCACCTCCAGGTCATAGGCCCCCGGCACCGCTGCTGGGTAAGGCGGGATCAGCGGAATGACCTCGATGTATCGCCGGTGGGTGGTGTTGATCGTCGCGGTCGTGCCATAGCTCAGGCATCCGTAGTGCGACTCCAGACACCCCGACCCGAGCACCTCGCAGGCCTTGTCGGCTGCCGCCGCGATCAGCGGCAGCCCGGCGGGAATCCCGGTAGCCGCGGCGGCTGCCGGCGTAATCTCACCCAACGGCCCGCCAGGCGGCACGAGATCGATGAGCAGATCCGGACTGATCGGGACGGCCCGCCACTTCCAGTCCCAGCGCGGTGCCCAGCGCTGAGTCTTGTAGTCGAAGGGCACGTAGCCCACCTGGCTCCCGACCGAATCGACGAACCGCCCAACGAGGTGATGGATCAGATAGCCGGAAAGGAACAGGTACTTGTAGGTGTTCTCGGCCACCTCAGGCTGGTGCACGCGGATCCAGTTCCACTCGGCCTCAGCCTGCAGGTAGGCCACCGTGTCGCTCGCCCCGGCCAGCTTGAACGCAGCGCCCCATAGCCCTCCCACGGGCGGCAAACCTTCGGTGCGGCGTTGATCCAGCCAGACGATCGCCGGGCGCAGAGGCCGGCCCGCGCGATCGACGTTGATCATCGTGGTCCGCTGGGTGGTGAGTGCTACCGCAGCGATGCTGGCGCGTTCAACGCCCTCTACCTGCCAGAGCTGCTGGCAGGCCTGGCAGAGCGCATCCCAGTAGACCTGGGGATCCTGTTCCGCCAGCCCTGGCGCCGGCGAGGTATAGGGCTCGATGGGGATGCGCACCTTGGCCACGACACGGCCGCGCGGATCAAACAACAGCGCGCGCACGCTCTGGGTTCCACTGTCGATGGCCAGCAGGTTCTCAGGTGGCATTGGTCGGCTCCATGCGGACAACGATCATCCGCTATGGTACCCCAAACGGCCGAGATTGCCCGCGCCCTCTTCGCCCCGGAACCCCTCGCAGGGTCCGGAAACCCTGCGAGGGGGAGTTCTGCCCTTGCGAGGGTTTCCCCGCGTTCCGACGCGCACCCTCGCAAGGGTTCTGAGGGGCAGCAGCGGAACCCAACGTCAGCACCTTAGTGTCCGACCGTGCAGCGCCGTGCTCCAGAACCCCTCGCAGGGTGCGGAAACCCTGCGAGGGGCAGAGACACCGTCAGCTCACCCCGGCCCGCGCATCCCCCAGCGTTTGGCGCGTTGCTCGGGGCTCATATCCAGCCCCAGCGTCCCGCCCGGGTTGAGGACCCCGTGCGGATCGAAGTGCGTCTTGAGCGCACGCACGATGTCCATACAGGCCTCACCAATCTGTCCCTCCAGCCACGGCCCCGTCTGCTTGCCGATGCCGTGGTGGTGGCTCATCGCCGCACCCGACTGCTGCACCGCCTCCAAAATGCCGTACTGCAGGCGCAGGTATTCGTCGATGTCGGTGATGCGCGCAATGAAGATGAAGTAGAGGTTCGTGCCCTGGGGATAGGTGTGCGAGAGATGCGTCATGCAGATCGTCTGCGGGCGGCTCTTGACGAACGCACGCACGCGGGCGTGCACCTCCGGCACCTGCGACCAGGTGACCGCGCATTCGAGCGTATCGATCAGAATGCCGAAGTCCATCAGGTCCTCACGCAGGTACGGGTCGGTGAACCGGCTCTTCTCCCAGCGCTGCACAACCTGGAAAGGCGTCAGCGTAAACGCGCCGTAGTGGCGGGCGATAGTCCCGATCCTGCGCGCCACGAGGCGGGTATAGGACCTGTCGCCATTCGCCGTGCCGAGAAGAAGGCAGCGCTGCATCGGCTGGTACCCGAGCGCTCGCAACACCGTGTCGGCAGGCGTGCCGTGGATATGGTACATGCGCATGGCGACGTCGGTCTCTTCGGGGTCCGAGAGGCGGAACACCGAGGGCAGGCCGAACTCACCCTGCGTCACCTCACGCACCGCATCCAGGGCCGCCTCCCAGGTGTGAAACAGAAAACTATACCGGCGCGTGTTCTCGGGCCCGTAGCGAAACACGCGCAAGGTCACCGTGGTGAGGACCCCGAAGCAGCCCTCGGACCCCATCATCACCTGATCGAAGTCGGGCCCGGTGGCGGAGCGCGGATAGCTTGGCGTCTGCAGTCTACCTCGAGGCGTCGCGTATTCCTGCGATAGGACGATGTCCTCGATCTTGCCGTAATAGGTCGAGTTCTGTCCCGCGCCGCGGGTCACGACCCACCCACCCACGCTGGAATGCTCGAAGGACTGCGGAAAGTGCCCACACGTGTAGCGGTGCTTCGCACCCAGCTTCTCCGGCGCCCCGTTGAGGAGGGTCTCCAACGCCGGCCCCGTCATGCCGGCCTGCACCGTAATCGTCTGGTTGATCTCGCTAAAGGCCACGACCTTGGCCATATGCTTGCTCATATCCAGACAGATGCCGCCCTGCACGGCCTCCGCTCCACGGGTCACGCCGGAACCGGCCCCGTAGACAGTCAGGGGGATGCGTTGGGCATCACAGTAGGTCACGATAGCCTGGACCTCGTCCGCCGTGCGCGGAGCCAGCACGACATCGGGCAGGTTCTCGACGACGCGCTCTCGCAGCCGCAGCGCGTCCACGGTGCCGGCGCCATACGAGGCCCGCGTGCGCGCATAGGCCTCGGTGGTCACATTCTCGGCGCCAACGATCCGCTCCAGCGCCTCGAGATGGGCAGAGTCAAGCCGGACAGGGGCCACAATGTCGAAAGGCTCCAGCCCGACCCGTTGCGGCGCGGCGAAGTCCGCACCGGTCATTCCGAAGGTATCCTCGAGCAAGGCCACCATGCCGCGGTTGGGATGCTTGAAACCGTGCGGGTCGCCCCACTTGAACAAGCTGCGGAACGACCCAGGGGGCGGTGCCTGCTCGATCCAGTTGGGGTGTGGTGACTTGGTCTTGCTCATAGGGCCTCCTGTGACGGATCTGGCGGATCAGAGCTCCGCGGGCTCAAGCTGCGGGCGGTGCATAGGCGCGCTTCCAGAGTGCACGGTAAGCATCCACTTCGGACTGCCAGCGCGCATCGTCCCAGCCCAGCTCGGCCTGGCAGACGGCCCGAATGCGCGCCAACTCGCCCATGGCGCCATCCGGAAGTAACAGGCCGAGGCGCGTGCGGCGCATCAGCAGGTCCTCCAGATGAACCACGTGGTCGGCCCCGGCGGCCCAGCGAAGCTCCGCCCACAGCGTTGGCGAATCGCCGATGGGCTGCAAGTCATCCGGTCCTGCGCCACGCAGCAGATCCGCGGCGTGGTGCCCATAGCGTCCGAGCAGGCGCACGCACAGCGCGGGATCGAGCCCGTGCTGCGCAGCAAGCGCCGCAAAGGCCTCACCGTCGAGCGCATCCAATGCCCGCGCGTGCCTGTCGGGCATCGTGAAACTCGGAAGATGCGCGCGCACGAAGCGCAACGTGGTCTGGGCCATGCGCCGGAACATCGTCAGCTTGCCGCCGGTGATGGTCACAAGACCCTCCTCATCCCACAACACCTCGTCGCGGGATTCCTTCGAGGGGTTAGCCTTGCCCGTGTCGAGCACCGAGCGAATCCCTGCCAGGGTTGAGCGCGCATCCGAGGGCTGAAGCCCCAGGCAGCCGAAGAAACGGTCGACCGCAACCATCAGATAGTCCACTTCGCGCGCGCCGATCCGCGGGTCGGTCTCCATCGGCAAAGCGTGGTCGACGTCGGTCGTGCCCACAAGCGTCACCCCCTCCCAGGGGAAGGCGAAGAGCGGGCGCCGGTCGACCGGGTGCAGAAAACTGATGACCTTGTTGACCGGGAGGCGCTCACGGGCAAAGATCAGGTGGCTCCCGCGCAACCGGCGCAGGCGCGGAGCACGCCCGACTTGGGCCCGCAGCTCATCGGCCCAGGCGCCGGTGGCGTTGATGACCACCCCCGCCTGCACCTCGGCACAGCGCCCGGTGCCGCCATCGACCACCTCCGCCCCACAGACCCGCCCCGCCCGGGTGCGAAGGAGTCCCTCGACCCGTGCGTAGTTGAGGGCCAATCCTCCGGCGCGCTCCCCCTCCTGCAGCACACGCAGGACCATCCGCGCGTCGTCGGTCTGTGCGTCAAAGAAGCGAAAGCCCCCCACCAACTGCTCAGCCGCCAACTCGGGGCACGCCTGTTCCACCGCATCGACCGACTCGCGCTCGTGTTGCCAGCGCATCGCCAGCGTGTCGTAGATCATCAGGCCCACGCCAAAGATCCAGGCGGGAGGACGATCGCCCTTGTAGCTCACCAGCATGTACTCGAGGGGATCGATCAGACCGCGCCCCTCGTGCAGCAGGCGCTGGCGCTCGTGTACCGAACGCATCGTCAACCTGATCTGGCCGGTACTCAGATAGCGCAGCCCGCCGTGCACCATCTTGGAGGAGCGGCTGGACGTGCCGGAAGCAAAGTCGCGTGCCTCGACCAGCGCCGCACGCAGGCCCACCCGTGCGGCCTCACGCAACAGCCCCACGCCGACGATGCCACCACCGATGATGAGCACGTCCCACGGCCCGACGCCAAGACGATCCCAGCGGGTGTCCCGTTCCTCGGCAGGCTGCATAGCGGGCCTCCTCGGTACTTCCTCTGGCGGAAACGCGGCTTACAAGTGCACCTGATCCCACAACCGTTGGCTGTCCTGCATCGTGCGCAGGACCAACTGCCCGGCACCCGGGCCATCGTGCGCTTCGGCATATCGCAATAGATCGCGATAGAACGCCTGTGATGCAGCGCGGTTACCGGGCGGTGCGAAGTAGGCGACGCCGAGCGTCTGGTACATCTCCGCGAAGCTGTTGTAGATGAGAGTGAACACCGGGTTGCCACTGAGCAGGGTCAGCTCGTGCTGCAGGCGCCAGTCCCACTCGGTGAAGGTCCTGGCATCATCCGGAACCTGCGCGTAAGGGCGCAGCAGCGCGACGACCTGGTCAGGCGCCCGCTCGACTGCCAGACGGGTGAACGTCGGGGCGAGACAGGTGCGGATGGCGAGCATGTCGGCGGGGAAACTGCCGGGCAGGTGGAGAGGGCTCCCGGCGATCGCCGCCAGGACGCCCAGGTTGCCCTCGCGCCAATAGTTGCGCACGCGTGTAGGCTTGCCCTGGCGAATCTCCAGCCAACCATCGCGGGCCAGCCGCTGTAGCGCCTCGCGCAACGTAGGACGGGTCACCCCCAGGCTTGCCGCCAGGTCGCGCTCGCCAGGCAGCGTGGAATCGATAGCGAACTGACCGCTCAGAATAGCGGCGATGAGGCGATTCTCACAGAATTCAGCCGGCTTCTCGGGAGGTTGCCAGTTCATCGATCGGTCCTATTCCATTGAAGAGCGATCCTGAGCTGACGACTGGTCAGTGGTCATACCAGTATGCGGACTATACTACCGGATGAACACGAGCACAAGGGGCGAACGATCTATCCAAAGCGGAGTATAATTGACATACCATATCGACCTTGGCGGGTCAGTCTCAGGAGGGTGACTATGGGCATTTTGCGCCGGATATTGGGTGTGTTTGTCATGATCGCGGGCATCCTCGGGCTGTTGCTCAGCGTGGCAGGGCTGGTGGGGCTCTGGATCGCGCGGCCAACAGTGATTGCGACGCTGGATTCGACCATCGCGACGTTGACCAGCAGCATCGACGTCAGCAAAGACACGTTGGTCATCACCAACAACGCCTTGGGTGCGACAGCAGATAGCGTGGATGCGCTGTCGGAGATGCTGGGGACGACGGCCACGACCGTCGAGGACACCCAGCCCGTGGTCTCCCAGGTCAACGACCTGATGGGTGAGACGATCCCCGCCGTTCTGGAGTCCGCCACGGACTCGCTCAAGGCTGCCGAGGAAGCGGCCGAGTCTCTCGAGGGCGCGATCCAATCGCTCGATACTTTTCGCGGCGTCCTGGGCACGATGCCCCTGATCAGCTCCTTCGTTCCCGCATCGCAGCAATCCTACGACCCCGAGAAACCGTTGGCAGAGTCGCTGGGCGAGCTGCGCACGAGCATCGAGGACATGCCAACCACGTTCGAAGGCATCTCAACCAACGTTGATAAGGCCGATGACAACCTGGACCTGATCAAGGACAACCTGGACACGATGGCCCAGAGCGTCACATTGATCTCGACGAGCCTGCGCCAGTACCAGGAGATGATCGGCCAGTCCCAGACGTCGATGGCCAACCTGGGATCGATGCTCACCTCCCTTGAGACCAACTTGGACACGATTCTGAATGGCGCTACAATCGTGTTGGGGCTGTTCCTCGCCTGGCTGCTCGCGACCCAGGTCGTGATTCTGAGTCAGGGGTGGGAGCTTTACCACGGCACGGCGGGCCGTATGGAAGGGCCACAACCTGAACCGGAGGCTGTGGAAGCGGAGTCTGTCGCTTAGTTCGGGGCAGGACGACCTGCATCCCGATCAAGGTATATCCGGTAGTTTCCAATATAGGAGGGACCCATGGAATTCACGCTTGATACGACGCTCGGCACACTTCTGGACCATCCCCAGGCGAAGGCGGTCATCGACCAGTATGCGCCCGGGGTCTCCACGAACCCGATGATCAGCATGGTCAAGGGGATGACACTCAACGCCATTCTGGCCATGCCCCAGGCGGCGCAGTTCGGCTTCACCAAGGAGAAGGTTCAGAAGGTCCTCGACGAGATCAACAAGAAGATCAAGTAGGACCTGTAAGCCGAGCCGGGTTTTGGGATGACGTGAGGCGCTCTCCAGCGATGGGGAGCGCCTCCTGCATGGACTGGAGGAGACGTGAAAGGCAAGCTGCCCGTCATTCTGGGCGCCATCTTGGTCGCCCTCACCTTCCCTTTGGGCTGCGAGGCACCGCGAACGATGAACGCCATCACCCGGATCACCTATACCTCGGACTCGGGCTCGATCCTGCCCGAGTTGCAGTGGCATGAGGAATTCGTCATCACTGCGGATCGGGTCACCCTGATCCGCAATGGACGGACCGCGGATACGCAGGTCAACGCCGGAACGTGGGAAATTGACGTCAGCGCGGATGCCGTGACCGCGCTCTTTTCTGACCTCGAGGAGACCCGGCCATCCAGAATCCGACGGGTCGAGCCCGAGGATGCGCCCGACGGAGGAGGGACTGAGCGTTACACCATCTCCTATGGCCGCAACAGGACCCTGTCGCTATCCTATGACCCCGGTGTGACCTACACCGGCGGCGAGGAAATCGTGGACCGGGTGCAGGCGTTCCTGAAAGAGCTCGCGCTACCTGCAGAGGCCGCCGCGCAGCACACGGCGCCGTGATGAACACCAACCCTCATGGTCCACGTTGGGTTCTCGCCACGGCGTGCCTGATCGCCCTGCTCGCCGGCGTGCTGACCCTCGTTTCAAGCAGCTCGGTGCGGCGGGGTGCCGTTGTCCTCGCCGTGACGGGTGCGGCCTTCGTCATGGCAAGCCTGACCGCGCTCCGCAAGGGACTCCGCTCCCCCCTACCGGTGCGCGTCATCGTGACGATCGCCCTCGTGACCATCGTCGGGCTGGCTGCCGGCCTCCTCTTCCGTGAGGACTACTTTGGGGGCTCGTGTGGCGAGGCCGACTGGCCGTCCGGACACCTGCACGCGGGCTATCCCTTTAGCTGGCTCGACGGCCACATCTGCGTCCCGCCGTCCAACGCCCTGCGCGAGTACGCCCGGCAACATCGCGACGAAGCCACGTGGTCCCCGGATCTGCCGGCGCTGGGCATCGACCTGGCCTTCTGGGCGAGTGCCGGTGTGCTGGCGAGCACGGCGCTGGCATTCGTTCGCAGACCCACGGTAGAGCAGGAACCCTTTGTCAAGCCAGGGACTACCGGGTAAGGTTTACGGGCTGTTAACTCGTCGTTAGTGAGGCATTAAAGCGTATGACCTATCCTCGTAACAGAGGCTAAAGGGTAAGAAAGATGACCAGCAACAACCACTCGCCCAATCAAAGGGGCAAGCTGATCCAGTCGCCCACCTCCTGAGGAGTCCTATGCGTATCTTGGTGAGTAACGATGATGGAATCTTCAGCGGCAGCAATCTCGGGAGCGACATCTGGCATTCCGGCACAGTGGCAGCTGCGAAACAAGGCGTGATCTTCGGGATCCAGGCGATTGCCTTCAGCCAGGCGATCAATGGTGCCGAACCAACCTATGACAAGCAGAAACCGTACATCGCTGAGGTGATCCGGATCCTGATAGGCGAGAACCAGCCTCGGCTGGTCAATGTGAACCTGCCGTATGAACCGCGTGGCCTGCGCTGGACGCACCAGTCAATCCGGCAGTACAACGGCAAGGTGATTCAGGGTCAAGATCCCAACGGGCGTCAACACTATTGGTTCTCGGCGATTCCTCTCACCACACCGGATGAGGGCAGTGACCGCTGGGCGGTCGACCAGGGGTTGGTCTCTCTCACCCCGCTGCGGTTGGGCCTGACAGACGAAAAGTGGCTGGGACAGCTGCTCAACGAGCCACGCGGATCCGTCTAGGAGCAAGAAGAGCACCTGAGGGGGACCTGTCCGGCTTCGCTTGTCTTAGATCCAGATACGATCGGGCTGTGCGAATGGGCCTACTTGAACAGCCGCACCGGGTCATAGTAGACCGCGCGCCAGTCTTCGGGTGACGAGAGTCCCTGCGTGTTGCCCGGCCCGTAGGCGAGCGTCTCGATCAGCTCGCGCACTTGCTCGGTCGTCCCCTGGATGACGTTCTGGCCAACCGGCATGCGCGGCACACCCTGCATGTCGAGCATCCCCTGCGCATCGCTTTCGTAAAGACGCCGGATATCGCGACGAGACACGCGCTCAGCCCAGTGGAAGGGATCGGACATAGCGACCTCCTACTGGATCTACTCCTTCTCCTCCTCCACCACCCGCGCGCCGATCTGACGCACCGTCTCCTTGATGGTCTGCTCAAGCGTCCGCTGCGAGATCCCCTCGGCGCTCGTGACATCGATCTCGAGGCTGAAGGTAAGCCCGCCGTCGACGAGGTTGCTCAGCGGCAGGAAGATGCCGCGGTTTACGTCGGCGATCCTGCTCGCGGGCACATCGGCGATGACCATCCGCAAATGGTGATAGTCGCCCCCCGTCGCAGGCGCGGAGCCCGGTCCATGCCCCACGTCGGGTACGCCCGGCGGCCCACCGGAGCCAACTCCCTCCTCGCCTCTCGGGCCAGCGCCGCCTTCCGGGGCCACCGTTCCGCCGGTCTCTCCCAAGACCAACTGCTCGGCGGCCCGCCGCTCCGCCTCGCGCTGCGCAGCCAGCGCCTCCGCCCGCTCGCGCGTCAACACCACCTGGTCGGGCGAGAAGTCGATCGCGTCCAGCGGCAGCGGCGCATTGAAGCGAAGGCTCTCCGGGTCAGGCTTGCCGTCCTTCAGTTCCGCCAATCCCAGCGCCCCATCCTGCACCCCTAGCTGGATCGCGCGGGCCACCACGCCCTCCGCCGACGGCAATGGGAGCTGTGGGTTCTTGTAGAACTGGTCGAGCACCACCGCCGTCGACACCTGATCCACGTCGGTGAGCAGCCGATTGACCAGAATCCGGTAATGGAGCTGCTCGACGATCACCCCATGGTCCATCGAAGTTAGCTCGCGCCAGACCCAGCCCGTCAGCGACTCCTGGCCGGCCACGGGCGTGCCAAGATCGATCAGGCGCGTGCCCGCCTCGCCGCCCGTCACCCGCAGCCGGTGGTACATCCGCCGGACGTTGTAGGAGAGATCGCGCGTGATCGCCTGCCTGCGTCGCTGCACCTCGGGACGGCGATCCTCGGGCAGTGGGCTCGCGCCCTTCTTGATCTCGTCCTCGATCTCCTCCAGCGCGAGCACGGTCTTGATGTCCTCCCGCAGCTTGGCGAACGCGCCCGCATCGGAGAGCGCGAAGATCAGCGTGTTGCGGTACTCGCGGAAGGTCGTGCCCTTGCGCGCCAGCCATCCGTCGATGACGCTTTCAGCCTGCTCCGGATGCAACACCACCAGCTTGAGCGCGCGGTTATCGGGGATGCCATCGCCCGACGTGGGCCAGAGGTAAGTGTTGAGCCTGCTCCCCAGCTCCGCCTCGACGATGGCCCGCATCCGGTCCTCGTAGCGCTGGTTGTAGAGCTCCTTCTTGTCGAGGATCATGCGGTTGAG
>Ga0123329_1003367_pt1 | contig 13311 bp, 7 predicted proteins | sample BioC12SIPDNA_FD_89703 | JGI IMG/M metagenome (GOLD analysis project Ga0123329, IMG submission 89703) | Anaerobic biogas reactor microbial communites from Washington, USA - Biogas_R1_B C12 SIP DNA | ecosystem: Engineered > Bioreactor > Anaerobic > Unclassified | place: Washington, USA | collected... | reverse complement strand
CGCGCTGCCGGAGAACGCGGAGGCTTTCGAGCGCGAATACTTGCGCCAGCTTGACGCCATGATCACGTCCGCTGTCGAGACAGCGCGCCTGTGCGAACGGTCATGGTACGATCTCAACCCCGCGCCGTTCATGTCCGGCGGCTATCGGGACTGCATCGAGAAGGCGAAGGATTCTTCGCAGGGCGGGTGCAGATACAATCAGAGCGGCATCATGTGCGGCGGCATCGGCACGGTCGCGGACTCGCTTGCAGCGGTGCGCGCTCTCGTGGACGAGCAGAAACTCGTGACGATGGCCGAGTTGGGGGAGATTCTGCGTGCGGACTGGAAGGACCGCGAAGATCTCCGGCTGAGAGCCGTCCGTGCCGCGCCCAAGTGGGGCAACAACGACGACCGCGCCGATCGGCCCGCGAAATGCGTCTTCGACGCCGTCGCCGCGCGCATCAACGCCGAGCCCAACGGACACGGCGGCACGTTCCAGGCGGGGTTCTGGTCCATCGACCTCGACAAGCCTTTCGGCGACTGCACGGCCGCGACGCCGGACGGCCGCAAGGCGAAGACGCCGATCTCGCGCAACAACAGCGCCACCGCAGGCTGCGGGAAGGAGGGTCCGACCGCGCTTCTGCTCTCCAACGCGAAGCTCGATCTGGCGGAGTCGGCGGACGGACACATCGCCGACGTGATCCTGCCGGCGTCGCTGGCGAAGGCGTCGTTCGGCGCGGCCGGCATCGCCGCGTTTCTCCGGAGTTACTTCGAGATGGGCGGACAGAGCATCCACCTGAACTGTTTCGATCCGTCCACGCTGCGCGACGCGATGGCGCACCCGGAAAACTATCCGGACCTGCAGGTGCGCGTGTGCGGCTGGAACGTGCGCTGGAACGCTCTGTCCCGCCGCGAACAGCTCCACTTCCTCGCCACTGCGGAAGCGCAGGCCAAACCGTGACAGAAAGGCCGACACGATGAAAACGCCGCTGATGCTCGACGCGACGCGGATGGCCGTCCACGACGGCCCGGGCCTCCGCACAACCTTCTTTGTGAAGGGCTGCCCGCTCAAATGCCGGTGGTGCCACAATCCGGAGTCCATCGGTTCGAAACCCCAGTGGGCGCGCTTCCCTGACAAATGCCAGCATCATGAAACCTGTACGATGGACGAAGCCGCTTGCCCGACAGGTGCCCTGAAGCTCTACGGCAAACCCATGTCTATCCCCGACATCGTCGCAAAGGCGCGTGAAGACAAAGTGTTTTACAAACAGTCCGGCGGCGGCGTGACGCTTTCGGGCGGCGAGCCGCTCTTTTTCTGGGAGTGGGCGGCGGAACTTTTCCGGGCGTTCAAAGCCGAGGGCTTCCACACCTGCCTCGACACGTCACTTTACGCCCCGCCCGTCGCGGTCGAGAAAATGCTGCCGCTCGTCGACCTGTGGCTTCCTGATTTCAAGGCCGAGCGCGCCGACCTCCATAAAACGCACACGGGCGTCCCGAACGGCACCATCAAGGATAATCTCAAGATGCTGGTCAAAGCCGGGGCGAAGCTCGAAGTCAGGATGCTGGTTGTTCCCGGCTGCACGGACGGCCAGGACGCGGCCGACCGCCACAGGTATCTCCGGTTGATCGGCATCCGGGACGAGGACGTGGCGGAACTCGAATACATGGACCTCGCGCGGTCAAAATACGCCGCGCTGGGAATGCCTGACACCATGCCGCCGAAACCCCGGTAAACGGATTGCTGTGGAAAAACGCGGGCCAGCAGTTCTTTCACACCGAATGCGTATGATACGGAGCATGACCACGCGCCGCACCGAAAGGGGCATGCGTCTGCATGCCCGGCCACCCGTTTGTTTGTGGAGTGGGGCGGCCGAAGTCAACGGTAGACTTTCGGGCGTTGCGCCGCTACCTTATGCGCATGACCAAAAAGGACGTCCTCCAGCGTTTCGTCGAGAAGCTGTCGGCCGAGTTGGAAGAGATCTCTGCCGCAGTCAGGAATTCCATCTCCATGGCCACGGATGAGGCCCACCGCGCCGAGAGCAAGTACGACACGTTCAGTCTTGAAAGCTCGTACTTGGCGCACGGGCAGGCGCAGCGTGTAGAGGAACTGCGCTTCGCGCTCGATCGGCTACAGGCTCTTTCGGTGAAGGCGTTGACCCGCGAAAGCGTGATTCAGCACGGCTCGCTGGTGCGGTTGGAGTCGGCCGCCGGGAACGTTCGAACGCTCTATTTCTGTCCGGGAGGAGGAGGCGAGCAGGTGGCGGTGGACGGCGTGGAGGTTTGCATCGTCACCGCCGCGTCGCCGCTCGGCAAGGCCGTGCTCGGCAAACGGCTCGGCGCAACGTTCGAGATCAAGATCGGCCGCGCTCTGCAGACCTTCCGCATCGCCGGCGTCGAGTAGCGCCGTCCACCGGGAACCGAGCAGGATAAGCGGTCGGCCCTCGTCTTGCTCATTCGCGCGTCGGGCCCTCAGGCGTTGGCGTAACCGGCGACCGGCTCAGGCGCATGGAACACGAACGCGAGACGTGAAACCGGTAGGGCGGTCTCGCCGAGACCGCCGCCGAGACGAATGCCCGCCCGTTTCTCGCCAACCCGAAACGCAGAAGGTTGAACCGGTTGCCAGCCATTCCCGCGGACGGGGCCTCTGCGCCCCCAGTCTTGCGTATCTTTTTCACTGGAAACGCGTGATCGCGGCCCGCCTCTGTGGCGGTCTCGGCGAGACCGCCCTACCGGCTGCAAGACCCGATCGGTTGAGAGACAGAAACAGGAAGGAAGGATGATGGATAGCAAAGCTGTTGTGTCACAATGAAGATGGACCGTAAATACATTCAGCAATTGGCCGAGGTTACGGCGCGTCATCCCAAATCTGGCACGCGTGTGTCAGCTTTTGGAGAACGCTTGGCTGCAATTGACGATCTTCTTGATCATGCGAAAAATCTTGAAGATAGTGAAGATTCCATTTGTTTTGCCGAAATCTACCGATACATCCCCATTGCCGCTGTTGCGCTTCTGCAAGGCTACTTTTAAACGGATTGCGGTGGAAAAGCGCGTGCCGTTGTGCTTCAATGCTCTCCGTTCATTCTGTTACAAGGGGGATTTCATGATGACGCGTCTTCATATTCGTTTCTTGCCGGCTCTCATCTTGCTGTGCGCGCAGGCCGCGCTCGCCTTTCTGCCGCCTTCCGACAAGCAGGAGGGCGTGACGCTCCGCATCGAAGGCTTCGCCGAGCAATCCACGCCGGAGCGCTTCCAAGCCGAGAAGGTGCCAGCCGACCAGCCGCTCGCCTTCACCGTCACGCTTGTCAACGAGCGCGCCGAGCCGGTGGGCGGCACCGTCAAGGTCTGGCTGAACGACGACTGGCAGATCGTCGGCGACGATGCGTTCACGCTGGCCGCCGAGCCGGGCCGGAGCGTCTCTGTCTCCTGCACGGCGAAGGCCAAGCCCTCGGTCCTGAATGCGCTCTACCCGATCCACGCCCGCCTCGCGCTGACGGTCGGCGGCCGGGAGACGCTCCTTCATCCGATCGCGATTTTCGACGCGGTCCTGCCCGCATCCGCCGAAGCGCCGGCCGAGCCGCGCGAGATACGCCTCGCCGACGGCGTGCTGCGGCTCGACGCCAATGCGGACCGCAGGGTCTTCACCTCCCAGAACGGGAAACCCCGTGAACTCGGCGTGAATTTCTCCGGCGCGGATGCCGCGAGCGGCACCCACATGAGCCGCGACCGCATGACGCGCGGCGGCGTGGAGCGGGCGGGGTTCGCGATCCATCCCCCCTACCGCGGCGGTGCCGGTGAAACGTGGAACGACTTCCGGCTGGCGCTGCCGGCCGGCAAGCCTGCCGTCCTGAGTTTTTTCACGGCGATCCGCGACACCTCCCCCACCGAGCCGCCCAGCGACGGCACCGAGCACAAAGTTTTTGTTACCGGTGCTGACGGCAAGGCGAACGAGATCTTCTCGCGCTTCAGCGCCAGCAAAGCGTGGGAACCCGCGCGGGTCGATCTGGGCGCGTATGCCGGCCAGAGCGTCACGCTGCGCCTCTGGACCGGACCGGGGCCGAAAGGCAACACGACCTGCGACCAGTGCTACTGGGGCGACCCGGTCGTGACGGTCGGCACGCTGCCGGCGCTGGCGGACGAAGAGGCGTGGCAAGCGCTTGAGCGGACTGCGGTGGCGCGTGCGCGCGGCGCGCTCGCCAAGCGGTTCGGCGCCGGCCCCGGCGCGTTCCGGCTCGATGTCCGCGGCCAGCGGTTCGGCGCGGCGGTCGCGCTCGGCCGCCAGGGGCTCACGGACGGCGTGTTCGCCTTTTCCGATGGCACGCGCGATCTGGTTTACCGGGGCTTCGCGTGCGACATCGACGGCGCTCCGGCCGGCGGCGTCGAGAACGGCATGCCCGTGCTCGCGGTTGAGACCCGGCGCGGCTGGCGCTCGTGGCGCGTCACGCACCGCATCGCGACGCCGGACGGCACAGTGCCGGTGCGCGCGACCCTTTGGACCGAGGGCGGGGCCCTGCGTGTGGCGTGGGACATGCCGGGCGTGCGGCGTGACCGACGCGGCACGCCGCGCTTCACGCGCCTCAGCCTCGGCGCGGCGCACCTGCCGGTCTGGCGCGCGTACGCCGGTTTCGGCAACGTGATCGAAAACCCCGGCGCGTTCACCCTGACCGGAGGGGGATTCAACCTGAGCACGCGGCATGTCGGCGCGGACTACACCAACGGACTCAGCCTGGTGCAGGCGTGCGACATCTTCCCCGACCGTCTGGTCTACGCCCCCGAGACGCGGCGTTTCGCCTTGGAGACGCACCATGATGCCGCCTTCTTCTTTGTGCCGTCCGCGCAGGGCGCCTTCGCCGCCGCGCGCGCCTACCGCGACGTGTGCGGGTTCGACAAGGGGCCGGGCCTCCGCGCGCTGGGCGGGCGCATGTGCATCGACCAGTGGGGCGGCGACTACCGGGAGGCGGCGGCGGGCTTGAGTCAGGCGGCGCGCTACGGCGTGACCGACGCGGTGTTTGTGAAGCATTCGTGGCAGCGCTGGGGGTACGACTACCGGCTCCCCGAGATTTATCCCCCCGCCGGCGGACTGGAGCCGTTCCTCGAGATGCGCCGAGCCGCCGAAGAAGCCGGCATGCTCTTCTGTCCGCACGACAACTACATCGACTTCTATCCCGACGCGGAGGGGTACAGCTACGATCACATCGTGTTCAATGCCGAGGGCAAACCCACGCGGGCGTGGTACAACAAAGGGCGGCGCGCCCAGAGCTACCGCTGGCTGCCGCACGGCTTCACGCCGTGGATGGCCGACAACATGCGGCAGATGCGCGACGGCTTCGCGCCGGACAGCCTGTTCATCGACGTGTTCACCGCGATCGCGCCCTTCAACTACTACGACCGTGCCGGCGTCTTTTACGACAAGAACGCCACGCAGCAGGCGTGGCGCGACGCTTTCGACACCTGCCGCTCGATCCTCAAACGCGGCTCGCCGATGATCAGCGAGGCCGGCACCGACGCCCTGATCGGCTCGCTCGACGCAGGCCAGGCCGATCACTTCCCGGCCTCGCGCTGGATGAAGGGCTTCGGCGAGGCGGACCGCACGCCGTGGCACGACATGGCCACGCACGGCAAGATGGTTCTGTTTGCGGGAGGGCTCGGCCCGCGTTACAGCGCGCTGGACTGGGAGAAGAAAAACCGGCCGGAACACGGCTACGGCAGCGATGACTATCTCTCCAACACCGTGCTGGGCGGGCGCAATCCCATGTGCGACGGCCCCTTCTCGCGCCGCACGGTCATGACCTACTGGCTGTTGCACGACGTGTGTGAGGCGCTCGCTGCGGAGACTTTTGAAGATCACCGTTTCGGCGACTCGATCTTCCAGCAGCACACCGCCTTCAGCGGCGGGGGCAAGGTCTGGGCCAACCGCGGCTCCAATCAGGTTTGGACGGTGGCGGACGGCCGTCTGCTGCCGCAGTACGGCTTCTATGTGCAGACGCCCCGCGCCGAGGCCGGCGTGGTGCTGATCGATGGGCAGCGCGCGGGCTTCGCCCGTTCCGAGAAGACCTTTTTCGCCGACGCGCGGCCGGTGTTCAACCCGCTCACCCGCATGAAAGTCGAGTCCGCGACCGTGTCGGGCACGCACCTCGGCAACGGCGCATTCGACGTAATCTTTCAGTGGAACGTGCTGGATCCGCCGATCGAGGGGTACGTGCCCTTCCTGCACATCTGCAGCGACCAGGCGAAGGACGGCGGTTCTGAGCAGATCGCCTTCCAGCAGACGATGAAGGTGGATCCCGCGTCATTCAAGAAGGCAGGCGCCTTTACGGCCACCGCGCGTATTGCCGTGCCGGCATCGCTGCCGTCCGGCGACTACCGCATCCGGTACGGCCTCTACCGTCCCGGTGCCGGCGACCGGATGACGATCCGCGGGGTGAACGACGGCGGCCAGCGCATCCGCGGCGGCGTGATGACCGTCACCAAGAGCGGCAACGCCGTCACGGGCGGGGCCTTTGCGCTTGAAACTGAGACAGAGAACGAAAGCAACGAACTGAACATCGCCGGGAAAATGCTCAATTTCGGCCCTATCACAACGGATGGCGCGTTCCGGCTGCTGCATGGCGAGCGCGGCGCGTGGACGCTCATTCCGCTGCCCGGCAGCAAGCCGTTCAAAGCGGCAATCACACTCAGCGCTTTCGGTGCATCCCGTGCGCGCGTCAAAGCCGTGGAGACGCTGGAGGCCCAGCACGCGGCGGCGCGTGCGGCCGAGTGGTCGCAAGAAGGCGGCACGCTCCGGCTCGCATGTGACGCACAGGCCTTCGGCTACCGCATCGAGTTTGAATAACGCATTCAGCCAAGGCCGCAGGCCCCGGCGCAGCCTCCCGTGCGTGAAGCCGGACAGGAAGGCGCGCCGGCGCAATGGCCGCATGCTTTTTTGGGCACCGCCGCTGCCGGCGCGAACGTCGAGAGCTGCTTGGCCAGTTTCTTTGCACCGCAGGCGGGACAGGCCGCAGGTTGATCGGCGAGCGTTCGGGCCAGATGCTCGAAGGCATGGCCGCAAACCGAACAGGCATATTCATAAATCGGCATGTGGGGAAGGATAGCCGATCGCAGAGGCAGACGGCAAGCCAGCGTTGGGTCTGACAACAAAGCACTTGCGTCGCGGGCATAAGGTGCTATGATAAAACCTCATTTTTACGCCTTGCTGTACCGTTGTCGGAACGGGCATCGAGGGCGATGTTCAAAACCTGAGGAGTAACTGACATGGCGAAGATCGATTTTGGCGGTGTTGTGGAAACCGTCGTCACACGCAAAGAATATCCTTTGAAGAAGGCGCAGAAGGTTCTCAAGGATGAGGTCATCGCCATTATTGGCTATGGCGTGCAGGGCCCGGCGCAGTCTCTCAACATGCGTGACAATGGCGTCAATGTCATCATCGGCCAGGACAAGCGGTTCGCCGGCGACTGGAAGCGCGCGGTGAAGGACGGCTTCAAGCCGGGCAAGACGCTCTTCGACATCGAGGAGGCCTGCGAGAAGGCCACGATCGTTATGATGCTCGTGAACGACGCCGCGATCAAGCAGGTGTGGCCGCGCGTCGCGCCCTTCATGACCGCCGGCAAGGCGCTCTACTTTTCACACGGCTTCGGCTTTGTCTACAACAGGCTGACGGGAGTCAAGCCCAGCGCGGACGTCGACGTGATCCTGGTGGCCCCGAAGGGCTCGGGCACCTCCGTGCGCCGCAACTTCCTTGCAGGCGTCGGCATCAACTCCAGCTTCGCCGTGGCGCAGGACGCGACCGGCAAGGCGCTCGACCGCACCTTGGCGATCGGCATCGCGGTGGGCTCGGGCTATCTCTTCCCGACGACCTTCGAACACGAAGTCACCTCCGACCTCGTCGGCGAGCGCGGCGTGCTGATGGGCGCGCTGGCCGGGATCATGGAGGCCCAGTACGACGTGCTGCGCAAGAACGGCCACAGCCCCTCCGAAGCGTTCAACGAGACGGTCGAGGAGCTGACCCAGAGCCTCATCCGCCTCGTCGACGAGAACGGCATGGACTGGATGTACTCGAACTGCTCGGCCACGGCGCAGCGCGGCGCGCTCGACTGGAAGCCGAAGTTCAAGAAGGCGACGCTGCCCGTCTTCACGGATCTCTACGAGGCCGTGAAGAGCCAGAAAGAGGCGCGCCACGTCATCAAGGTCTGCGGCACAGCCGATTACAAGGAAAAGCTGGACGCGGAACTCAAGGTGATGCGCGAGTCCGAAATGTGGCAGGCTGGCGCGGCTGTGCGCGCGCTGCGCCCGCATGAGAAGGCCAAGGCTAACGCCGACAAGGCGACCGGCGTCAAGGGCCGCGGCGCGAACTGAGTCTGGCGAACGACACACTCGACAGGCACGTGCGGCTAACACGCCGCGCGTGCCGTTTTTTTTGGGTTGATGCTTCCGCGCCTTCCCGCTAAGCTACGGGCATGAAGCACTTCCTGCGGTTTGACAGTGTTGGCGGCGCCAGCGGCGACATGATTCTCTCGGCATTGGCCGCTTTGGGCGCCGACATGCAAATGATCGAGCAGACGATCTGCACGTTCTTTCCCGAGCCGCTGCATCTCCATGCCGAACCCGCCAGCGGCGCGGGCCTGAACGGCCTGCGCGTCTCGGTCCACGCCGCGCACCACCCGCATCACGATGATGCGTTCTGGCCCGATGCGGACAGCCACGCGCACAACCCGGGACAGAGCTGCGGACATGCCCACGACGCCCCCGCGCACAACCACGTGGAGGGCCACCGCCATCACGATCATGAGCAGGGCCATACGCCGACTCACGCCCACGCCCATGGCCATACGCATCGCGGGTTGTCCGAGATCACCCGCCTGCTGACCGACGCCCCGATGCCGGAGCGCGCACGAGCTCTCGCTCTCCAGGTCTTTCAGGCGCTGGCGGAATCTGAAGCCTCTATCCACGGCAAGACCCCGGAGACCGTCCACTTTCATGAGGTCGGCGCGTGGGATTCCGTTGCCGATATTGTTGGGGCCTGCCTCGCGCTCGACCAGCTCGACGTGAGCGGCGTCGCCTGCGGTCCGCTGCCCGCCGGGATCGGCACCATCCGCTGCGCACACGGCGAGATGCCCAACCCCGCCCCCGCCACGCAGCACCTGCTGGCCGGCATGACGGTAACGCAGACCGATGAGCCTTTTGAACTCGTCACGCCCACCGGAGCCGCGCTGCTGCGCGTCTGGACCCGTGCGCTCGACCCCGTTCCGGCCACGGCCACCGTGCTCCGCAGCGCGTTCGGCTTCGGCTCGCGCGCGCTGAACAGCCGTCCGAATGTCCTGCGCGCCACCCTGCTCGCCGAAACGGCGGCCGACGCACCCGGAGCGCGCGCCCTGTGGGTGCTGGAGTGCAACCTCGACGACTGCAACCCCGAGTGGCTGGGCGTGCTGACCACCGACCTGCTGGAACGCGGCGCACTGGATGTTTGGCTGACGCCCGCCGTGATGAAAAAGGGGCGTCCCGGCACCGTGCTCAGTGTGCTGTCTGACGCCGCCCGAGCCGACGCGCTGTGCGAGCGGATCTTCCGCTCCACCACCACCTTCGGGATCCGCCGCCATGGCGTGCAACGCAACGAATTGGAGCGACGCTTTGAGCAGGTAAACACCCCGTGGGGCCCGGTGCCGGTCAAGATCGGCTCGCTGCACGGCCATCCGGTCACAGCCTCGCCGGAGCACGAGGCGTGTGCCGCGCTCGCACGCGAACACCAGATCGCCCCGCGCCAGGTTTACGACGCGGCCAAAGCCGCTTGCACCGTTGACAAGCCCGCCATTTCCCGCTGAGAGGGGTCCGACGATGAGCATGCCCCGCCTCCATCGCCACGCGCACAGCACACACCGCCGGGAGCACCGACACTCGCATGCGGATGTTCCGCCCGGCAATCCTCCTGCGCACGCAACTGATGATCGCGGCAAGGCGCATGCCAAAGCTCGGGAGCGGCGCGCCGAGGGGAGCGGCGCTTCGCGCCATCGCCATGACACCCGCGTCGGCGTCGCAAATGGACGAAACGCCTCCATCTTGTGTGTCATGGCCGCCTTTCTTGCATTTATGACGACCGTGATCGCAGAGTTGATCGCCCACTCGCGGCAAGAACCGCCGTTTATCGTGCTCAGCCTCCTCGCGGGCCTGTTTGCCGTCGCGGCCCTCGCAACCGGCGGATATGCTCAAACCGTCCAGTTGACCCACTGGAGCCGCCGTGTGCGAAACCGTCTGCTGGTCGGGCTTCCGGTCGGACTGCTCACGCTGGCCTCAGCCTCTTTGAACGTGTATAAGCATCAAGCGCCTGTCGGTCATACGGACTCGCCCGGCCTCTCCGCATCCCGCAGCCCGTACCTGACGAATGAAGACCGCTCGTTGTTCAAGCCGGGGTGGTACGGCGAAGGCCAGGGGAACGGCGTACAGGCCGTCGTGACGTCGTTCGAAGAGAATGCTGCCGAATCACGCGCGTTCAACCGGCTCACCACCGAACCGGTCACCTACGCCACATTGACCGTCATCAACCTCGGTAACCCGCTTCCGGTCACGTTGACGCATGCACGGATAACTCTGCTGCTGGAGTCCGACGAAGAGGTCCAAAGCCTGGAGGTCAGACCTCTGCTGCGTCTTTCGGCTCTGGATGACCGGATGCGCCTGAGGCTGGCCGAACCTCGCGTGATCGCGCCGGGTGCAATGGCCGCCGATATCCCGGTCTGCCTGGACTCGCGGTTCCGCTGGGAACGGGTACGGGCTGTCAGAGTTTCGCTTCAAGCCGGCGACCTGCTGGTCGCAGGCCGCGTTTTGACGGCCGAAGAAAAACGTGACTTGGCAGAAAAATCATCCAGCGCCAAAAACGCCGCAACCAATCTCTCTGCGGAGGCTTGGTTTAAAGAGTTGTAACGGGATCAACCTTCGGCGTAGCGCGGCAGGCAGGGAGAAAGGAGAAAGGAGGAAGGAGGAGTTGTCGGAACCAGAAACCCGGAACCAGAAACCAGGAACCAGAAACCAGGAACCAGAAACCAGGAACCAGAAACCAGGAACCCCACCGGTCAGTGCATCGAGGATGCGCCCGCTACCCCGTTCTCACTCGCCGGGGAATGGTCTAGCAGAGCGAGCTGCGCGCGTGTTATCTTAGCGGCATGAAAACGTTTGACGCGCAGTTCCGCCTGGCCCTTCTATTGTCCGTTCTTTCTGTGTCGTGCCTGAGCGCCGTCGAGACTGTCGTCTCGCCTGACGGCGCACTGGAGGCGCGCGTCGAACTGCGCGACGGACAGCCTCTCCTTTCGCTCGCCCGCCGCGGCGCGGCCGTGCTGGAGCCCGCGCCGCTCGGCGTCACGCTGAAGCCGCCGTTCGCCGGCGGCTTCGACCTGGCCGGCCAGACGCGCGGCAGCGTCGACAGCGCCTGGACACCGGTCTGGGGCGAACGCGCCTCGATCCCGGACCGCTACCGGTCGCTGACCCTGACGCTCAAAGAGCGCGGCCCGCTGGCGCGCCCGCTCATCCTGGAGCTGCGCACCTATAACGAAGGCCTGGCCTTGCGCTACCGGCCTGCCGGCGCGGACGGCGCGGCCTGGCAGCTCGAACGCGAAGACACGGCCTTCCGCTTCCCGCACGGCAGCGCGGCGTTTGCCATCGCCTGGACCGAGGACACCTTCCCGCAAGATCCTGTACCGATCACCGCGCTCGCCAAGAACGCGATGATGCCCTTCACCGTGCGCCTGCCCGGCGGCGCATACGCCTCCGTGCTCGAGGCGGCCGTCGTCAGCTACCCGCGCGCCATGCTGGCGAAGCGGGACGCCGACACCGTCGGCATCGCGCTGCAAGGCCGGGCGGAGGGCTCGGCCGGCGCGGCCACGCCCTGGCGCGTTGTGCTGGTCGGCGACAGCGAGGCGCGCCTGATCGAGCACGCGCATCTGGTGCAGACGCTCAATCCGCCGTGCGCCCTCGCCGACACCGCGTGGATTCAGCCCGGCCTCACCATCTCCGACCACGGCAACTGCCTGCTGCAGATGGCCGACCTGAAACGCGTGATCGATGTCGCCCACACCAACGGCTTCCGCTACCTTCAGCTCGACTGGGGCTGGTACGGCACCGAATGGACCTGGACCGACGCCGACCGCAAAAAGTTCTTGGAGGTCAACCCCTCTTGGGCGGGCGATTTGAGCTGGGTCACCAACACCTACGCCGACCCCTACACGGTGGCCAAAGGGCGCGTGCCCTACCGTCCCGACTGGAAGAGCCACACGGTCGTCGACCTCGACATGCCGGAGCTGGTCCGCTACGCCCGCGCGCGCGGCATGGGCCTCTGCCTCTACGTGCACGGCGACGTGCTGCGCGCGCACGATCTGGACAAGCTTTTCGCGACCTACGCGGCCTGGGGGCTCGCCGGCCTCAAGCCCGGCTTCGTGCGGTACGGCAGCGCCGAGCAGACCGATTGGATCCGCTCGCTTGTGGCGGCGGCCGCGCGCCACAAGCTTTGGCTCTGCATCCACGACGCGCACGTGCCGGACGGCATGGCGCGCACCTATCCCAACCTGATGATCAACGAGGGCGGCGGCGGCCAAGAGGGCAATCATCCGGTGCGGCAGGATGTGCTGTTGCCCTTTACGCGCTGCCTGGCCGGCCCCTTCGACTATACGCCGCACCTGTATCACAAGGGCAAGAGTCACGCGCACGGCATGGCCTTTTTCGTGGTCTATCCCGGTCCGACCGCCGTGGTGCGCGGCGGCGTGAAAGAGTTTGCCGCCGGCGGCCCGAACCGCATCGGCCCCGAGGCGGAGTTTCTGCGCCGCGTGCCGATGAACTGGGACGAGACGCGCGTGCTGGACGCCAAGATCGGCCGCCATATCGTCACCGCGCGCCGCCGCGGCGACGTCTGGTACATCGGCGGCATGACCGGAGACAGCGCCTACACGGCGCCGGTCGCGCTGGACTTCCTTGCGCCCGGCCGCCGCTATACCGCCACGATCTTCCGCGACGGCGACACCGAGAGCGGCGGCTTCCGTCCGGCGGTGAAAGAAACGCGCGCCGTGCAGCGCGGCGACCGGCTCGACCTGCCCATGGCCCGCGCCGGCGGCCTCGCCGTCATCGTGGAATGACCGGCACTAGAGCGCGGCGTTGCGGAAGTAGGCGATCGTGCGCGCGAGGCCTTCGCACAGCGGCACCTCGGGTGTCCAGCCGAGCAGCTCCTGCGCGAGCGCGATGTCGGGCTTGCGGCGCTTGGGGTCGTCCTTGGGCAGCGGCTGGAAGACGATCTGGCTGCGGCTCTCGGGCAGTTGGCGCAGGGTCTCTTCCGCGAGCTGCTTGATCGTGTATTCGCCGGGATTG
>Ga0123329_1003364_pt1 | contig 13323 bp, 11 predicted proteins | sample BioC12SIPDNA_FD_89703 | JGI IMG/M metagenome (GOLD analysis project Ga0123329, IMG submission 89703) | Anaerobic biogas reactor microbial communites from Washington, USA - Biogas_R1_B C12 SIP DNA | ecosystem: Engineered > Bioreactor > Anaerobic > Unclassified | place: Washington, USA | collected... | reverse complement strand
CCACCGAGAGGTCGTGGGCGATGAACAGGTACGTCAGCCCGAACTGCGCCTGCAGATCCTCCAGCAGGTTGATGATCTGCGCCTGGATCGACACGTCCAGCGCTGAGATCGGCTCGTCGCAGACGATGAACTCGGGCTGCACCGCCAGCGCGCGGGCGATGCCGATGCGCTGACGCTGTCCGCCGGAGAACTCGTGGGGGTAGCGGTTCACAAAGTAGGGGTTCAGCCCCACGATGCGCAGCAGCTCCTGGATGCGCTCGCGCCGCTCCTTGGCCGTGAGGAGGTTGTGCACCTCCAGCGGCTCGCCGACGATGTTGCCCACCGTCATGCGCGGGTTGAGCGACGCGTAGGGGTCCTGGAAGATCATCTGCATGTTGCGCCGCATGCGCCGCAGTGCCTCTCCCCGCAGATCCACCAGGCTTTGCCCCTGGAAGCGCACGTCGCCTCCCGTTGGGCGATACAGCTGGAGGATGGCGCGCCCCGTAGTCGACTTGCCGCAGCCGCTCTCCCCCACCAGGCCCAGCGTCTCGCCGCGCCGAATGCTGAACGATAGCCCGTCCACAGCCTTGATGTCGCCGATGTGGCGCTGGACGAGGATCCCCTGGGTGATGGGGAAGTACATGCGCAGGTCGGTGACCTCGACGAGGTCGCGGCCGTCGGTGTCGCCGGCTCCGATCTCTGTGATGCCGGTTTGGCTGGTGACGCCCATCAGCGTGGCCTCCCCTTTCCGTCGACGTCCACCCAGCAGGCGATCTCGTGGAACGGCGCCACGGGTCGCAGAGCGGGGTTCTCCTCCAGACAGCGGCCGATGCGGTAGCGGCAGCGCGCATAAAAGGGACAGCCGGGGGGCATCGTCACCAGGTCCGGCGGCAGCCCATCGATAGGCGTCAGCTTTTCACGCGTCGAGGCGTCGAGCCGGGGCAGCGAGCCCAGCAGCCCCAGAGAATAGGGGTGTCGCGGGTTGGTGTAATACTCGTGCACCTCGGCGCGCTCCACGATATAGCCGGCGTACATCACCTGCACGCGGTCCACCATGCCCGCGACGATCCCCAGGTCGTGGGTAATCCAGATGATGGCCATGCCCAGCTCGCGGCGCAGCTCCTTGACGATATCGACGATCTGCGCCTGGATCGTCACGTCCAGGGCGGTGGTCGGCTCGTCGGCGATGAGCAGTTGCGGGTTGCACGACAGCGCCATGGCGATCATCACGCGCTGGCGCATGCCGCCCGAGAACTGGTGGGGATAGCTATCGATGCGCGCGCGCGCCTCGGGGATGTTGACCATCTCGAGGAGTTCGATGCTGCGCTCGCGCGCCTGCTCCTTGGTCATCCCCAGATGCAGCTCCAGCGCCTCGCCCAGTTGCTGGCCGATGGTCAGCACGGGGTTCAGGGACGTCATGGGATCCTGAAAGACCATGGCGATCTGGTTGCCGCGCACGTGACGCATCTCTTCCTCAGAGAGCGTGAGCAGGTCGCGCCCGTGAAAGATCACCTCGCCGCCCACGATGCGCCCGGGGGGCTGAGGGATCAGCCGCATCATAGAGAGCACGCTGACGCTCTTGCCGCAGCCGCTCTCCCCCACGATGCCCAGCGTCTCCCCCTCCTCGAGGTCAAAGCTGACGCCGTTCACGGCGTTGACGATACCCTCCTGGGTGAGGAACTGGGTGCGCAGGTCCCGCACCTGAAGCATCGTTGCCATCAACACAGCCTCCCTGCCGTGGTCGGACGATCGCTCATAGCATTACCTCTCGAGCGCCACATGATGGAGCCACGGGGAGATCGCCCCGGTGGCCCTATACCCCCTGACGTGGGGCTTGACCAGCACGTTCACCGCCCCATGGGTCAGCGGGACCCAGGGGGCATCGGCCACGATGAGCCGCTCAGCCTCACGATAGAGGGCCGTGCGGCGCTCGGGGTCGGTCTCGACCCGCGCCTGCTCCAACAGTCCATCCACCTCAGGGTTGCTGTACCCGGTGTGGTTCTGCGAGCTGCCGCTATGGAACAACAGATCAAGAAAGTTCTGCGAGTCCGGATAGTCGCCGATCCACCCCGCCGAGAAAAAGGGGTAGCGGCGCTCGTTGAGATCCCGCAAAAAGTAACCCCACTCCACCTGCTCGACGGTCGCCTCGATGCCGAGATTCTCCTCCAGCATGCTGAGGATGGCGCGATCGATGGATGACAGGTAGCCGCTGGTGCCGCTCACCGTCAACACGATGGGCGGCATGGCGCCCTCAGCGCCATAGCGCGACGACGCCAGCAGCGCGCGCGCCCTCTCCGGATCGTACGCCAGGCCCTCCAGCGTCGGGTCGAAATCGGGCATGGCAGGCGGCAGGATCCCCTTCGCCTCGGTGGCGGTGCCCCGCAGGACGAGGTCGGCGATCTTGGCCCTGTCGATGGCGTGGGCGAACGCCTGACGTACCGCCCGATCGTCAAAGGGCGGCATGGCGACGTTGAACCCCAGGTACTGCACGCTGGGCTCCGAGCCCGTCACGAGTTCCCGCGACAGCGGGTTCTCAGGGTCGGTCACCCGCTCGATCTCGGCCGGCGATACCTGGGCGATGTCGAGTTCGTCGTTCTCGTACATGGCCAGCGGCTGCCCGCCGCTCAGCACGTATTCGACGCGACGCACCGACGGCGCGACGCCATAGTACCGCTCGTTGGCCTCCAGGGCGATGAGTTCGCGGCTCATGCTGGCGAGCACAAAAGGCCCCGACCCGTTGGGCTGGCGCACCCAACCCGCGCCGTCCGCCTCGATTTGCTGCCGGTCGACGACGAACGCCACCGGATAGGTCAGCTTGGCCAGGAAGTAGGCCTTGGGCGCGTCGACCGTGATGCGCAGCGTGTGGTCGTCCACGACCACCACCCCTGTCACGAACTCGGCCTCGCCGCGAGTCCGGGCCGTCGCCCCGACGATATCGTCCAGGTAGCTCCCCGCCACCGGGGAGCCCGTCTCGGGGCTGCACGCCCGCTCGATGGAGTAGGCGACATCCTCGGCGGTGAGGGCCCGCCCGTCCTGAAACGTGGCGTCGGGCCGCAGATGGAACGTGTAGGTGCGGCCGTCCTCGCTCAGATCCCAGCGCGCGGCCAAATCGGGAACGACCTCGAGGTCCTGGTCCAGCGTGACCAACCCACTGAACAGGTGCACCACATACTCGGCCGAGGTGCTGTCCTGCACCAGGGCGGGGTCAAGGGTGGGCGGAGTGCCGCCGGAGAGGCGCAGCGTGCCGCTCGGGCTAGCCCCCTCCTCGGCCGGGCGGGTGGTTGGGCGCGGCGCGGCGCTTCCGGGCGCCTGTGGCGTCACGTCCGGGGTGGCGCGCAGGTACTCGGATGCCAGGTATGCCCCGAGGCCGCACGTGGTGGCGAGCACGCACAGCACCAGCAACGCGAACAGGATGATCAGCCAGGTCTTGCGCGTCATGATGGGCGTCAGCCAGCGCTCGCCGCGGCCAGCGTGAGCAGGCGCGTTCCGATGAGGCGATCCGTTGCGATCACGATGTGCCCTTCATACGCGGATCCAGGGCGTCGCGCAGGCCGTCGCCGAGAAAGTTGAACGAGAACATGGTGATGGCCAGCGCGATAGATGGGAACAGCACCTGGTTGGGGTATGACCGGATGGCGCGGGACCCGTCAGAGATCATCGAGCCCCAACTCGGCGTGGGCGGGTCGACGCCGAGGCCGATAAAGCTGAGGAACACCTCCGTCGTGATGTAGGTCGGGATGTTCAGGGTGATGGCCACGAGGATGGGCCCCATGATATTGGGGAGGATGTGGCGCACGATGATGCGCAGGTCGCGGGCGCCGATCATGTGCGACGCCTCGACGAACTCTTTTTCCTTCAGCGAGAGGATCTGCCCGCGGGCGAGGCGCGCGATCCCCATCCAGGCCGTCACGCCGATGCCCATAAAGATGAACAGCATGCCGCCGCCCTGCAGGCCCAATAGCCCGTCGACGGCGCGATTGATCTGGTTAAAGGTGTAAGCGGCCGTGCCGGGCTCCTGGTTGCCGCCAAAGCTCGTCTTGAAGAATGCCATCAGGAGGATGATGAGCAGCATCGTCGGGAAGGCGTACATGATGTCGACGATGCGCATCATGATGTTGTCGACCTTCCCGCCATAGTATCCCGAGATGCACCCGTACACGAGCCCGATGACGAGCGCCGTCATGGCGCCCATGAACCCCACCGGCAGCGACACGCGAACGCCATAGATGATGCGGCTCAACAGGTCGCGCCCCAGATAGTCGGCCCCCAGCGGGTAGATGTCGCCGATCTGGGTATATGCCGCCATGTCGCCTGGCATGATATCCGCCACCCACTGGGGCACCATATGATTGTGGACCGAATCGCCCTCCGAATAGTGATAGGGCGCCACCACGTCGGCGAACACCCCCACCAGGACCAGAACCAGGATGAGTACACCCCCCAACACCGCCGCGCGGTTGCGCAACAGGCGGTGCCAAGCGTCGAGCCACAGGTTGGCGACACGCTGCTGCCCCTCGCCCTCGGCCGGGGCGGCGCCCACCAGGCGCTGCGCGGCGCGTTCTTGTTCAGACATGGACGCTCATCTCCTCGAAAGGGCTGATCGTGGCCCGCTCACGAGTACTTGATCCGGGGGTCCAGAAAGGCATAGGTCAGATCGACCATAAGGTTCGCAATGACCAAAAAGACGGCGTACAGCAGCACCGTACCCATCACCACGGGATAGTCGCGGTTCGTGATGCTGGTGATAAAGTACTTGCCCAGGCCCGGGATGGCGAATATCTGCTCGACGACGAACGTGCCGGTCAGCAGTGCGGCGAACATGGGCCCCAGCACCGTCGCCACCGGGATGAAGGCGTTCTTGAGGGCGTGGCGCACCATCACCGCACGTTCCTTGAGTCCCTTGGCCCGCGCCGTCCGAATATAGTCCTCGCGGATCACCTGCAGCATGCTGGCGCGCGTCAACCGCGCGATGATGGCGGACTCGTGCAGTCCCAGCGCGACGGCCGGCATCACGAGCTGCTCCGGCCGTCCCCAGCCCGCTACGGGGAACCACCCGAGAGTGAGGGCAAAGATGAGGATGAATAGCGGCCCGAGGACGATGTTGGGGACCGAGACGCCAAAGATGGCGATCCCCATGGTGATATAGTCCCACCTGGTGTTCTGCTTGAGGGCGGCGATCACCCCCAGGGGGACCCCCATGCCCACACCGATGGCCAGCGAAACGAGCCCGAGGGTCGCCGACACCGGCAGGTGCGCGGCAAAGATGTCGTTCACCGTGCGGCTGCGCGTGGTGTAGGAGGGGCCGAACTTGCCCTGCAGCAGCCCCGCATAGACGCCCGATGGGTTGCGCGTCATCCCCATATAGTCGGTGTACTGCTTCCACAGGGGCTGGTCGAGGCCATAGTAGCGGTTGAGGTTCGCGACGATCTCGGCGGGGAGGGGTTTTTCGCGGTCGAACGGCCCACCCGGAACGGCGTGCGCCAGAGCAAAGGTAACGATCGAGATGAAAAAGAGCACCGGGATCATCCATAGGACCCGGCGGACGATGTAGCGCCCCATTACACTCCTTCTCCTCAGCAGCCGTGATAGCGGACGGGCACTGCTGCGCTGCCTTCGTCCGGAACATTGGCGTCCATTGTACCACAAGGTGGGCGGTGGTACATAATGGTGACAGCCACGTGGCCTGGGGCCACGTGGCTGCCGCAGTCATCAGCTCACACGTCGGGCAGCCCGACTAGTGCGCCATCACCTTCCACGTGTCGATGTGCTCGCCACCCAGCGGAGCATAGGTGCGCTCGACGTACGGCTTGGTGCACACGACGGTGGTGTAGTAGTAGATCGGGATGATGATGGCCTCATCCACGGTAAGGATCTTTTCCGCTTCGAAGTACAGCTCCTTGCGCTCATCGGGATCGGCCGACGCAGCCGCCTTCTCCACGGCGTCCATGAAGGCCTGGGCGCTGGCCGATTGCGGATCCCACTTGGGGTTGTTCTGGCTCTTGGTCGGATGGAAGACCTCGAGCAGCCAGTTGTTGGCGTCCGGATAGTCCGCGCACCACCCATTGCGGTAGATCTGCGGCGCGTCCTCGTCCAGGGTATCCAGGTAGACCGCCCACTCCTGGTTCGCGAGCTTGACCTCGACGCCCAGGTTGTCCTTCCACGACTGCTGGATGAACTCGGCGATCTTTTGGTGGCCCTCGCTGGTGTTGAACATCAGCGTGACCTCGGGCAGTCCCTGGCCATCCGGGAAGCCCGCATCGGCGAGAAGCTGCTTGGCCTTGGCCGGGTCAAAGATGATCCCCTCAAAGCTGTCATCATCGGCCACACCGCCAAAGATGCCGGGGCAGGCCAAGCTCTTGGCCGGCCGCTGCTCGCCCTTGGTCACCGTGTCGATCAGCTTCTGCCGGTCGACGGCGTAAGAGAACGCCTGGCGCACCTGGACATTGTCAAAGGGCGGCTTGGTGGTGTTGAACCCATAGTAGTACGTGCACAGGCTCGGGGCGATGTGCAGCTCCTGAGAGAGGGTGGCATCCGCCTTGATGCGGTCCATGTCGTCCAACGGCGCGTTGGAGACGTCCAGCTCGCCGTTCTCATACATGGCGAACGCCGTCGAGTCCTCGGTTACCATCACAAAGTTGATCTGCTCGATGGAGACGTCCTTGGCATCGACATGGTGCGGGTTCTTGACCATGACCATGCGGTTCTCGTGCTCCCACACGTCCAGCATGTAGGCGCCGTTGCTCCAGATGGTGCCCGGCTCGGTCCAGGCATCGCCGCCGGCCTCGATCGCCTCCTGCGGCTGCGGACGGTTCACCCACATGCCGGCGATCCCCGGGAAGTAACCCGCCGCCTGCTCGAGCGTGAACTCGACGGTATAGTCATCCACGGCGCGCACGCCGATGCTGTCCAGGTCCGTGCTCTCGCCCGTGTTCACCGCCTCGGCGTTCTTGATGATATAGTCGACGTAGGCATAGTCGGAGGCGGTCTCGGGGTTGATGGTGCGCTTGACGCCATACACCACGTCATGCGCCGTCACCGGGCGATGCTTGGTGACCTTTTTCTAGGCCGGGTCATAGTGCACCCACTGGGCATCCTTGCGCATCTTGAACGTCCAGGTGAGGCCGTCGGCCGATGCGCTCCACTCGGTGGCCAGCTCGGGAATCACTTCCAGGGTCTCGTCATCAAAGTCGGTCAGGCCCAGGAAGAGCAACTCGACGCACTGCACCGAGGTCGTATCGGTGGAGAGCGCCGGATCGATGGTAGGCGGCTCGGTGTGAAGGTTGAAATTGAGTTCCTTGGCCAGGGCTTGGCCACGGGAGCAGCCGCTGAGCACCATCGTCACGAGCAAGACGAGGCTTATCAGCACGAGCAACTGCTTGTTGCGCAACATCTTTCCTCCTCAATGGTCACACTGCTGGTGTGTGGTACGGCACTACGGGACAGACGTTCGCAGTCCAGCCTCCCCTCCCTCCTTTCACCGTACGCGGCCCACCGCCCTGCGCCTTGGTGTGGCGCAGGCGCGCCGGCGAGGCTACCCACGGTAATCGGCCCTTCGGGGCGGGTGACGGGACACCCGCTCCACCGGTAATGGCCCGCATTATAAGCGGGCAAGCGATAGCGTCAACCGATTGCGCATCGCCAACCGTTCGCGGTGGCGCAACCCTTCAGGCGGGAATCTCAGGGGACGATCAGCGTCTGCCCGACACGGATACTGCTCGGGTCCGTCAAGCCGTTGGCCCGGGCGAGCGACTGCACCGTGATGCCATAGCTCTCGGCGATCAGCCCCAAGCTCTCTCCGACCTGGACAACGTGGTTGCGCGGGGGCGCCTCCGACCCGGCGATCACGGTGAGCACCGTCCCCGCGCTCAGGTCGTCCGTGGCACTCTGCGCAGGATTCAGCGCCTGAATGGCCGCGGCCGTCGTGCGGTAGTATCCGGCGATCAGGTCGAGCGTCTCTCCGGCCTGCACCGCATGGTGGATGACGCTGCCCGTGGGGATCGCCTGGGGGCTGGCGGCCGGGATGATCAGCGTCTGCCCCACCCGCACGAGGCTCGCGTGGCTCAGGCCGTTGCGGGCCAGGATGGCGGCCGTGGTCGAGTTGAACAGCACGGCGATAGAGCCGACAGAATCGCCCCCCTTGACGCGATAGGCGATCTCGGGAAGCGGCGTCGGCGGCGCGACCTCGGGTGTCGGCACGGCCGTGGGGGCAAGCGTAGGAACCTCTGTGGGCGCCTCCGCCGCAGTGGGCGTAGGCGCGGCAGTCGCCGCGGCAGTCGGCGCCTCCGTCGGCTCGGGTGGCGCCTCGGTAGGCGGGATCTCGGCGGTGGGCTCCGCGGTGGACGGATAGGCGTCCTGCGACTGCACGGTGGCCGGCGGCTCCGGGTAGCCCGCCGACGCTATAGCGGCAGCCGTGGCGGTGGCCACCGCCACGCGGGCCAGTACGGGCGTCTCGACGCGAGGAGTCACCAGCGGAGGGGAGACTACACGAGGGGGTTTGGCGCGCTGACAACCGGCCGAAAGCGGCAGGAGCCCCGCCGCGCTAACAAGTAGACAGATCGTTATTAGGCGCCCAACCCGACCCTTCATGGCGGCAGTCTCCCATCGTCGAGGACATTGCAGTGTCTACCCGCCCATGGTGGACGGTGCGCAGCGTTCCCGCTGGTCTGCCGCATGATAGCACAGAGGTATCGGCGAGGTCAAGCGTTTCCCGCACCGGGGCTCATCTCAGGGCGCCGCGACGGGGCCGAACTCGCTGGGGGGCCAGTAGCGCACCCACGCCCGCCCGACGATGTCGTCGAGCGAGACCACGCCAAAGGCGCGCGAGTCATTGCTCGACCGGCGGTTATCGCCCATGACGAACACGTGCCCCTCGGGCACCACCACCGGCGCCATCGAGCCCCAGGTGGGCTGGTCGAGGTACGGTTCCGCCAGGGGATTGCCGTCGATGTAAACCATGGCATCGTGGATGGAGACGGTCTCACCGGGGAGGCCGATGACGCGCTTGATAAGGGGGTCCACCGAACGCTGAGGACGCCGCAGCACGACGATATCGCCGCGCTGGGGAGAGCGAAAGCGGTAACTGATCTTTTCGATGATCAGGCGCTCGCTGTCGTGGAGGCTCGGGTCCATGCTCTGCCCCTCCACCCGCGTCGCCTGCGCCAAAAAGATGTTCACGACGAGCACGATGACCAGCGCCGGCAGCACCGCCTCCAACAACTCGCGCAACCACGAGCGTACGATGTCGGCTGCCCCCGAGGCATTTCCCGCGCCGCTCGGGCCTTGCTCCTGCTCAGCCTTGCCCTGCTGCTCTTCGTCCACCATGCCTCACCTGTGTCAGGAAACGTTCACGAGAGGACACAACAGCACAGGCCCGACGCGCGGGCCCGTGCTGTGATGTCGTCTACCGGAAGAGCTGGGCCTACCGGCCGCCGCGTCGCGGTTCGCCACGTCGACCGGGAGCGCCTCGAGGCGGGCCACTCGGCTTGCGGTCGCGCTGGCGCGCTTCCTCCGCCGTCCAGCCCTCCAGGACCGCCTGCCGCGAGAGCTTGATCTTGCCCTGGCTATCGACGTCGATGACCATCACCATGATCTCGTCGCCCACCTTGCACACGTCCTCGACCGTACCGACGCGATAGTCGGCGAGCTGCGAGATGTGAACCAGGCCATCCTGCCCGGGCAGGATCTCGACAAAGGCGCCAAAGTCCGTGGTGCGTACCACCTTGCCGGTGTAGATGCGCCCGATCTCGGGGGTCGCGGTCAGCTCGGTGATGCGCTTGAGCGCCTGAGCTGCCCCGTCGCCGTCCACCGAGGCGATGTACACCGTGCCGTCATCCTCCACATCGATCTTGACGCCGGTCTCCTCGACGATGCCCCGGATCGTCTTGCCACCCGGGCCGATGAGGGCGCCGATCTTGGCCACCGGGATCTGGATCGTCTGGATGCGCGGCGCGTACGCCGACAGCTCCTCGCGCGGCTCGGAGATGCTGGCGTTCATCACGTCGAGAATCTGCAACCGGGCCTCGCGGGCGCGGCGCAGCGTCTCCTCGATGATCTCGTCACGCAGGCCGGTGATCTTGATATCGAGCTGGATCGCCGTGACCCCCTTGGTCGTGCCGGTGACCTTAAAGTCCATGTCGCCGAGGTGATCCTCGAGGCCCTGGATGTCCGTGAGCACCGCCCAGCGGTCCCCCTCGGTGATCACGCCCATGGCGATGCCGGCCACCGACGCCTTCAACGGCACGCCCGCGTCCAGCAAGGCCAGGGTGCAGGCGCACGTGCTGGCCATGGAGGTGGAGCCGTTGGAGGACAGCACCTCCGACACGACGCGGATGGTATACGGGAACTCGCCCTCACGCGGCAGCACCGGAATCAGCGCCTTCTCCGCCAGCGCCCCATGGCCGATCTCGCGGCGGCGCGGCCCCCGCAGGGGGTAGGCCTCGCCCGTCGAGTAGGGCGGAAAATTGTAATGGTGCATGTAGCTCTTGGAGGTGTCGCCGCTGAGCGACTCGATCATCTGCTCGTCGGAAGACGTCCCCAGTGTAGCGATGGACAGCACCTGCGTCTCACCGCGGGTGAACAGGCCGGAGCCGTGGGTGCGCGGCAACAGCCCCACCTCGGCGCTCAGCGGGCGGATCGTCCGCAGGTCACGCCCGTCCACCCGGATGCCGGTTTCCAGGATGCGGCGGCGCATGAGGTCCTTAAAGAGATCCTCGAACGCCTCGCCCACCTGCTTGGCATCCACATCGGGGCCCAACTGCTCGAGCACCTGGTTGCGGATCGCCTCCTCCGCCTCGCGGCGGTCGCCGCGTGCCGCGCCCTCGGCCACCAATGCGCCCAGGGGCTCGGAGGCAAGTTCCCGCACCCGTGCCACGAGTTGCTCGTCGAGCACGTGGCGCACACCGGGGTTCTTTTCCTTGCCCATCTCTTCCGCCATCTGGCGCTGCAGCGCGATAACGTCCTGCATCGCCTCGTGGCCGCGGCGAATCCCCTCCAGCATCATATCCTCGGGGACCTCGCTGGCCCCCGCCTCGATCATCAGCACCGACTCGGCGGTGCCGGCGACGGTGAGATCGAGGGTGCTGTTCTCCATCTGGCTCACCGTCGGGTTGATGACATACTCGCCATCGATATAGCCTACGCGCACGGCGCCGATGGGCCCCATGAAGGGGATGTCCGAGATGGTCAGCGCCGCCGAGGCGCCGATGGCCGAGATCATGTCGATCTGGTGCTCCTGATCGGCCGAGAGGGCCGTCACGATCACCTGTACGTCGTTGCGATAGCCCTTGGGGAAAAGGGGTCGCAGGGGGCGGTCGATCATGCGGCAAAGGAGGATCGCCTCCGTCGAGGGGCGGCCCTCACGCTTAAAGAAGCCGCCGGGGATCTTGCCGGCCGCGTAGCGGCGCTCCTCATAGTCCACCGTGAGGGGAAAAAAGTCGATCCCCTCCCTGGGTTCCTTGGACGCCGTCGCCGTCACCAACACCATCGAGTCGCCTAGGCGCACCGTCACGGCGCCGCCGGCCTGTTGGGCAAGCTTGCCCGTCTCGATGACAACCTCCGAATCGCCAAAGGTCGTCCTGTACTGCTTAACCATGAGTCTGTCTACTCTCCCATTCTCTGGATGGGGGAGGATGGTGCGGATTGTCCAGGGACTGGGGAGTGCGTCCCAAGCCGTTGGGGCGCACTCCCCAATTCCTGCACAAGCCGCCCCGATCCTCCCGTGTGACGCGGGGTCCACCGTGGTGGTCAGAACTCCGCCCTCTATGTGCGAGATCGACACAAACAAAGAGCAGATGGCCCAAGACAGAACCATCTACTCATTGGTACATTCAGTATCGCCTCTCGCCAAGACCCACGACTGCAACTAGCGACGGAGGCCGAGCCGCGTCACGATCTCGCGGTATCGCACCTCGTCCTTGCTGCTAAGGTACGTCAGATGGCGCCGCCGCTGGCCGACGAGCTTGAGCAACCCACGGCGCGAGTGCTCGTCATGCTTGTGCTCTTTGAGGTGCTCCGTCAACCGGTTGATGCGCTGAGTCAGCAGGGCTATCTGAACCTCCGGCGACCCGGTATCGGTCTGGTGCCGGTGGTAACTCTCGAACACGTTATCTTTTTCGCTCTTGGTCAGCGCCATGCGGATGCTTCCTTCCTACCACAATGGTAAACCCCTACTCGCCATTATAGCACAGAGGGGGCATGGCTCCAAATGCCAAGGTATCGGGCTCGACGCGCAATGAGCGTAACAGACTCGACCTGCGCCGGGCGAGGCGGCCGGTGTCGGCCCACCCCGCCATGGCCGCCCCATGCCTACTCGTCCGTGTCCAGGATCGGCGGGAATGCGATCAACCCCGGCAACATCCGCCCCTCCGAGACGTCGGCGCAGTACCTGGCCAGCACCTCGTTGCTCGGATCGAGGGCGCACAGCATAAAGGCATCCGAGGTGCCGGGGCTACCCGAGACCTGCACCCCCTCGCTCGGCGCAAAGAGCGGCTCCAGGGCATCAGCGCTCAGCGAGGTCGTCACCTGGCCCCCGCCGCGGCCGCTCTCCCCCAACAGGAAGGCGAGGATATCGCCGGCTGCGACGTCCCTCACGAGGAACTCTTTGAAAGCGAGGGGCCGCGCCGCCTTGTACCGGGCATAGGCCACCGGCTCCCCTCCCCTGGTGATTACCGAGGAGCGATGGCTGGCCGCATGGTTGAACCACTGGGCGATGCCGTCTCCGGGAAAGATCGCCAGGGCGTCGCCGCCGTGAACTCGGCGCCAGGCATCGACGATCCACGCCAGGTCGGACGCCAGGACGGGGCGCTCCGCAAGGTCGGGCGCCTGTGCGCCGCGCGCCTCGAGGCGCACCGTGGCGCCGGAGAGGGAGAACATCCGCTGCCGGTAGCCGAACCTGGGATAGTACTCTGGATGACCGCACAGGATCGCAAAGGCGATACCCTTCTCGCTGGCAACCTCGTGTCCTCGCTCGATGAGCCTCCCCCCGATGCCACTGCGCTGAAAGGCGGGCTCGACGCCGATGGGCGCCAGCAGTGCCCCCATCTGCCGCGTCCCCAGGACGACGAACTCGAAGGGCGAAAAGAGCACGTGCCCGACGACGCGCCCCGCGGCCTCCGCCACGAGGGACAGATCCGGGTCGAACAGGGTGTTGTGGCGCAGGATGTCGACGAGCAGCGGCTCTGCCTTGAACGGCGTCGGCCGCCAGTTCACGAACGCGTCATAGTTCAGGCCTGCAATGGCGCTATAGTCAGAAACGCGTTCGGGGCGAATCACAACATCACCCAAGTTAGCACCCTCCCCTGTTGACTCACGACTCCTCTCCCCGGGGCGTACCGCCATCGCTGTCCT
>Ga0123329_1003356_pt1 | contig 13345 bp, 14 predicted proteins | sample BioC12SIPDNA_FD_89703 | JGI IMG/M metagenome (GOLD analysis project Ga0123329, IMG submission 89703) | Anaerobic biogas reactor microbial communites from Washington, USA - Biogas_R1_B C12 SIP DNA | ecosystem: Engineered > Bioreactor > Anaerobic > Unclassified | place: Washington, USA | collected... | reverse complement strand
GGCCGGGGAACACACGCAGGCCGAGGTCTGCAAGTCACACCACGTCCTGCCCCAGCAGGTCAAGCGCTGGCGAGAAGAGCTTGAGGCGAACGCCCACTTAGCCTTCGGCGGGGGCGAGGAGCAGGAGCAACTCAAGGGCCGCATCGCCGAGTTGGAGCGCATGGTCGGCCGCCTGACCATGCAAGTGGAGATCCTGGGAAAAGCCTCGACGCTTCTGGATGCCCCCCCGGCCCGCCGAAGGGAGGTGGCCGGCATGATGCGCCAAAGCTATCCCCTCGCCCCGATCTGCAAGGCCCTCGGCTTGAGCCGCTCGAGCTTCTACTACCAGCCGAAGCCCTGCGCGAGAAATGGGATAGGGCGGATGTGGCCGAGAAACGGCAGATCCTCGAAATCCTCAGTTTGAACTGGACGCTGGACGGCGTAAGTCTGGTGCCAGAAATGAGAAAGCCCTTCGACGTGATAGCCGAAGGGCTTGTTGTCCAGACTGGTCGGGGCGGAGGGATTCGAACCCTCGACCTCTAGCCCCCCATGCTAGCGCGCTATCCAGGCTGCGCCACGCCCCGACTTGCCCAGCATCTTACCCGGCCCCCGGCGGCCGGTCAACGGCGGATGGCCGGGAATCCGGCCGAAGGGGTCATTCGCCGACGATCTGCACGAATACCTCGCGCTCGCGCGCGCGCACGTCAAAGTCGAAGAAGACGATCTGCTGCCACGTGCCCAGCATGAGCCGCTTGTCGCGGAACGGGATCGTGACCGACGGGCCGATCAGGCTCGCACGGACGTGGCTGTGCCCGTTCTTGTCGTGCCAGCGCTCCTCGTGGTGGTAGTAGTGCTCGCGGGGGGCGATCTTCTCGAACATCTCCTCCATGTCCTTGACGAGCCCGGGCTCGAATTCCATGGTCGTGAGCGCCCCGGTCGATCCGGGCACGAACACCGTCAGGATGCCGTCCGAGACGGCGCTGCTGGTGAGGATGTCACTGACGTCGTTGGTGATGTCGACGACGTCCATCTCCGCTTCGGTGCTGAAGACGAATGTCCGAGTTTCGATCATGGCCTTGGCTCCCGCACCGCGAAGTGCGTGGTATGAATTCGGGTCCGCCAGGGCTATGATACCGTATCGGGCATGATGCTGGCAAAGCGAAAACACGTCGTCCGGTCCGGCCATGGGTGAGGGGTCAGCAGAGGCTGAGGCGATGCGCCGGGAGATGGTACGGGCGCAGATCGCCGCGCGCGGGGTGCGCGAGCCGCGCGTCCTCGACGCCATGGCGCGGGTGCCGCGCGAGCTGTTCGTCCCCCCGGCGCAGCGCCGGCATGCCTGCAGCGATCGGGCGCTCGGCATCGGGTGCGGGCAGACGATCTCGCAGCCCTACATGGTGGCGTTGATGACCGAGGCGCTGCATCTGGGCGGCGCGGAGCGCGTGCTGGAGGTGGGCACGGGCTCGGGCTACCAGACGGCGGTGCTGGCGGAGCTGGCGGCCCATGTCTACACGGTCGAGCGGGTGGAGGACCTTGCGGAGCCGGCGGGGGCCCTGCTGGTCGAGGCGCTGGGCTACCGGAACATCTCGCTGCGGGTCGGCGACGGGACGCTCGGGTGGCCGGAGGAGGCGCCGTTCGACCGGATCATCGTCACGGCGGCCGCGCCGCATCGTCCCGACAGGCTTCTCACTCAACTGGCCCCGGGCGGGGAGGCCGTCGTGCCGGTGGGGGCGGGCCACTGGCAGGTGCTGACGCACTACGTGCGGTCGCCGGAGGGGAGGATCACGGGGCAGGCGCTCTGCGAGTGCGTGTTCGTGAAGCTGATCGGCGCGGACGGCTGGTAGGCGCCTTCAGGGCCGGCGGGCCAGAAGGTCGCGGTAGAGCGCCTCGGTGGCGTGGACCATTGTGTCGATCGAGAAGCGTCCGGCGAACCGCCGCCGGCCCTCGCGGGCCATGCGCAGCGCCTGCTCGGGATGCTCGACGGCCTCGAGCAGGGCGTCCGCGAGGCCCTGTACCGATTCCGGCTCCACGAGCCGGCCCGTGATTCCGTCCAGGATGACCTCGGGGGCGCCGTCCAGCGCGAAGGCGACCACGGGTTTCTCGCACAGCAGCCCCTGGACGAGCACGCGCGGCAGGCCTTCGCGCAAGGACGCGTGCACGAGCACGTCCATGGCGCTGATCGTGGCGGGGACCTCTTCGGGCGACACGAGGCCGGCGAAACTGACGCGGTGGGCGACGCCGAGCTGCCCGGCCAGGCGCGCCAGCTCGATGCGCAGGGGGCCGTCGCCGACGAACAGGCAGCGTGCCTGGGGACAGCGTGCCAGCACGGCGGGCAGTGCGCGGATGACGAACTCATGGCCCTTCAGGTCGAACAGGCGCGCGACCTTGCCGATGACCACGTCCGCGGGCGCGATGCCGAGGCGCCGGCGGGCGGCGGCCCGCAAGGGGGCGGCCCGAAGGTGGGACGCGACGTCGAGGCCGCTGTAGATGAGGGAGTAGCCGCCACGCGGTCGGATGCCGGCCCGGACGGCCTGGTCCTGCATGGCGCGGGCGACGCAGACGATGTGGTCGGTCACGCGGGCGGCCTGGCGCTCGGCCCGGATGTAGGCGGCATTGAGCGCGCGGGGGGCGTAGCGGTGGAAGGGCAGGCCCTCGATGGTGTGGACGATGACGGGCACGTTGGCAGCGCGGGCGGCGAAACGCCCGAGGATGCCGGCCTTGGAGCTGTGCGTCTGGACGATGGCGGGACCGAACCAGCGGAGCAGGCGGACCAGTTCGACGAAGGCGCGGGCGTCGCGCAGCGGGGCGATGGGGCGGCGCAGGGCGGGCACGACGGCGCAGGGGATGCCGAGGCGGCGGACCGTGCTGAGGAGTTCGCCCTCCGGGCCGATCGGCGGGCCGGTGATGAGGAGCACGTCCCAGCCGCGCTGCTGCAGTCCGTGGCAGGTGTGCAGGGTATTCTCCTGCGCTCCGCCCAGGATCATCCGCGTGATCACGTGGCAGACACGGACGGGCGGAGTTCCCATGGATGTCATGGCCGGGGAGGGGCGGACATCAGCCGTCGAACTTGCGGAACAGCAGCGAGGCGTTGTGTCCTCCGAAGCCGAAGGAGTTGTTCAGCACGACGCTGAGGGGCCGTTCCTGGGGCGTCTTGGGGACGAAGTTGAGCCCACAGCATTCCGGATCGGGATCGTCCAGGTTGATGGTGGGCGGACAGACGCCGTCCTGCATCGCCCAGATGCAGATGGCGCTCTCGAGGGCGCCGGAGGCGCCGAGCAGGTGTCCGACCACGCTCTTGGACGAGCTGACGGCCAGCTTGTAGGCATGGCTTCCGAACAGGGCACAGATGGCCTTGGCCTCGACGTCGTCTCCGGCGGGGGTGCTGGTGCCGTGGGCGTTGATGTAATCGACGTCCTCGGGGTGGAGGCCGGCGTCGGCGAGGGCGTTGCGCATGGCGCGCACGGCGCCGCGGCCCTCGGGATCGGGCAGGGTGACGTGGTAGGCGTCGGTGCTGGCACCGTAGCCGGAGAGTTCGGCGAGGATATGGGCGCCGCGTGCGCGGGCGTGTTCGAGGCTTTCGAGCACGAGGCAGGCGGCGCCTTCGGCCATGACGAAGCCGTCCCGGTTGACGTCGAAGGGGCGGCTGGCGGCCTGGGGGTCGTCGTTGCGGGTGGAGAGTGCCTTGGACTGCTGGAAGCCGCTGAGGCCCATCGGGGTGACGGCCGCCTCGGCCCCCCCGCTGATGACGACGTCGGCCCGGCCGTGGCGCACGCAGGACATGGCCTCGCCGATGGCGTGGGAGGCGGAGGCACAGGCGCTGGAGACGGACATGCTGGGTCCGTAGAGCCCCATGCGCATGGCCACCTGGCCGGGGGCGGCGTTGGTCATCAGTTTGGGGATCATCAGGGGGCTGGTGCGGCCCGGTCCGCTCTTGAGGAGGCGGCCGTGCTGCTCCTCGATCTCGTGGAGCCCTCCGATGCCCGTTCCGAGCATGACGCCGACCCGTTCGTGATCGACCCGGTCGAGATCGAGCCCGGACTCGGCGACGGCGGTCTGGGCGGTGGCAACGGCAAACTGGACGAAGCGGTCAAGGCGGCCCAGTTCGCGCTTGGTGAAGTGGGCCAGCGGATCGAAATCCCTTACCTCGGCGGCGATGTGGACGTCGAACGCCGAGGTGTCGAACGAGGTGATCCGGCCGACCCCGCTGCGACCTTCGCGGATGGCGGGCCATGCCGCTTCTCTGCTGCTGCCCACGGGCGAGATCACGCCCAGACCGGTGACGACGACGCGTCGGAGGTTCATTGGCTGGACTGGCTCTTCTCGATGTACGCGATGGCCTGGCCGACGGTCTCGATGGCCTGGGCATCTTCGTCGCTGATACTGAGGTCGAAGGCTTCCTCGAGGTCGATCACCAGCTCGGCCATGTCGAGGGAGTCGGACTGAAGGTCGTTGACGAAATGCGTCTCCGACGTAATCTGGTCCGGTTCGACACCCATCCTCTCAGCGACGAGGCTGACGACCTTCTCCTTAACGCTTTCGGACACTGCACGTCCTCCTGATTCTGATGTTGTCCCGCCGAGCCCCGGAGGCCGGGGCAGACCAGAACACGGGGCGCGGGCATCCACCGTGCGTGGCATTGTAACCGCAGACTCACTGCTGCCGCAAGAGGCCCCGACGGGTGCTGCCGGGGCCGCGCCGCTACATGACCAGCCCGCCGTCGACGGGGATGACCTCGCCCGTCAGGTAGCCGGCGTCCGGCCCCGCCAGGAAGAACACGACGCCGGCGACGTCCTCGGGCTGCCCGAAGCGACCGAGCGGGACCCTCTGCAGGGACGCCTGCTGGGCCTCTTCGGTCATCTTGTCGGTCATGGGCGTGACGATGAACCCGGGGGCGACGGCGTTGACGGTGACGTTGCGGCGGGCGAGTTCCCGCGCGGCGGTCTTCGTCAGGCCGATGACGCCGGCCTTGCTGGCCGAGTAGTTCGCCTGGCCGGCGTTGCCGCTGATGCCCACGGTGCTGGCGATGTTGATGATCCGGCCGCTGCGTTGTTTCGACATGATGCGCGCGGCGGCCTTGATGCCGTTGAAGACGCCGGTCAGGTTGATGGCGATCACGCTGTCCCACTCCTCGGGCGGCATGCGCACGAGCAGGTTGTCGCGCGTGATTCCCGCGTTGTTCACGAGGATGTCGACGGAGCCGAACGCCTCGGCGGCGGCGTTGACGGCGTCCTGGAACTGGTCGAGCTTCGAGACGTCGGCCTGGAGGGCTTTGAACTGCACGCCCTTCTCACGGATCAGCCGGCCGGTCTCCTCCAGGGAGTCCATGGCGACGTCGATGCCGGCGATGTTCGCTCCGCCGTCGGCCAGTCTGAGACAGATGGCGCGGCCGATGCCGCGCGACGCGCCGGTGACGACGGCGGTCTGCCCTTCGAGCGGTCTCACGGTGTCTCCTCCCATGCTTTCATCAGGTGGATGCGGCCTGTGCGCAGGCCCGTACGTCTTCCAGTCCGTTGACGGTGCGGCAGACGGCCTCGGTCGAGGTCCTCTTGAGCAGTCCCTGCAGGACGCGTCCCGGGCCGATCTCGTAGAAGTCTCGCATGCCCCTCTCGAGAAGCCAGTGCATGCAGGCGGTCCAGCGGACGGGGCTGGTGACCTGCCTCACGAGCAGGTCGCGGATCTCGTCCGGCCCGGCCACGGCCCGCGCCGTCACGTTGGCGACGACGGGCCAGCGGGGGGAGCGGATCTCCACCGTGTCCAGGTCGGCGGCCAGCCGGTCGGCGGCCGGCTGCATCATGGGCGTGTGGAAGGCGCCGGCGACCTGCAGTCGGATGGTGCGGCGGGCGCCCATGGCGGCGCAGGCGCGCGCGGCGGCCTCGGCGGCCGGCTCTTCGCCGCTGATCACGAGCTGGCCCGGGGAGTTGTAGTTGGCCGGCCAGACGCCCGCGCCGGTCTCCTCGCGCGCGCGTGCGCACGCCTGCTCCACCCGGGCGTCGTCCAGCCCGATGACCGAGTGCATGGCCCCTGGGCGGGCGTCGCAGGCCTCCTGCATGTAGCGGCCACGCCTCAGGACCAGGCGCACGGCGTCGGCGAAGGAGATGGCGTCGGCGGCGACCAGCGCGCTGTACTCGCCGAGGCTGAGCCCGCCGCCGGCGGCCGGATGCAGGGGCGCCCCGGCGGCCTCGGCCAGCGCGCGCAGGGCGGCGATGCTGACGGTCAGGATGGCCGGCTGGGCGACGTCGCTGCGCGAGAGCGTCTCGAGCGGGCCGTCGAAGCAGAGGGCGGCGATGTCGACCCCGGTCGCCCGTTCGGCTGCGTCGAAGACTTGCCGTGCGGCGGCGGATCCTTCGGCGAGGTCGCGGCCCATGCCGACGACCTGGGCTCCCTGGCCCGGAAACAGCAGTCCCATGGCTTTCATCGGCGTGCCCTCCGGCCCCTGGGTATCGGGATGGCGTCTCAGTAGCGCAGGAGCACGGACCCCCAGGTGATGCCGCCGCCGAAGGCGAGCAGCAGCACGAGATCGCCGCGTTCGATCTCGCCGGCGGCGGCCGCCTCGGCCATGGCCAGCGGGATGGAGGCGGCGGACGTGTTGCCCACTCGGTCGATGTTCATGTGGGCCTTGGACATGTCGATGCCGCTTCGCTCGAAGGCGCTCTTGACGATGCGCACGTTGCTCTGATGCGGGATGACCAGTTTGACGTCGTCGAGGCCGATGCCTGTGGCCTCGGGGATGCGCTGGATGAGTTCGGCGAGCTTGCCGACGGCCAGGCGGAAGACGTCGCGGCCCTTGAGGAACATGTAGTGCTGGCGTGCGTCGACGGTTTCGTGCGATGCGGGCAGGCGCGAGCCGCCGGCGGGGACCATGAGTATCTCGGGCCAGGAGCCGTCGGCGCCCAGTTCCGCGTAGAGGATCTCGCTGCCCTGGGAGGACGGCTGCAGGATTGCCGCACCGGCTCCGTCGCCGAACAGGATGCAGGAGCGGCGGTCTTCGTAGTCGGTGATGCGCGAGAGGGCCTCGGCGCCGATCACCAGGACGTTGCGCACCATGCCGGCCGTGAGGGCGGCGCCTCCCCAGGCGAGGGCGTAGAGGAAGCCGCTGCAGGCGGCCTCCAGGTCGCAGGCCATGGCATGCGTGGCGCCGATGGCGGCCTGGACCAGGCAGGCGGTGGCGGGGAAGAGGTGGTCGGGGGAGCAGGTCGCCACGAGGATGGCGTCCAGGTCGGCGGCGTTCATGCCCGCCTGCTGGAGTGCCTGTTCGGCGGCGACGATGGCCAGGTCGCTGGTGGCCTGCTCCGGGGCGAGCAGGCGGCGTTCGCGGATGCCCGTGCGGGGGAAGATCCACTCGTCGGTGGTCTCGACCATCTCGCTCAGGTCGGCGTTGCTCAGGACGCGCTCGGGCAGACAGGCGCCCAGAGAGGTGATCTCAACGGGCAGAGGCTTGGGGGTCTGCATTGTCTTTCACCGGGTCCGGGGGTCGCAAAGCGTTGGCGGTCCAGCTCAGGCACGCAGGCCACGGGCGGCTGCGTCCTTGCGGACGGCGCTCTCGATATGGTCGTTGACGCGGTGCTTGGCGAACAGCCGCGCTTCTCGGATGGCGTTCTGGATTGCGCGGGCGTCGGACGTGCCGTGCGTGACGATCGTGATGCCGTTGACGCCCAGCAGGGGGGCGCCGCCGTATTCGGTGTAGTCGGCACAGTGCCGCAGGTGAGAGAACAGGCCGCGGCACAACAGGAAGCCGAGCTTGTAGCGCAGGCTGTGCCCGACCTGCTCGCGGAGCCAGCCGATCACCTTCATGGTGAGGCTCTCGCCGAGCTTCAGCATGATGTTGCCGATGAAGCCGTCGCAGACGACGATGTCGCATTCGCCGGTGAACAGCCTGGCGGGTTCGGCGTGGCCGACGAAGTTCAGCTCGGCGCTGGCCAGAAGTTCGTACGCCTGCTTGACGAGTTCGTTGCCCTTGGTGCGTTCCTCGCCGACGTTCAGCAGGGCAACGCGCGGGCTGGGGATCCCGAGGACCTCGCGGGAGAACACGCTGGCCATGATGGCGTGCTGCAGCAGGTGCATGGGGCGCGAATCGACGTTGGCGCCGACGTCGATGGACACCACCGTGCTGTCGATGACCTTCATGGCGGCGGCGATGCCTGGCCGTTGCACGCCGCGGAGCCGTCCCAGCTTCAGCAGGCTGGCGGCGGCGACGGCCCCGGTGTTGCCGGCGCTTACGAAGGCGTCGGCCTCGCCGCCGGCGACCATCTCGAGCCCGACGACGATCGAGGACCTCTTCTTCTTGCGCAGGGCGCGCACGGGGGCATCGTTCATGTCGATCTGCTCGGGCGCGTCGACGCAGCGGAGGTTGGCGGGATGGCCGATCCCGTCGAGATCCCGCTCCATCTCGTCCCGTGCGCCGCAGACGATCAGGTCGATGTCCGGGTACATGCGCGCAGCGTTGGCGGCGCCCGTCAGGCGTTCGTGCAGGGGCGCGTCACCGCCGAGGGCGTCCAGAACGATGCGGGCGCCGTCCGTTGACTCGGGCGGTTGTTCGCGCAGAGGCTCGGCGGCGCCCTCCGGGGATGCGGTCCGGTCTTGGGCCGGCGCGTTCATGCGGGAGGCCACGTGGGCTATCGCTCCACCTCGACGAAGGGACGGCCGCGGTAGTAGCCGCAGTTCGGGCAGACCGCGTGCGGTGTCTTCGGTTGGTTGCAGTTGGTGCAGAAGAACCTCTTCGAACGGCTTCCTTCGGCGCGCGTCCTGGTCGCGCTGGGCAGGTTCGGGATGCTCAGTGCGTCGTGCGTGCGGCGCTTGCGCTTGCGTTCCTTGCTGGTGCGTCTCTTTGGTACGGCCACGCTTCGAGTCCTCTTCCAGAGGGAGTACGGAAGGGCTGGCGTCCTGCCTACGGTCGGATGCCGCAGAAGCCCGCACCACCACAACCCAAGATGCGCAACTCGGCCGAAGTGCGGCACCGCCCTGCAGCGCTGGGGATTGTACCCCGACCAGGCGCCACATGTCAACCGGAAACGGCGGGCGCCGACCTGACCGGACGGGCGCACGGCCGGGCACGGCAGGCGCACACGCCCGCGGCGGCCGGGGTGGTTGGGCAAAAAGTCCGGAGAGTTCTACTTGACGCACTATGGCAGCTACAGATACCATGGATCGCATGGTGAGTGTCGGTGACCCCACCGACTGAGGGGGATTGATGCCCGGTCGTTTCGTCCGGCCACTGTCCCTGGATTCCTAAGTGCCAGTAGGAAGATGCCATGCCAGCGAAGGGGACGGGCTCCGCATGGAGCAAGGAGAAGATTGTCGGCTGCATTCAGGAGTTGCGCAAGAAGGGGGCAGACCTCTCGTACAACTCGATGGCGCGTCGCGAGCAGGGGCTCCTGGCCGCCGCCAACTACCACTTCGGCAGTTGGGGCAAGGCCGTGGACGCCGCCGGGGTCGACTACGCCCGCGAGGTGCGACGGATCCCCAAATGGTCCCAGGAGGCCATCATCGAGGCGATCCAGGCTGCGCATGCACAGGGCGCCGACCTGTGCTGGACCAGCGTGACGCGCGATAAGCGCTACTCCGCCCTGGCGTACGCGGCCATCCGCGAAAACCAGTTCGGGAGCTGGGATGCCGCCCTGGACGCCGCCGGGCTGGACGCCTCCCAGGTGCGTCGCTACAAGGCATGGAGCGAGGAGAGGATCGTCAAGGGGATCCGCGAGAGGCGGAAGAAGCGCCAGGCCCTCAACTCCAAGGCGATGCAGGAAGAGGACTCCAAGCTGTTCAACGCGGCCCTGAACTACTTCGGGAGCTGGGACAAGGCCCTGATCGCGGCCGGCGTGGCCCCCAAGGACGTCTACCGGCGTCGGCGCTGGAGCCCCGAGATCATCAAGGGGGAGATCCGCGGCCTCCAGCGCGAGGGCGAGGAACTGGCGGCGCCGAACATGCGCCGGAACCACTCGGCCCTCTACAGCGCGGCCTGCAAGTACTTCGGCACGTGGACGGCCGCCCGGGAGGCGTGCGGCATCCGGAAGAACTACCACAGGAAGAAGTAACCCGGGGCCTCACCGCCACACGATGCGCGTCAGTGCCTCCGCCTGGAGGGCGTCGGTCAGCTCCCGGACGACCTGCTCGGCTTCGTCCGGGCGCGTGCGGCGCAGTTCCAGCGTGTAGGTGGTGCCCTGCGGCTTCCAGTCGAGGTCGTACTCCAGCAGCTCCCAGCCGCGCGTGTGCAGGACCTGCCGGATCCGTGCGATCTGGTCGCCGCTGTGCCCGAAGTGCAGCCGGAGCCGGGCGTAACGGTCCCGCACGACCATGCCGCGCTCCCAGGCCGCCAGAGTGCGTTGGGCGAACAGCGCCACCAGGAACGTGACGACGGCCCCGAAGACGTAGCCGCACCCGAGCGAGAGCCCGATGGCGGCGGTCACCCAGATGGTGGCCGCCGTCGTCAGGCCGCGGATCCGGCGTCCCATCGTGATGATGGCCCCCGCCCCCAGGAAGCCGATGCCGCTGAGGACCTGTGCCGCCATGCGGCCGGGGTCCGCGCGCACGAGGCCCTCCGAGCCGTAGCCCGCCGCGAGACGGGGCATCTGCAGCGACACCAGCATCGCCAGCGTGCAGCCGATGCAGAGCAGGAGGTGGGTGCGCAGGCCGGCCGCGCGGCCGTGCCGCTCCCTCTCCAGGCCGATCAGACCGCCCAGGACGGCCGCCAGGAGTATCCGGAACACGGGGTCGAAACCTATGGGGCCCACCGTCTCGCGCAGAAACGGGGCGATCGACGCGATCCAGTCCATGGCATGCCTCCTTATCGGGTGACCGGGCCGGCAGTGCCCTGTCGGGGGCACATCCTGCCATTATAGGGTGCCGGCCGCCTCACCCCGCAATGCCGGCCGCGCGGCCGTGCCGCCGTTCTTTGCCCCGGCCGGAGCCATCTGGTAGAATCCGCAATGGTCTGCGTGCCGGTGTGTGGAGCTTGCGTGGGCGTGTCTGCAGCCAAGGGATATTATGCCATGAGGACCGCTCTCTGGGCCGTGGTGTTTTCCGCCGGCGTCGGCTTCGTTCTGGCCGTCTCCATGCGCGTCCCGCCCGCCCCCGGCGGGCCGGTCGAGCCGGCCCCTGCGGAGCGAGTGGAAGCCGATGCGGCCTCCGCCGAGGCGGAGGCCTCCGCCCAGGCGGAGGGCGCCGCCCAGGCGGAGGGCGCCGCCCAGGCGGAGGGCGCCGCGGGAGCGGCGGCTGCATGGACGCGGTTCGCCGCGCCGGCCCGGATCATGGTGAGGGCCGAGGACGTGGTGGAGCTGTGCGGACGGATGGTGCTGGCGGGCGACGTCCCGAAGTACGTCTGGTGTGAGGACGAGGACGAGGACGAGGAAGAGGGCGCCTCGGAGCAGGCGTGCGATCTGGCGGCGTCGGCCCGGGACCTTGCCGTCTTCACGTTCGACGTGGAGGAAGCGGGCACATACTACCCGTGGGCGCGGGTCTGGTGGCAGGACTCGTGCGGGAACTCCGTCGTGATCGGCATCCAGCCGGAGGGCGGCGCTGCGGCCGAGTACGTCGTGCAGGAGGGCGCGAACCGCTGGTGGCTCTGGCTGCCGGTGGCGGGGGCGGACGGGGTGCAGTTGCCGCGCGGCACGTGCCGATTGGTGGTGAAGAACCGAGAGGATGGGGCCCGGGTCAGCCGCGTGCTGTTCGCGGGGCGCCGCTACGAGGCCTACAAACCGGAGACGCCCGAGGGTTGAGCGCACGCGATGAATGACTCGGCCGCGACCCGGCGCCCAGAGCAGACCAGCCAGGACCGCCACCTGCGCGTCCTTGCGTGGCTCCTGCTCCTGCTCGTGGCCGTTCACTTCGGCTCCTCGCTCCTGCTGCGACCGCCCCGCGCCGAGCGCCTGCGGCTGGCCGCTTTCCGCGACGCCATGGGGGCGATCGGCGACCTGTACGTGGAGGAGGTCGACCGGGACACCCTCTACCAGGGGGCGATGCGCGGGATGGTGGCCGCCCTGTCGGACCGATACAGCGCCTACCTGACGCCGGAGCAGAGGGCGCGCCTGAATGAGGACACGGAGGGGAAGTACGCCGGCATCGGCATCATGCTGTTCCCGGCCGACGGACGCGCGATCGTCGAGGATGTGTTTCCGGACGGCCCGGCGGCGGCCGCGGGCCTCCAGGCCGGCGACTCGATCGTGCGGATCGACGGCCGGCCCGTGGCGGACCTGCGGCCGGACCAGATACTGGACATGATCCGCGGGCGGGTGGGCACGTCGGTGGAACTCACACTCGTGCGCCCGCCGCAGGACGAGCCGCTCGCCCTGACGCTGACCCGCGACAACATCGCCGTCCCCAGCGTGAAGTCTGAGGTGCTGGCGGACAACGTCGGCCTGCTGCGCATCACCTCCTTCAGCCAGAGCAGCGCCGCCGGCACCCGGGCCGCGCTGGAGGACCTGCAGAAACGCGGCATCGTGGGCCTGGTCCTGGACCTGCGCGGCAACGCCGGCGGGCTGGTGGGCCAGGCGACGGCCGTCTGCGACATGTTCGTCGAGAGCGGCCTGCTGTTGGCCCAGGAGGGCCGGGGCGGCCGGCGGGAGCCGAACGTCCTGGCGACCCCGGGCACCGTTCTGCCCGGCGTCGTGCCCGTGGTCGTGCTCGTGGACGAGGGCACGGCCAGCGCGGCGGAGATCGTCGCGGGGGCGCTGCAGGCACACGGCCGGGCCACGGTGGTCGGCACCGGCACGGTCGGCAAGGGCGCCGTCAACACCGTGATCCGCCTGCCGGACGGTGCAGGCCTGGTGCTCACGGTGACGCGCTACATGCTGGCCGGCGGCCGCGCGGTCGACGGCGTGGGGATCACACCGGACGTCCTGGTGGGGGAGATGCCCGCGCTCCCGGAGGGTCTGGAGGCTGCGCAGGTGCGGGCGTGGGTGATCGAACACCGCAAGAGCGCGCGGGAGGCCCAGATGCGGAAGGCCCTGGAGGTCATCGGCGCGAAGGCGGCCGAGCAGAGGTAAGCCATGCAGCCGACCCGCACGAAGATCGTCGCCACCGTCGGGCCGGCGTCGTCCTCGCCGGAGGCCATCGCCGCGCTGATCGCCGCGGGGGTGGACGTGTTCCGGCTGAACTTCTCGCACGGCACGCGCGAGACGCACGGCCGGGCCATCGAGGTGATCCGGACGGCCGCCGAGCGGGCCGGCCAGCCCGTCGGCATCCTGCAGGACCTGCAGGGGCCGCGGATCCGCACGGGGCTCCTGCGGGGCCATGAGCCCGTCGAACTCCGCGCGGGCGATGAGGTCGTGCTCAGGCCGGGGGACTTCAAGGGCGACGCACGCACGATCGCCGTCAGTTACGAGGGGCTGGCCCGGGACCTGAACCCGGGCGACTCCGTGCTGCTGAGCGACGGCCT
>Ga0123329_1003354_pt1 | contig 13345 bp, 9 predicted proteins | sample BioC12SIPDNA_FD_89703 | JGI IMG/M metagenome (GOLD analysis project Ga0123329, IMG submission 89703) | Anaerobic biogas reactor microbial communites from Washington, USA - Biogas_R1_B C12 SIP DNA | ecosystem: Engineered > Bioreactor > Anaerobic > Unclassified | place: Washington, USA | collected... | reverse complement strand
GACGTCCGCCACCACGGCCACTCCTTCCCCGACGGGGTCTCGCCCTTCGTCAAGCCGGGCGACCGCTCAAGCGGCCTGCTGCCGCGCGTCTCGCCCGAACCGCCGGGTGAGAATGGCGCGGACGACCGCCGCGTGCAGGCCTATTGCTACCGCATCTGCCTGACCGACGCGGAGGAGAACCGCCTGCCGTTCCCCAAGCCCGAGGGCTACGATCCGGCCCAGTACGAACTGCTCCTGCGAGTATTCGCGACCGGTTGGCGCGAGACATTCAACAAGTTCGATCCGATCCCCAACCGCAAGACCGACACGAACAACCACGGTCCCTTCAGCACGGACAACATCGGCTGCAATTACGACTACCCCGACGCCTCCTACGAGCGGCGGCGGGAGATCATCGCCGAGCACGAACGGTACCAGAAGGGATTGATGTACTTCCTGGCCAACGATCCGCGGGTGCCGGACGACGTCCGCCAGCCGATGCGCCGCTGGGGGCTGGCCAAGGACGAATTCATCGACAACGGCAACTGGCCCCACCAGATCTATGTCCGCGAGGCCCGGCGGATGCTCGGCGTCTACGTGATGACCGAGCACGACTGCCTCTGCCGGCTGGAGACGCCCGAGTCGGTCGGGATGGGCTCCTATACCATGGATTCGCACCATGTGCAGCGCTACGTGACCGAGGACGGCTTCGTGCAGAACGAGGGGGACGTCGGCGTCAGCCCCCCTTACCCTTACATGATCAGCTACGGATCGCTGACGCCGAAGAAGGGGGAGTGCGAGAACCTGCTCGTTCCGGTCTGCCTCTCCTCGTCGCACATCGCCTTCGGCTCGATCCGCATGGAGCCGGTGTTCATGATCCTCGGGCAGTCGGCCGCAGTGGCGGCCGGCATCGCGCTCGACGCCGTGCTCGCCGTCCAGGATGTGCCCTACCCGGCGCTCCGCGAGCGGCTCTTGGAGAGAGGGCAGGTGCTCGAGTGGACCGGGCCGCGGCCGGCGCGGGCCAGGTCGTTCGCTCCGTTCTCGCTTGAAGGCATCGTGGTCGACAATCCGCGGGCGAAGCTCACCGGCCAGTGGCAGTCAAGCTCGGCCAAGGGCCCCTTCGTGGGCAGCGGCTACCTCCACGACGGCAACCAGGGACAGGGCGAAAAGTCGGCCCTGTTCCGCGCTGAACTGCCCCGCGACGGCAAGTACGCCGTGCGCCTGGCCTATGCGCCGGGCGAGAATCGAGCGGCCAACACGCGGGTGATCGTCCGCCATGCCGGCGGCGCGGCCGAACTGCGGGTCGATCAGCGGAAGACGCCGCCGATCGACGGGCTGCTGATCGAACTCGGCGTGTTTTCGTTCAAAAAGTCGCTCCCGGCGGAGGTCGAAGTGAGAAACAACGGCGCCAACGGCCACGTGATCGCCGACGCCATCCAGTGGCGGCCGGTCGAGAAGTAACCTGGCGCGATGGGCAAATCGAAAGACAAGCATCCGGTGACCAACGCGATTCGCGCGCTCAAGCAGGCGGGCGTCGCGTTCGTGCTTCTCCCCTACAAGTATGAAGAACGGGGCGGCACGCGGCACTCGGCCGCGGAGCTTGGCGTCGACGAGCACCGGATGATCAAGACGCTGATCATGGAGAACGAGTCGGGCGAGCCGATGATCGTGCTGATGCACGGCGACCGCGAGGTGTCGACCAAGCAACTCGCCCGGCACTTGGGCACCAAGTCGGTCCGGCCCTGCGAGCCGGCGGTGGCCAACAAGCACTCGGGCTATTTCGTGGGCGGCACCAGCCCCTTGGGCACGCGGAGGAAGATGCCCGTCCTGGCCGAGGCCAGCATTTTCGAGCTGGACGAGGTCTATCTCAACGCCGGCCACCGGGGGCTGATGCTGCGGCTCGATCCGCAGGACCTGCACAAGGCGCTCGAGATCGCCCTGGTCCACGTGGCGACTATCCCGTGATTCCCAGCCGCGCCGCCCGGGCCTTCTGGTAGGCGCCGTCGTCCAGCGCGCTGCCGCAAATGCTCCATTCCGGCGCACGGGCCTGGCCATCTCCGTAGCCGCAGATCTCAAGGGTCGACGCGATCCGTGCAAAGAGCAGTTCGTACAGCTTTCGGGCCGGCAGCGTGTCGCCGTATTTCAGCCCCAGCTTCTGCAACACGTCGAGGTCCTTCTTTTGGTCGCGGAGCGCCATGCTCCGGCCGCCCAGGCAGAGCCGGTTTGCCGGGTCGTAGCTCGCGCAGGGTGGGCAGATCATGCAGACGCCGGCGATCAGCGTGACGGGAATGTCGGGGTTCTTCTGGATTGCGTCGATCGCCTCGAACAGGTTGTCCGCCGCGATCGGCGCGAGTTTCTCCTTGCCGCCGTGGAAGCAGCTCATGCAGAGCAGGTGGTGCGGCCGGATTCGCAGCACGGGCGCCGCGTAGATCGCCGCCGCAGATGTTTTCTTGTCCTGGGCCATCTGTTGCGGATCGCGCGGCGGGATGAGGGCCTTGATCCCCAACGCGTGGCCCTTCTCGTAGTCCCCGCTGGCCGCCCGGGCGCAGCCCCGCCACGTGTCGGACGTGCTGGTTTCGTATCCGCAGATGCCGCGAGCCCCGGGGACGTTTTCCAGGAGCCGCGCGAACATGTCGATTGCCGGCCGCGTATCGCCCGGCACGAGGCCCAGCTTCTGGAGAATGTCCAGATCGCGCTTCGCGTTGAACAGCTCTCCCTCGTCGGTATCCTTCGCGTGCCCCGGATTCTGGTACCGGTAGACGGTATCGACGTTGCAGCGGAGCGTGAGCGGCAGCTTGGGGTCTTGCCGAACGGCGTTGAGGATCGCGGTCAATCGCGGATCGCCCAGGTCGTCTTTGCATCCCCCGCCCACGCGGCAGACGATGCACATGAGCTGGTAAGGACGAAGCGGCAGCGTGGCGAATCCGGCCGCCGTGAGGGTCGCGGACCCGCTTGCCGCCTGCGCGCGTCCTGTTTCGAGTACGGGCAGCGCCAGGGCCGCGGCCCCGGCCGCGGCGAAGTCGCGCCGCGTAATACGCTGGCTCATGTTGGCCTCCGATCGTTTGGCTGATGGTCCCTGATTGCGGTCGGGATTGGCCCGCGGCAGGTGAAATCAAACCTCGCCAGCCGATCCGGGCAGCACCGGATAGCGGATGGCCCCGCTTGAGTATCGCCTCCCGGCTGGGCGAGATCAACGTGGCCTGCTCACCTCGTCTCAGGGCACAACCCGTGAGTGTCCGGGGAGCGTTTTGTACTCGCGGCGACTGTGTTTCTCAGGGGCGCGGCGGCGTGATTTCGCCGGCCATCTCCTCCAGGGCGTCGAGCATCTTCACCGAGGCCTCTGGTTCGAGGAAATTGGTGCCGGGCCAGGTCTCGTAGCCGCCGAGTTCGAAGTGCCGCGGCGTGGGCAGGTAGCCGATGTAGCCGTGGGCCAAAGAGACCATGAAGGAGTTCTTCAGTGGGCTCCGCCGCTTGAATTCCAGGCCGATCTCGGCGAACGTTTCACAAGGGCTGGTGCCGATGGCGATCTCTCCGATCCGCAGCACCTGGAGCGGCACCAGCGCCGGCTCCTTGGTTTGCGCGAGGAGTTGGACGCGGCCGGCGTAACTCAGCGGCCGGACGAATTCCGGCTTGGTCGCCCATTTCGCGCCGACCGGAATGTTTCCCCCCGGAACCCGCGGCGCCCGGGCCTCGACGTCCGCCGCCCATGCCAGCAGTTCCGGTTCGATCGCGCGCCAGGCGATCTTCGGCTCGCGAAAGCGGGCTGCCAATGGCGCTTGGTCCCGCCAGGACAGGTCGGCCAGCGCCGCGCTGACCTTCCCGGCCAGATCCTCGGCCACCTCGCGGATCCGCTGGTACGCCGGTTGGCCCGGCCGCGGCTTGCGGCGGTCGACATTGTTGATGTCGCCGCTGGTCCCATTGGCCAGCATCGCCACGAAAGGCGGATCGCCGTCTCCGCCGGGCTGTCGCTTCTTCAAGGCCTCGCAGAACATCCCGTAGTAGTCGGCCGAAATGTGCGCCGGTCCGGTTCCACCCACATAGTGCAGCGAGTAGGCGGCGTAGACGGCGATCAGCCGGCCACCCGGCTCGCGCAGGGCAATGATCGAGACCGCCGGATCGACCGGCCCGGCCGGCTCGACCAGGTTCGGGCTGCCGACGGGCGGGTTCATCTGCGCTCGATCGATCTTTCCGAACGGGTTTGGTTGCAGCGTGCCCTCGCGCATCAGCCAGCGGCGATTGTGGACATGTTCGGGCACGTCGATCGTGGCGAAGGCGACCTCCGCCGGCCGTAGCAGGTTCAGCGCGCGGCGCACCCCGTCGGCGATGCGCCGAGCCACAAAACGTTGATAGTCGTCGAGCACCTGTTCGGAAACGTAGCGGTTCTTGCCCAGGGCCGTTCCCGCGGAGTGGGTGTGGGTGGCGGAGATCAGCACGTTCTCCGGCGGGATTCCCGTCGCCTCCTGGATCAGCCGCCGCGCCTCGACGCTCACGCTGCGGTGCAGCCCGAGCACATCGCAGACGACCAGCGCGAGCTTGACCTTGCCGTCGTCCAGCACGAGGCAGCGCGCGTGCAGCTCGTCGTGCACGTGCCGGGCCGGATAGGGCGCGAAGCCGCCGACCACCAGGACGCCGAGTTCGGGCGTGATGTTGCTGGTCGCCGCGCCGGCTTGCAGCGCTGGCGGCGGCGCCGCCGCCAGCACCAGGCCGAGAACGAGAGGGATGCAGCTCATCAGTCTTTCTCCTGTTCAGTGAACCGAGATTCCTTCGGGCGTGGGCGATTGGCCAGGTCGATCGATGCCGCGTTACGGGACCAGTCGCTTGGCTGAGGCCGAATGTAACGGATCACGGCGGCCGCCGCCACGGAGTGGGCGTCTTTTTGCCAGAGACGCCGAACTGGCTTGGATGGTTGCGGCACGCGCTGCCGGGGCCTAAAATCGGCGCGACAATCGCTCACTCCTGGAGGATGCCCCGATGCTGGGATCGATCATGAACGTCGTCAAAACGCCTGCCGCCGCGGCACTGCTGGTTGCCTGTCTGTCGCTGGCGTGCGGGGTCGATGCGGCCAGCCCCCCTCCCCCGGTCCAACCCACGATGCGGTTCGATCCGGCCGCCGACTTCGCAGCCTGGCAAGAGCAACTCCGCGCCCGGCTGATCGAAATCCTCGCTTTGCCCCCCGGGCCGCATGGGCCGCTTGAGGCCACGATCGTCCGCGAAGACGAGACGGAGCAGTACACGCTCGACCGCGTGGATTTCACCTCGGAACCGGGGGAGCGTGTGCCCGGCTACCTGTTGCGGCCGAAGGCGGCCAGGCCGCCGCTGCCGGTGATGATCTGCCTGCAAGGGCATTCGCCGGGGATGCACATCTCGATCGGCCGGGCGCAGACGCCGAGCGAACAGGAATCGATCAAGGGCGGGCGCGACATCGCCTTGCAGGCGGTCGCGCATGGCTGGGCCGCCCTGGCCATCGAGCAGCGAGCGTTCGGGCTTCGGGCCAGGCCGGCAGTCAGGTGCCAGGATGCCTCGCTCCACGGCCTGTTGATCGGCCGCCCGATCACCGGAGGCCGCGTGCTCGACGTGATGCGGGCGATCGACTTCATCGCCACCCAGCCCGACCTCGATGCGACAAAGATCGGCTGCATGGGCAACTCGATGGGCGGAACGGTGAGCCTCTACGCCGCCTGCGTCGATCCGCGAATCCGCCTGGCGGTCGTCTCCTGCTCCTTCTGCGTCTTCGCCGATTCCTGGCTTGCGCGGCCGCATTGCGCGTGCGGCTACTTGCCGGGGATCTACGCCGTGGCCGACATGCCCGACCTGGCCGGCCTGATCGCCCCGCGGCATCTGATGATCGTGGCGGGGCGCAAAGACCCCCTGGCGGCGTTCGAGGGCGTCGAGAAGGGGGCGGCTTGGACGCGGCAGATCTTCGCCAAGGCCGGCGCGCCGGAACACGTCGAATTGCTTGCCGAGGACGGCGGGCACCGCTTCTATCCGGAACTCGCCTGGCCAGCGATTGCGGCCGTCGCCTCGTCATGGGATGCGAAGGCGGAAGGTTCTTTCCAGAAAACCTCGCCTTGAACCGAAAGCCGCGCGCCGGCTACGGGCCGAGGTTCTCGTAGAGCTTCACATTGCCGGTCGATGCCCCGATGCAGGCGATATCCGGCCGGCCGTCTCCGGTCAAGTCCTCAACGACGCAGTCGGCGCCGGCCATGCCTCCGTCGTCCAAGACCGTCTTCCGCCAACGGTCTTCCGCCGATCCGGCTGCCTGGTAGATCGACAGCCGGTGGCCGGCTCCACGAAACCCGGCCAGAATCTCGTCGCGGCCGTCGCCGTCCAGATCGCCGACGGCCAGCGCGTGGCCGTTTTCCATCTGGTCTTCGATCACGGTGCGGGTCCACTGCCCGCTCCGCGGCAGATAGACGGCGACCTGGTTGCCGTGCCATGGCTCGATGGCGGCCAGGAAACGATCCTGGCCCAAGCGGCCGAGCCGCACCTCGCTGCTTCCGCATTGCGGCCACGGCCGCGGATCGCCCGAGCTGAGGCGGGTCGCCCGCCAGAGGGCACCGTCGAACTGGAGGCGGTGCAAGCCCAGAAAACAGGCCGTGATCAGCTCCTGCCGCGGACCGTCGTCCCAGCTCACCGGATGAATCGCGTGGAGGACGCCGCCCGGCTGGCGCGAAATCGTCTCGCGCTTCCACTCGCCGGGCCGGTAGAGGTAGATCGGCACGCGATCGCCTTCTTGCGGCGGAAAACGCTCGCCAACCAACGGACCGACCAGCAGGACCTTCTTGCCGTTGCCCTCGGGGTCGATCCATCGCACGCGGTGCGCTGTCGGCACGCGGTCGATCTCGCGGATGGTCCACGCCGCGCGGACATCCGGCCCGCTCTTGAGCAGCGCGAGATTGCCCACGCTCTTCTCCGGACGAGAATCGAACCGGTAGGCCAACACGATCTCTGGAATCCCGTCGCCGTCGATGTCCCAGCAGTCAACGTTCAGGGGACGCGGCACGTCGACGGCCAGCACGTGCCGCTTCCAGGTCGGATTCTCAAACCAGGCCAATTCGGTCCCCGCCTCATCGACGGCGATCAGGTCTTTCTTCCCGTCGTTGTTCAGGTCCGCGCTGACGAGTTGATACCCCTGCTTGAGGGCCGCGGTCACGACGTGCTCGCGGAACCGCGGCCGATCGGCGGCCCGCGAGACACCGAACACCAACAGCCAGAGCATCGGAACCCCGATGACCGCCCGTCGCCACGAAACTCGGGATTCTGAAAGACGGCCGGCCGGGCAAGGAATCGAGGCGATCATGACGAATTCTCCCTGGGAAATTCTGGACAGTGTCGTGGAACCAGCGGGCGGCGGACAACATCGGCTTTGCGGGGTCTTTTGCTGTTTCGCTGGCGCTGCGGCCCCCGCCGGTGCGGACACCTACGGCTGCGGCCGGACCGGATCCGGCTGGTAAGGCACGAACTGGAAGGCGTAGAGGTCGGCGTCGCTGAGCACGAACCGCAGCCGGACCGTCTTGCCGGACAAGGGCCGAACGTCGCCCCCCTGCTTCCAACGCACAACGAGTTCCAGGTCGTCGCCGAATATCCGCGGGCAGTCGGCCAGCGCGTAGCCGGGGAGGGGTTGGCCCGCCGCGTCCTGAATCTCCACTTGGATGCTTCCGGCTCCCGAGGTCGAGGCGTTGATTGCCAGGTTGCCGCCGTCGAACACGAGCGGCCTGGTCAACAACTCGCCGCCCCGGGCCGAGGCGCGGAGCGAAACGAAGCCGTCGATCCGCAGCGCCAACCGCCGGAAGCTGACGGCGGTGCCCTGCCAGTAGTCTTCCGAGGCGTAGAGCGACAGCTCGTTGGGCGCGTCGCCGAGCGCCGAGGCTGTCTCGACGATGCCCCAGAAGATGAGGTTGTCGCCATAGACCCAGGAGCCCTGCCGCCGAGGCCCCGGGCGCAGGAAGGCCTCGTTCCAGCGGTGGAACAGCACGCCGTCGCGGCTGGTCATCAGCAACCCGTCGGTGATTGCGGTCACGTAACGCGGGCTCGCCTTGGCCCGGGCCAAGCGCTCTTCCAGCCCCGGCAGCGCCATCATCGCTTCCGACCAGCCGCGATCGGTGTAGCGCATCGGAAAGCCGATGTAGATGTGCGGGGCCCGGTGGTAAGGCAGAATCTGGTTCGTGTAGAGGTGTTCGGCGGGCGAATCGACGTACCTGAGGTCGGCCTGGCCCGCGAACGCCTGGAAATCCTTCGAGGTGGCCGTGCGGATCGCGCGGACGCCGGCCGGCTTCCACGCCGTGCCGTCGGCCACGCCCTCGCTGAAGATTCGCCAATACGCGCGATACTCGCTGCGGACCGGATCCCAGAACGCCAGGTTCTCCGAGTCGAACGCCCCTTGCGTGATCGCCGGCTTGTCGCTGGCGAGGCTGAAGCGGACCCCGTCGGCCGACTTGAGCAGGTACAGCCCGTGGGGCTTGCCGACGATCACGCATTTGTAGCGGGCGTCGGCCGGGCAGTCGGGGTTGGCGTCCTTGAACACGGCCGTGTGGGCCGGATCGCCGTTGATCGCGGCCACGCTCTCGGGCGTGAGGATGATGTTGTTCGTCTTGGAACCGGCGAATTTGAACAGGCCCAGTTCCGGCCGCCGCCAGTGGATCCCGTCGCTGCTTTCAGCATAGCAGAGGACCCACGGATGCGAGGCCATCGCCTCGGCCGGCTTGCCGCCGTGCCGGTAGTGGCCGCCGTGGTAGTACATGCGGTACAGCTCGCCGTCCTGGAACACGCTCGGGTAGCCGCTCGCGTTCCCCTCCCAAGCCTTGTCGGTCCGCAGCACGATCTCGCGCCGCTCGGGCTGATGGAGATGCAGCCGGGCCTCGCCGGAGAGCTTGTCCACGAGATATTCGTCGACCAGCAACTCGCGGCGCTGGCCGATGGCGATCGGCGAATCGGCGGCCGGGGAATCGGCGATCGGCGAATCGGCGGCCGAGGAATCGGCGGCCGAGGAATCGGCGGCCGGGGGATCCGCGGCTGCTGTGGCAGTCAACAGCAACGCAGCCAGCAAGGTCGTCATTGCAGGTCTCCTGACTCTTCCAGAAATCGGGAAATTCCCCGTTGCAGCTTCGCCTGCCGGGTTGCCGTCCTCGCGGACGGGGTCTCGCGGTAAATGTCCGTGATATCCCGGGCCGAATCGCGAATTCGCAGGCAGAGCTGCCGGGCGGTCAACCGGTCGTCTTGTTGCAGGCCAAGCCGTGCGCACCAGCGACGATCAATGAGCAGATTGTACTCTCGTTTGGACCGGGGCGCTTGCGGCCGGAACGAGGTGTCGATCGTGTCCTGGCAGAGCCCGCCGGCATTCTCGCGGCACGGCGCGCAGATGTCGTCGGCGGCGAGTTCGATGCGGAGCTCGATGTCGGGGTTTTCCAGGATTTCTCGCGCCACCCGGTGCACCGCGTGCCCGTAGGGGTGCGGCTGAAACTCGCTGCATCCGCTTCCGAGCGCTGTCACGATGTCGACGAAGTGATGCGGCTTGATGGCGATCATGTCTGCGCTTCTGGCCAAATCCGCCGTGCCAGGCTTCTCATGCCTCCGCCAGCATAGAGAGGCGCGGCAGCCGCCGCAAGCGCCGCGCGGGCTTGGCCCTTCCTGGTTTCCCAGCTCCAGCTTGGGAAGCCTGCCGGCATCCCAGCTCCAGCCTCCTGGTTTCCCAGCTCCAGCTTGGGAACCTCTGGCCCTTCCTCGCGCGGCCGGCGGCCTCGGGCGGGGCAAACCGGATTCCGACAAATCCGCCGCCCGTTCTTGAGTCTCCGCGCCGCCCGCGGTAAGCTCTTGATGTCTTGTTGCATCCTGGCCGTCTGCGATTGAACAAGGAACTGCCCATGAAGACGTCTTTTACCAGCGCTGCCGTCGGCGCGATTTGTGGCTTGCTGTCTGCCTGGCTGTTGCTGCCGGGTCTGGTGTGTGGTGCTCCCTTGGAGGTCGGGGCCGCGTCGGTCGACATCACGCCGAACAAGACGGTGGCCCTCTGGGGGCAGTTCGGGCTGCGGCTTTCCACCAAACCGGATACGCCCCTCTCAGCCAATGCCGTCGCGTTGAAGTCGGGCGAGGCCACGACGACATTCGTCTCTCTCGACCTCCTGCAATTGCCCGAGGTGTTCGTCAAAGCGGTCCGCGACGCGGTCGCGGAGAAGGACGCTTCGATCGACGTGGAGACGATCGTCTTGACGGCCACGCACACGCATACCGCGCCCGTCCTGCGGCCGGGAACGCCCGGCATTCCGGTCAATCCGGAGACGATGAGCGTCGAGGAGACGATCGCCTTTCTGGCCGACAAGATCAGCGACGGGATTGTCGCCGCATGGAAGGACGTTGCTCCGGGAAAGATGTCCTACGGGCTGGACCGGAACAGCATCGGCTTCGGCCGCCGCGCTGTCTACGCGAACGGTTCGGCGCAGATGTATGGCAATACGAACCGGCCGGACTTCGTCCACCTGGAAGGGATGGATGACGATGACGTCGGCTCGATCTTCTTTTACGATCGGAACGACAACCTGAAGGCGATTGCGGTCAATGTCACCTGCCCGTCTCAAGTGGTCGAGGGGCAATCCGCGATCAATGCCGACTTCTGGCTGCCGGTTCGCGAAAATTTGAAGGCCCGCTACGGCGACGGGGTCGTCGTCTTGGGGTGGGGCGGGGCGGCCGGCGACATGTCGCCCCGCCCGCTGCTGCACAAGGCCGCCAACGCGCGGATGCGCGGCCTGCGCGGGATCAACGAAATGCAGGAATTGGCCCGGCGGATCGATCTCTCCGTCAGCCAGACGTTCGAGGCGGCCGAGAAGGAGAAGTTCGCCGACCCGGTTCTGAAGCATGTCGCCGTCACGCTGCAACTGCCGTTGAACAAGATTACCGAGGCCCAATACCGCGAAGCTCTCAACGCATACAAGAACGTGCTGGCGGAGGTCGAAAAGGACCCGGCCTCCGCGGGCCGCGTCGCCTTCATGGCCCGCGATTGGCATCACGGGGTCGTCAAGCGCTACGAGCAATTGCAGAAGGACCCCGGCGCGACGTATCCGGTCGAGATTCACGTCGTGCGGCTCGGCGACCTGGTCGTCTGCTCGAATCCCTTTGAACTGTATTGCGAATACGGGATCCGCATCAAGGCCCGGTCCAAGGCTACGCAGACGTTCATCCTCCAGATGTCCGGCTTCGGCAGCTATCTGCCGACGGCTCGCGCCCAGGCCGGCGGCTCCTATTCGGCAATTCCGCAAAGCAATCTCATCGGTCCGGAAGGCGGCCAGATGCTGGTCGACAAGACCGTGGAGATCATTGATCAGCTATGGAAATAGGCCGCTTGCCGGGCGGTTGGGTAATTGAGCGTCCATCACCCGATACCGCCGGCTGGGACTGTCAACGGCGTTGCGCCCCAGCGCGGACTGCTTCTGCAAACGGCCTGCTGTTTGTCAACTTCGCAGAGAAAGAGGTTTTGCCATGAACGCCTTGCGACGTGTTTTTCCGCTCGTGTTGCTGGTCGCCGCGGTTCTGACCGGCGACAGTGCCGCCGCGGCCACGCTCTACGTCGGCGCCAGCGCGTGCGACATCACGCCCGATCAACCCGTGTTCCTCTCCGGCCAGTTCTACACCCGAGTCTCCCGCGGCGTGTCCTGCCCCGTGATGGCCAACATTCTGGTGCTGGAATCCCGCGACGGGGACAAGGTTCTCGATCAGGCGATCGTGATCAGCATGGACACGGTCGTGATCCGGGAGCCTTTCTCGGCGGCCTTCCGGCAGGCGATGGCCAAGGCGCTTCCCGAGGTCGATTTCAGCAAACTGATCCTCGCGGCCACGCACACGCATTCCGCCCCCTGCCAGACGGACGGCCAGTATGAGTCGGACGATCCGAACGTCATGCAGCCGTCGAAATACAACGCGTTTGCGGCGGAGAAGATGGCGGCTGCCGCGGCCGCGGCATGGAAGAACCGGCAACCGGGGAAGTTTTCGTTTGGGCTCGGACACGCGGTGGTTGCGTATAATCGCCGCGCGGTCTACGCAAACGGCAAGGCCGTGATGTACGGCAACACGAACGATCCCAACTTCCGCGCGATCGAAGGGATGGAAGACCACGATGTCAACAGCATGTTCTTCTGGGACATGAACGACAAGCTGCTGGCGATGCTTGTCAACGTTTCCTGCCCGTCGCAGGAGGTGGAGAGCAGCAGCACGATCGACGCGGACTACTGGGGCGAGGTCCGCAAGGGGCTGCACAAGGTGCATGGCGATGACGTCGTCGTCGTCGGGCTGTGCGGCGCGGGCGGCGACATGTCGCCGCACTTGCGTTACCGGCAGGCGGCCGACGAGCGGATGCGGGCGTTGCGGAAGCTGAGCCGGAACGAGGAGATCGCCCGCCGCGTGATCCGCGGCGTCGAGGAAGCCTACGCGGTTGTGAAAGACGCCCAGGCGGCGGATGTTGTCTTGAAACACCAGTCGAAGGTTTTGCAGCTGCCCGAGCGGATCGTTACCGAGACGGAGTACAAGTCGTGCAAGGCGGAGGCCGAGAGGCTCCTGAAACGCGCGGAACAGACCGGCGACAAGACCGCGCGGGGCATGGGCAACTGGAATGCACGGATTGCCGCCCGGTATGAAAAGCTCACCGAGGAGCCGCGCCCGATGTTCTCGACACCGGTCAATGTGCTGAGGATCGGGGATGCGGCGATCTGCACCAACGCGTTTGAGCTCTACACGGACTTCGGGATTCAGATGAAAGCGCGGAGCAAGGCGAATCTGACGTTCGTCGTGCAGTTGGCCAACGGCGGCGGGACCTACCTCCCCTCGGAGCGGGCCGTCCAGGGGGGCGGCTACGGCGCGGTCATCCAGAGCAACACGGTTGGCCCCGAGGGGGGCCAGGTTCTGGTCGAGGAGACGCTCCAGATGATCAACGCAATGTGGTGAGCGGCGGCCGCGGGGCTTGCCCCGCGATGCGATTATGGTATCCTGATACTGTCAGCTCGGGCTGGCACGACGTTGGCATAGCGCGGGGCGCGCCGGTGCCCTTCATGGAGGGCATCGAGTCCCCTCTGGAGAGGTGGCAGAGTGGTCTAATGCGCGGGTTTGCTAAACCCGTGAGCCTGTAAAGGGCTCCGCAGGTTCGAATCCTGTCCTCTCCGCTAATGATTCCGGCCGGGAATCGCCACCAATCGCATGACTTCGCACAAGCCATGGCGCAAACCTCACCTCGACTCCAAACAATTCCCCATGAACTCCCGCCTCCACACCCTCGCCCTAACCGCCCTTATTCTCGCTGTCCTCAGCCTCGACTGCCCCCTTGGTGCTGCTGATGAAAATGAGACGCAGCCGTTCGTCACCGACGCCCTCGGCGCGCCCCCAACCG
>Ga0123329_1003337_pt1 | contig 13386 bp, 13 predicted proteins | sample BioC12SIPDNA_FD_89703 | JGI IMG/M metagenome (GOLD analysis project Ga0123329, IMG submission 89703) | Anaerobic biogas reactor microbial communites from Washington, USA - Biogas_R1_B C12 SIP DNA | ecosystem: Engineered > Bioreactor > Anaerobic > Unclassified | place: Washington, USA | collected... | reverse complement strand
CCCGGCTCCAAGCCCGGATGCCATGTGCCTCTGGACTACTTCTCCGGCAGCTGCTGGGATGAGGCCCGCAAGGGTGCGGTCAAGGCGTCCATATACATGAGGCGCCATGGGCCCTTCATGCCTGCCGTGCTCGGCCCTGAGGAGATGGAGTACACCACCCGTCCCGCGGTCCTCAACAAGCTCAAGGAACGCATTGAAAAGCTGGATTGAGATGCGAACTCCGGTCATAATAGTGAACTTCAAGGCCTATGCCGAGGTGGAGGGAGAGCGTTCCGTCCACCTGGCGACGGCCTGCCAGGAGGTCTCGGATGAGACGGGGGTGAGCTTCGCGGTCTGCCCTCCCATTACAGAGATATCGGCTGTGGCCAAAGCCGTCAGCATTCCTGTGATGGCCCAGCACATGGACCCCCGGAAGCCCGGGGCGGCCACGGGATGGACGACCCCTGAGCTGATCAAGGCAGCGGGGGCCCAGGGCACTCTTCTGAACCACTCCGAGCGCCGCATGGTGCTCGCTGACCTGGCGTTAGCCATACTGATGGCAAAGGAGAAGGGGCTGGAATGCTGCGTGTGCACGGACACCGAGGCCACCTCGGCCGCTGCCGCCTCCCTCGGCCCCGAGTTCATCGCGGTGGAGCCTCCCGAGCTGATCGGGGGCGATGTATCAGTGACCGATGCCAGACCTGAGGTCGTGAGCGAGGCGGTGGCCGCGGTACGCCGTGTTGACGAAGGCATAAAGGTCCTGTGCGGGGCCGGCGTGAAGACCGGCAAGGACGTGGCCAAGGCGGTGGAGCTGGGGGCGTCAGGTGTACTCCTGGCATCCGGCGTGGTCAAGGCCAAGGAACCGGGCAGGGTCCTCCTGGACCTCGTTCAGTTCCTCTGACCGAGAGTGCGTTAATTGTAGTGGTTTTGAATATTACCCCTCCTCGTTCCTCCAGGATCGATGAGGGGCCTGATGTTCCTGGTCCTGCTGGCTGTGATTCTCCCGATCGCCCAGCCAGGCCTCTCATCACCCTCCGCTTCTATGGAAATGTCCACGATCCGAACAGGAACGGTCTCGGAACCGCTCAGCGGGCTGGTCCTCACCGAGGTCTGCCCTGGCCGACCTGTGGAATATGTGGTCATCACCAACCGTGGACCTTCGGTCTCCCTATTCAATGTCACCATCGACGATGGGGAAGGGGAGGTGAGGATCGACAAGGACATCGTTCTGGACCGCTCCTCATCGATAGGCGTTACCGTCAATAGGACCATCTTCAGCTCCCTCCGGCCGAACCTGGATTGTCTTCAGAAAGGAGATGACGGTATTGCCTGGAGTGGCCGTTTCACGCTCGCCGATGATGGTGATGACGTAGGCCTTTTTAGCGGAGGGGTGCTGATGGACAGGGTGATTTATGGCAAGGTCCAGTTCACAGGCGAAGGATGGACAGGTCCATCCGTTGAGAGCGTCACCAAAGGCCACGCTGTGATCAGAGAGGGTGCTGACACCAACGGCTCCACGGACTGGGCGGTCGTTCCCCCGGGGCGATCTTCCTTCCCCGCGCTGACCTGCCAGGCCATCGTGGAACCGTTCTCTGTGCCCGAGAACGCGGTCGGGCGACTTCTGAGGGAGTTATCCCAGGCCGCCAGGACGGTGAACTGCTCTCTTTACGAGATCACTGACGCCTGCATCGTCAACGCTCTGGCAGCATGCTCCCTCCGGGGGGTCGAGGTGAACGTGCTCATCGAAGGCCAGCCTGTCGGCGGACTTTCGGAGGCATCGCTGAACGCCAGCGCGAGCCTCCAGGCCCATGGGGTCTTGGTCAAGGAACTAAGGTCGTTCGAGTCGTACAAGCGCTACGACTATCTCCACGCCAAATACATGATCGTGGACTCCCGCAGGGTGGTGATCATGTCTGAGAACTGGGGCGGAGGCCTGCACGTCAATCGGGGCTGGGGCGTGACCCTGGACAGCGGGGAGGTGGGCAGGTATTTCGAGGCCGTGTTCAAGGACGATATTGGTGGTCTCATCGACACCGCCCCCGCCCGCGATGGAGGCTCTGCGTTACCGCTTTTCTCCGTTCCAGAGGTGGAACTGACGGACGTGGAGCGTTATCGCTGTGAGGTAGCGGCGCTGGTCGCTCCCGACAACGCCGCGGAACGCCTCATGGACATGATAAGGGAGGCCCAAGAGATCATTCTCGTGGAACAGCTCTCCGTCGACGACAGATGGTTGAAGGGGACGACCCTGCTGACCTCGCTGATCGACGCTGCGGAGCGGGGGGTACAGGTGCGCCTGCTCATGGGCTCTTCCTGGGGAGGCGGGGACAATCCCGCGGTGGCCGATGAGCTGAACAGCATCGCCCAGGCACGCGGCCTGGACCTGGAGGCAAGGTCGATATCCTCCTATCACAATCTCTCGGTGATGCACAACAAGGGGCTGATAATCGATGACCAGGTGGTTGTATCCTCTATAAACTGGGGGGATACCTCCCTCTATCAGAACCGTGAGGTGGGAGCGGTGGTGACGTCAGCCTCTGCTGCCTCATATTTCAGTCACCTGTTCTGGCAGGACTGGTCCCCCGATCCTGAGCACCCCGCGGTGGAACTGCCATGGACCTTCATGAGGGTGAGGTCGGGAGAACCGGTCCTTCTTGATGCTACCCGATGCTCAGACAACGCTCCTGGCCTGACAATAGAGTGGGACATCGATGGTGACGGCATTCCGGAAAGTAACGAGACAAAGTTCGCGGTGAGGCTGGGGGAGGGGAACCACACGGTGGTCCTAACTATCACCGACCTCGGTAACAACATCGTTAGGGCATGGTGCTGGGTGGAAGTGGTCCCTCCTGACAGTGAAGGAGGAGGATCTTCATGGAAGATGATGGCCCTCCCCCTGTTCGCCGTGGCCGTGATTGCATGGAAAACAATTATTGGGAGGAAGGGACATTGACGCGGCATTGTACCTCCGAACGTTCAACCCAGACGACCTGGCCTCTGTGTATGAACTCGCGTGCTCCACCCTCAGTGAGCGCTACGACCCCAATCTCTTCACTAGCGTGTCCTCCGCCTGGCCACAAGGATTCTTGGTCGTGGACGGCGGAGGCGACATAAAGGCCTTCCTTCTGGGCATAATGACCACATCGGTCCATGCCCGGGTTCTGATGCTGACGGTGGTGCCGGAGATGCGCCGCCATGGGATAGGGACAATGCTCATGACCAAGTTCCTGGACGAGGCCAAGAGGAAGGGCGCCAAGGTGCTGACCCTGGAGGTACGCAAGGGTAACATCCAGGCGCTGGAGTTCTACAGCAGGTTCAACTTCATGCTGATAGGCGAGATCAAGGGCTACTACAATGATGGAGAGGACGCCCTGCAGCTGCAGCTGTACGTCTGATCAATGGTAGGCCTGGTCGTCCTTGATGTGCTCGTTCCAGAAGTAGTAGGGCGATTTCTCCTTCTGCGCCGAGGATATGTCCGTTCCCAGACCCTTCATGTAGGTCCCGTAGCGGTCGCGGATCTGCTCCTCCGCCGTCCGGCTGCGCCTCTGGGCTGCGAGCACATGACTCTCCTCGATCAGGGTATCGCCGTTCTCCACGGCCAGGTCACCGGCGGCACGGATGAGGCCGCCCAATTCCCTAAGTCGCAGGGTCAGGGCGTTCTCCTTCCCGTCCATCATCCGGGCCCTGGTCCGGGCCTCCTTGATAATGAGATCTATGGCCGATCTTGAGGCATGAGGTATGCGGCCGTCCGTGGTTATCTCCTGGGCGATGAACTGGGCCATGCGTGCCCTGTTGATTTCGTCATCGGGCATGGAGGTCTCCACGAGGACCTCGTACCCATCGCCGGAGATACGCGATCGCAGAGGAGAGAGGACCTGCTCCAGGTCCTGGATGTTGCAGGCCGCCACGAGGATGAAGTTGGCGGGGACGGAATCGACCTTGACGGAAGCGCCGGCCGACTGAGGGTTGCGGCCGGAGATGGGGGCCCGCCTTTCCTGCATGGCGGTGAGGATGTACCTCTGCAGTGGTCCGAGATGGGATATCTCGTCCAGGAACAGAACGCCCTCATGGGCCTCATGCACGGCGCCTGGAATGACCCGCTCGTAGGGCTGTGTTCCCAGGGAGGAGTGTCCCCCGAAGGGGTCATGACGCACGTCACCTAGAAGCTCGGTCTCCGAGGCCCCGGTGGCCAGAACGAAAGGGTTCCGTTCCAGGGGCACGATCACCTTCCGGGGCCGCTGGCGCTCCACCTCCCGGCGGCGCTCCAATGCTTCCTGGTCCAGCATCCTGATCTTTTCCCCGGCGCGCTCGAACACCACCACCTCTTCTTTGTCGCCCCGCCTCCTGGTGGTGGTCACCTTTTCCTTTCCCGCGTTCAGGCCAGGCGCAGCGCTGGCCATGGACTCCATGAGGTTTCCCAGGAGGTCCCCGAAGGGGTTTCCCGGCTGAACGCCCGTTTCCGCCTTGCTCTTCCCGCAGCTGGGGCATGAACGCTCCTGAGGGCTGGAATAGGAGGAGCATGAACGGCATCGGTATCCCAGGCGTTCGGCGACATGGACGGGGGCGGCAGTGGGCTCTACGAGCTCTCCCTCCGCCGATCCTCTGGTCTCCTTCTCCCGGCCCACCTCCTCCTCCCTCTTGACCTCCACCAGCGGCCTCTCAGGGTTCTCGGGGTTATGGACAATGCGAACCTCCTCTCGGGGCTTGGGGAGATGCAGTGCCAAGGCCTGGGCGATCATGGACTTACCAGTGCCCGGTGGGCCCACCAAGAGCAGATGCCTCCGCTGCTTGGCGGCTATACGTGCGAGCTCCACCGCCTCGTCCTGGCCGATGACCCTTTTAAGAGGGTCCCTAGGGATCAGGATATCCGCGGTCGTGGTGATGGACCTGAGGTCCACCTCCGACTGGATGTCCACCTTTTCGCTCATTCGTTCAGGTCTTCCTTGGTCCAGACCTCTACCGCGGTAGGCTGTTTGGTGATGTTGCCCATCTTGGTGCCTACGATGGTGGCGATCTTGTTGTCCGCGGCGATGTCCAGTATCCTCTGCGTGATGATACCGTCGAACACCACGGCGCCCACTCCCTTGACGTTGGTCTTGAGGGTGTTGACCAGCTCTCTGACGGGGACCTCCTTTATGAGCTCGCCTGCTGAGTCCAGGATACGCGCCTTTGAGGTCGTGGACAGTTCGTTTATCATGGTCTTGAACTGGGTCTGGGCGTCCGAGAGGTTCTTGGTGGGGACATCCTCTACCGGCTCAGGCTCGGGCGTCGTCTCGATGGCCTTCTCCGGTAGCTCCGCCACTGGCTCGGTGGGTGGCAGCTCCTTCACCGGTTCACGGACCTCCTTGGGCTCACGCTGCTCTCTGCCCTTGCGCTCCCGGGGCTCACGGTGGGGACGCTCCTGCTGCCGCTCCTGAGGCCGCTCTTGTACCTTCGGCTCCGGCTGCGGCTCTTCGCGCTGCTCCCTCTCCTTAGGCAGTTCCTTGGGGGCGCGTTCCTCACGTGCTTCCGGGGCCGTCTTTCCGTTATCCCCGGACATGCCGTACATCTCCATGAACTGCTCACCGGGGATCTTGTTGCGGAGGCACTTCATGATCTTCTTCTGGGTCAGCTCCTCGACCTCCATACCCCGGGGGGCGCGGGCGACGAAGTCCACCTCTGCGACCTGGAACAGTTCCCGGAGGATCAGCTCTCCCCCACGGTCCCCGTCCACGAAGGCGGTGATGACCCTTTCCTTGCTCAGGTCCATTACGGTCTTGGGAACGTTGGTGCCCTCCACGGCGATGGCGTTCTTTATGCCTGACTTGAGGAGGTTCAGAACGTCCGATCTCCCCTCCACTACTATGATGGCGTCGCTGTCGGCGACGTTAGGTCCGGCGGGGAGGCGCTCCTTGCCATAGTTCACTATCTCCTCGGTCTGCACGCTCTGGCGAACGCTCTCGGTGAGGTCGATGCCGGTGGTCTTGGACTGCTTGATAAGCTCGGTGAGCAGTTCCCTCGCCCTCTCGATTATCTTTGACCTCTTGGTGATGCGGACATCCTCTATGCTGAGGATATTGATCTTGGCCTTGCACGGCCCCACCCGGTCGATGGTCTCCAGCGCCGAGGCCAGTATGACGGTCTCCACCTGATCGAGGCTGGAGGGTATGAGGACCTCGCCGTCGGACTTGCCTTGTTTGGAGCTAACCTCGACCTCGATGCGTCCGATGCGGCCGCTCTTCTGCAGGTCCCTGAGGTCCAGCTCGTCGCCCAGGAGCCCTTCGGTCTGGCCGAAGATCGCCCCTACCACGTCCGGCTTCTCCACTATGCCATCAGCCTGCAGTTTGGCCTTGATCATGTATTTGGTAGTGCTAGGATCTATGTTCATTATGGTTACACCTCGTATCACGTTAGAACGATCTTCCTACGACCAGAACACATGTTCTATCCGACACGTTCACCAGGACATTCGCCCGAGTTCCATCGGCGCAAATCTGGTGTTTTAGTTATATCCCTCAATAGGGAGGGAGACTTGATGATGATAGTGAGCATGAAATCAGTCTTGTGAGGAAGTCGTTTCGCCCCGATAGTGAGTATTGATATTAATAAACATTTCTGGTCCGGTTCGAAGATTCAGACCAATGGTATCGAACAAGATAGCAGAAGAACGCCTCACCCTCCCGAGGCCACCTTTATGAACCTGACGGAATCGCCCTCGGTCAGTACCTCGTCCAAGGGAATAGGGGTTCTCCCCCTCAGCACCAGGAAGGCATCAGGGCTCAGGGCGAGCTGTCCAATGATGTCCAGGGGACTGGAGCCCTCCGGGACGTCCATCGCCTGCACCTCTTGGCCTTGAACTATCTTGATCCGCATGCCTAGTCCATACCTCGGATGGATTTCTTCTTTTCGCAACATAAATCAGAGCACCTGCCGACAACCTGACGGCCTTCGGTGCGTCCCCTTCCAGATGCACTATAGTCGCCCCCATTGACAAAATGCTTATATCCATCGCTGGTTTCACCATGAGTGACGCCGAGGTAGTCTAGTCCGGTAAGGCGGTGGTCTCGAAAGAAAGAGATCTCCGAGCGAACCACTGGCGGTCTCCGCCTCGGGAGTTCAAATCTCTCCCTCGGCGCCATTTTTCCCAGTCCCCTCCGATTGGCGTTCCGTTCTCAATCAGGCACCCATTTTATCTTCGTGTCATCGTTACGTAATGACGAAGATCATGACCACTTGTCGCTGCACCGCCATCAAGAACCTCACCGCCGACCTGGTTGGATGGAGCTCCGGGGAGCTGTCAGAGATCGGACTCGGAGAGGAGATGGACATCGATGCGTTCAACCGCTTCGCTGACATATACCGGATAATATTCTATTTGAGACGCGGACTGCCTGTAGCTGGTTACAAGGACCTGGGGGAGGTGCATGACCGCCACCTCTCGGACCGCATGCCCCTCGAGACCTTCGAGGCATTGGGAACGACGGAGGCGGCCCTGATCCTCTTCCAAACCCTTAACGGACGATAGGGGCAGCATCCCGCACTCGGTGCACAGGCTTGTGGGTGCATCAGTCCTTAAAGGCGCTGAACTTGATCACACCCTTCCCCCAGACCGCATCCTGGAAGCGATTAGCGAACTCCTCCATGTCGCGAGGGTAGAACTCTCCGAAATTGTCCTTCACATAGGACTGGGACCTCTCGAAGGCGTCAAAGTCCTTATCCCCTGCCAGAAGGATCTCCAGCTTGGGGAACACCACGTCCTCCTCTTCTTTGATGTGGTCCCGCATGTGAGCGACCAGCTCCAGGCAGTTCTCCCTCAATGACTCGTTGTCACGGGCGTGCAGGGCGGCAGCGATGTTCTGGGCCAGCTCCGACGCCCTCCGATGCTCCCGGATGAGCTCGTCGATCGTTGCCGGAAGCTCGGAGGCCCCTTCTGAGGATATCGGGAACACGACGATCTCCTCCCGCCCATGATGGTATCGGTCCATGAAATCGAACAGGAACTCGCTTACCTCCTCCATTTCCGGTCGGAAGCGGTCGAAAGCGTTCTCCGTGGCCAGGTCGGACAGGACGTCCAGCACCTGTCTTAGGATGCCATGGTCGAAGGACAGCATGGTCAAGGTTAGGCTCATGATATGACAATGGGAGGAGGTAATATCAAAGGCCTTCTGTTCCCTATAGGATCGGTCTAGTTGTGAACAATATCTGAACGCTGTGATCGGCGAATATGGGGCAGCTAACATTCATGAAAGCCTCCGCCCTTCAGGTGTTCTAAGGCTTAACTCGTCCGTGCGGCAAGCTCAGCTTTGACGTCCCAACACTTCGCCCATGCTGCCAGCGCGGTAGCCTTGGAGGTCAAGGTCCACGTAGGTGAAACCCAGCTCACGGAGCCTGGATACGAGGATCTCGCGCGAGGAAAGCAGCTTGGGCATGTCAAGCGGAAGGACCTCGATGCGTGCCACGCTGCCGTGATGACGGACCCTTAGCACCTCTATGCCCAGATCGGCCACCGCCTTTTCGGCCTCCTCCACCTGCCGCAGCATCTCCTCGGTGATGGGAACGTTGAAGGGGATGCGGGTCGCCAGGCAGGGGTTGGCGGGCTTTCGGGCGGTGGACAGCCCCAAGTGCTCGGAGAAGCGCCGCACATCGTCCTTGCTGAACCCAGCTTCCGTCAGGGGGGACCTGATGCCTAGCTCCTTGAGCGCCCTCCTTCCTGGCCTGTCATCGTCACGGTCTCCCGAGTGGCTCCCGTCCATGACGATATCGAACCCCCGTGTTCTGGCCACGGATATTATGTTTTGAAGGATCGCCCTCTTGCATAGGTAACAGCGGTCCTTGCCGTTCTCTGTTAGACCTGGTATCGCTCGGATGTCCATTCGTGCTACCACGGTGTCCACGCCCATCTGACGGGCATTTTCGACGGCCTCCCCGACCATGCCCGTGGGCATGACCTGGCAGTCGACGATCACCGCCAGGACCTCACCTGGAAGCTCTTCCTGGGCGATCCTCAGTAAGAAGGTGCTGTCCGCTCCGCCGGAGTATGCGACCGCCGCTCTCCCCATCCTTCGCAATATGGCCCTGAGATCGTCGAGCTCGCCCACCTCGCTGTTCACGAAGCTCCAACGCCGACCGTTCCTAAATCGTTTCCCTCCTCCAGGGGAGGGAACAAATAATATTACGAGGCAACATATGTTGCGAGGATGACCGCCCGGGATGTTCTGGAACGATACAGGGACGGGGAGCTGACCATTGAAGAGGCTGAACGTCAGCTGCGATTGGACTACGTGGTTCGCATCCGCGAGCACACGTTGTTCGACACCCGGCGCTCCTGTCGTAAGGGCATCCCTGAGATAATCTATGGACAGAGCAAGAGCCCCGAGGAGGTGGCGGAGATTGTGAGCGAGGTCATCAGAGAAACGGACCGCGTCCTTGTATCCCGAGCGGACGAGCATCATTATGAGGCGGTGTGCAGGGCAGTGGGCGAGGGCATGGTATCCTACATTCGGCCGGCTGCCATGCTACGGGTGGAGCGAGAACAGGCGATGGCATCGAGAGGCAGGATAGGCATCCTGGCGGCCGGTACCTCGGACCTGCGGGCCGCTGAGGAGGCGAGGACGGTGGCGGAGGCCATGGGAGTAGAGGTCATGGTCGCCAGGGATGTGGGCATCGCGGCCTTCCATCGCTTCTTAGACCCCTTGGTGGCCATGCTGGAGGCGGGGGTGGACGCCCTGGTGGTGGTGGCCGGTATGGAAGGTGCATTGGCATCGGTCGTCTCCTCCCTTGCCGACGTTCCCGTGATAGGGGTGCCCACCTCCGTCGGCTATGGTGCGGGAGGGGAGGGCAAGGCAGCACTGGTCTCCATGCTGCAATCATGCTCTCCGGGACTCACCGTCGTGAACATAGACAACGGCATAGGGGCGGGGGCGACGGCTGCCCTTATCAGCCTGAGGTGCCGGCGGTGAACGCTCGCCCGGAAGGGGGCGATGCTCATGGTCAGTAGGGCGGAGAACCAGGAGGCCGCGGACAGGTTCTGGGAGCTGGCCTTGGCCATGGAGATCAAGGGGGACCGTTGGCGTTCAAGCTCCTACCTCAAGGCCTCCAGTAGCATCGAGGAACTGGCGGAACCTTTGCAAATCATCAGCGAACGGGGAGAGCTGCGCAGGATAGAGGGGGTCGGCGAGAGCATCGCCGCCAAGCTCAACGAGCTTCTGTCCACGGGCAGGATCGAAGCCCTGGAGGCGGTGCGCGACCTTCTGCCGGAAGATCTTCCCATCTTCCGCGACGCGCCTGTCCTTGGCCTGGGGGCCATTGCGGAACTGGTGAGCAACCTGGACGTGCGCTCGGTGGACGCTCTGCTCCGGGCCTTGGATGAAGGCGTCCTATCCACCAACATCCGGATCGGCGAGGACGCGGAGAGGCGGATCAAGGAATGGCTGGTATGGAGGAGGGAAGAGGCGGCGGAGGTCCCCACTCCGTACGCCCTACGCTCTGCCGAGCGTGTCTTAACATGCATGCAGGAGGGCGGCATTGTTAGCAGGATCGAGCTATCCGGTCCCGCCCGAAGGAAGGTGGCCGCAGTGGCCAACATAACGCTGCTGTTCGCATCCCCCACGCCCGAACTGGCCATAGCCAAGTTCGGGACCTGCCCGGAGATCACCGAGCTGACGGTGGTGGAAAGGGACCTGGCTGTGGGCAAGACCTCCTCCGGGGCGGGGTGCATGCTGCGCCAGGTCACCGAGCAGCGATTCGCCCTGGAGAACTTCCGCCGCACCGGCCCCCAGGCCCATGTCGATGAGGTCCTCTCCGCCCTTGAGGCCAGGTACGGTCCCCTTTCGGCCGAAGAAGGACCGTTCTCGACCGAGGCGGAGATCTATGGTGCGGCCGGACAGGAGCTCGTTCCCGAGGAGATGAGGGATAGAGGCCGGCCTTACGATGGAGTGGTGGCGAAGACCGATCTCCTTGGAGACCTGAGGGTGCGCTCCATCCTCACGGACGGCTCCATCAACGTGGAGATGATGGCAGAGGCCGCGGCGTCCATCGGCCACTCCTATATCTGCCTGTGCGATCGCCTCGGGCGGCGGGTCGACGGGGAGACGCTGGCACGGAGGAACGATATGGTGGATGAGGCGGATGCGCGCTCTCCGGTCACTCTGTTGAAGGGTATCGAGGTGAACATCGCTCCCGACGGCAAGCTCGAAGCACCCCCCTCGCTGCTTGAGGACATGGACCTGGTGATAGCCTCGGTGAACACCAAGCTCGACATGGGAGAGGACGGGATGAGGGCAAGGATCCTCCACGCCCTGGACGATCCCTGCATGGATGTGCTGGGGCATCCCTGCGGCCGGGTACTGGGCCTTCGGGAGAGGGTCATCCAGGACCTACGCCCCATCGCCGAGAGGGCGGCCGAGAGGAAGGTGGCGTTGGAGATAAATGCCCATCCCGACAGACAGGACCTCGATGATAACGACGCTTATGGTCTTTATGAGCTAGGAGCGTTCTACTCGCTCGGTACCGATTCCGCATGCCCCCTCAAGCCCCAAGACTGGGACTGGGCCGTCTCCATGGTCCGACGGGCAGGCCTGGAGCCGCAAAGGATGCTGAACGTGCTGCCCCCGCACGCACTCCAGCAAAGGGAATGGAGGAAGTGAGCAACGATGAGCATGTTCGCACGAAAGGGAAAGGACGTCACCATCAGGAGGATGACCGCAGAGGACGTCGAGGAGGTACGGGAGGCCGGTCAGCTGGCCTGGTCAGACCTGGCCACGCAGTCGGTCGGTCGGAAGTTCACGTATCCTAAGCGGTCCCAGAAGATCATCGCGGCATACCTTTGGAAGGACCCCCAGGGCTGCCTGGTGGCCGTGGAGAAGGGTAAGATCATCGGCTCCGCCTTCTGCCATGTTGTGGGCAGGGTGGGCTGGACCGGCCCCCTGGAGGTCCTGCCCTCGTACCAGGACCACGGTGTCGGACGCCGTCTCCTGGCCGGGTGCGAGGCGCACCTGCTAGAGAGAGGCTGCTCGGTCATCGGGCTGGAGACCCTGTCCAACATACCGAAGAACCTGCACTTCTACCTGACCGCCGGGTACCGGCCGGAGAAGACCGTGGTCATCCTGGAAAGGATCTTGCGCCGCAACGATGTGGTCACAGAGGGCGTGTCGGAGATCGCCCCGGACGCCGTGGGCGATATCTCGCAGTACATATCTCCGCTCAGCCAGAGGATAAATCCCTATCTGGATTACAGCATGGACGCCGAGGTGATCTTGCGCAAGGAGCTGGGAAAGGTCTATGTCCTGAAGGAGGGGGAATCCGTCCAGGGCTGTGCCCTCCTTCACACCTATCATCACGGGGAGGAGAGCGCCTACGCGTCCATCAAGACCGTGCTGGTGGACCCGTCCGTTCCCGATCACAATCAGGCGCTGGACCGCCTCCTGGCCGCGTGCGAAGCAGGGACGCTGGAGGCAGGGAAGGAGAAGGTCATGACCCGCTTCGCGGTGAGCGACACCTCCCTATACATGGCCATGCTCTCCCGGACCTACCTTCTGAAGGGGGCCAACGTGCGCATGATCAAGAAGGGAGAGTACAACGAGGTGGGGAACTGTAACATAACCTCCTGGGCCGGTTAGCGGGGTGTTCGGAGGTCCGGTCACAAAGGATATATAGAGACCCGCCTCTGCGAAAAGAGGCATGTTCGATCAGTCCTCCAGCACGTTCGATAACCACGTTCGCTCCCTCTCCACCGCCGGGGTCTTGGAGGTGCCCGCGGGCTCGCCCTGTGTCATATGCAAGGGCTCGAAGAACCTGTGCGGAAAGGACCGCTGCCCCCTGATGATCAAGTTCTATTCCCGCTCCCGCAGCAGGAACCTCATGGATTCCCTGGACCTTGCAGGCATGTCCCCGCCCGGGATCTTCGTAGGCCGGTTCGGCTACCCTAAGGTGGACATAGGTCCGCTGGTCCCTCCCATGATGGGGGACACCTCTCTCATGGACACCCCGGAGCTATGGGTGGGGAAGTCCATCGATGAGATCGTGGACTTCCGCTTCAGCCTGGTGCGGGGAAAGTACCGCATCGATGCCACCGACTTCCACAAGTACGGTCGGATCGTTGACCACACCAGGGACCTGGCCCTCTCCAACGACCCCACGGAGGTGGAGGCCAAGTTCCTGAAGAGGCCGTCAGGGAGATTGATCCTGGACGATGAGGTCCAGCCCTTCGGCCCTTCGGCACGGTTGCAGAACCTGGAGGTAGGGAACCCCCGGTACGACCACCGAGTGGAGAAGGCCTTCTATGACACCGACCTCAGGGCCACGGAGGCGGTCAAGGCGTTATACCGGGAGGGTGTCCTCATCTCCAAGATCCAGAAGGCCTTTTCGGTGGGTGCGTTCGGCGTCGACAAGAGGAGGAGGTTCGTGCCCACGAGATGGTCGATCACCGCCGTG
>Ga0123329_1003330_pt1 | contig 13401 bp, 11 predicted proteins | sample BioC12SIPDNA_FD_89703 | JGI IMG/M metagenome (GOLD analysis project Ga0123329, IMG submission 89703) | Anaerobic biogas reactor microbial communites from Washington, USA - Biogas_R1_B C12 SIP DNA | ecosystem: Engineered > Bioreactor > Anaerobic > Unclassified | place: Washington, USA | collected... | reverse complement strand
TGGGGAGCATGTCGCCGGAGGCGTGCCGGCCCGTGCTTGACGAGTGCCTGGGACGGATTCTCGATTACGCGGACCGCCTCGGGGTGGACGTGGGCATCGAGTGCGAGCCGGGGCTGCTGCTGGAGAACAGCGTGGAACTGGCCGAGTGCATCGCGCGGGTCGGTTCGTCGCGTCTGGGAGGGAATCTGGATATCGGCCATGCGGTGGTCTCGGGCGAGGAGCCGCGCGAGGTCATCCGCCGGCTGGCGGGCCGCATCTGGAATCTTCACGTGGAGGACATTCGCGGCCGCAAGCACTACCACCTGATTCCGGGGCTGGGCGATGTGGATTTTGCGGCCGTGGTCGCGTCGCTCAGGGAGATCGGCTACGACCGCACCGTGACGGTGGAGTTGTACACCTACGGCGCCGACCCGGACCGCGCGGCGGCCGAGAGCATGAAGGTGCTGGGCCCGCTGTTTGCCTGACTGGCTGCCAGAATGGCAGTCGCCAAGCGTCGTTTCAAGCCAGAATTGCCGGTTGCCACCTCGTGGAGACATTGCCCCCGATTCCGCCGTCGGTTCGTTGATCCCGTAAACCACTGGGAACTAATGCGTTGTGACTGCGCCGCCTGGGCCTCCTCTGTGTCGGGCGGAATTGGCACGCTCTTTGCCATTCATGGTCGGGCAGCGGACAGTCCGCGCCGCAAGTGCATGGGTAATGACATGATGCTGGCATCCGAACAACAGAACGACCGACGGTTCCGTATTCTGGTCACGGACGACGACGACCGGTGGCGGGAGGGTCTGCGCGAGGCGTTCGGTCCGCGCGGTTACGAAACGATCGAAGCCGCCTCGGGCGAAGAGGCCATCGAGGCAGTTCACCACGAGCGGCCGCACCTGATCGTTCTGGACCTGGAGTTGCCGTGCCTGAACGGCATCGAGACGTTGCGGATCATTCGCCAGGAGGTGAGCGACCGGTTGCCGGCCATTGTCGTCAGCAGCGCGGTGACGGATCGCGTGATGGCCGACGCGCTGGCGCTGCATGCCTACACGGTGATGAGCAAGATGGTCGGACTGCATCGGATACTCTACACGGTGTCGCGCGTGCTTCAGAAGTATTATCAGGAGCAGTACCCGGACGAGCCGTAGCGGCAGCCGCTCACGACGTGGTGGCGGTTGGCCGCACACGAGGCTCGATTCATAGACCCATGAATTGCTTGGAAAGGAGAGGAGGCAGATGAAGATCACACCGTTGGGCGACAAGATCGTCGTCAAGCGTCTGGAGGCCGAGGAGAAGACCAAGGGTGGCATCGTTCTTCCGGACACGGCCAAGGAAAAGCCCCAGCGCGGCAAAGTGATCGCGGTCGGCGACGGGCGGTTGCTCGACAGCGGCGAACGAGCGAAGCCCTCGGTCAAGAAGGGCGACGAGATCGTCTTCACGTCGTATGCCGGCACGGAGATCAAGGTGGGCGGCGAAGAGTACCTGATCATGGGCGAAAGCGAAGTGCTGGCTGTCGTCGAGTAGCGGCCGCACGCAGACCAAGGAATCCTAAGGGAGAACGCATATGGCAGCCAAGAAAATCGCATTCAGCCAGGACGCGCGGGAGGCGATCCGTCGCGGCGTCAACAAGCTGGCCAAGGCCGTGAAGGTGACGCTCGGTCCGTGCGGTCGCAACGTGGTGCTGGAACGGTCGTTCGGCGGTCCGCTGGTGACCAAGGACGGCGTGACGGTGGCCAAGGAGGTGGAGCTGGAAGACAGCTACGAGAACATGGGCGCCCAGATGGTCCGCGAGGTCGCGAGCAAGACGAGCGACGTGGCGGGCGACGGCACGACGACGGCCACGATCCTGGCCGAGTCGATCTTCGAGGAAGGGCTGAAGAACGTGACGGCCGGCGCTCAGGCGATGCAACTGAAGCGCGGAATCGACCTGGCGGTCGAGGCCATCGTGGCCGAGTACAGGAAGATGTCGAAGGCCGTGGACCAGAGCAAGGAAATCGCCCAGGTGGGCACCTGTGCGGCCAACCAGGATCCGGAAATCGGCAAGATGATTGCCACGGCCATGGACAAGGTCGGCAAGGACGGCGTCATCACGGTCGAGGAGGGCAAGAGCCTCGACACGACCGTCGAGCTGGTCGAAGGCATGCAGTTCGACAAGGGCTACATTTCGCCGCACTTCATCAACGATTTCGAGAGCATGCAGGTCGTCCTCGAGAAGCCGTACATCCTGATTCACGAGAAGAAGATCAGCAACGTCAAGGACATGGTGCCGCTGCTGGAGAAGGTGGTGCAGTCGGGCCGGCCGCTGCTGATGATCGCCGAGGACGTGGACGGCGAGGCGCTGGCGACGCTGGTGGTGAACAAGCTGCGCGGCACGCTGAACGTGTGCGCGGTGAAGGCTCCCGGCTTCGGCGACCGTCGCAAGGCGATGCTCGAGGACATCGCGACGCTCACGGGCGGCCAGGCGGTGTTCGAGGACCTGGGGATTTCGCTGGAGAACGTGGACCTGGGTCACCTGGGCCAGGCCAAGAAGGTGACCGTCGATAAGGACAACACGACGATCATCGAAGGCGCCGGCGAAACCAAGGCGATCAAGGGTCGCATCGAAGCGATCAAGACGGAGATTGCTGCGACGACGAGCGATTACGACCGCGAGAAGCTCCAGGAGCGTCTGGCGAAGCTGTCGGGCGGCGTGGCCCAGATCAACGTGGGCGCGGCAACCGAGGCGGCCATGAAGGAGAAGAAGGCCCGCGTCGAGGACGCGCTGCACGCGTGTCGTGCGGCCGTGGAAGAGGGCATCCTGCCCGGCGGCGGCGTGGCGTGCCTGCGGGCCCTGAAGGTGCTGGACAAGGTGAAGGCCTCCGGCGACGTGAAGGTGGGCGTGGACATCGTCCGCCGCGCGCTCGAGGCGCCGATCAAGCAGATTGCCGAGAACGCCGGAATCGACGGCTCGATCGTCTGCGAGAAGGTCAAGGACGCCTCCGGCAACGCAGGCTTCAATGCCTTGACGAACAAGTACGAAGACCTGGTGGCCGCGGGCGTCATCGTGCCGACGAAGGTTGAGCGTTCGGCGCTTCAGAACGCGGCGAGCATCGCGGGGCTGCTGCTGACGACCGAGGCGATTGTCAGCGAGATTCCCGAGAAGAAGAAGGCTCCGGCCGCGCCGAGCCCGGACATGTACTGATCCGGACGGGCGAGCGGAGTCGTAGCATGTGCGGAAAGCAGCAAGGGGCGAGGCTTCGGCTTCGCCCCTTGTCTGTGTGGTGAGCGGCGCGACGCAGGGCCGGCACAGGGGCAGGGGGCGTGTTTCGGAGGTGCGGAGAGGTTCGGCATGGCCGCTCGCGGCCATGGCACCGCACCGCCATGGCTGGTGCATTCACGTTTTGAGGGCGGTACCGTGGCATGGGCATCTTGCCCATGAGTGGCAGGGGCATCCTGCCCCTGCTTTCCCCGAAACGTTGATGCACGCTGCCATGCACCGGACTTGCTCGCGGGAGGGCGATTCACTATAATCGCTCTTTTCACTGAGTTCTGAAGGAGTCGTCGATCATGGGCAAATCCGTTACGCAGAAGATTCTCGAATCGCACCTCGTGGCCGGGCAGTGGCATCCGGGCGGCGAGATTGCCGTTCGCATTGACCAGACGCTCACGCAGGATGCCACGGGCACGATGGCCATGCTCGAGTTCGAGGCCATGGGCTGCCCGCGGGTCCGGACGGAGCTGTCGGTCAGCTACGTGGACCACAACATGATGCAGTTGTCGTTCGAGAACGCCGACGACCATCGGTATCTGCGCACGTCGGCTGCACGGTACGGGATCGTGTTCAGCCGTCCGGGCAACGGCATCTGCCATCAGGTTCATCTGGAGCGGTTCGCTGTGCCGGGCAAGACGCTTCTGGGCTCGGACAGCCACACGCCGACGTGCGGCGGGATGGCCATGGTGGCGATCGGGGCAGGGGGCCTGGACGTGGCGGCGGCGATGGCCGGCCAGCCGTTTCACATGGCGTGCCCGAAGGTGATCGGCATACGGCTGACGGGTCGTCTGCCGGACTTCGTTGCGGCCAAGGACGTGATTCTACGCGTGCTCCAGGCGCTGACGACCAAGGGCAACGTCGGGTGCGTGGCGGAGTACTTCGGCCCGGGCGTCGAGACGCTGACCGTGCCGGAGCGGGCCACGATCACGAACATGGGCGCCGAACTGGGCGTGACGTGCAGCGTGTTTCCGTCGGACGAGCAGACGCGACAGTTTCTTGCGGCCCAGGGGCGTCCGGGCGACTACGCGCCGCTGGCCGCCGACGCCGATGCGGCGTACGACCGCGTGATTGAGATCGACCTGTCGGCGCTCGAACCGATGGTGGCCTGCCCGAGCTCGCCCGACAACGTCAAGACGGTCCGCGAATTGGCGGGTCTCCAGGTGCACCAGGTTTGCATCGGCTCGTGCACGAACTCGTCGTATCGGGACCTGATGACGGCGGCGGCAATGCTGCGAGGTCGGCGGCTTCCGGCCGGGACCGAACTGATCGTGGCTCCGGGTTCGCGGCAGGTGGTGATCAATGTGCTTCGCGACGGCGGGCTGGCGGACCTGCTGGCCGCGGGGGCGAGGCTGGACGAGTGCGCCTGCGGGTTCTGCATCGGCGCGGCCCAGGCTCCGGCCACCGGGAGCGTGTCGGTGCGAACCAACAACCGGAACTTCAGCGGCCGCAGCGGCACGTCGGGCGACCAGGTGTACCTGGTGAGTCCCGAGACGGCCGCCGCGACGGCTCTGGCGGGCAAGCTTACTGACCCGCGGACCCTGGGCAAGGCGCCGGCGGTCCGGATGCCTGAGAAGTTTCTGACGGACGATTCGATGCTGGTGTTTCCGCTGGCCGACGGCAGCGGCGAGACGGTGCTCAAGGGGCCCAATATCGGCGACCCTCCGGCGGGCGAGACGCTGCCCGACGAACTGAGAGGCCGGGCGGTCCTGAAGGTGGGCGACAAGATCACGACCGACCACATCATGCCCGCCGGGCGGCTGCTGCGGCTGCGGTCGAACATTCCCGAATACGCCAAGCACGTGTTCGAGAACGTGGACGCCGAGTTCGCGTCGCGAGCGGCGGCGTTGCGGGACCAGGGACAGGCGGCCTTCATCGTCGGCGGGTTGAGCTACGGCCAGGGTTCCAGCCGCGAGCACGCGGCCATCTGCCCGCGGTTCCTCGGGGTCCGGGCGGTGGTGGCGAAGTCGTTCGAGCGCATCCACACGGCCAACCTCGTGAACTTCGGCATCCTGCCGCTGGTCTTCGCCGACGAGGCCGACTACGACCGCGTGTTGCCGGGCGACGAGCTTCGCATGGACGGCCTGCGAACGGCGGTGGGCGGAAGTGACACGATTCAGGTGGACGATGTGACGCAGGGGTTCACGTTTGCGGTGAGACTGGACGCCTCGGAGCGGGCCCGCAGGATTCTCCTGGCCGGCGGACTGCTGAACGCCGAGGCCTGACGGGCGATGGGCGCGGCCGGGGCGCCGGGGCGCAGCGGCGCACGGCGGGGGACATTGACGTTGTGGGGAAGCAGGGGCAGGATGCCCCTGCCACTCACGGGCAAGATGCCCGTGCCACGGTACGGCGCCCAAAACGGTAATGCACCCCCGGCGGGGTTTTGCCTTGGCGATTTCGCGGTGCGGGGCCTACAATTTACGGCGGTGCTCGCATGACGGGGAACGGCTCATGAAGACTGGTACCGCGTGGATCTGGGTGGGGTTGGTTCTGGCGGTCGGGACGTGCCTTCCGGCGACGGGCCTCGTTGCCGAGGAAGCGGCGCCGATGCAGATGATCCCGATGACGCCCGTGGAACCGCCCACGGTGGCGCCCGCGGTCGCAACTCCGGCGCCGGTCCATTCGTCGCAGCCCGAGGCGTCCATGCGTCGGGAGGTTCTGGAATCGTTGCCGCCGGAGACCGTGCCGCCCGCGTCCGTGCCCGCGGCGGCGCCTGTCGATCCTTCTCCCGTTGACGAGAGCGACGCCCCCGTGCGCCCGATCCGCGAGAATACGCCCGAGAGGCCTTTCGGCGGGAGACGCCCCTCGCAACAGATCGCCGTCACTGCGGCCGTGGCGGCGGGCGACAGCGACACGCCCCCGAGGGCGGCCCCCACGGCGCCGCCTCTGATTCGTGAAGGCATGCGGTTTGCCGAGCGACGCGCGAAGGTGAGCCGCGAAGGCGACCTGACCGTGCTGTTGCTGGATGGTCTTTCGCGTCCGGTGGTGCTGATGCGGACCAAGCCGCTGGAACGGGTCGAGGAGTTGTCGGACTACGGCCGCAAGGGGACGGAGTTTGTCGTGTCGGGGATCGTCAGTGAGTATCGCGGCCGCAACTACTTCCTTCTGGACTCGTTCCGCATCCCGCGCGTCGAGAGCGACGATCGGCCGTACGACGAGACAGGCGAACCGGCCTGGGACGTATCCGCCAGCCCCGGCGGGACCGTCGCGGCCGCGACGACTCCGGCAGCCGGCCCGCGAGACCGAACGGCGGCTCCTGAGGCGATGAATCTGAGCGTGCCCGAGGCGCCGGCCGTGCCCGAACCCGAAGTGCGTCGTCCTTCGCCGGTGCGGCCACCGGCAGAGGCGGCTGCGGGGGCCGAGCCGCTTCGACAGGACAAGCGACTGACCGACCGGAAAGGCCGGATCGTCCGCAAGAACGAGCAGACGCTCTTCGTGTTCGACAGCGGCGACAAGCCCCTGGTGATGCTGCCGAACGCGAAGCTTCAGCAGGTGGAGGACACGGCGGACTTCGGTCGTCGCCCCGTGCGGTTCAGAATCTCGGGCACGGTCATGGAGTATCGCGGCGAGAACTACCTGATGCTGACGAAGATGGTCGTTGTCCCGAAGGAAATCGAGAAGCTCTGATCGGCGCTGAGCCGGCGGTCGTGCGGGCAGCCGCGGGGCCTCGTCCATCCTCTGCGGCGTTGCTGCGACGGGAACGAAGCGGGCCATGGCCATTTCCTTCGAGCATCCAACACTTCTATATGCTCTCGGCCTGCTGCCGCTGCTGGCGGTGCTCCAACTCATTCTGCCGCGTGCCCGGCGGGTGACGGTGTCGTCGCTGGCGTTCTGGCAGGCTGCTGGGACGGACGCAGCCGTCTCCAGTGCGCGGCGGCGACGGCGCGCGGACTGGGCGTCCATTCTGCTGCTGGCCTTGCTGGCGGCCCTGATCCTGGCGGTGTCCGGGCCGACACTGGCCGGGCGCGAGGACGCGGGCGTCGCCTGCACGGTCGTGATCGACGCGTCGCCGAGTCTGCTGATGACGGACGGTTCGCCCCGGACGCGGCTGGACCGGCTGCGGCAACGCATGGACGCACTTCTTGCCGATCTCGGGCCCGATACGCCGATCTCGGTTATCGTTCTGCCGGACGAGGCGGGTCGCGGACCGCTGGAAGGCCGAGTCGAGGATCTTCGGCCCGTCGTCGAGCGTGAGCTTCGGGCCTCGGACACGCCCCTGACAGCGCGGGAGACTCGCAACCGGGTGCTCCTGGCCCATGGCCGCACGCACGCCCCGGTGGTGCTGATGACCGACCTGTCGCCGTACGATGAGGCTGCGGGAGCCCGGCCGCCGCAGGTGTTCGTGGTGGCCACGGGGGGCGCGGCGAAGAATGTCGCCCTGACGCGTGCGGCCGTGAGTTACCGTGACGGGCGAGCCGGCGCGATGCTGTCGGTCACGGCGCCCGATCCAGCTCCGGAGGCGGCGACGGTGACGTTGAGCGGTCCGGGTATGCCGGAGCATCGCGTTGTTGTGTCGTTGCGTCCCGGGAGGCAGACGTGGAGCTTCCCGGTGCCGGCGGCGCTGCCCGATCGTATTGCGTTGAGCGTGGACGTCGCGGACGACTTCGCCGCCGATAACCGGATGGACCTCGTGCGGATCGAGGGGCGGCGGTATCGGGTGGCCTATGTGGGCCGGCCCGATGCGGCGCTGCTGGCGTTGCTGGCGGCGGCGGGGGCCGATGTGTTCGAGGCCGACCAGCCGCCCGAGATCTGGCCGTCGAATCTGGACCTGGGCCTGTTCGTGGATGGCCTGCCGCCGGGGGACTTCCCGTACCCGGCCGTTGTGGTGAATCCGCCTGCATCGTGCGGGCCGCTCGTGCTCACGCCGCAGGTGCGGCGGGGGGTGAGCGGGTGGCGTCTTGCCGCCCAGAGCGATCCGCTGACGGAGCATCTGCCTGTGACGGGGCCGGCGGCGGGCGCGGTGCGCGTCTTTGAGCTTGGCCCGTCGGCTGCGGCGGTCATCGAAACGGCGCAGGGCGATCCATTGGTGGTTCGGTGGGGACAGGACGCGGCAGAGCGGGTCGCCGTGCTGCTGGACATCGACCGCGCGGCCTCGACCTGGGCGGACGAGGTGTCCTTCGTGCTGTTCTGGGACAATTGTCTGAGCCACCTGGCGCGCGAGGCGGTCTCGACGGTTCGCTACGTGACGCCGGTGTCGGGGGCGGCCGCGCTGGGCGAGATCGAGGGGCAACAGACTTCGGGGCCGGCCGTTGACGAAACGGCGGAGGCCGTGGCCGCCGTGAGCCGGCACCGTCGCGACCGGGTGGAGCGCGGCCTGCCGCTGTGGCCATGGCTGACGTTGGCGGCCCTGGGGTTGCTGGTGGCCCGGACGAGGATCACGCGCTGAGCGATCCGGAGGCGCATTAACGTTTCGGGGAAGCGGGGCAAGATGCCCCTGCCACTCATGGGCAGGATGCCCATGCCACGGTGCGGCCTCCTGAACGTCAACTCACGCGTCGCACGGAGGCAGCTTGCATTCTTGGGCTCGGCGTCTATAATGCTGCATGTCCGCCGCGTGGGCGCTTAGCTCAGTTGGCTAGAGCGCTACCCTTACAAGGTAGATGTCACAGGTTCGAGTCCTGTAGCGCCCACCATTGTCTTTCCTCTTACTCTCCAACGGGCTCAGTCCGAGGACTCCACGACACGACGTGCAGTCGCTGCGTTTCAAGATTGATTGCCACGTCGGCAGTCACGGCGGCGTGGCCACAGCGGTGAACCGAATCGGCCTCGGTCGGCTCGTATGTGGCCTCGGAGGTGACCCGAACGTGGCCCGAGCGCAGGGGTTCGATGGCCACATCGACGTGGCAATGGTTGCTCCTGAGGACGAAACGGCGGTCGGCCTCCTGTAGCCTGCCCCGGCCGGCGGCCAGGCGCGCCAGGGCGTCCTCCAGGCCGGCGTCGGCGGCCCATGCGGCCGAGTCTTCTGCCGCCGCCAGGGCTTGCCGATTCAGCGACAGCGCCGCGGTCACGCAGAAGATGCCGGAGAATATCCCCAGACAGGCGATCAGGACGACCACGACAGTCAAGGCATAGCCACCTCGGCAACGACGGCGGCAGCAGGTGGGGCGAGGAAGGAGCGGGCTCATTCTCGGACCTCCCCGGCCGCAGGCCACTCGACGCGTGACAGGTATCTTCGGAGCAGAATCGTCTGAGGTGCGCCTGCCGGGCCGCTGGTGGATCCCCGAAGGCTCACCTCGACCGTGACGGCACAGGCGGTTCTCTCGGGTACGGTCCTCTCGGGAGTAAACGTGACGGATTCCACGTCATACATCACAAAGTGCTCTTCGTCGTCGCCGCATCGGCGGATCAAAGAAGCCGGTTCGAAGCCTTCGTCGTCACCGGAAACGAATCTCCAGACAGCCGGCTGGTCTCCCGAAAGTGTCAACGTGAGACCAACAGTGCCCTCGGCCCCGTCGGTCGCTGCCGCTGTTGCGCCGTGGATGTCGTCGCCCAGGTGGTGCAGTGCGGTTTCCACGGCATGGCTCGTGTCGCACGCGTCGATGAACAGGCCGGTACTGCGGACTGTCTCGAGGAAGATGACGACGGCCGGTCCGAGGACCGCGGCCCCGACGGCCAACACGGCGAGCAGTTCGATGAGCGAAAACGCGGGTCGCCTCACGGCGTCACCTCCCATTGGCGTCGCGCCTTCAGCAGTTCCAGTTCGGTCCGCCGCAGGCATTCGCCCTGGTCGTTCAGCAATTCCGCCGACAGGCGAATCGCCATCAGCCCCGGACGCTGCGGCACATGGCGAAGCTCGGTCGTCATGCGGCACCGCAGGTCGGCGGAGCGGAGATCGACGGCGGTCTCACCGATGAGCGTGGGCAGTTGCGCATCGTCGGCGGCGCGGATGGCCTCGGCGCGGGTAGCCACGGCCGAACGCGTTTCAAGCCAGGCGCGTTCGGCGAGGCGGTAGTTTCGCACGCCGGCGGCGATGTAGAAGGTCAGGGCCATCAGGATGCCCAGAAGGACCACTGCGGCCATCGCCTCCATCAGGAGGTATCCGGATTCGCAGGAGCGACGGCGGCGGCGAGTTGTTCGGTGCATGGTCATCTCCCCATGGCGGCCTGGACGGCCCCCTGCCAGACATGGATCCAGGCCAGTGGTTGCAGGGCCGTGAATGCGGCGACCAGCACGACGCCGAGCACCTGGACGACGCTGAACAGGAGTTGCTTCAGCCGATCGCTTCGGGCTTCATAATCGTCGGCGAGCAGGCGGAGAGCCAGGGGCAGGTTGCCGGCCGCCTCGCCGGTGGCAAGCGTCCAAAGGAAGTGGTGCGGGAAGCCGCCGACGGCCGCGAAGGATGCGGCCAGCGACTTCTGGCCCGAGCGGTGCAGATCGGCTACGCGGCGGAACCGGCGGCGCATGATCACGTTCAGCCCGAGACTGCTCAACTGGTCGATGGCTTCGGCGTCGGTGGCGCCGGCCTCCAAGGCCAGGGCCATCTGCCTCGCCGCCACAGCCAGGCACATGGTCCGTTCGCTGCTGCGCCATCCAGGCAGGGCCCACCGTATCAGGTCGGCCAGGATGGACAGCCCGCCGCGGCCGGTCAGGCCGCAGCCCCTGGCCATGAGCGGCAGCGCCACGAAGAGCATCAGCAGTCCCCCGAAGGTCGCCAGGCCGGCCAGAAAATCCAGCGTGCCGGCGGTCAGGTCGAGGAACGGAGGCCACTGGCCGCCGAAGTCGTCAAGGATTTCGCGGTACTTCGGGTAGATAAGGTTGCCCTGTAGTGCGGCGAGCGACGTGGCGGTGAGGACGAGAAGGCTCAGGTAGAGCATGGGTGCGAACCATGCGGTGCGCCGAGCGGCGCGATTGTCCTGGGCCCTGACGGCGGCGCGGAGCGATTCGCTCAGTCGCCCACACCGGATCCCCTGGCGAACCTGGGATACTGCGAGCGGGGGCATGAGCGAGTCGCACCGCGCAAGGGCCTCGTCCAGCGGTATTCCGTCGGCCAGGTCGCTGGTGAGGCGTTTGAGCATCGGGCGTTCCCAGAGGCTCGCTTCGTCCCGAGCGTAGACGAGCACCTGGAGCAGGGGCAGATTCTGCGACACGGTGTCGCTGACGAGGGCGAGGACGCGGTCAGCGGCGCGCCGCCGCGAGGCGATCAGGCACAGATAGGTCGTGTAAATGGCCAGGCCGAGAGCAAGGAGCAGGAGAATCAGGAAGAACATGCCAGGCTCCGATCAGAAGGCACGGAGTGACTGCAACAGCCGGATCATCGGCGACAGCAATGCCAGTGCGGATGAGCCGACAGCCAACCCCGCCAGAACCACCCCGACCAGGGGCAGCACCACGCGGGCCAGGGCCAGTGCCCGTTCGCCCTGACGGCGGTACATCTCGGCGGCGCCTTCGAGGATGCTCGGCATGTCGCCGCGCGCCTCGCCGATGCTCGCCGAACAGACCAGGACTCGCGGAACGGCCGGCTGCTTGTCCAGGGCGTCACGCAGGGGCGTGCCGCGTTCGATGTCGGCCGTCGCGTGCAGGAGGGCATCGCGCAGCTTCTCGGATGTGGTGGTCCGGGCCGCCATCCGCAGCGCTTCGGGAAGCGGCAACTGGATACGCAGGAACATGGCCAGGGCTGAGCAGAGCTGGCCGCTGGTGTTGATCCGACGCACGCGCCGATAGTAGGGCACCAGGCCGAGAACCGCCTGACGCCAGCGTCGGCCTCTGCGCGTGAAGCCGCAAGCCGCCAGAAGGAGTGCCACGATTCCGAGACCACCGACCAGACCCGGGACAACAAACGGCAGAGCCTCGACGATTCCTGATAACTTCCGCCGCTGGAAGCCAACGCTTTCAAACACTTGGTGGGTCTGTTGAACAATGGCATGAAAGTATGTCAGTGACACGAGGCTCAACGCCACGGCAATGAGGATGATGATCGACGGGTACACGAACGCGTCGATCATTTGTCGGCGGAAGTCCTGCTGAAGGGCCAGTCGCTGGTTCATGAGGAGAAGGAGTTCCGGGAGATTGCCGGCCTTCATGCCGGCCCGGACCAGTTCGACGTAGGCGGGCGGCAGGCGGTCGCCGTGGCGGTCCATGGCATCGGCCAGGGGGACGCCGCGGTGAACGTCGTCGGCCACGGCGGCGATGGCTTCGCGCAGTCGGCCGGACCGCATCTGGGTGACCAGTTCGGCCAGGGCTCGGTCCAGGGGGATGCCGGCGCGGGCCATGGCGGCCAACTGGCCGTTGAACTCGATAAGGTCGGCATATTGCACACGGCCCGAACGGAGGCGAAACCGGCGGCTGTCGTCGCCGAGTTGGACCTCTGCCTGATCGAGTCCCATGTCGCGGAGCCTGGCGGCAGCCTCGGTCAGGGACTCGGCCGTAAGGGTGCCGGCGACGAGCTTTCCTCCCGGATCGACGCCTTGATAACGATAGACGGGCATGCCGGTCTCCTATGCGTCGGCCAGAACGCGGCGCACTTCCTGCTCGGTGGTCAGACTCGCCTCGACGGCACGCTGTCCCTGGCGAGCCAGCGGAACCATGCCTTGTCGCAGAGCGATTGCCTGAAGATCCTGGAGTCGCATGTGCGCGCGGATGCCTTCGGCCAGATCGGAGGACATAGAGGCAAACTCGGCCAGCAGGAGCCTTCCGTCGAACCCTGTGCTGCGGCAGGAATCGCATCCGCGGCCACCGCAGGCCGCGCACAGGCGGCGGGGCAGTCGCTGGGCCAGCACGGCCGTGACGGCTCCGGTGATCTGGTATGGCTCGATTCCCATCTCGAGCAGTCGGCTGAAGACGCCGCACGCGCTGCCGGCATGGATGGTGCTGATGACCAGGTGACCCGAGAGCCCGGCCGCCATGGCTGCCCGAGCGGTCTCGTGGTCGCGAATCTCGCCCACGACCAGGACATTCGGGTCCTGGCGGAGCAGGCTTCGCAGGGCTCGGGCGAAGTCGAGGCCCGCGGCCTCGTTGATCGTGGTGTGTGTCACTCCATTGAGCAGCGTCTCGACGGGATCCTCGATCGTGATGATGTTGCGGCGGGCTCGTCGTTCCGCGTCCATGCGGAGCATGTGGCGCAGCAGGGCGTAGATGGTGGTCGTCTTGCCCGAGCCGGCGGGCCCCGTGAGCAGAACGACGCCTTCGGGACGCGACACGGCCGCCGAAAGGCGGTCGCGGGTCTCGTCGTCGAGCCC
>Ga0123329_1003329_pt1 | contig 13404 bp, 8 predicted proteins | sample BioC12SIPDNA_FD_89703 | JGI IMG/M metagenome (GOLD analysis project Ga0123329, IMG submission 89703) | Anaerobic biogas reactor microbial communites from Washington, USA - Biogas_R1_B C12 SIP DNA | ecosystem: Engineered > Bioreactor > Anaerobic > Unclassified | place: Washington, USA | collected... | reverse complement strand
GAACGAGCCGGGGCCGTTCAAGACCGCCGGCCAGGTTCGCGACGCGGTCTCCAGCAGCCAGTTGACGGACTGGCGGACCGAGAGCGCCCCGCACTTCAAGAACTGGATCGACGCGATCCGCAGCCGCAAGCACGAGGACCTCAACGCCGACGTGGAACAAGGCCACCTTTCGACGACGGTCTGCCACCTGGCCAAGATTTCCTGCCAGCTCGGCCGCAGCGTCCATTTCGACCCCAAAACGGAACGCTTCGTCAACGACCCCGAAGCCGACCGCTACCTCCGCCGCGACGTGTACCGCGCGCCGTACGTCATCCCGGAAGAAGTCTGAGAGCCAATCGCCCCCGGCGAGCAGCCCGCCGGAATCGTGCCAAGGCGGTGCCGGCTTCCTTGGGAGGGAAGCCGCACCGCCTTTTCCGCCTGCGCTTCCGCGCGCAATGGCCGCCAACGCGTGCCAGAGTGTCTATTGCTTCCCAGGCACAATCGCCCCATGCTCGTTGAGCAATTCCCGGATTTCATCCAGCGGCACGTCGAGGGCCGCCGCGTCCGCCCGGGCGGCCAGGGCCGCGGCGGCCCCGGCCGCCTGCCCCGTCGCCATGCACGTGGCCTGCACCCGGAGGGCCGAATTGGCCAGCCGGTCGCTGCTCACGCCGCGTCCAGCCGCCAGCAGGTGGCGGCTTCCCTTGGGCGCCAGGGCGCGGAGCGGCACCGTCGGAACGACCCCTTCGTCCAGATGCTTGGGCCGTACGCCGCTGGAGGTGTGCAGATCGACCGGATAGAAGGCGTGGCAGACCGCATCGTCAAACACCCGCCCGGAGACGTAATCTTCTACGGTCACGACCGTCTCGCCAAGAATTCGATAGCTCTCGCGGAACGAGGCCTCCGGCTGGAGTTTGGCAAGATGCGACGGTTTGCCGTCGGCCCGTTGTTTCCGGATCCGTTGGAGCACCGACCGGCGTCCGGTGAGATTCGCCTCGGTCCGCGTGACCGAGTTGGAGGAATCGGCCCCATGCACATAGACGGCCTGCAACGTCTCTCGGCCGGCCTGAAACTCGGCGCCCAGCTTGTACAGCATTGAGCCGGGCTGAGTTTCATCCTCGCGCAACCGCTCGAACCCGGCCAGGCCAACCACGTCCGCGCCACCCGTGCAGTCGATCAGCTGGCGGCACGCGACGCGGCGGGTCGTCCCCGGTCCGACAACGTCCAGGGAACAACCCTTCGCGGATTCTTCGATCGCCAGGGGAAACTCGTAGTAACAGATTTTCACCCCCGCCGCCTGGCACGCCTCCTCGGCCAGGAGCGAATACAGAAACGGGTTGATCACGACTTGGTGACGCCAATGCTGGCGGCCGGTGGGGGTGGAAAAGTCGGGCAACTGGCCGCCGTCCATCTCCACGCACAGCCGCACCAGTTCCCAGCCGATCCCGGCGATCACCTGGCGGCCCCAGGCATGAAACAGGCCGGGGAAGCAGACGCCGCCGACCGTCATCGTCCCGCCCAACTCGCTGCCGCGCTCGACGAGCAAGGTCGACGCCCCGGCGCGGGCGGCTTGAATCGCCGCGATTATGCCCGCCGTGCCGCCGCCGACAACCACAACATCCGCGCTCGTCTCGATCGCGCCGCGCGCCGCCCGACTGGCATCCGCCAAGGGTCGTGAACCGTCTTCTCCTCGCGCCACCGAACCGGCCGCCAGGCCGGCGCCGGCCGCAACCGCCTGCTGCAAGAACTGGCGGCGCTGCTGACGGGAATCGTGGATCATCGTTTCGTCCTTCTTTGCCAATTCAATGCTGGTTCTTGCGCTGCCATCAGCACGGCTGAAAATAGAACCGGGACATGGTGTGCCCTGATCACGTGGTTCCGCTCTGGCTGGAATTGAAGCATGTTTCGGGGCAGAAGCGACTCACGGGCGAGCCCCTCTCCCAGGTTTCAGAGGCTCAGACGACTCCGATTCCTTGTCATTCTGCCGTCGCCGCAAAATGATACCAGCCGAGCTGATTGATGTACGCATCCGCCTCATAGGGTAAGCGCTCGCGGTCGCCGTCCACGAAGATGCCGCCGAAGCTGGTGGCCTTCATCGAGTACTTGCAGAGCTCCCAAATCGCGTTGAGTCTCTCGTCAGAACAGCGGAAGTCCGCCGCCGCGTCGTCGAAGGGATAGTGGACCATGATCTGGCGGAGCATCTCCGGCTTCAATGACCCGGACGCGTTCTCGATCTCAACATAGCGAAAGGGCATCACCGGCCCGATGTGCTCAGGCATGAGCCGGGCATCGGCCGCCGAAAGCGGCACAAGGTAGTCGGCCTGCCCCCTCTTGAGCGTCACGTCCGCCTGATGGTAGCGGACCGAACCGCCCGGTTTGCGATCCACGCTGCGTGGCGCGGAGATCTTCTCGCCGAGATGCACGGTCACTTTCCGTCCCTCGTCCGCTTGCGCGACGCGCAACTCCAGCTTGGCGAATGCCGCGCGGCCGAAGTCCGCGAAGAAGTGGCCCGGCGCCAGTTCCACCAATTCAACCGGATGAATCACCGTCTGCGTCAACGCCCGGTATGCGGCAGCGTTCCCCGGCACAGCGGGATTGTGGGTGCTTTCGGAGCCCTGTGCGATGATGTTTCCGGCCAGGAGTGCGGCCAGAATCGAGATCGGGACGCGGCGTTTGCCTGTCATGATGGCACCTCTTGTGGAGTTCGGGACTTCCCTCCCGTTCATCGGGTCGATAGCTCTGCGTTTGGCCTCCGCGACTGCGCGAGCCGCCGCCAAAACCGAATGCTTGCCGCGGATCGTGCCTTCCACTCGGCGGGTTCTGCTGACGGGGTCGGCCATCCCTGGAAGAGCACGGGTAAACGGCGTCCGTCAATTGTCGGTGCGAATCACCACAAGTTCAATGGCCTGGCGAGTCGCGTCGACCACGCGCATCTTCCGTGGGACCGTCACTCGGTAGAACTGCCCCTTCTCATACCGCGCCGCCACCGGGCCGGATGCGGTTGGGAAGCGGATTTCGGCCCACTCCAGGTCTTCTGGCAACCCATCTGCACTGCACGTTTGGATATTTCCCAGATTCGGTTGAGAGTCTCGTTTGACGATGCGAAATGCGTCGCCTCCCAATCGAACGGATGGTGCCGCACGTCGACCCAAACCTGTGGTTTTCCCGGGGCGTCGAGAAGTTCGATGTAGCGGAACCCGCGATAGTCGTAGAACTCCACGAGGTCGTCGGCTCCGGAGAGCGTGATCTTGTCCACGTAGTCGCAGTTGCACCGCATGTCGTGGCGGACCGTCTTCGGCGCGCTCAACTCTTCGCCATGCCAGACGGTCATGACGTGTCCCCTCGCCCCTTGGACGCGGATTCTCGTATGGCCGGCAACCTCGATGCCGAAGTCGACGAACCAGCGCCCCGGTTCCTTCTCCTCGAAGGTCACCGGATCAGCCCGCCAGTGATCCAGCGGCGGTGTGATCTGCTTGACGAACTCGTGGTCCTGCCTCGCGGCGACTGCCTTCGGCCAGGCCTCGTCGACAAATCCCACGTCCCGCCAACCGTGCGGCTCTTTTGTGAGGTCGATGTCTTCGTTGAACTGGGTGGCGTAGCCGAACGTGCGGTCGGAAGAGAATGTCTGCGCGGCGAAGCAGTTCCACGTGCCATCGCTGACGAGCGTCTGCGTGGAACCGTCGGCGAAGGAGATTTCCAGCCTGACGATCAACCCGCTTCGGTTGTCGGCAGAATTGAACGCCCTACAGGCCAGGCCGTGGTAATAGGCATGCGCTGCCAGGCAATTGCGGCCTGCGCGGAGCGCGCCGGTCACGTCGATCTGGCAGAATGGCTGGGCAAAGGGGTAGGATGGCTCGGGCCCTTGCACAACGAACCGGCCATTCACGTAGAGCTTGGCATAGTCGTCGGCCGAGAAACAGAGTTGCGCTCGCGCAGGCTCTTCGGACAGTTCGAATTCCTTGCGGAAATAGCTGTGGATATTCTGTAGAATCGTCGATTTCGCTTTTTTCTGGTGAGCCTCGAAGACGCCCAAAACCTCGTGCCCCTGGAATCGCTCGTCACGAATCCACGCGGCGCCCGCCAACGGATCGGCGGCCAGCACCGCGCCAGCGAGCAGTCCCAGCCAGGCAAGCATCGCCATGAAAGCTGTCTTCATCTTCAAGTGTCCCGGTCCCTTTCAATGCTTACTCGAACGTCTTCAACAACGTATTCACTGCGCGTGTCATCGCTTCCGGATAGCGTGGCACATCGGTCACCGAAAGCATCCATCGCGGTGCAGTTGTGCGAGAGCCGTCCGACACTGCGACAGGCTCCGCCGCCCGCTGCCAGGTTGTTTTTCCGTCGTCCGTGCATGTTGCCTCGACCGGGATCAGGCGGAATACGGCCGCATCGTCCGCCTCGCCGGCTGGCACGATGTCTCCATCGCGCGTAACGGCCAGGCCGGCCGCCGCCAGCAGGCTGGCCGTCGACCACATCCCCCGCGCCGCCGCGAGAATCTTCTCCCAGGGTTCGGCGGGCGGCGGGGAGGACATCGCGCGAAGCCATTTGGGCTCCGTGGACTTGCTGAACATGTAGGCGAAAAAGTTGGCTGCCGAATTGGATATCTCCGCCAGCGCCTCCCGGTGCGGCAGCCAGTAGAAACTGCCCGACCCGCCGGACTGGCGGACTTCCGTGACGTTCCAGCAGGGGAACCAGTACAGCGGGCAAGGCAGGTCGAACATCGCCGCGTAGGCCGCCGGATCGAGACGCACGTTGAACTCGAGCTGCGCCGGTTTGGCGGGGTTGTCATGGGCCGAACCGCTGTTCAAATACACGCCCGAACACTTGTCCCGGAACAAGGCGGGCTCCCTCAAAGCCGCCACGACAATGTCGGCCGCCGAGCCGACGCAGGCCAGCGCAATCGGACCGTCCGACGCCCGCAATTGCTCGATGAGGAAGCGGACGGCCGCCGTGTCGCGGCGCGGTGCGTCGGGCAGGGCGTCGGTCCGCGAGGCAAGCTTCCGCGACGTGCCGATCGAAATGGGAACGGCCAGCCCGCTGATGTGGTTCATCTGCGCCACGGCCACGACGGCCGGATCGCCCGCACGGAAGCTCGGGGGATAGTCGATGACGACGCCGCGGAGATCAAGCCTCCGCCGCAGGGCGAGCGCGTAGACGCAGGCCAAATCGAAGTGGTCGTCGGGATCTCCATGCGGGTGAAACAGGTCCGTCACGTGAATCAGCGGCGTGGCTCGGTCCTGCGCGGCCGGCGTCTCTCCGCCCGAGGCCGAGACCGCGCCCGCCGGACGGCCGCCCAGCCACGATGCCAGCCCGCAGATCGCGCCCGATTTCAAGAACATCCGTCTCGATGCGTTTTTCATCTTTCTTTCTCCGCCGGTTGGTGTTTGACCCGGTGGGCAATGAGTCTGCGACCCTCCCTGGCGCTGTCTTTCCGCGCCGAGACGAACGGAGCATCGAACTGCACGTTGCGATCCGATCGGAGCGAACGTGGAATCCGCGCGGGCTCAATCAGGCGCCGAGCCAAGATCGACTTGCTCGGCAAAGGCGTGCATCAGTCTTGGCAGGTTTCCGCCCCCCTACCGCTCCTTGCCGGCGGTCTCCGCGGCGCGTTCCGCGTGGAGCTTTTTGAGCATCGCCACGGCGGCGTCGACGAGCATCTCGCCGGAGCCTTCGGCGACCCGCGTGCTGACGACCTCGTAGTTGCCCTGCGCGTAAGCATGCCGCGTGGGAATGTAGCCGATCGAGCCGTTGGCCAACTCGGCGACGATCGTGTGGGCAAACGGCGATTCCTGCTTGATCGCCAGGCCGATCTCGACGAAGATTTCGCCGGGCAGCGACACCCAGGCGATGTCGTTGCCCAGCGCGATCACCTGGACTTCCACCTTGCGGGGCTTGCCCTGCTGGCGCTCGACGTCGAGAACCTTGTACGCCTGAACCTGTTCCAGAAAGGCCGGCGGTTTGGCCTTGGGATCCCGCCGCCGCTCGACAACGCGATTGGCCTCCTCGATGTCCTTCGCGGTGATTTCCGGCAGCGGCAGCGGAACGACCGCGCTGGTTGCCCGCAGGGGCCCGGCCGCCACCGGCTCGAGCGCCGGCCATGCTCGGAGGACGGCGGCGGTGAGGATGATGCCCATCCGCGAAGCGTTCGCATGGCCCGACTGCGGCTCGGCCCACTGGACGTTGATGTGGTTGATGTCGCCGCAGCAGCCGTTCGTCCAGAGCGTGACGAGCTCCGGTCCCTTGACCTCGGCGATCAGGCGGGAGAGGACGCCGGGCAGGTCGGCCGAGATCATCAGCCCGCCGATGTTGTCGAGATGCACCGCATGGTTGACGTACAGGGCCAGGGGTTTGCGGGCCTTGTCGTCCGTCTCGAAGAAGACGATCGGCACCTCGGGGTCGATCGGACCGGCCGGCTCGACGATCTCAGGGTTCAGCTTGCCGGGGTTCCAGCCGACGGACCCATCGCGCATGTGGTAGCGGCGGTTGAAGGCGATCGAGTCCTCGCGGCCGCGGGCGGCCAGCGCTCTTGCCGGCGCGAGTTTGCCATGGGCAAGCGCGACGGCCTCGGCGATCTTGGCCGGCAGCGAGGCGCGATAGGCGCGCGACTTCTCGGAGGCGCCCCCGAAGTCGGCCTCGCGGACGCCGCGCCCGGCGAGCACCGGGCCGGTGTGCGAATGCGTGGCGCTGATCATCACCGAGCCGCCGGGGATGCCGGTCGCCTTCTCCACAAGCGCCCGGGCCTCATCGACCATGTCTCGCGTCGTGCTGATCAGATCCAGCGCGACCAGGGCGGCCTTGCTTCCGTTCGATTCCAGGACGATCGCCTTGGCGAACAGGTCATCGTGGACGCCGTCGGCCGCCCGCTCGTGGTAGTAGCCCGCCATCGGCGTGCCTTCCGGCGGGGTGATCAGGACGGCCGCGGCGCCGACCCGCAGCGCCTCGTGCTGGGCGATCGCCACGGCCGGCAGAATCGCGGCCGCCAAGAGCGCCATCCCTGCCGTCGCCAATATCCGCAATCGCCGTCTCATGCTGGTTCTCCTGCGAGGATCAGTGGGAGGTTCGTCTGCCATGCCCTCTGACTATACCGGGTCCGGGTGGGGCTCGCAAACCCGCGTTCGGCCCGAGCCCGATTGATTGACCCGCCCGCGAACGCGGGCTAGAATCGGCCCCGTCAGGCGGAAGCGGCCGCCCGCCGGTTCGGGGTTCGTCGGGGGCAGGAGAGAGGAAAGGGGATCACGATGAAACGGCAAGAAACGTCTTGCGGCAGAAGCTGGCTGGCGGTTCGAGTTGCCGCGGCCGGCCTTGCGGTTGCCGCCTGTTCAACCGCCTGGGGGCAAATGCTTGACCGGACCGATACCCGGGTCCAGACGACGCTGAAGACCGGCTGGAAGCTCCTGGGAACGATCCGGCCCCGCAGCGTGGGGGAAATTCCCGCCGGGCAGAATTGGGCCCTGGGCTGCGAGACCCTTTGCCGCGATTACATCTACTGGGACACCTACAAAGACTACGTCGTTCCGCTGGGGATCAGGACGATCCGCCTGCAAGGCGGGTGGGCCAAGACGGAAAAGGTCCAGGGTGTTTATGATTTCGCCTGGCTGGACTACGTGATCGACGACGCCCTCTCCAAAGGTCTGGAAATCTGGCTGGAGACCGACTATGGCAATCCGATTTACGAGGGCGCCGGAACGGCCGACCTGGGCGCCGGCTTCCCCACCTCCGAGGTCGGGCTGGCGGCCTGGGACCGCTGGGTCGAAGCCCTCGCCACCCGAAACCGGGACAAGGTCAAGAAGTGGGCGATGTGGAACGAGCCGGACATCGGCGCCAGCAAGACGCCGCGGATGATCGCTGAGTTCAACATGCGCACCGCGGAAATCATCAAGCGGGTCATCCCCGACGCGCGAATCGGCGCTTTGTCGCTGGCTCGCATCGATCCGAAGTACCTGGACGCTTGTCTGAAAGTGATCGCCGAGGCGGGCAGGCTGGACCTGTTCGAATGGGTGATCTACCACGGATATACGAAGAACCCCGACGACGCGTATGCGAACGTCGAGAAGATGAAGGAGGTTGTCGCGAAGTACGAGCCGCGGTTGAAAATGTGGCAAGGCGAGAACGGCTGCCCCTCCGAAAGGGCGACGAAGTTCGCCCTCTCCGGCCACGATTGGTCAGAACTGACCCAGGCGAAATGGAACACCCGCCGGATGCTCGGAGACCTCGGGCACGACTCGATCTCGTCGGTCTTCACGATCTGCGATTTCGACCATACGGGGCGCGAGATCAACCGCAAGGGGCTGCTGAAGATCAATCACAAGCGAAGCCTGGCCAAGGTCAAGATGGCCTACTATGCGGTCCAGAATGTCGTCTCCATCTTCGACAACAACCTCGTCCGCCAGAAGGACTGCTCCTGCACGATCCACTGCGAGCAGCCGATCACCTGGTTCGCCTATCGCAACGAGACGATCGGCAGCGACGTTTTGGTCTTCTGGAACGGGGCGACATTTCCCCGGGACGACAATCACACGCTGCCGGCAACGATCACGGTGGAAGGCGGCGAGTACTCCGACCCGGTGTGGGTCGATCTGATCAGCGGCCGGATTCACGAGATCCCCGAGGACTGCAAAGCGCTCGCCGGCGGGAAGATGATCCTGGAAAGAATCCCCACCTATGATAGTCCCGTGGTGATCGCCGACCGCAACCTGGTGCTGAAGTAGGATCGGCGGCGGCTGGCATGTCGCGGGGCGCCGGCCTGGCGACCGATCGCCGGCGATCGGTGCCCTCCCCGCGCCCGCTACACGAGTTCCCAATCGCGGAGCCAGTGGTAGCGTTCTGGCAGGTTGTCCCACTGCCTGGCGGTTGACTCGGCGAGCCAGGCTTGCTCGGCGGGGGTCATGCCCAGGGAGCGATCGGCGGCGGCGCGCGCGGCGGTTGCCACCTGGTGGGCGGTGTCCATTCCGGGCACGACGGCGGTGATCGCATCGTTGGCGAGGACGGATTGCAGCGTGAGGCGGGCGAGGTCGTGTTCGTCCTTGTTCCCCGCGCCGATCGCGGGGCCCGCCTCGCCCAGCGGCGGAAACAACTGGCCGCCGATGAATGGCTTGATCGTCACCAGTCCCACGTTTCTCTCGCGCACCGACTGGAAGATGCTCTTGCTCCGGTCCGAGGACCATGCCTCCGGCATCGCCCCCTCCTCGATGTTCGCCTCGGTGATCGCCTGGCCCTTTTCGCGGGTCCGCGCTGTACAGGGGAAAATAACCATCTCCACCTCGGGAAACATCTCCACGACGTGCTGGATCCACGGCCGTGCGTGGGCCGAGATTCCGAAGTGCCGGGCCTTGCCCGCCGCGCGGATCTTCTGAAAGGCCTCGATCCACACGGCGACTTCGCTGTCCGGGTGGCCGCCCGCCTGGCAGGCCTGCACGCGCCAGATGTCGAGGTAATCGGTCTTCAGCCGGCGGAGGCATTCGTCGACGTTCTGAATCTGGGTCTTGACGGTGCGGTTGGCCGGATTCCGCGGGCAGAGGCGATGATCGTCGGCCCCGATGATCATTTTCTCGCGGCGTCCCTGGAGGGCCGCCCCGTAGGCCAGGCACTCGGCGGCCGTGGTGATGTCCAGATAGTTCATCCCGGCGTCGATCGCAGCGCTGACGACCGCCGTCCGATGCTCGACCACGGCGGCTGGGACCTCGTCGCCGGGGAACGAGATGAACGACGGTCCGCGATTCCGCCAGTGGCCGCCGAGACTGACCTCGGAGAGGATCAGCCCGGTCCGGCCCAGCGGGCGATAGCGCATGCTGGGATGGTAATTGAGGATATCGGACGAATCCGGTTGGGCCGTTTGGTCGCTGCCCGGGGCGCTGGCCGCCGCCGCGCCGGCGACCAGCAATGCGCTCGAACGCACGAACCGGCGTCTGTCGATTGGCTTGTCCATCGAGAAATCTCCTTGGAATGGGGCGGGCATGTTCTTCCGGGCGCCGGCCTTCTCGTCTGGGCCTCGCCGCCAATTCTCTGCGATCGGCCAGACCGTGGTCAAGCCGCTCGTGCATAAAATCGGTGCCTCGTTAGCGCGGCAACTGGTAGTCCAGTCGCTGTTTGGGTAACATGGAACCTGGTTTTTTTCCAGCCTGCCTCCGCGACGCAGCGTACCAGGCATGCTCGAGCCCGGGAGGAAATCCGCCATGTCCGTCGCCCGCAAACACGTTCTCCATGCCGTTTCGCTCTGGACGTTGATCGCGCCCGTCGCCGCCGCTGGGGGGGCCAATCCGCAGGCGATTGAGGAGGTGCGGACGGGCAAGCGGCCGGTCGCGCAGGCGTCCTGGTGGGGGTTCCAGCCCGAGGAATCGACCGCCGCGCTGCAAGCGGCCATCGACTCCGGCGCCAAGAAGGTGATCGTCGAGAAGATGCCGTCCGCCTGGATCGTCGATCAGATTCGCCTGGCAAGCGACCAGGAACTGTATTTCGAATCCGGCGTGGAGGTATTGGCCAAGAAGGGGGCTTTCCAGGGCACCGCCGATTCGCTGTTCAGCGCTGCCGGCAAGAAGGATATCCGGTTGATCGGTCCCGGGGCCACCCTGCGGATGCGCCGCGCCGATTACGACGGCAAGGATTACCGGCGCGCCGAATGGCGGCACGTTCTGAAGTTGCACGGGTGCACCGGGATCACCATCGAAGGGCTCACGCTCGCCGAGAGCGGGGGCGACGGGATCTATCTCGGCGCGGGGCCCGGCGGGGCGCCCTGCAAGGACGTGGTGATTCGCGACGTGGTCTGCGACCGCAATTACCGCCAGGGGATCAGCGTGATCAGTGCCGAGAACCTGCTGATCGAACGCTGCGTGTTGAAAGACACCGCCGGCACCCCGCCCGCGGCGGGAATCGACTTCGAGCCGAACTCGGCCAACGAGCGGCTGGTCAATTGCGTGATCCGCGACTCGACGATCGAAAACAACCAGGGCTATGCGTTGCACATCTACGCGCCGAATCTGGACCGCACGTCGAAACCGCTGTCGATCCGCGTCGAGAACTGCGTCACCCGGGGCACGAATGCCCGATCGGCGAGCATCGTCCTCTCGACCGGGCCGAAAGGCCCCGTAACTGGCTTGATCGAGCTGGTCAACTGCCGCTTCGAGGACGTGGGGACGACCGCGATCACGATCTCTTCGACGTCGCCGCGCGGCGTCCGACTGCGGATCGCCGATTGCACGCTGGCCGATCCGGCGGAGAAATCGAAGGTGACCGCGCCGCTCCTGCTGACGACCCGGCCCGACAGCCGGGAGCCGTTCGGCGGCATCCAGTTCGACTCGGTCACGGTCCGCGAGCGGATCGAGCGGCCGCTGATCAAGTACGACGATCCGGCGGGCGTGCCGTTGATCGAGGTCAGCGGAACGATCACCCTCGAGCGCGGCGGCCAGCGCCGCGAGTACCGTCTGGATGAACAGACGCTGGCCGAGTTGATCCCCGTGGACCCGGCCACGCGAATTCCGCGCTGGCCGCTGAAGAAGACGCCGCTGGCGGTGGCCCAGCCGAGCGCGTTCGCCGGCGGCGCGGTTCCCGCCCATCGGCTTCGCGGCGACGCCTTGTTCCTCGTCCCCGCTGAAGCGGGCCAGAGCGTGGCGCTGCGGCTCGCCTCGCAGGCGGTGGGGCGCGCCAGCGGCAGCGCGGTCCCGGTGCGGATTCTCAGCCCGTCGGGCAAGCAGATCGAGCGGCTCTCCGTCGGGTTTTTGCAGGAGGCCGACGCCAGGTTCACCGCCGCCGAGACCGGCGTCTACCGCGTCGACTGCCAGCCCGGCTCCCACACGGTGCGGATCGTCTCCAGCAGCCACGCGGCGCTGATCGCGTCCGAGTCCGGCCCGCTCCATCTGCTCAACACCAGCGGCGAGTTCTTCTTTCTCGTGCCGGCCGCGGCCGGCCAGGCCGCCGTGCGGTTCTGGGGCTCGGGCGATCTGGAGCGCGTCTCGGCGGCGGTCTTCGATCCTTCAGGCCGGCAGGTCTGGAAGGAGGACGACATCTCCACCGCGCAGTCGTGCCCGATCCCGCGGAACGACACGGGACGCGATGAAATCTGGCGCCTGAAGCTCAGCCGGCCGAAAATCGGAGTGCTCGAAGACCATTACGTGGAGATGCGGGGGATTCCCACGATCCTGGGGTTCCGTGCCGATGGGCTGTTGGCTCCCGTTCAATAGGCAAATACTCTGACCCCCGAACGCCCAGCGAGTGATCCATGCAACAAGCCTCGGAAGAAACTTCTCCGGCCGCGCCGCGGCGCAAACGGCTGGCACTGCACTGGCAGATTCTGTTGGGACTGGTGCTTGGCGGGGTGGCGGGAATCGCCGCCAATCTGCTGGCCGCGCGCCCGGTTCAGCCGCCCGGCGTGGTGGATTCGCTGGACCTCGACGGCAACCACGTCGATGACCGCCTGGACTGGTGGGCGAGCAACGTGGCCGATCCGGTCGGCCGGGTCTTTCTGCGGTTGATCTTCATGGTTGTGATCCCGCTGGTCTTCTCGGCGCTGGCCCTGGGCGCGGCGGGCATCGGCGACATGCGGCGGTTGGGAGGAGTTGGCCTGCGCACGTTGGGGTTCACCGTGCTGCTTTCGACCATCGCCGTGCTCCTCGGGCTGGTGCTCGTCAACTGGATCGCGCCGGGCCGCCGACTGGCCCCCGAGCAGCAGGACGCGCTGCGGGCGCAGTACTCCAGGGCGACCGACGCGGCGATCGCCAACGCCAAGCAGGCGAAGCCGCTCAAAGAGGTGCTGCTGGACATCATTCCCGAAAACCCGCTCCAGGAAATGGTCGGGTCGATGGACGCCAGTTCGAAGGGCAACGGGATGCTGGCCGTGATGTTCTTTGCCATGTCGCTGGGCATTGCCATCAACTTCGTGCCCGATGCCTGCCAAACGCTGGTCGCCTGCCTGGAGGGAATCAACGCGGTCTCAATGGTGATCATCGGGTTTGCCATGCGCCTGGCCCCGGTTGGCGTCGGCTGCCTGGTGTTCGCCGTCACGTCCCGGCTGGGGTTGGCCGTGCTGGCGCCGCTGTTGGGGTTCATCGGCACGATCCTGGTGGGCTTCCTGATCCACATGCTCGTCGTGTATTCGCTCGTCGTATGGTGGTTTGGAGGGATGTCCCCCTGGCAGTTTTTCGGCGACATCTCCGACGCGATGCTCACGGCCTTCGGCACGTCGTCCTCGAACGCCACGCTGCCCACGGCGCTCCGCGTGGCCCAGGAGGATCTCGGCCTGCCGCGCGAAGTCTCCAACTTCGTGCTGACCATCGGCGCCACCGGCAACCAGAACGGCACGGCCCTGTTTCACGGCGTTGTCGTGCTCTTCTTGGCGCAGGTGTTCCACGTTGAACTCGGTCTGGGCCAGCAGGTCGCCGTCGTGTTGATGTCGATCCTGGCCGGCGTGGGGACGGCCGGCGTGCCGGGCGGATCGCT
>Ga0123329_1003326_pt1 | contig 13414 bp, 12 predicted proteins | sample BioC12SIPDNA_FD_89703 | JGI IMG/M metagenome (GOLD analysis project Ga0123329, IMG submission 89703) | Anaerobic biogas reactor microbial communites from Washington, USA - Biogas_R1_B C12 SIP DNA | ecosystem: Engineered > Bioreactor > Anaerobic > Unclassified | place: Washington, USA | collected... | reverse complement strand
GCGGTCGGTCTGTGTTGACAGCGACCGGGCCCATTGTCACGAGTCGGCGCGACTGCGGCGGGTGGTCTCGTATCGGTGCCACGGCGGCCTGGACGAGGCTGTGGCCCCGATCACGGTGGACGATCTGCTCCTGGGTTTCGTGATGATAGGCCAGTTCCGCACGGCATCGCGGCCGCCGAAGCCGATGCTTCGGGCGGCGCGACAAGCCAGACTTGCGGACAGGGATCTCTCCGACGCCTTCATGACTGTGCCGATGCTGGGAACTGAGCGGGCGGAGCACGTTATCCGCATTTTCGGCCTGCTGGTCGGGTTCATCGCGCGGCTGCACCTGGTGGGCGTGGCGGCACGCGGCGCCGTCCATCCTCTGTTGCGGCACATGGCCGAGCGACCCGAGCTGCCCCTGTCGCTGGACGAGGCGGCGGCCATGGTCCACCGCAGCCCGTCCACCGTGTCGCACCAGTTCCGACGCACCGTCGGCCGCGGTTTCAAGCGGACTCAGATCGAGCTTCGCCTGAAGAGGGCCGAGCAGTGTCTTCGCGAGTACCCCGACATGCAGGTGTCCGAGGTGGCCGCCCAGGTCGGGTACGCCAATGCACACTACTTCTCGCGGCTCTTCCGCAAGCACCGCGGCGTGTCTCCGACGGACTACCGTCGCGGCCGCGAGCCTCCAGGAGGCCACGAAGGGGCGACAAAAACGTAACACGTGGCCGCCTAAGCAACAAGAATGTAGCCTGGCGAGGCCCTCCCTCATCGGCCCATCCGTCCCCCCGCGCCGAAAATCCCGACGTGCTAACCGATTCTGATACAACGGGTTACGCCGCAGCCGGTGCCCAGCCAGGCCGCCAATGGCACAGTTGTTGTATCTACCCACGCCGTCCGGGAATGGCGATTCTCTGCTTGGAAAGGACGGTGTGGTCGTGGCGGATCTCGTGGAAAGCATGTCGGTCGGCGCCCGGATGCGGCGCCGGTGGGCCCGCAGCGGACAGTTCTTCGGGGCTGTCGTTGCGATGGTTGCTGTGATTGCAGCGGAGTCTGTTCTTTGCGCAGCCGAACAGGAACTCCCTGTCGCGGCGGCCGGCGACGTGGCCGGTCTGAGGGCCGCTCTGCACGAGGCCGTCACGCTCAGCGCCGCCGAGGCCGAGGCCGCCCCCGAGGCGGCTGCCCACACCGCGCCCGACGACCAGGCGGCTGACGACGCCGACGGGCTCTCGGTCTCCCTCGACACGACCTTCAACAGCAAGTACGTCTGGCGAGGTCTCCTGCTGACCGACGACCCCGTCTTCGAGCCCTCGATCAGCATCGCGTGGAAGGGGCTCTCCGTCAACGTCTGGGGCAACATGGACCTCACCGGCGTCAACGGCAACCGGGGCGACTTCAACGAGGTCGACGTCTCCGTCGACTATAGCATGAGCCTGGTCGGCCCGCTCGGCGGCTCCGTCGGCATGGTCTTCTACACGTTTCCCAACACCGCGTTCAACTCCACCACCGAGTTCTACGCCGGACTGAACCTCGACGTGCCGCTCTCGCCGTCGATCACCGCCTACTTCGACGTGGACGAGGCCGACGGCACGTACCTGACTGCCGACATCGGTCACAGCTTCGACCTGCCGCAACTGGCCGACGGCGTGACGTGGAGCCTGGATCTCGGCCTGGGCTTCGGCTGGGGATCGGCCGACTACAACCGCTTCTACTTCGGTGGCGGCGGAAGCGGCTGGACCGACCTGCACAGTTCTCTGTCCCTGCCGATCCAACTCGGCGACCACTGGACCGTGACACCGTCGGTCGGCTACCACGCCGTCCTCGACGACGACCTGCGGGACGCCGTGGCCAATGACGACAACGTGGTCTATGGCATCAGTGTGACATTCAGCTTCTGACGGCTCGCCGCGCGGGCTCGGAAGCAAACAAGAGAAGGAGACGACTCGTGAAACGATCCTTGCGATTGATGGGCACCGGCGCTCTGGCCTGGCTGCTGGTGTGCGGCATGATGTGCGTTCTGCTGGCGCTGACGGCTCCGGCCCATGGCCAGGAGGCCGCCGACGCGGTGCCGGCCGATGTTCCGGCCGCGACAGCTGACGCTTTGTCGGCCACCGCCGCCGATGCTCCGGCTGAGGCTGCCGAGCCGGAGTCTTCGATCAACGCCTTGGACACGGTGTGGGTGCTGGTGGCTGCGTTTCTGGTCTTCTTCATGCAGGCTGGCTTCGCCATGGTCGAGACCGGGTTCACGCGCGCCAAGAACGCCTGCAACATCATGATGAAGAACCTGATGGACTTTGCCGTGGGCTCGCTGGCCTACTGGATTGTCGGATTTGGCCTCATGTTCGGTGCGAGCGTGATGGGCGTCTTCGGGACGGGATTGTTCTTCGCCAGCCCGAGCGACCCGTCGCCTCTGGATAATCTGCCGACGATGGGCTTCTGGATCTTCCAGGCGGTCTTTGCCGCCACGGCGGCGACGATTGTCTCCGGCGCCATGGCCGAGCGAACCAAGTTCCTCGGCTACCTGCTATACAGCGGTCTGATCACGGCCTTCGTTTACCCGCTGGTCGGCCACTGGATCTGGGGTGGCGGCTGGCTCAGCGGCAGCGGCTGGCTGGCCTCGGTGCTGGGCACGGGCGTGACCGACTTCGCCGGCTCCACCGTCGTTCACTCGGTCGGCGGCTGGATGGCCCTGGCTGGGGCGATCGTCCTCGGACCGCGCGTCGGCAAGTACGGGCCCAACGGCGCCGTCAAGGCTATCCCGGGCCACAACATCCCGTTGGCCGCCCTGGGCGTATTCATCCTGTGGTTCGGATGGTTCGGCTTCAATCCGGGCAGCGAAGTGGCGGCTTCCGGCGCCAGCGCGATCCACATCGCCAATATCGCCGTGACCACCAACCTGGCTGCGGCTGCCGGCACCGTGTCCGCCATGTTCACCATCTGGGTCAGCAGCGGCAAGCCTGACACCAGTATGACCCTCAACGGCGCCTTGGCCGGCCTGGTCGCCATCACCGCCGGGTGCGCCTCCGTGAGCCCGCTGGGAGCTGTGATCATCGGCCTGGCCGCCGGAGTGCTCGTCGTGTTGGCGGTCGAGTTTGTTGACAAGAAGCTGAAGGTCGACGATCCCGTGGGCGCCGTCAGCGTGCACGGCGTCTGCGGCGCCTTCGGCACCCTGTGCGTCGGCCTGTTCGCAACCGATGGCGGCCTGTTCTACGGCGGCGGACTGGCGCTGCTGGGGGCTCAGGCGGTGGCCGTGGCCAGCATCTTCGTCTGGTGTATGGTCCTCGGGCTGATCATCTTCAAGGGGATCTCCATGACGGTTGGCCTGCGTGTCACCCGCGACGAGGAAGTCAAGGGCCTGGACATCGGCGAGCATGGACTGGAAGCCTACAGCGGATTCCAGATCTTCACGACGGAGTGATCGGCGCAACCGCATCGCGGGTCGGCGCGGTCCAAGGGCCCGCCGGCCCGCGACAAAGGAATCAGTCAGGAGACCACTGAGATGAAACTGATTGTCGCATACATTCAGCCGTTCCGCCTGGACGAGGTCAAGAAGGCTCTGTACGAGGCGGACGTCTTTCGCATGTCGATCACCAACAGCCTTGGTTGTGGCCAGCAGAGGGGCTATCACGAGGCTTACCGCGGCGTGGAATTCGAGGTGAACCTGCTGAAGAAGGTACGCCTGGAGATCGCCGTGAACGAGGACTTCGTAGAGCCGACCATCGAGGCCGTCATCAAAGGTGCCCGCACCGGCAACATTGGCGACGGCAAGATTTTTGTGCTGGACCTTCCCGAGTGCATTCGGATTCGCACCGGCGAACGAGGCAGCGCAGCCATCGGAGGATGATCGTGTTGGCGGAGAGCGTCAGCTGCCCGGGGCTCACGTTGCTCTCCTGATTCAGTCGAGTCGCCTGCAAAGAAGCGGGTCCTGTGTGCCGGGAGCCAGTCGACGAGAGAGTCGACCGGCCTCTCTGCACATAGGCAGTGCATCGGGCGATTCCACGGGACCCTGTTTTGAGGAAGGAGGAGTGTTGCGATGCGGAATGTGGCGCTGAGGCACGCTTGGCGAGGCGTGCTGTGGCCGGTCCTCGGGGCGGCCGCACTGGTGCCGGTCATGATGGCCGGTGTTGCCAAGGGACAGGACGTTGCGACGGCTGCCGGACAGGCGAGCGACGCCATGAAGTCCCTGCTCAGTGGCGTCGATACCATCTGGGTTCTTGTCGGAGCGTTTCTGGTCTTCTTCATGCAGGCCGGGTTCGGCATGGTCGAGGCCGGCTTCATCCGGGCCAAGAACTCCTGCAACATCCTTACGAAGAACTTCATGGACTACTGTGCCGCCAGCATCATGTTCTTCGTGATCGGATATGCCCTGATGTTCGGCGGCGGCAACGGATTCGTCGGTCTGAGCGGCTTCGGCCTCTCCGGGGCCTCGGTGCCGGGCGGGGTGAACGTCCCGCTCTGGGCGTTCTGGCTGTTCCAGGCCGCCTTCTGCGGCGCCGCCGCCACGATCGTCGCCGGCGCCATGGCCGAACGCATGAAATTCCAGGCGTATCTGGTCTACACGGTGATTATCAGCGGCCTGGTCTATCCGATCATCGGCCACTGGATCTGGGGCGGCGGCTGGCTGGCCAACCTGGGGTTCGCCGACTTCGCCGGCTCGACGGTGGTCCACTCGACGGGCGGCTGGGCGGCCCTGATCGGCGCCATCCTCCTGGGGCCGCGCCTGGGCAAGTTCGGTCCCAACGGCAATGCCAAGGCCATCGCCGGACACAATATCCCCATGGCGTCGCTGGGCGTCTTCATCCTGTGGTTCGGCTGGTTCGGCTTCAACCCCGGCTCGACGCTCGGCGTGACGAGCGACGGCGGCGCCCTGGCCGCCCGCGTGGCCGTGAACACGAACATGGCGGCCGCCGCCGGCGCCATTGCCGCCATGGTCACCGTGTGGCTGCGGTTCGGCAAGCCCGACCTGTCGATGACGATGAACGGCGCCCTGGCCGGCCTGGTGGCTGTGACAGCCCCGTGTGCCTACATCGAGGTCTGGGCCGCGGTGGCTATCGGTTTGATCGGCGGCGTGATTGTCGTCTTCGGCGTCCGACTGCTCGACCGGCTGGGGGTGGACGATCCCGTGGGCGCCGTGCCGGTGCACGGGATGAACGGTCTGTGGGGAACGCTGGCCGTGGGGCTGTTCGCCAGTCCGGCCGTCGGCGGCGACGCCGGGCCGGTGGGCCTGTTCTACGGCGGAGGGCTGCACCAGCTCGGTGTGCAGGCGCTGGGCGGGCTGGCCGGAGCGGCGTTCTCGCTCACGGTGATGGGCCTGGTGTTCCTGGTGCTGAAACGCACGATGGGCCTGCGCGTCTCCGAGGAAGAGGAACTCAAGGGCCTGGACATCGGCGAGCATGGGCTGGAGGCCTACAGCGGGTTCCAGATCTTCACGACGGAATGACCGGGCGTGATCGTTTGAGGGCGTCTTGTCGCAGCAGAGCAAGTTCCGGCACGTTCAGGAGCATGAACCATGAAGCTGATCATCGCATACATTCAGCCGCACCGGCTGAACGAGGTGAAGCGGGCGTTGTACGAGGCCGAGGTGTTCAAGATGTCGATCACCAACACCCTGGGCTGCGGGCAGCAGCGGGGTTACCACGAGACTTACCGCGGCGTGGACGTGGAGGTGAACCTGCTGAAGAAGGTCCGGCTGGAAATCGCCGTGAACGAGGACTTCGTGGAGCGGACGATCGAGGCGATTGTCCGCGGGGCCCGGACGGGCCGGATCGGCGACGGCAAGATCTTCGTTCTGGATCTGCCCGAGTGCATCCGCATCCGCACGGGGGAGCGCGGCGGGGCGGCCATCGGCTGAGGCTCGGAGAGAACGTCGGGCGGCACGGCCGCGCGTGTCGTAGCCCCCGAGCCGCCCCTGCGGTGAGCGCAACCGTAGGGTGGGTCCCCCGGACCCGCGCGGACGCCGGGGTTCGGCCCTCACCGCCCCTGGACTGTGCTCGGGGCCCGCTCTCCCTGCGAGGAGGGCGCGCGGCTGACGATGCCTCCGGGAGGGGGCCGTGCAGGGGGCCTTGGGGAATTGCCGGATGAGCCACATTTTTGGGGTACGCACCCCCCGCGGCCTACAAGAATGTCGCATCCGCGCCAGGGCCAGTTTCTGTGTGGAGGCGAAGCGGTTTCGTAACAGATTGTCGGACAAAGGGTTGTACGAACGGGTTTGTGTTGTGGCACGAATCTTGCTATAAGAGGTGGGATATGCCCGGGTATCGTCCCCGGACGTTCAGGTGGCAAGGGACACCCTAACGCAGGAGACCGAAGGATGGACAAGGCAGGCGTGTTGAAAGCCGTTGCGGACAACAAGATCAAGTTTGTCCGCCTGTGGTTCACGGACGTGCTGGGGATGCTGAAGAGCTTCGCCATCACAGTCGAGGAGTTGGAAGAGGCGCTCGAGGGCGGCATGGGCTTCGACGGTTCGAGCATCGAGGGGTTTGCCCGGATCGAAGAGAGCGACATGATCGCGATGCCCGACCCCGAGACGTTCACGATCCTGCCGTGGCGTCCGCAGGGGGATGCCGGGGTGGCGCGGATGTTCTGCGACATCCTGACGCCGCAGGGCGAGCACTACGCCGGCGACCCGCGCTGGGTGCTCCGCCGCAACCTGGCCGAGGCGGCCAAGCTCGGCTACACGTACTATGTCGGACCGGAGCTGGAGTACTTCTACTTCCAGAACAGCGAAGGGACGGAGATTCTCGACAAGGGCGGCTACTTCGACCTGACGCCGCTGGACGTGGCGTGCGATCTGCGCCGTGACACGGTCCTTGCGCTGGAGAAGATGGGCATCAAGGTCGAGTACTCGCACCACGAGGTGGCGCCGAGCCAGCACGAGATCGACCTGCGGTACTGCGAGGCCCTGCGCATGGCCGACAACGCCATGACCTATCGCCTCACCGTGAAGGAAGTGGCGATGATGCACGCCGTCTACGCGACGTTCATGCCGAAGCCTCTGTTCGGCGAGAACGGCAGCGGCATGCACGTGCACCAGTCGCTGTTTGCAGGCTCGAAGAACGCCTTCTTCGACGCCAAGGACAAGTACCTGCTGAGCGACGTCGGCAAGAGCTACATCGCCGGCCTGCTGCGGCACGCGCGGGAGTTCTCGAGCGTGGTGGCCCAGTGGGTCAACAGCTACAAGCGGCTGGTTCCGGGCTACGAGGCGCCGGTCTACATCAGCTGGGCGCGTCGCAACCGTTCGGCCCTGGTCCGCGTGCCGATGTACAAGCCCGGCAAGGAGAAGGCCACCCGCGCCGAGCTGCGGTGCCCGGACCCGGCGTGCAACCCGTACCTGGTGTTCTCGGTGATGCTGGCGGCGGGCCTCAAGGGGATTCGCGAGAAGTACGAGCTGCCCGATCCGATCGAAGAGGACATCTTCGAGATGAGCGACAAGCGCAAGGCCGAACTCGGCATCACGTCGCTGCCGGGCAGCCTGGGCGAGGCCATCGAGATCACGGCCAAGAGCGAGCTGGTCCGCGAGGCGCTGGGCGATCACGTGTTCGAGAAGTTCGTGGCCAACAAGCGGATCGAGTGGGACCGCTTCCGGGTCCACGTCAGTCAGTACGAACTGGAAAACTACCTGCCGATTCTCTGAGCGGCGTCGGCAGGCCGTGAGGGCCTTGGGGCACAGTCGTTCGGTCACTTTATCCCGGGCAGGTTAAAGACCGACGACTGTGCCTTTTTGGCCGGAAAGTGCCTGGAAAATGAGCAACGACTGCCCATTGCCGGACCATGACGACGAGCTGGTCGTCTGCGACGGCACCCAGGAGGAGTTCCGCCGCATCGCCGGCCTGATTGCCCGGGCGGCCATGGCCGACGGCAGCGGCGTGAGAATCGTTTCGGCCGAGGCGGCCGAGCGCATCCTTGACCGGGCCGTGGAGGGGTTGTGCCGCAGCCATTCGGCGGCGAGCGGCGACGGGCTCTATCGCCGCGTGATTCGCATGGTGGAGCGGTCTCTGATCCGCAGCACGCTCCAGCGCAGCGGAGGGTGCCAGCTCAAGGCGGCCCGCATCCTGGGCATCAACCGCAACACGTTGCGGGGCAAGATGCAGCAGTTGGGCGTGCGAAGCATCGGCGGATGATCGGCCGTTGCCGGTGACCGCAGCTTGTCGAGGAGGCGCCCGTCCACGGACCACGGCGCCGGAGGGCTTGCCCAACCTCCTATAATTCCTGAGCCGGGAGCAGATCGAGGTGGACTATGCAGGACGTCTGGCGAGAGGATCGCCACCGCAAGTGGATTCGCGACGAGAAGGACTCGTCGGGCTGCGCCATCAGCGGCTTCATCCATGAGGACGGCCGCCGCGAGAGCGGCGACGCCATCATCCGCAGCATCGAGAGCATGCACGACCGCGGCAACGGCCTCGGCGGCGGTTTCGCGGCCTATGGCATCTACCCGCAGTTCGCCGAGCACTATTGCCTGCACCTGATGTACGACACGCCGCAGGCCCAGCAGGTGACCGAGGAGTTCATCGCCGCGAGCTTCGACGTGGCCCACAGCGAGCCGATCCCCACGAGGACGCTCGAGGTGATCCGGCGCCGGCCGCTTCTGTGGCGGTGCTTTGTCACGCTGAAGGCGGAGGTGCGCGACCGACACTACGACCTGACGGACGACGATATTGTCGCCATGCAGGTCATGCACATCAACCGCGCAATCGACGGGGCTTTCGTCTTTTCCAGCGGCCGCAACATGGGCTGCTTCAAAGGCGTGGGCTACCCGGAGGACATCGGGCGGTTCTTCCGCCTGGAGGAGTACGAGGCGTACATGTGGACGGCCCACGCGCGGTTCCCGACCAACACCACCGGCTGGTGGGGCGGGGCCCATCCGTTCGGCCTCCTCGACTGGGCCGTCGTCCACAACGGCGAGGTCTCCAGCTACGGCATCAACCGCCGCTACCTGGCAAACTTCGGCTACCATTGCACGATGCACACCGACACAGAGGTGATCGCGTACCTGTTCGACCTGCTGATCCGCAAGCACGCGCTGCCGATCGAGGTGGCGTGTCTGGCCATGGCCCCGCCGCTGTGGAGCGAGATCGAGCGGATGCCGGACGAGCAGCGGGACCTCGTCTCGATGCTCCGGGCGGTCTACGGCGGCGCGCTGCTCAATGGCCCGTTCAGCGTCGTCGTTACGTTCACCGGCGGCATGATCGGGTTCAACGACCGCATCAAGTTGCGGCCGATGGTGGCGGCCCGGAAGAACCATACGCTGTACGTCGCCAGCGAAGAGGCGGCCATCCGGCTCATCTGCGACGATCCGCAACAGATCTGGCACCCGCGCGGCGGCGAACCCGTCATCGGACGGCTGCGCCAGGAGGTGGCCCTTGCGTAAGTGGCTCGTGGAACCCGATTTTCTGGTCGAGCGCGACCTGGACCGTTGCATCAACTGCCAGGTCTGCGTCCGCCAGTGCGCCAACGACGTGCACTACTACGACGAGGAAGGCGAACTGGTGGCCAGCGACAGCGAGCACTGCGTCGGCTGTCACCGCTGCGCGACGCTCTGCCCGACCAAGGCCATCAGCATTCAGGAGGCGCCGCTACAGTTCAGGCCCAACGGCAACTGGACGGCCGAACGCATCCGCGCCGTGTACAAGCAGGCCGAAGGCGGCGGCATCCTCCTGACGGCCATGGGCAACGACCGGCCGCTGCCGGTCCTGTGGGACAGCCTCCTGCTGAACGCCAGCCAGGTGACCAACCCGTCCATCGACCCGTTGCGGGAACCGATGGAACTGGTGACGTTCCTCGGACGCAAGCCCGACCGCGTGAAGGTCTCCGCGGCGGCCGACGGCCACGTCCGGCTCGAGACGCAGCTCGGCCCGCAGCTTCGCCTCCAGACGCCGATCATGTTCTCGGCCATGAGCTACGGGTCGATCAGCTACAACGCGTCGTTGTCGCTGGCGCGCGCGGCTCGCGAGGCCGGCACGTTCGCCAACTCCGGCGAGGGCGGCCTGCATCGCGACTTCCGTCCCTACGCCGACAACATGATCGTGCAGGTGGCCTCGGGCCGTTTCGGCGTCGACGTGGACTACCTGAACCTGGCCGCGGCCGTGGAGATCAAGATCGGCCAGGGCGCCAAGCCGGGCATCGGCGGGCACCTGCCGGCCGAGAAAGTCGACGCCGAGATCAGCGCCACGCGCATGATTCCCGAGCGGACCGACGCGCTGAGCCCCGCGCCGCACCACGACATCTACTCGATCGAGGACCTGCGGCAACTGATCTTCGCCCTGAAGGAGGCCACGCGGTATGGCAAGCCCGTGGGCGTGAAGATCAGCGCCGTGCATAACGTGGCGGCCATCGCCTCGGGGTGCGTGCGGGCCGGGGCCGACTTCGTGAGCATCGACGGCGTGCGAGGCGGCACCGGAGCCGCGCCCACGGTGATCCGCGACCACGTGGGCATCCCGATCGAGCTGGCCCTGGCGGCCGTGGACTCGCGACTGCGCGAGGAAGGCATCCGCAACCAGGCGTCCATCGTCGCCGCCGGAAGCTTCCGCAGCTCGGGCGACGTCATCAAGGCCATTGCCCTCGGCGCCGACGCCGTCTACATCGGCACGGCCGCCCTCGTGGCCATGGGCTGCCACCTCTGCCAGCGGTGCTATACCGGCAAGTGCAACTGGGGCATCGCGACGCAGGACCCCACGCTGACGAAGCGGCTGAACCCGGACGTGGGCACGCGGCGGCTGACGAACCTGCTTCGCGGCTGGTCGCTGGAGATCAAGGAGATGCTCGGCGGCATGGGCATCAACGCCATCGAAAGCCTTCGCGGCAACCGCGAGCACTTGCGCGGCGTCGGCCTGGGCGACCGCGAGCTGAATATCCTCGGCATCAAGGCCGCGGGGGAGTGAGCCAGTGAAACGCATTTTCGCCAAAGAACATCTCTGTATCGGCTGCCGGCTGTGCGAGGTCCATTGCCTGGTCCAGCACTCGAAGTCGAAGCGCATCATCACGGCCATGACGCGCGAGAAGAGCCACATCACGCCGCGCGTCCGCGTCCAGGAGTCGGGGCAGGTGACCTTCGCGCTGCAATGCCGCCACTGCGAGCGGCCGCGGTGCCTGGAGGCCTGCATGACCGGCGCCATCACGCGCGACCCGAAGACGGGCATCATCCTGCACGACGCCGACAAGTGCGTCGGGTGCTGGATGTGTCTGATGAGCTGCCCGGTGGGGGCCATCCAGCGCGGCCGCGAGGGCCACGTCGCCAGCAAGTGCGACCTGTGCCAGGGCCTCGACGTGCCGGCCTGCGTCGAGAACTGTCCGAACGAAGCACTCGTGTTCGAGGAGCGATCAAGGTGAATTACCTGATAGTCGGCAACTCTGCGGCCGCCGTCGGCGCGATCGAGGCCATCCGGGCCGCCGATCACGACGGGCGCATTACGCTGCTGGCCGCCGAGCCGGATCACACGTACTCGCGGCCGCTGATCTCGTACCTGCTCGCCGGCAAGGTCGCCGGCGAACGCATGAGCTACCGTCCGGCGGACTTCTACGAGGCGCACGGCGTCGAGGCGCACCTCGGCGAAGAGGTCGCACGCGTCGATCCGGCGGCGCGGGCCGTGACCACCGCGGCGGGCCACCGCTTCGAGTACGACCGCCTGCTGCTGGCCACCGGCGGCAAGCCGTTCGTGCCGCCCATCGCCGGCCTCGACACCGGCGGCGTCTTCACGTTCACCCAGTGGGACGACGTGCGGCGGATCGAGTCGCACCTGGCCGAGCACGCCGTGCGCGACGCCGTGGTCCTGGGCGGCGGCATGATCGGCCTGAAGGCCGCCGAGGCCCTGATGGCCCGCGGCCTGAAGGTGACCATCGTCGAACTGGCCGACCGGCTCCTCAGCACGACGCTCGATGCCGAGGCCGGGGCGATCCTGGTCGAGGCCCTGCGCTGTCGTGACGCCGCCGTCTGCCTTCAGACCACGGTGGACCGAGTGCTCTCGCGCGGCGGCATGATCCAGGGCGTCCACCTGACCAACGATTTCGAGATCTACTGCCAGATGCTTGTGGTGGCCATCGGCGTCGTGCCGAACGTGGCCTTCCTGGCCGGCAGCGGCATTGCGACGCGCCGCGGCATCGTCGTGGACGAGCGGATGCGGACCAGCGCCGAGGACGTCTATGCGGCGGGCGACGTGGTGGAGGCCGACGACGTGCTGCTGGGCGAGAAGCGGCCGATCCCGATTCTGCCGCTGGCGTACAGGCAGGGCTTCGTCGCGGGCCGCAACATGGCCGGCCTGGACGAGTGCTACCACGGCGGCATGGCCATGAACAGCATCGAAATCTGCGACGTGCCGACCATCTCCATCGGCCGCACGACCGTCTGCGACAACTGCTCCGACGAGGGATGCGAGGTGCTGGTGCGTCGCGACGCGAAGCAGGGCATCTACAAGAAGGTCGTGCTCCGCGAGGGCCGGATGGTGGGTGTGATCCTGGTGGGCGAGATCGACAATGCGGGCATCTTCGCGGGGCTGATCGAACGGCAACTGAACGTCGAGGCCCTGAAGCCGCTGCTGTTGTCGAGCGAGTTCGGGCTGTTGTCGCTCGACAGCGAGTACCGCAAGCACATGGTCAGTGGACCGGGGATCGAGGTATGACGACGACAGCACAGGCCGGATGCGTGACGCTCTCGGCGCGCGGCAAGGTCTATCGGGAACTGAACGAGGAGATTCGCCGGGCCTTCGACGGCGGCGCCGCGTGCGTTGAGTTGCACGACGTGATCGGCCACCGGTACATCGGTTGCGGCCTGTCGGGCTCGGGACGGATCGTGGTGCACGGCACGCCGGGCAACGACATGGCGGCGTTCATGGACGGCCCAGAGATCGTGGTCCACGGCAATGGGCAGGACGCCATCGCCAACACGATGAACCGCGGCCGCGTCGTCATCCACGGCGAGGCCGGCGACGTGCTGGGCCACTCGATGCGCGGCGGGACGATCCTGGTGCGCGGCAGCGTGGGGTACCGGGCCGGCATCCACATGAAGAGTTTCCGCGACAAGCGGGCCGAGGTCGTCATCGGCGGCGCGGCCGGCGACTACCTCGGCGAGTACATGGCCGGCGGCCTGATGATCGTGCTGGGCCTGGGGCGCCTGCCCGGCCAGCCCATCAGCGGCATCTACACGGCCACCGGGATGCACGGTGGCAAGATGATCCTCGGCGACGACATCGAGGAGTACCGCCTCGGCCGCGAGGTCGGCAAGAGCGACCTGGACACCGCGGACCGCGACGAGTTGCAGCGCTTCGTCGAGCAGTATGTGGCGGCCTTCGGCGGCCGGGTCGAGGACATTCTGAACCGGCACTTCGTCAAGTTGCTCCCTGTGTCGCGGCGGCCCTACGGACGCATCTACGTCTACTGAGTGTCGCGTGGCTGCATCAATGTGCTGTACCGTGGCACGGGCATCTTGCCCGTCAGTGGCAGGGGC
>Ga0123329_1003325_pt1 | contig 13415 bp, 9 predicted proteins | sample BioC12SIPDNA_FD_89703 | JGI IMG/M metagenome (GOLD analysis project Ga0123329, IMG submission 89703) | Anaerobic biogas reactor microbial communites from Washington, USA - Biogas_R1_B C12 SIP DNA | ecosystem: Engineered > Bioreactor > Anaerobic > Unclassified | place: Washington, USA | collected... | reverse complement strand
CGAGGTCCTGCGCGTGGACGGCTCGGGCCGCCTGGCGGTGACCGGACGGGTGGGGGCGGTGCTCAGAGAGAGCGCCTCCCTGGCGCTCGGCTACTGGAAGGCGCGGGGGGAGCGGTTCGGGCTGGCCGGCGACCGCTTTGCGCAGGGCGACTTCCACGTGCATCTGCCCGGTGGCTCAGCGCCGAAGGACGGCCCGGCCGCCGGCCTGCCGCTGGCGCTGGCGTTCGCGTCCCGGCTGTTCGACCGGAGCCTGCCGCCGGGACTGGCCGCACTGGGCGAGATCACCCTGCACGGCCGCGTCCTGCCCGTCGGCCGGATCGGCGAGCGGCTCGCCGGCGCCCGGCGGGCGGGGATCTCGCACGTGCTCCTGCCGGAGCGGAACCGCGTCGAGGTCGAGTCGTGCCGGGATCGCCGGCCGCCGGAGGGCCTGGAGATCACCTACGTCTCATCCGTGGAAGAGGCGCTCGAGACCGCCCTGGCGGTCGTTCCCCAGGGCCGGCCCGCCCCGGCCTGACCGTCCGGAAAGGAGACTGCTGCAATGCGTCTGCTGCTCGCGACGAGGAACCCGCACAAGCAGAGGGAGTTGGGCGAACTCCTTGCCGACCTGCCCGTGGAGGTCCGCACGCTGGCCGACTGCCCCCACGCGCCCGACGTGGATGAGGACTGTCCGACCCTGGAGGAGAACGCCGCCAAGAAGGCCTCCGAGGTCGCCGCGGCCTGCGGCGGGTTCGCCATGGCCGACGACTCCGGGCTGTTCGTCGACGCGCTGGACGGGCGCCCCGGCGTCCTGAGCGCCCGGTACGCCGGCCCCAATCCGACCTCGGCTCGCCTCTGCGCACGGCTCGTGGCCGAACTGCAGGATGTGCCGGACCAGGCCCGGACCGCCCGCTTCCGGTGCTGCATTGCCATGGCGGACCCGGACGGGCGGATCATACTGACCGCTTCGGGGCACGTCGGCGGGCGCATCCTGCGGGAGATGCGCGGGACCGGGGGGTTCGGCTACGATCCCGTCTTTCTCTACGAGCCCTGGGGCCGCACGTTCGCCGAGGTCCCGCCCGCCGAGAAGAACGCCGTCAGCCACCGTGCGCAGGCGTTGCGTGCGTTTCGGGACGGGCTGGAGCGGTGGCTGCGGGGCGGCAACGGGCGTTGAGGGCCGTTCCGTCAGCGTTGCGCGATCCGGGCGCCCAGCGCTCTCATCAACGGCGCGAACGAGGGGAAGGTGATCGCCGCCGCCTCCGCCGTGCCGACGGTGGTCGTCCCCTCGGCCGCCAGACCGGCCACCGCCAGGGCCATGACGACCCGGTGGTCGCCGTGCCCGTCCACTGCCGTCCCGCGCAGGCGCGAGCGCCTCAGGGTCAGCCCGTCGGGCAGTTCCTCGACGTCGGCGCCCAGGGCGCGGAGTTCGCGGGCCATGACGGCCAGGCGGTCCGTCTCCTTCACGCGCGCCTGCGGCACGTTCACCAGGTGCGTCTCGCCGTCGGCCAGGCAGCCGACGACGGCCATCGCCGGCAGGGCGTCGGGGGTGGCGTTCAGGTCGAACGTCCCGCCCGACAGTGACGCCGGGCCCTCGATCCGCACCCCGTCGGCGTCCGCCTCCACGGCGCATCCCATCTGCCGGAGCATGTCCACGACGGCCTTGTCGCCCTGCGTGTCGGCCATGTCCAGCCCGCGCAGGAACAGGGAGGACCCGGTGATCGCGGCGGCCGCCAGGAAGAAGGTGGCGCTGGAGAAGTCGCCCGGCACCGCCCGCTCGAATGCGCGGTATCTCCGGTTCCCCGGCACCTCGAAGCGGCTGTAGTCCTCGGCGGCCTGCGGGCGCACGCCCAGGCGGTCCATCCAGTCGAGCGTCATGGTGACGTACGGTCGCTCGTTCAGCAGCGGCACGTCGATGGTCGTGTCGCCGGAGGCGAGCGGGCAGGCGATCAGCAGGCTCGAGAGGTACTGGCTGGTGGGGCACTCGATGGCGACGCGGCCGCCGCGCAGGCCCCCCCCGACCACCAGCGGCACGCACCCGTTTCCCGCGCGCGAGCGGGCCGTGGCGCCCAGGGCCGCCAGGGCCTCCAGGAGCGGACCGGCCGAACGCCGCTGCGTCTGTTCGTCCCCGATGAACTCCGTCAGCCCCTCGCCGAGGGCGGCTGCCGACAGGGCCAGGAACAGGGTCGTTCCGGAGTTGCCCACGTCGACGGGCGCGGCGGGGGCCGTGGGGCGCCCGCCCGTGCCGTGCACGACCCAGACGTCGTGCGCAGAGGCGTCCACGGCGGCTCCGAGCGCACGGCAGGCGGCCGCGCAACTGCGCGTGTCGTCGGATTCCAGGGGCCGCACCAGCCGGGAGGTGCCGTCGGCGAGTGCGCCGAGGATCAGCCCGCGGATCGTGTGCGACTTGCTGCCGGGAATCGTCGCGCTGCCGGTCAGGGCGCTTCTTCCGACGACGAATTCCATAGGTGCACTCTGGGGCGATGGGGGAACGAAAGAAACGCTCTCGGGCGCCATTGTAGGGCCGCAGCGGCCCGACGGTCAAGGGCGGGGGGGGTACGGCGGCTTGACACGCGCGTCCGTGGCGCACATAATCGCGCCTGTCTGATCTGCCGGGTTGTCAGGGGTTGTCTTTATGAGGATGCCCCTCATGAAGCATCCGCGGACGCGGATCGTCTGGTTCGTTCTGGCCGCCGCCGTCGTCGGCGCCGCAGGGTTCGGGCTGTTCCGGGTGGTGTCGCGCAGGCCCGCCACGGGTGCCGACGCGATCCTGGCCGCGTATGACGGGCGTGCGCCGGTCGGGGGGTTGGCGATCTCGTACCCTCTGGACGAGACGGTCTTCCCGCCTGAGATTCCCGCCCCCACGTTCGAGTGGACCGACGAGCAGTCGGGGGCGGACACCTGGCTGGTGCACGTCGAATGCACGGACGGCGCAGAGGCCGTGCAGGCCCTCACCCATGTGCCGCGCTGGGTGCCGTCCGATCGCGAGTGGGAGGCGGTCAAGGACCGCACGTGCGAGCGCGATGCCCGGGTGACCGTCCTGGGCGTCCGGCGTGCCTCGCCGAACAGGATCCGGTCGGCGGCGTCCATGACCTTCCGCACGTCCGAGCATGAAGTGGGCGCGCCGCTGTTCTACCGGGAGATCAACCTGCCGTTCATCGACGCGGTCAAGGACCCGTCGCTCATCCGCTGGCGCTTTGCCGACATCGCCGACAGGGAGCCCCCCGTCGTGCTGGAGGGGCTGCCCGTCTGCGGCAACTGCCATTCGTTCTCGGCCGACGGCCGCGTCCTGGGGATGGACGTGGACTACGCCAACGACAAGGGATCCTACGCGATCGCCGAGGTTCGGGACGAGATCGTGTTCGATCACGGCAACATCATCACGTGGAGCGACTACGATCGGCAGGAGGACGCGGTCACCTTCGGCCTGCTCTCGCAGGTCTCGCCCTGCGGCCGCTACGCGGTGAGCACGGTCAAGGACTGGTCGGTGTTCGTGCCCACGCCCGGGCTGGAGTTCAGCCAACTCTTCTTCCCGGTCAAGGGCATCCTGGTTGTCTATGACCGGGAGACCCAGACCTTCCGGGCACTGCCGGGTGCAGACGATCCCCGGTACGTGCAGAGCAACCCCTGCTGGAGCCCGGACGGGAAGCACATCGTGTTCGCCCGGACCGAGCAGTACACCCTCCGAGCCCCGCGCGGCAAGGTGCTGATGACCGCCGATGACTGCCGCGAGTTCCTGGTCGAGGGCAAGACATTCCTGTTCGACCTCTACCGGATTCCGTTCAACGAGGGCAGGGGAGGCGTGCCCGAGCCGCTGCCGGGCGCGTCTCGGAACGGCATGAGCAACTACTTCGCCCGCTTCTCGCCGGACGGACGGTGGATCGTCTTCTGCAAGTCCCGCAGCTTCATGCTCCTGCAGCCGGACAGCGAACTCTACATCATGCCCGCCGAGGGCGGCGAGCCCCGGCGCATGCGCTGCAACACGAGCCGCATGAACTCGTGGCACTGCTGGTCGCCCAACGGCCGGTGGCTCGTCTTTTCCTCCAAGCGGAACGGCCCCTACACGCAGCTCTTCCTGACGCACGTCGACGAGGACGGAAACGACAGCCCTCCGGTGCTGCTCGCCCACCTGACCGCCCCCGACCGGGCCGCCAACATCCCCGAGTTCGTCAACGCGAGTCCCACGGCGATCCGCGCGATGCGCGAGGACTTCCTGGACAAGGAGTCCTTCCTGCGGGCGGGCGCTCAGCTTGTTCAGACCGGGGACTACGCCATGGCGGAGTCCGCGTTCCGCAGGGCCCTCCAGTTCGACTCCGCCGACCTCGACGCGCTGGTGTCCCTGGGGCTTGCGCTGACCAGCCAGGGCCGATTCGAGGAGGGTGTCGAGTACCTGGAAAGGGCACTGCGGCAGGACCCCGGCAGCGTGGAGGCCTGCACGAACCTGGGCGCCGCGTTCGTCGATCAGGGCGACATCGAACGGGGCCTGCAGTACTACCGTCGGGCCGCCGAACTCGCCCCCGATGAGGCCCGCAGCCATCATAACCTGGCGCTGGTCCTGGACATGCAGGGCGAGCACGAGGAGGCGCTGGCCGCGTTCCGCGAGGCCCTTCGGCGCAAGCCCGGTTACGCGCTCGTGCACAATAACTACGGCATCGCCCTGGCGCGCGCCGGCCGGCTGGACGAGGCCCTCACGCACCACAAGACGGCGTGTGAGCTGGAGCCCCGATCGGCGGCCATCCGCTACAACCTGGGCGCCCTGCTCATGCGCCTCGGCCGTAGCGCCGAGGCTCTGCCCGAGCTGCAGCAGACCGTCGGGCTGGACCCCGCCCACGCGGGCGCGCACGCGGCACTGGCCGAGATCCACTGCTCACAGGGCCGGTTGGACGAGGCGCTGGAGCATCGCCGGGCCGTCGTCAAGACCCAGCCGAAGTCGGCGTCGGCCCGCCATCTGCTCGCCGTCGACCTGGCCGCCGCCGGCCGGCTGGACGACGCCGCCGCCGAGTATCGGGAGGCCATCCGCCTCGATGCCGGCCACGTCGATGCCCGCTTCGGCCTCGCCGCCCTTCTGCGCAAGCAGGGGAAGCTGGACGAGGCCCTGGCTCAATACGAGGCCGCACTCGCGATCCAGACCGGCGACGGCGCCGGAGCGGGCCTGGCCCCTCAGTAGAGCACGGTGGCCAGCTTGCGGCGGTAGGCGTTGGCGAGTTCGCTGCGGGGGCCCGCCAGGGCGAAGACGCGCAGCACCGCCTCCCGGGCCGCCCCGTCGCCGTGGTTCTTGTCCGCCGACAGCACGGTGAGCAGCTCGTCGAGAGCACCCTCGTAGTCCTCCCGGACGACCAGGCAGCAGGCCAGGTCGTAGCGTGCCCCCAGGTCGTCGGGGTCGGCCTCCACCGCCCGGCGGCAGGCCGCCTCGCCGCCCCGTCGCCGGCAGTTCGCCTCGAACTCGAACCGCGCCAGCACGGCCCGGGCCGCCTCGTACTCCTCGGCGTCCTCCTCGATGCGGCCCAGAAGGGCACGCGCCTCGTCCGGGCGCCCCTGCTCGGCCGCGGCGGTGCCCAGTCGCAGCAGGGCGCCGGTGTGGTGCGGGTCCTCCCGGAGTGCCTTCTCGTAGTTCTCGGCCGCCGCCTCGGCCTTGCCCGTTTCGAGTCGGCGGTCGCCCTCGGCCACCAGTTCGTCGGCAACGGACGGCACGGCCGCCGCGACGATTCGCGCCACCTCCGCCTCCGGCAGGGCGCCCATGAACTCGCCCACGATCTGCCCGCCGCGGAATATCTTGACCGTCGGGATGCTCTGGATGCCGAGGCGCATCGCCGCCTCGCGGTCCTGGTCGATGTTCACCTTCGCCAGCACGACCCTGCCGCCGTAACCGACGACGACGCGTTCCAGGATCGGCCCGAGCGAGCGACACGGCCCGCACCACTCGGCCCAGAAGTCCACGACAACGGTCAGGTCCGCCGGCGCGTCCAGCACCCGGCTGTCGAACTGCCCCGGCGGCACGTCAAAGACTGCCTTACGCGTGCGCATGTCTCTGTTCTCTCATCGAGGTCACGGGCGGCCGGCGCGTCCGTCTGCCGGGTGGATTGTCCATTCTACCGTCCGGCGGTGCACGTGCGCACGTGCATGCGCGCGGTGTGGCGGGCGGGGCCGCTGCGTTCGCCGGTGTCCGGCCTGATCGCGCTCGCCGCGATGTCTCTCCCGGCATGGACTCGGGAATTTGCGGATCGACCCTTGCACCGGGCATCCGGATCGTGTAACATGCCTCTATGAAGGACGCTCCCTTGACGCCCTGTGGGGTCATGGCGATGCCATGCGGGGCAGCCTGAAACTCGTTCGACAACTTCCGTGGGCCTCTCGGCTCTCTGTGTCCTCGAGGATCTCCCTCCTCCCGGGACCGCAGGTGCCGGTCAGGTGCTCTTCGGCGGTTCTGGGCGATGCTTCCGTCTGCTCACAGATCAGCAAGCGTGTGAGGCGGGGCGACTTCCGCAACTGCGGGCGCATTCCGCGCATTGAGGCGCGGCGTTCGCAGAAGAGCATCATCAGCAACAAGAGGTTACGTAGATGGCTCAAGGGAAAGTGAAGTGGTTCAGTGATCAGAAGGGCTTCGGGTTCATTACGCCGGACGACGGCAGCAAGGACGTCTTCGTCCACCACAGCTCGATTCAGGGCGGTGGTTTCCGGAGCCTGGCCGAGAACGACGCCGTGACCTACGAGGTGGAGCAGGGCCCCAAGGGCGCCCGGGCCGCCAACGTGGTCAAGCTCTAAGCGCTGATCGCTGAGCCGGCGAATCGCGGCGCCGCCGTGCGGAGGGACACGGCGGCGCCTTCTTCTTGTACCTGCCCCGCGGGGGGGCGCCTCCGATGCACCGGACCGTCGCGTCCTGCGGGCAGCCCACGGGTTCGCGCGGTTTCGGTTGCCGCCCACGGCGCAGGGGTGTACACTCGGCGTGTCCTTCACCGAGGAGGGTCCGGCTGTGGGGATGCGCGCGCTTGTCGCCATGGTGGCCTGGGTCGGGTTGGCGGCGTTGTTGTCCGGTTGCGTGGAGCCGGCGGGCCGCCCGCCGACGTCCGTCTCCTCGGGCAGCCGTCTGAAGCCCTCGGGCAGCCGCCTCAAGCCGGGCGCAACGGGCCAGCTGCGCGGCCGGCGGCGCTTCCCGGACGGGCAGCAGGGGGGCGTTCCCTACAGCCCCACGCCCTACGGCCTGGTGGACCAGGAGAGCCACGACGAACTGGCCCATGCCCTCGCCCGGGTCGACCACCGGCCGGCGGCCTCCATGCGGCGCCGCCTGGAGGAGTTCAACGTCCTCAAATACGCCTTCGTCGACCCGCAGACGGGCGAGGTCGTGCTCCTGGGCGAGTACGATCCCCGCTACGCCACCGGGCCGATCCCTTACCGGGACCTCCTGGCCGATGCCCTGCGCGATCCCTACCCGACGTTCTCGCTGGCCTACGAGCCGGACAATCCCGACAACATGCGCATCGCCCGCATGCTGGACGCGGACCTGACGCGCGTCAGCCGGGACGACGCGTTCGGGCTGGAGTGGATGCAGCGGCTCTTCTGGCCGGTCATGGACTCGCGCGCGCAGACGGTCGAGCGCCGGCTCCTGGAGAAGCGTCTGAAGGAGGAGTTCGACGTCACGGCCGATGACTTCGCCCTGCACTGGGGCCGCGTGCGGCGCAAGGCGACCAACTTCGCCAGCGAGGAGGAGTACCGCACGGTCCGCCGCGTCGTCGCCAATCTGATGGCCAGAGGCGGCATCCCTTCCGCCATCGGCAACGGGTTCATCGCGGTCAAGTGGATGCAGGAGAACCCGACCCCGGAGGCGGCCGTCGAGGGCTACGGGCTGCTCGGGACGCTCGACAAGTACAACGACATCTACAGCAGGGCACACGCGGGGCAGATCGACCTGGACACGGCCACGCTGCTGCTGGCGGCGGCGGCCCACGAACCGATCCTCCGCGCGCTCGGAGTGCCCGAGCCGGAGATCCGGCGCCTCATGGACGGGCTGCTGATCCCGCCCCGCCAATCGGGGCACGTGCCGCAGTCCTATGTGCGCGACCTCATCAACGAGAAGTGGAACGACGTGGCCACGCGGACGCTGATCAGGCACGTCTTCCACGGCTTCCGGTTCTCCAACGGCTACCTGAGCGCCATGTACTCCGTGCCGCCCGTCACCTCGGGCGTCCGGCTCGGCGGCAATCCGCCCGACTCCCCGCTGATGCGCGCGTTCTTCGACGCGGACTACGCGCTCAAGTACATCACCTCCGCCGCCCCGGGCGGGGAGGCGCTGCCCGACGACATGAGCTTCCATCAGTACCTGGCCGATCGGGCCGCTGCCGCCGGGCGAGTCGGGCGGCTCCCGGCGGCGGGCGTCAACCGTTATTGGATCGGCCCCGGGCGGGTCGTGATGGACGACCTGGGCGCCTCCACCGGCGTGCGTTTCCGGTCCGCCGACGTGCGGATCATGGCCGAGCCGCTGGAGAGCCGGGGCTCGGACGCCGCCGGCGACGGGTTCTTCCGGCAGGCGCTGGACGGCTATGCCGGCGCTCTGACCTCCGCCTATGACGACTGTGCCCGCCAGTACCCGTCTCTGCACGTTCTGCGGGAGTCCGAGAAGGTCCTGGCCCTTGCACGCTGGGTCCGCCGCGGCGGCCTCCGCGTCGACCTCGGTGCCACCGGCCGGGCCGCACGCCCCGTGCCCGAGCGGGTCGAGGGGTTCTGGGGCCTGACCTACCTCGTCGCTCCCGCGGGGGACACCGATACGATGGTGTTCTGGATGCAGGGCGGCATCACCTTCGACGAGGAGCAGGGCGAGTGGTGGATCGTCCTCGAACCCGCCCCGGCGGTTGAACGCGACGTCCTGCAGTGCCTGGCGGCGAGCACGGTGCTGGCGGAGCAGGCCTCGGCCGCCGCCCTGGGGGGCGACCTGGAGGCCGCGCGCGACCTGGCGGAGAAGAGCGCGCAGGCGATGATCGGCAACATCGACCTGGCCGCTCTGCCCGTCCCGGTTGCCGTGCCGGTCGGGGTGGAGAGGCCGGCCGATGCGCCGTCCGCCGCCCAGCAGGCCGCCGTGACCTCGGCGGCCATCGGCACCGTGGAGGCCCACGTCGCGTCGGCAGGCGAGGCCCGGACCGAACTGGCCGCCGCGCAGGCCCGGCGGGACCAGGACCCCGCCGGCTACCAGCGGGCGCTCGAAGCCTCCCGGGCTTCGGAGGAGAGCGCACGGCGGAATCTGGAGCGGCTGAACGACCTCCTGGACGCCTACCGCAGCGAGCCCGTCAGCCTGCCCGACCTGCCTGCCCGTATCGCTGCCCTGCAGCCGGGCACCGTTCCCGCAGCCGCAGCCGCAGCCGCAGCCGCAGCCGAGCCTGCGGCCGCAGCCGAGCCCGCAGCCGTGGAGGACTGGACGGCCCGGCAGGCCCGCCTGGTGGCCGAACTGGAGCGGACTGAGCGGGAGATCGCCGCCACGCAGCAGGCCCTCATGCGACTGAACGACTCCATCATGGCCGATCGCGCGCAGTTCGCCGAGTGGGAGGCGGCCGCCGGCGACGGCTTCGACCGATGCGTGCGCATGGCGGCCGACACGGCCATCGACTTCGGAGCGGGCGCCCTGGCCGACCGCTACCGGGAGATCGAGGATCTGGCCCGCAAGCTGCCCGACCGGCCCGAGACGCTGATCGAACGGTATCGTCTCCTGGCGTCGCTGTCGAGGCGGCTGACCGAGGCGAAGGCGGCCTCCGACCTGGCCGGGCTGGCCGAACGCGAGGACACCACCGTGGCGGAGATGTTCGAGACGCTCCGCGACGGAATCGGGCAGATATCGGGTCTGCTGGGCCTTGATCGAACCGTGCCGGGGGCGTTCTGGAAGTACACCTCACTGGCCGCGGACATGGCCTACAACCTGACGGAACTCCGCCTCGGCTGGCAGAACGTCGGCCGGCTGGAGGAGAGCAACGTCCGATATGCCGAGGCCGTCCGTACGCTCGGCGAACGCATGCGCAGCCTCGTGGAGCGGCACAGAGAGCTGCGCAGGAGGATCGAGGAGGGGGAGGCGGTGGAGTTCGGCGGGTAGGTCGCTCAGTGGAACTCGGCCCGCACGCCGCTGCGGTCGTGCCACGACACGTCCATGCGGCAGCCGAACACGGCCGCGATCGCGTCGGCCGTCAGGACGTCCCCGGGGCGACCCTCGGCGACGACCGTGCCCTCGTTCAGGAGCACGGCGTGGTCCACGAACATGGGCGCCACGAGGATGTCGTGGGCGATGATCAGGATGGCCTGGCCGCGCCGGGCCCAGGTGCGGGTCAGGCGGTAGAGTTCCAACTGGTGGGCCACGTCCAGATGCGTGGCCGGCTCGTCCAGAAGGAACACGCGGCCCTGCTGGGCCAGTGCGCGCGCGATGACCACCCGCCGGCGTTCGCCGCCGCTGAGTTGGTCGAACCGGCGGTCCGCCAGATGGGAGGCGCCGACCTCGGCCAGGGCGGCGGCGGCGATGCGCCGATCCTCATCCGACTCTCCGCCCCAGAGGCCGCCGTGCGCGTAGCGGCCCAGCAGCACCACCTCGCCGGCCGTGAACGGCACGGCCGAGGAGGAATCCTGCGGCACGACCGCCACGTGGCGCGCGACCTCGCGCGGCGGCATGTCGCGGATCGGCCGGCCGTCCAGGCACACGCGGCCTGACTGCGGCCGCAGTGCCCCGTTCATGCAGCGGAGCAGCGTGCTCTTGCCGCCGCCGTTCGGCCCGAACAGCCCCGTGACGACACCGGGCCGCAGTTCGACGGTCACGCCTCGGAGGGTCGGCGCCGAACGGTCGTAGGCGAATGTAATGCTCTCCGCCCGCAGGATCATGCCCCCGACCTCCCGGCGGCGCGCCGCTGCAGGATCCACAGGAACACGGGCGCGCCGACCAGCGAGGTCAGTATGCCCACGGGCACCTCCGTCGGCGCGGCCACCGTGCGGGCCAGGGTGTCCGCCGCCACCAGCAGGAGCGCGCCCCCGACGGCGGCCAGGGGCACCAGGCGGCGGTGGTCCCCGCCCACGGCCCGCCTCAGCACGTGCGGCACCACCAGCCCCACGAACCCGATCACCCCCGCGATGCTGACCGCCACGGCGGTGCTGACGGCGATGGTGGCGAGCAGGACGGCCTGGAGACGCCGCACCCGCACGCCGAGGTCATGGGCCGAGCGTTCGCCCAGCAGGGCCACGTTCATGGCCGGCGCCAGTGCCAGCAGCGTCATCAGCGTGGCCGCCGCCACCGGCAGCATGAGCAGCACGTCGCGCCGGCCCGCACGCCAGAAGCCGCCCATGAGCCAGAACACGAGCGTCTGAAGCCGCTCGCCGGCCAGGTAGAGCGAGCCGGACGTCAGGGACGAGCAGAGGGCGCCGATCGCGATCCCGGCCAGCAGCAGGCTGTGCCCGAAGCTGTCGCCGCGCCGGCCCAGGGCAAAGACGATGCCCGTCACCGCCAGGCCGGTCGCGATGCTGAACGCCGGCAGGGCGGCATAGGGCACCGCCGGGAACCGTCCGATCAGCAGCATGCCGGCCACCGCCCCGAGCGCCGAGCCGCTCGATATGCCCGCCACGTAGGGGCTGGCCAGCGGGTTGCGGAAGAGTGTCTGCGCGGCCAGCCCCGCCAGGGCCAGCGTCGCTCCCACCGCGGCCGCTACCAGCACGCGGGGCAGCCGCGAGCCGAGCAGGATGCGGTCCACAAAGTCCCCGCTCGGCCCCCGCCACAGCGCGCGGGCGCAGCGCGAGAGCACCTCGCCCGGCCCGATGGCCACGCTGCCCGTGCACAACGCGTGCAGCACGGCCGCGCCGAGCAGAACGAGCAGGATGGCTAACAGCCGCCGTGAGGCCGCCGAGGGGCGCATGGACCGTCTCCGAAGGGCGTTCTACGCGATGCGCCGCACGTCGAACCGGTCGTCGCGCTTCGAGAGACTCAGGGCCTCCGAGCTGTCCAGCCGCGAGGATGCGACGTTCGCCAGGTGCCTGCGCGACGCCGCGACCGCCCGGTCGACCTGCTCGGCCGTGGGGCGGGCATACGGCTGCCCGGGCACGGGGATGTAGCCCATGATGTGGAACGGGATCTCCGGGCTGAGGCCCGCCAGCCAGGCCGCGATGGCCTCGACCTGGTCGACGTCCACCAGGCCGGGCACGAACACGACGTTGGCCCGCATGTCCAGCCCCGCATCGACGGCCGCCGCGAAGTTGTCGAAGATCAGCGCCTTCGGCCGCCCGGTGTACTGCAGGTGCACCCCCTCATCCCAGGCCTTCAGGCCCACGTTGGCGGCGTCCAGGTTGGGCAGCGGCAGCCGGCTGCCGTTCGTGTGCCCCAGGGCGGTGCGCACTCCCAGCGTCCGCCGGGCGAACTCCAGAACGGCCGGCAGGTCCGGGGCCACCGTGGGCTCGCCGCCCATGAAGTTCACGCGGTCCACGTCCACACTCGAAAGGGCGTTGCAGACCTCCTCCAGGGACAGGAAGCGCTCCGGCGCCGGATACGCGTGCCCGGGCCGGCCGTCGGGGCCGCTGCGCAGCTTGTAGCTGCAGATCGGGCAGCGGAAGGTGCAGCCGTAGTTGTGTACCGTGGCGAACCGGTGCTTCTCGTTGTGCGTGATCTTGTAGAATGCCAATCTTCCGTTACCTTTCCGGGAGAGCCCCGTCGTGGATGATGGCCCGCAGTCCCGCGACGGACTCGGGCAGCCCGCCGCCGGCCACAAGCCAGTAGCGGGGGATGGGGTGGACGCGGCCCGAACGGACCGCGGAGATCGCCTCCATGCCGTTGCGGCGGCGGAGCGACTCGACCGTGGCGAACTCGTCGACGAACAGGATCACGTCCGGGTCCGCCCCGATCAGGTGCTCGGGCGAGAGCAGCGATCCCCCGCCCGCCGCGGCGGCCACGTTGGCGCCGCCGGCCAGCGCCAGCAGGTCGTCCATGTAGCTGCCGGCCCCCGCCGTCTTGAACGGGCCGTAGAGTTCCAGGTAGACCGACGGGGCCGGTTCCGCCGGCCTCTCCTGCGCCTGCCGCAGGTAGCCGGTCACCCGGTCCGCAAGCCCGGCAGCCTCCTGCTCGCGCGCGATGCACCGCCCGATCAACGTGATCACGGCCGGCACGTCGGCCGCCCGGCCGCTGGTGATCCGCACCGCCGGCACGCCCAGCCTGTCCAGGACCGCCGCCACGTCGTCCTGATACCACCAGATGAACGCCAGGTCGACGCCCCGGGCGACGACGTGCTCCGGCGAGATCGCGCTGCCGCGCCCCATGACGACGGCGTCCGCCGTGCCGGGCACGATGCGGCTGTACTCGTCGATGCCCGCCAGCGAAGCGCCGGCGCCCAGCCGGACGATGGCGTCCGTGGCCGACGTGCACAGGCTCAGTATCCGCTCCGGCCGGGCGGGGATGGAGACGGTCCGCCCCGTCATGTCCACAATGGGTCGGCGTTCCCGCACTG
>Ga0123329_1003314_pt1 | contig 13453 bp, 12 predicted proteins | sample BioC12SIPDNA_FD_89703 | JGI IMG/M metagenome (GOLD analysis project Ga0123329, IMG submission 89703) | Anaerobic biogas reactor microbial communites from Washington, USA - Biogas_R1_B C12 SIP DNA | ecosystem: Engineered > Bioreactor > Anaerobic > Unclassified | place: Washington, USA | collected... | reverse complement strand
CCTTGGACAGTTCGTCGGGATTCACGGTCATGGGATTCTCCATTCCAAGCGCGGCGCGCAGTTCGGTCATTTTGCCGGGCATCAGGGGCATCAGCAGTCCGGCGCAGATGCGCAGCGATTCCGCCGCGGCGTACAACGTGGTATGCAACGGAGCCGGATCCGCCGCGCGGGCCTGGCTCCACGGCTGCTGGGCTTCGATGAATTTATTGGTCGCCCGCACCACCTCGATCACCTGGGCGACGCCGGCGTGCAGGGAAAACGTGTCCAGCGATGTTTTCATTCCCGCCGCCGCCGCCTGGGCCTGCGCCAGCAGGTCCGCCGCCGGACCGCTTTCAAATGCGCCGGGCGCGGGCGCCGGCAGCCGGCCGCCGCAGTACTTGCCGACCATGCTGACCACGCGGTTCAGCAGATTCCCCAGGTCGTTGGCCAGGTCCGCGTTGTACCGGCGGATGAAGGCATCCTCCGTGAACGTGGCATCCTGCCCCATCGCCATCTCAGCCATCAGGAAGTAGCGGAACGGGTCCACCCCGTAGCGCTCCATCATGTCCATCGGATTGACGACATTCCCCAGGCTCTTGCTCATCTTGGTGCTGCCGGACAGCCACCAGCCGTGCGCGAAAACGGTCCGCGGCATCTCCAGCCCCATGGCCTTGAGCATGCACGGCCAGTACACCGTATGCGTCGTCAGGATGTCCTTGCCGATCAGATGGATCGCCGGCCAGCGGCGCGCGAACTGCGCGTCGTCGCGGCGGTAGCCGATCGCGCTGATGTAGTTGACCAGCGCATCGAACCACACATAGGTGACATAGTCCGCGTCGAACGGCAGCTCGATGCCCCACGCCAGCCGCGATTTCGGCCGGGAAATGCACAGGTCCTGCAGCGGCTTGCGCAGGAATCCCAGCGTTTCATTGCGGCGGAAATCCGGCTGGATGAACTCCGGATGCGTCTGGATATACTCCACCAGCCAGTCCTGATGCCGGCTCATCCGGAAGAAATAGTTGGCTTCGCGCACGCGCTGGACCTCGCGGCCGCACAGCGGGCAGCGGCCTTCCGCCAGGTCTTTGTCGGTGAAAAACCGCTCGTCGGGCACGCAGTACCAGCCATCGTATTCGTCGCGGTAGATCTCGCCGCGGTCGTACAGATCCTGAAGGATCTCCTGCACGATGAGCTTGTGCCGGGGCTCCGTGGTGCGGATGAAATCGTCGTTGCGGATTTCCAGCCGCTTCCAGGCTTCCAGAAAGCGCTGAACCGTCCGGTCCACGTGCTCCTGCGGGGTCACCCCCAGTTTGGCGGCCGCCTCCTGCACCTTCTGGCCGTGCTCGTCAGTGCCGGTCAGAAACCACGTGTCGCGGCCGAACAGCCGCTCCGTGCGCGCCAGCACATCCGCCAGCACCGTCGTATAGGCGTGGCCGATGTGCGGCTTGTCGTTCACGTAGTAAATCGGCGTCGTGATGTAAACGGAGTCGGGTTTCATTCCACCATTCCTGTCGGCGAACGGTTGTACCCCACCCCGCCCCGCCGCGCAAATCAATACTTCCTCCCCCAGTCAGGCAGGGCTTGTCCATGGAAGACTTTCGCGGTTTCCACGCCATGGAAAACTTTTTCGCGTTTTTTCCACGCCATGGAAAACTTTTTTCCACGCCGTGGAAAATCCGGAAAAACGGGGTTACGTCCCGATGGCCGCCCAGACGTCTTCGACGGCGAGGCGGTCGAGTTCGTCTTCGGGGGCACGCAGCACCCGCACCCCGCCGCGTCCGCGGGGCGCCCAGGTTTCCGCGCTCGACGGTCCGAACAGGGCGACCACCGGCAGTCCGACCGCCGCCGCCAGATGCGTAATGCCGGAATCGTTGCCCAGGAACCGCTCTGATTCCGCCAGGACCGCCGCCAGTTCCACCAGCGACAGCCCTTCCAGCCGGGGCAGATCCGGCAGCTCGCGCGCCAGCAGCACCGCCGCGTCGGCATCGGCTTCGCCCACCACGGCCGCCACGTCTCGTCCGGCTGCACGCAGCCGTCGAAGGATGTCCGCAAAGCGGTCCGCCGGCCAGGTCTTCGCCGGGCTGCCGCTGCCGGGATGCACGACGACCGGGCGGCCCTGGATCCCCATCGCCTGCAGGCGGCGGCGGGCCTCGGCCCGCGCCTCGCCGGACAGATCCAGCTCCGGGACCAGATCCGTTTCGTAGATCGCCAGGGCCTGCAGCGGTTCCAGCAGAAACGGAATCGCATGGCCGCGCTTGATGATCGGCGAACCGCTCAGCACCTGCCGGGCCCCCGCCAGCAGCAGATTGCTGCGCACCTGGCCCACCGGATCATGCAGATAGTTGAAGATCAGGTCGAACGACCGCACCGCCGCCACCTGGGCATCCGTGAACTGCGGATGCGGCACGAAGAACCGCGACATCTCCGCGCGGTCGAGCGACACGACCGACTCGGCCAGCCCCCCGGCAACGGCCAGGTCGGCAATGTGCGGATAGCCCCAGATTTCAATCCGCGCCAGCGGCCACTGGGCGCGCAGGGCCTGCAATACCGGCAGCGTGACAATGAAATCGCCAATGGCCCCGCCGCGCAGCACCAGAAAGCGCGGAGCATGGGATTCTATGGAACCGGCCACGGCCCCCCCCTCAGGCCAGAAGCCACAGCCCGGCCGCCAGCAGCACCGCCCCGCCCGCCCCCTTGACCCAGCCCAGGCGGCGCACCGCCGCATCGGCGGCGCACAGCCGCCGGCACGCAGTGCGGAACAGCCACGGATGCAGCATCAGCGCGCAACCGGCCACCACCCAGGCATAGGCAATCAGCACCGGCACGATGCGCCAGGCGGAATCCGCCCAGCGCACACCCATGAGCAACGGATTGGCCACCAGCAGCAGCAGGCCGCCCAGCGCGCGCGGAGCCAGCAGCTCATCCAGAAAAAACACGACGGCCGCCAGAAGCGCTACGGCTGCAAACGGCAGAAAAGGCTTGAGAAACTCGAAGCGGCCCAGCGCGGCATGCTGTACCACCCAGGCCACCCAGAACACCGCAATGGCCGTCATGAGCCAGCCCGGCCAGCGCGACCGGGGAAATTCCTCGAGCCTGCGACGCACACCCGACGGCATCCCGGCCATGAACGCCCCGGCACCCAGCCCCAGCGCCCCCAGCAGGATCAGCACCCGCCCCAGAAACAGATCCGCATCCGTCACCATACCACCGTCTCCTCCGCCGGCGAAGCGGGCCTCGGCGCCGGCCGCGCCGGAGCAGGCCGGACCGCGGCGGGACCCGCCCGCCCTTTGGCCGGCAACTCGCCGATCTGCTGCCCCGCATAGGGATTGGAGGGCGGCAGGGAGGGCGCCGTGAGAACGCCCGGCCGCTCGGGATCTTCTTCAAACGGCGTGCCGCCCGTCACCGCCACTTGGCCATCGGCCTCCCGGACAAGGCGGATCTGCCCGGCCTGCGCGATGTAAAACGCGGTGCCCCGGGGGACTCCGTCGGAATCAATGCGCGAATGCACGAAGCGGTCCGGCGCGCTCTGGTGCAGCACATGAAACACGCCCTCGCTGTCCTGTTCCAGGCGCGGCACGAAAAATCGGATCAGGCGCCCGAGCTCGTAGCAGCCCAGACAGGTGCCGGCGGTGGGAGCATCCAACCGGAAAAACAGCCGGTCGGTGCGCTCGCGGTGCAGCTGGCGCAGCGAGACGGTTCGTGCATCGGCCTGGTTCGGCATGCCGAACCGGCGCTCCAGCAGGACCAGGCCGGGCTGGACTTCCAGGGACAGCCGCGGACCGGCGAAACGCGTTCCCCCGAATTCGAGAACGGGCAGGAGCATATAGGACTGGCCGTGGAGAATGCGGTAGCCCTCCAGCAGATTGACCTCCACCTCGCGGGTCTCTCCGGGGGGAATAATGACCGGGCGTCGCACCAGCGCCTGCCCGGTTTCGCGGACCAGCGACGTCGGGCGGTCCTCGACATCGAAGCGCAGCCGCGCGTTGCCGTTGGGCGTCAGATCCAGATTCCGTCCGGTGTGGTTGCCGATGGACACCGTGGCCCATACCGGCTCCATGAGCAGCGTGCGGCTGTGCCGCAGCGACCACTCCATTTCCACCTGGGCCGGAGCGGGCAAGCACAGCCCCAGGCTTGCCAGGATCAGTGCGAATAGAAAGATGCGGTGCATGCGATGCGGAATCCTCTCGATGCCTACCGGCCGATTTCAAGCCGCGACGCGGCGCGTGCCGGCAATCCGGCTTCGTGGATCTTGCGCTGGGTGGCCGCGATGTCGTACGGCACCCGGCGCAGTTCCACCACGTTCTGGGCCATGTCGTAAATGGCATAGGCCGCGCGCGGATCGCCGTCGCGCGGCTGTCCCACGCTGCCCACGTTGATGTAGTATTTCCGGCCCGCCGTGATCCGCAGCTTGGTGTAGAGACCGCCCCGCACGATGCCGGCCTTCTCGAACGCCAGCGGGACGTGCGTATGGCCGAAGAAGCACACCGAACACATCTGATAGGCGAAATTGGCCTCCGCTTCGAGCTTGTCGAAGACATAGCCCCACATTTCGGGATTGTCCAGAGTTGCATGCACCAGCATGAACGTTTCGACCGTTCGCGAATAACGCAGGTTGCCCAGCCAGGCGCGCTGGTCGTCGCTCAGCCGCTTGCGCGTCCAGTCCACCACATCCGCCGCCAGCGGATGGAATCCGTTGAGATTCTCCTGTCGCGAGCAGTAGTGATCGTGGTTGCCGCGCACCACGGCGTCGCCGCACAGTTCGTGCACCTTTTCCAGGCACAGTTCCGGATCGGCATTGTAGCCCACAATGTCGCCCACGCAACAAAAGCGCGTGACCCCTTGCGAGTCGGCGTCGGCCAGCACCGCGCTCAACGCTTCCCAATTCGCGTGAATATCGCCCAGGACTGCGTATTTCAAGGCCATGACGCGCTACCCCGCTTTCTCCGGCTCCGGCGTCGGTTCCGCCTCTTCGCCCACGGCCTCGCCAGGCGGGTTCGGCTCACCAGTGTCCTCGCTGGATTTCGCGTTCGCCGGACCCGCTGGCAGATCCCCGGCGGACTCCTCCGGGGCTTCTTCCGCCGGGATTGCCGGCAACGGCGCGCCGGCGGCCGTCGCAGAGTCGTCCGGCGATTCCGCAACCGGCATCGCGGCCGGATCGTCAGCCGGCGCCTTGGACGATGCCTCCGCGGACTCCGGGGCGGGCGTCTCCGGCCGGGCTGTATCGGCGGCGGCAGCGGCGGACGCCGCCGCCTCCCGCGCGCCTTCCCCGCCCGCGGATTCCGGCGCCGGTTGTTCCTTGGCCTCGTCGGCCGTCCGGACGGCGCCGGTTCGCGGCAGCGCCAGCGTGCCGTCGAAAAATTCAATCACGCCCCCGTTGGCCACCAGGTTGCCCAGATGCAGCAGGAGTTCCGCCGCCCCGGACGACTCGGGATCGGCCCCGGGGCGCAGCTGGTCGAGCACCTGCTGGCGCGGAATCCCCGGATGCGCCTCCAGAAACGCCACGATTTCGCGAACGATTTCCGGCGCCGACGCCAGATCCACCGGGGAAGGCGGAATCGCCGTCACATAGGTCTCCTTGGCATTCACCTTGAACAGGTGCAGACGCATGTGCCGGAACGCCGGCCGCAGCGCCAGCAGCAGCGTCAGGGGAAACCGGCTTTCCTTCTGCCAGGCCGCCGACACCGCGGCGCGCAGCGCGCCGTCATCGAACTTTCGCGACTGCGGCCCCGGCACGATGCTGCGCGGGGACTCCCGCAGCATCGCCTTCACCCGGCCGCGCATCCACTCCTGCGCCTCGGCCCGGGTCTGCGGCGGCGCCTCTTCGCCTTCCGGGACCTCCTTCAGACGGTATACGGTTTTCTTGCGCACCGACTCCTTCCACTGCTCCACCAGCGCATCGTCGCGGATGGTTTCAATGTGCGCGAGGTAGTCCGCCTTGGACAGGTGGGCAAAGCGCGACGACCACAGCTCCTGGATCTTTTCGTTGTAGCCATGGTGATTCGGGGGTCCCAGGAGCGCGCCGCTCAGGCCGCAGCGCGCCACGCAGGTGAAATTCCCCGCCGGCGCCTCCACCTCGGTTTCCTCGACATGGAAAAAGGTGTCGAGGTGATCCTGCACGACATGCGCCTCGGCGTTCGCCCGGGAGCGAAAGACTCGCCGGCATTCCAGGCACTGCACCAGCGTCTGGCGCTCGGCGCCGGCGGACGGCGGCGCCATCTCCAGCTTCACCAGATAGAGGTCCTCGCGGCTGAGAAACCGGCTGGCAATCTCCACCAGCGGAAACGCGCGACGGCCGGCCTGGATATCCCGCACCACCAGCGCCAGGCGCTCGCGGTCCGGCAGGAATGTCACCTTCACGTCCAGGCGCGGACGCGGCTCCCGGCGCGGCGGCCGGTCGCGGGGCCCGCTGCGGAAATTCCGGTCGCTCCGCGGCTCGCGATGCTCTCCCGGCCGCGGCGGACGCGCTCCGCCGCCGCCATCCGGAAACCGCCGCCCGCCGGGACGTCCCGATCCGCCGGATCCAGGGGCGCCGCGCGGACGCGCCCCTCCCGGTCCGCTGCGGAATCCGCGGCGGTCGCCCGGCTCCCGCCGGCCTCCTCCGCGCCGGTCGTCGCGGCGTCCCGCGCCCCGGCCCCGGCCGCCGTCCCAATGCCCCGCATCTTCCCTCCCCGCATAGGGATTCTCCGGCGGCTTGCGCGCCCAGGTCGGCACGAAATTCAAGTCCAGCGCGGAGTCCAATTTGTCCTGCGCGGTGCTGTCCGGGCTGTCCTCGTCTGCCATGATCCGTCTCGTTTCCTTGCGGTTTTTCGCGCGCGAAAAACCATCTGGAGACCCGCCGGCATCCGGCCGCCTCCGCTTCCAACCACCGGCCGGAACAAATTCCGACTCTCGGCATTTTCTAGCACAAATCCCCTCCGCGCGCAATGAACAACCTGCGGGCACGAAAAAGGCGGGGTGCTCGCGCACCCCGCCCGCAGGCCGGCAGGCCTAGTACATGCCGTCCATGCCGCCGCCCGGCATCGGGGGCGCCGCAGGCTCCTTCTTCGGAATCTCGGCCACCATGGCCTCGGTCACCAGCAGCAGGCCGGCGATGCTCGTGGCATTCTCCAGGGCGCTGCGCGTGACCTTGGTCGGGTCAATGATGCCGCCTTGATCATGTCGCAGTAGTCGCCATCGGCCACGTTGTAGCCGTAGGCGCCCTTGCCGTTGCGCACGTCCTGCACCACGATCGAGGCATCCAGGCCGGCGTTGTCCACCAGCTGGCGCAGCGGGGCTTCGCACGCCCGGCGCACAATGTCCACGCCGATCTTCTCGTCGCCGTCGGCTTTCAGGCCGTCCAGCGCCGCCTGCGCGCGGATCAGCGCCACGCCGCCGCCCGGCACGATGCCTTCCTCGACCGCCGCGCGCGTCGCGTGCAGCGCGTCTTCAACCCGGGCTTTCTTCTCCTTCATCTCCGATTCGGTGGAGGCGCCCACGTTGATGACGGCCACGCCCCCCGCGAGCTTCGCCAGGCGCTCCTGGAGCTTCTCGCGGTCGTAGTCCGAGGTCGTCTCCTCGATCTGGCGGCGGATCTGCGCGATCCGGCCCTGGATGTCCGCGGTCTTGCCCGCGCCTTCCACGATCGTGGTGTTGTCCTTGTCCACCGTCACGCGCTTGGCCTTGCCCATGTCCGCCAGCGTCAGGCTCTCGAGCTTGATGCCGAGGTCCTCGCTGATGAACTTGCCGCTCGTCAGCACCGCGATGTCCTCCATCATGGCCTTGCGGCGGTCGCCGAAACCGGGGCTCTTGACCGCGCACACCTGCAAGGTGCCGCGCAGCTTGTTCACCACCAGCGTCGCCAGCGCTTCGCCTTCGATGTCTTCGGCGATGATCAGCAGGGGCTTGCCGCTCTTGGCCACGTTCTGCAGCACCGGCAGCAGGTCCTGCAGGTTCGAGATCTTCTTCTCGAACAGCAGGATGTAGGCGTCTTCCAGCACGACTTCCATCGTGTCCGGCTTGGTCACGAAGTACGGGCTCAGATAGCCTTTGTCGAACTGCATGCCTTCGACCACGTCCAGCGTCGTCTCGATGCCCTTGGCTTCCTCGACGGTGATCGTCCCGTCCTTGCCGACCTTGTCCATCGCTTCCGCGATGATCTTGCCGATGGTGGCTTCGCCGTTCGCCGAGATGGTGCCGACCTGCGCGATTTCCGCGCTTTCCTTCACCTTCTTGCTCTGCTTCTCGAGGGCCGCCACGACCGTCCGGGTCGCCAGGTCAATGCCCTTGCGCACGTTCATCGGGCTGGCGCCCGCCGTCACGTTCTTCAGGCCTTCGCGGTAAATCGCCTCGACCAGCACCGTCGCCGTCGTCGTTCCGTCGCCGGCGATGTCGCTCGTCTTGCTGGCCACCTCGCGCACCATCTGCGCGCCCATGTTCTCGAACGGGTTCTCCAGTTCGATCTCCTTGGCGACCGTTACGCCGTCCTTGGTGATCGTCGGGCTGCCGAACTTCTTCTCCAGCACCACGGTGCGGCCGCGCGGCCCCAGCGTGCTCTTCACGGCCTTGCTCAGTTTCTCGATGCCCTTCAGCACGTGCTGGCGGGCTTCGGCGTCATATGCAATCTGTTTGGCTGACATGTGTATTCCTCTGCTCCTTTTCGATTAGTCCGCCAGGATGCCAAGGATGTCTTCCTCGCGCATGATCTGGTATTCCCTGCCGTCCAGCTTGATCTCGGTCCCGCCGTACTTCGGCATCAGGATCTTGTCGCCCTTCTTGACGTTGAACGGGATTTTCTTTCCGCTGTCGTCGAGCTTGCCGGTGCCGACGGCGATGACCTTGCCCTGCTGGGGCTTTTCCTTGGCGGTGTCGGGAATGATGATCCCGCCTTTTTCCACTTCTTTTTCCTTCACGGGCTCCACGAGCACGCGATCACCCAACGGTTGGATCTTCATCTTTCTTCCTGTCTCCTTGTTCGGGGTTGAACCGCGGACAGGGCCGCCGCCGGAACCGTCCCGCGGCGTCCCCGCCCTTGTTTTCTTTTATTTTGAATCTTTCTTGTCGTCGTCGACCATCTCGAAGTCGGCGTCCATCACGTCGCCGTCGGTCTTGCCGCCTGCGTCCGGCGGCGGCGGGGCCGAGGCCCCTCCGTCCGCGCCGCCCGCCGCGCCGCCCTGCGACTGCTTGGCCTGCGCGTAGAGATCGGCGGAGACCGCCTGCATGTCGGCCGTCAGCGACTCGACCGCCTGCTTGACGGCCTCGGCATCCCCGCCCTTCAGCGCCGTCTTCAGCGCTTCGACGGCGTTCTCGACCTTCATCTTCTTGTCGGACGGGATTTTCTCCGCGTTGTCCTTCAGGAATTTCTCGGTCTCGTACACCATGGCCTCGCCGCGGTTCTTCGCATCCACGGCTTCGCGTCGCTTCGCATCTTCGCTGGCGTGGGCCTCGGCATCCTTCACCATCTTTTCGACCTCGTCCTTGCTCAGGCCGCTGGAGGCCGTGATCGTGATTTTCTGTTCCTTGCCCGTGCCCAGATCCTTGGCATTCACCTTGAGGATGCCGTTGGCATCCAGGTCGAACGTCACTTCGATCTGCGGCATGCCGCGCGGCGCCGGCGGAATCCCGTCCAAATGGAACTTGCCGATCGTCTTGTTGTCCGCCGCCATTTTGCGCTCGCCCTGCAGCACGTGGATTTCCACCGTGGGCTGGTTGTCCGACGCCGTGCTGAAGATTTCACTTTTCTTCGTCGGAATCGTCGTATTGCGCTCGATCAGCGGCGTCATCACGCCGCCGAGCGTTTCGATGCCCAGCGTCAGCGGGGTCACGTCCAGCAGCAGGACATCCTTGACTTCGCCCTTCAGCACGCCGCCCTGGATCGCCGCGCCGACCGCCACCACCTCGTCGGGATTCACGCCCTTGTGCGGCTCCTTGCCCAGCTGCTTTTCCACTTCCTGCTGAACCTTCGGCATGCGGGTCATGCCGCCCACCAGGATCACCTCGTCAATCTGGCTCTTGGCGATGCCCCCGTCCTTCAGGCAGTTCTCCACCGGCCCCATGCTGCGGTCGATCAGATCGCCCACCAGCTGCTCCAGCTTCGCCCGGCTCAGCGTCACGTTCAGGTGCTTCGGTCCGCTGGCGTCCGCCGTGATGAACGGCAGATTGATGTCCGTGCTCTGCGAACTCGACAGTTCGCATTTGGCCTTTTCGGCGGCTTCCTTCAGCCGCTGCAGCGCCATGGGATCCTTGGACAGGTCAATGCCCTGGTCCTTTTTGAACTCCGCCACCAGCCAGTCCATGACCCGCTGGTCGAAATCGTCGCCGCCCAGATGCGTGTCGCCGTTCGTGGCCTTCACCTCGAACACCCCGTCGCCGATGTCCAGCACGGAGATGTCGAACGTGCCGCCGCCCAGGTCGTACACCGCCACCTTTTCCTCTTTCTTCTTGTCCAGCCCGTAGGCCAGCGAGGACGCCGTCGGCTCGTTGATGATCCGCAGCACCTCCAGCCCCGCGATCCGGCCGGCGTCTTTCGTCGCCTGCCGCTGGCTGTCGTTGAAGTACGCCGGAACCGTGATGACCGCCTGCGTGATCGTTTCGCCCAGAAACGCCTCCGCATCGGCTTTCATCTTTTGCAAGATCATCGAAGAAATCTCCGGCGGCGAATAGGTCTTGTCGCCGATCTTCACGTGCGCATCCCCGTTGGGCGCGCGCACCACTTCGTACGGCATGCGGGCGATTTCCGCCGACATCTCGTCGAATTTGCGCCCCATGAAGCGCTTGATGGAGAACACCGTGTGCTTCGGATTCGTCACCGCCTGGCGCTTGGCCGCGCTGCCCACCAGCCGTTCCCCGCTCTTGGTGAACGCCACGATCGACGGCGTGGTCCGGCCGCCCTCCGCGTTCGGAATCACCGTCGGCTGCCCGCCTTCCATGACCGCCATGCACGAATTCGTCGTTCCCAAATCAATTCCCAGTACCTTTGACATGCTCTGTTCTCGCTTTCCTCAAATTGTCGTCACATTGCAACAAGCCGCTTACTCTTATGCAACATGCATGCCAATTGAAGTGATTTGTTTATAACATGCATATGGATAATCTATTACGATAGATTTTGGCTTGTTGATTTCATTCAATCTTCGCCCCAAAATGCGCCATTATGTCACTGCGTGCGCCAGCTGTGTCTCACTTGACTCTCCAACGCGAAGCAAGGTTGCTTCATTTTCATTAACGAATACCGACCGTTTTTTATCATTGACTGTTTTTTTATCATTTTCTATTTTTCGATTATATTGTTCAGGAATTTCCAAATAATGATTCCACACTGTTAATTAACTATGTGGAATTTAATAGGAGGTGTTCAATGTCCAAACTCCATCCCACCCTGTGGCGGACCTGCCGGGTCTTGGCCGGGCCCACGCGCTTGAAGCTGTTCCGCCGGATCGTGGATCGTCCCGGCCAAACCGTGACGGGCCTGGCCGGTCAGTTGGACATCAGCATCCCCCGGGCAAGTCAGGAATTGCGGCGTCTGCAGTCCCGGGGCCTCGTCCAGGCATCGCGCCGCAACCGGAATGTGGTGTACCGCCCGGTGGCGGATTCACTGGTCTCCAGCGCCCCGCCCCTGCTCGCCGCCATGCAGGAAACGTTCGGGCGGTTCCCGGAAGACCGGGATGACGATATCATCCGTGCCGCCCGGGGTCTGTCGCATGCCCGGCGGCTGGTGCTGATGCGACTGATGCAGATCGGCGCGCTGGATGAAGAAACCCTCTCCGATTTGTCGGGCGTCGCCGACGCCGCGCTTCACCGGCATCTGCGCATTCTGGAAACTGCCGGAATGGCCGAACGCCGGAATGGGGTGTGGCAGGCCGCGAGCCCTTCGCATCCGCTGGCCCGGGCCTTGCTGGACCTGCTGCAGGCGGGCCGCAAACCGGTACGTCAGGCGGACAGCGCCCCCGCGAGCTGATCCAGCGGCAGCCGCCGCTGCTCGCCCGTGGCCATGTCCTTGACGGCGGCGACCGCCTGTGCCAGTTCGTCGTCGCCGCGAATCACTGCCCAGGCGGCCCCGGCCTTGTTGGCGGCGCGCATCTGCGATTTCAGACTGCCGCCGGCCGCCATCCGGCAAACGATGCCCGCCGCGCGCAGGGATTGCATCAGGACCAGGTTCTGGTTCATGGCCTCTTCGCCCAGCCCCACCAGCCAGGCCAGCCTGGGCGGAGCCGCCATCAACGTCGCGTCCCGCTCCATCGCCTGCAGCATGGCCACCACGCGTTCCAGACCAATGGCGAAACCGACGCCGGTCAGTTCGCGCCCGCCGAGATTCATGCGGTAGCGCCCGCCCCCCGCAATGGCGTTCTGGGCGCCGAGATGCGCCCCCTCGATTTCCCACACCGTGTGTTCGTAGTAATCCAGACCGCGCACCAGCCGCGGATCCAGCCGATAGGCCAGCCCCAGCGCATCCAGATGCGCCGCCACTTGCGCCAGATAGTCCCGGGATTCCCCGCCCATGAAATCGGTGGGCGGCGGCAGGGTCTCCACGATCCGCCGGCAGCCGTCGTTCTTGCAGTCCAGCACGCGCAGGACATTTTCGGAAAGGCGGCGCCGGCAGTCCTCGCAGAGCGATTCCCGGTGAGGCTCCAGGGCCCCGCGAAGGCCTTCCGCCACCCGAGCGGCGTCGCCGCCGCTGCCCCGCGTGGCCAGCTTCACCGTGCACCCGTCCAGCCCCCACGCCTTCAGCAACTCCACCTGCAGCGCGAGGATTTCGGCATCCACCCGCGGCGACGGCGGCTCGAGGCATTCGACGCCGCACTGATGAAACTGGCGGCGCCGGCCGGCCTGCGGCCGCTCGCTGCGGAACATCGGCCCGATGTAGAACCACCGCGCTCCGTCGGTTTCCTGCGCCCCCAGTCCGGCGGCATGGCGCATGACCCCGGCCGTGCCTTCCGGCCGCAGGCACAGGCGCCGCCCGCCCTTCTCGAACACGTACATTTCCTTCTGCACCACGTCGGTCGTTTCGCCGATGGACCGCGTGAAAACGGATTCAAACTCGACCACGGGCGTCCGCAGCTCGTCAAACCCGTAGCGCGACAGAATCTCGCGGGCCACCCGTTCGAGACCCTGCCAGACGCGCACTTCGGGCGCGGCGATGTCGGACATGCCCTGTACGGGCCGGTTGGCTGAAGACATGGAACTCCCTGAAACGACGGCGCACGGCGACGGTGCGCGGCGGGAAGAAAAACCGGGCGGCCGCCCGGAACTACTTGAACATTTCCTTCATGGTTTTGCCCGGGCGGAAGCGAACCACCTTCCGGCTGGGAATCACCACGACCTGGTCCGGCTTGTGCGGATTGCGGCCGATGCGCTGCCGCCGTTCGCGCACATCAAATACGCCGAACTTGCGGAATTCAATGGTCTGTCCCTGGCGCAGGGATTCCACGATGGAATCCAGCGTTTTCTGGATAACGGCCACAACCTGCTGCTGGGTCAGGCCGGTCTCTTCGGCGATGCGAAT
>Ga0123329_1003310_pt1 | contig 13455 bp, 8 predicted proteins | sample BioC12SIPDNA_FD_89703 | JGI IMG/M metagenome (GOLD analysis project Ga0123329, IMG submission 89703) | Anaerobic biogas reactor microbial communites from Washington, USA - Biogas_R1_B C12 SIP DNA | ecosystem: Engineered > Bioreactor > Anaerobic > Unclassified | place: Washington, USA | collected... | reverse complement strand
AAATCGGCCCCGTTTTCGATATGATGGGGGTGAAGGGATTCCCCGCCATGTGCGACCAAGCCACGATCGATCAGATTCAGGACCTGCTCGGGAAGAACTGGACCTACCGCACAATCGCGGTCAGGCTGGGCATGTCGCGCGAAGCCGTAGCCGATCTTGTCGCCAGCGCGAACGAGGCCAAGCGGCGAAAGAAACCCGGCCCGGTCACAAAACGTCTCCTCAAGTTCCAGGCCATCCCCCCGACCCGTTGCCCTCGGTGCGGAGCCATGATCGTCGCTTCCCCCTGCGTCGCGTGTTATCTGCGGCTGATCGGCGCGACCAGGCCGGCGCCCGACCTGGACGAGTGACGGGCCCGGCTGCCGGTGCCGGTGCCGGCGAATCACGCGGCGGCGGATCCGCGGCGGGAATATCGACAGCCCCGCTTGTCGAAAAGCCAGCCGGCTCATTCGTGGCTGCCCGCGGCCGTGACGGTCCGGACCTGGACGCTGGGGCCTCAGAGGCTTCGCCTGCTGGGCGATCGACGGGGAACGCGACTTCGGGGTCATGGAGGAAGGGCGACGCGGGAGAAGCGATTCTGGGAAGCGGGGCTCTTCGGAGGTTGATGAGTAGACCCCAACGACAGGTTACGACAGGTTTTCTTCAAAACGACAGTTTTGGCGGCCTGCGAACGTTTGACGCAAGGTCTTTTGCCGCTAAGGGTTTCGCCTTGTTTAACCGGTTTGGGGGGGTTGTTGAATTGCAGACTATTGCAATCGAGTTCAGAAAACGCTAAGCTTGTTTCGTGCTTGATTTTCCGAGGTTTTTTGACGGTACAAGTGTGAAGACCCCAGTATCCCTGATAAGGCTGAGGTCCCAAGTTCGAGTCTTGGTGCGCCCACTTCTCTAAGTGGCGGCGAATGAAGTACTTATGTTCGCCTCTCAGAAGCAGAGATGGTTCCTTGTCCCGTTTCTCTCCGGGGTCCTCTGCTACTTTCGGGTCTCCTTCCCCGTCTCCCAGCCACCCGCCGTCAACTCTTTGCTTCTCGCTGGAATTGGCTGGTGTTGCCCTTTCATAGGGTGGTTAACTGTCTTGCCGTAACGGGTGGTTCCCCCAGTCGCGGTGCTTCCCAAATGCTCCCGGATATTCTAAAAGGTGAAATGAGACTTGCGAGCGGCGGGTCTCGGTGAATCTTCGCCGCCATGGGTTTGCCGGGTTGCCAGCTAATGACTCCCTACGCTGTTGAGAAACTGAGAAGACTCCAGGAAGTGTGCCGGCAGCGCGGCTTGCCTGTGACGACCCAGCGGCGGACCGTGTTGGAGGTGTTGCTCGAACGTCACGACCATCCGACTGCCGACGAAATCTACGACACCGTCCGCGATCGAAGCCCGCAAATCTCACGAAGGACGGTCTATCGGGTGCTCGAGACGTTGGTCGAGTTGGAGTTGATCCGGCGAGTTCATCACCCGGGCGCTTCCGCGCGATTCGACGCCAAGACCCATCGTCACCACCATCTGGTTTGTGTCCGCTGCAACAAGATTGTCGACTTGGACAGTTCCGATTGGGACAACCTCGCGTTGCCCACGAACAAGCCACACGGCTTTGATGTGTCCGATTTCTCGGTCCAGCTCATGGGTATATGTCCCGATTGTCGGAAGCAGAGCAAGACGTAGTCTCCCACGACAGTTTCGGTTTGTTAGTTCACTGAACCCATCAACATACTGATAATGACAGGGGTCTCTAGGATTTGGTTGACACATAGTGCCACATACCATAGATTGCTGGCTTGAGAGGCCGGGCATGTCACGCGATTCGAGGTCTGGAGCGAAAGGGTGACGAGAATGGCACAGTATGTATGCCCTGTGTGCGGATTCACCTACGATGAAGCTGAAGAGGGCGCTGCTTGGTCTGCATTGCCGGAAGACTGGGTTTGTCCGCAGTGCGGAGCCGAGAAGTCTACGTTCGAAGCGGTGGACGGCGGCGCTGACGCGGATGGAGAAACCGACGGAGAAGCCGCCGCCCAGCACAGTTCCGGTGCCCAACGCGGCGAGTTGCCGGTTGCCAGGAATACGCCCATCGAACCCACTCTCGAGTTCATTCATGCCCTGGCTCGGGATGGCTTGGCGAAGACGGGCCATCACGGACCTGTTGCGGCCATGGGGGTTCCCCGCTCAACACTTCCGCACTGGGACGACATCCAGATTCTGCCGGCCCAACTGGCTGCCAAACCCTTGTCGGAGAGTGTTGACGTCGGCGCCGACCTGGTCATTGGACCCAAGGCGGCCAGGCCTCTTCGACTGAAGATTCCGATCCTCGTTTCTGACATGAGCTTCGGGGCATTGTCGGAGGAAGCCAAGACGGCCCTGGCCAAGGGAGCCCAACGGGCGGGTACCGGAATCTGTTCGGGCGAGGGCGGCATGTTGCCTGAAGAGCAGGCAGCCAACTCGTGTTACCTTTTCGAACTCGGGTCCGCCAAGTTTGGCTTTTCCGAGGAGGTGATCCGCAAGGTCCAGGCGTTTCATTTCAAGGCCGGGCAAGCCGCCAAGACGGGAACCGGCGGGCATCTCCCCGGCAACAAGGTGACGTCGAAGATCGCCCAGGTTCGCAGGATCCCGGTAGGTCAACCCGCGATTTCACCACCCTCCTTTCCGGACCTCACCACGCCCGATGACTTCCGCAGGTTCGCCGACCGAATCCGTGAGCTGACCGGAGGTATTCCGGTCGGCATGAAGATGTCGGCGCAGCATGTCGAGGAAGACATCGAGTTTGCCTTACAGGTCGGCGTCGACTACATCATCCTCGACGGCCGCGGCGGTGCGACGGGCGCCGCCCCGCTGATCTTCCGCGACCACATCTCCGTGCCGACCATCCCGGCCTTGGCAAGGGCGCGGCGTTACCTGGATGGGCGGGGACGATCCGACGTCACGCTGATCATCACGGGCGGGTTGCGTACCCCGGCGGATTTCGTCAAAGCTCTCAGTCTCGGTGCCGACGGGATCGCCGTCGCCAACGCGGCCATTCAGGCGATCGGGTGCGTTGCGGCGCGAATCTGCGACAGCAACAACTGCCCCTCCGGGATTGCTACCCAGCAAGAACACCTCCGCGCCCGCCTGAATGTCGACGAGTCCGCGGCTCGACTGGCCCGGTTTTTGTCGGCGTCGGTCGATCTGATGAAGATGATGGCCCGCGCTTGTGCGCACACGCATCTGAACCAGTTCGACGTCCGCGACATTGCCACATGGAAACGCGAGATGGCCGATCTGGCCGGCATTCGTTTTACCGGGGCCGGACGGCTCCAAGAAGCCGAGTCGTACCTCTCGGCAACTGCGTCAGAACCCCAGCCCAGGAGGAGTCATTCGATGTCGACCCAAGACAACCTTCAAGCAGCATTTGCCGGTGAAAGCCAGGCGAACCGCATGTATTTGGCCTTTGCCGCCAAGGCGGAGGCGGAAGGGCATCCGCAGATCGCCAAGCTCTTTCGAGCGGCGGCCGCGGCCGAGACGATTCACGCCCATGCCCATCTGCGGGTGATGGGAGGGATCAAGGACACCCAACAGAATCTGCAGACGGCAATTGCCGGCGAGGGGCACGAGTTCAAGGAGATGTATCCCGAGTTCATCAAGCAAGCGGAAGTCGAGGGGAACAAGGCGGCCCTGGTTTCGTTCCGCAACGCGAATGCCGTCGAAGAGGTTCACTACAACCTCTACGGCGAGGCGCTAGAAGCCCTGGAGGCAGGAAACGACCTGCCTTCGCAGCCCATTCATGTTTGCGAGATTTGTGGAAACACCGTGGTAGGCGACGCGCCGGACAAATGCCCGGTTTGCGGCGCTCCAAGGTCGAAATTTGCAGAAGTTGCCTGACGACGAAGAGGTTTCGGTTCCAGTAACCCATTTCGGGAGGTGATGTCATGTGCCGAATGAGGTGTGTTCGTATCGGTCCCTGCCTGGCAGTGGCTGTGTTCTTTCTATCGGCAGTGGTCTTGCCCGCTGTCCGCGGGGCCGACGAGCCCGGAGGGGACGTGCCGCGCGACGATCTCGGGGCGGCCACGCCCGAATACCAACAGGCAGCGTTCTCCAAGTTGATGCCGGACGCCGACGTGACCAAGCCCCCCGCCGGTTTCGATCCCGTGATCTGGAACGCCTTTGTCCCCCAAGATAACGCCATGACCCCCGATCGGGTCGCTTTGGGACGCAAGCTGTATTTCGACAAGCGGCTCTCAGACGACGGCACGGTCTCCTGCGCAACCTGCCACGACGTGACCCGCGGCTTCACCGATCAATTGCCCACGTCGGAAGGGATCGGCGGCCAGTTCGGAAAGCGGAATGCGCCCACCGTGCTGAACGCCGTGCTGCTGCAAACCATGTTCTGGGACGGCCGATCGCCGACGCTCGATCACCAGGCCATGCAGCCGATTCTTAATCCGGTCGAAATGGGCATGCCCGACGAAGAGACCGCCATGAAGGCCATCCGCGGAGACGCCGAATACCAGGAGATGTTCAAGAAGGCCTACGGGCGGGAGATGAACTTTCAGGACCTGGGCCGGGCGATTGGGGCTTTCGAACGGACCCTGGTGTTCGTAGATTCGCCTTTCCGGCGATTCTTGGCCGGCGACACGGCGGCCATCTCGGCCGAGGCTCAGGCCGGCTGGGATCTGTTCAACGGCAAGGCCCGCTGCGTTGCCTGCCATCCCATGAGTCCGTCGAATCCCCTGGGGAGCGACAATCGCTTCCACAACATCGGCGTCTCGGCTCGCCACCAGAACTTTGAAGAGCTTGCGGCCGAGGCCCTTACGATTCTCAAGGAGGATTCGTCCGAACAGAAGCTCGACGAACTGGCGGTGGGAACGGACCTGAGCGAACTGGGCCGGTTCATGGTGACGCGCAACCGGGCCGATTTTGGGGCGTTCCGCACCCCGCTGATCCTGAACATCGGCATCACGGCGCCCTACATGCACGATGGTTCGCTGGCGACCCTATGGGACGTTGTCGATCACTACAATGCGGGTGGCGAGGCGAATCCGTTCCTCGACGGCGGAATCGAACCGCTGGCCCTCACCGAAGAGGAGATCGACCAACTGGTCGCTTTCATGTTCACCCTCACCGACGTCGCGTTTGCCGACGAGAACCAGCAGCAGTTTGATCGGCAAAAGGCTCTGGCTGCCAAGGAGCGTCCGGAGCGCGACGAGGCATTAGCCACGCGGAAGACGCTGCCCTTCGAAGACCGCGTCATGGGCACCAAGAGCACCGACCAGTAAAAGGAGCGATGCAAGATGGCTACACACAAGAGCGTTGAAACCAAGTACATGGAGCAACGCGACGAGTTCTTCCGCGGACTGCGGAATCTCGATCGGCGCTCCTTTCTGAAAGTGTCGGCCGCGACCCTCGGAGCGTCCGCCGGTTTGGCGACCCCTCACTCGTTCACCCCGGTGGCCGTTGCCCAGGGAGCCGAAAAAGCGGCCGACGCGCCGCCGTTCCGCTTCGCTTACATCTCCGACTCCCATCTCTACGAGAAGGAGGTTCACGACCGTTTCGTCCGAGGCCTGCTTCGTGCCGTCGACGACGTCAACCATCTCGACCCCCAACCGGACTTCGTGTTCTACGGCGGCGACCTCGCCCAACTCGGACAGGTCAAGGAACTCGAACTCGGGGCCCAGATTCTCAAGAATCTGAAAGCCCCGCTCAGGATCATGGTGGGCGAGCACGACTGGTATCTCGACATGGGCCAGAAGTGGCAGGAGTTGTTCGGCGAGCCGACCTACTCCTTCGACCATAAGGGCGTTCACTTCGTCGTGCTCAACAGCGTCGTCGAAGCCGATTTCTGGACCGCCCGCGGCATGTCGCCCATGGAACGGATGATGACCGTCGCCGGCCTCGACAACGGGCTGCAAAGTCCGTTCACCGTCGGCGAGGCCCAACGCAAATGGCTCCAAGAGGACCTGGCCAAGTATCCCGACGACACACGGCTGATCGTCTTCTCCCATTCGCCTCTCTACAAGCTCTACAAGCCGTGGAACTTCTGGACCGACGACGCCGAGGAAGTCCAGGCGATTCTCCAAAGGTTCAAGAACGTGGTCGTGATTCACGGCCACACGCACCAGTTGCTGACGAATCGGATCGGCAACATCCACTTCCACGGGGTGCTCTCCACGGCCTGGCCCTGGCCCTACGCCCCGGAAGGCATGCCCGAGTTGACCATCGAAATGAGCCGCCCCGATCCGTTCAATCCCAACGACGGGTGCGGCGACGGCGAGGTGCTTGTGCATCCCGACGGGTTGGTCGACAAGGTCTACAGCCTCTGGAACCGGAACCCGATCACGGTAAGCCGGACCTTCTTGGCGAGTTGGGGCAAAGAAGACGTCCCCCCCAAGCCCAACCGGCCCTCGTACTAAGCACAAGCAAGGAGTCGAACCATGAACAAGTCGTTGATTGACCGCCGAACCTACGGCGTTGTCACTTGCCTGGCTCTTCTGTCGCTGGTCGGGTTCGTCGCAGCCTGTGCCCAGCAGAACGCACCGTCTCAGACAGCGTCCTCCGTCTCCTCGTCGGCGCCCGCCGCAACGACGGTGGTAGCCGATGTGTCGGAACCGGGCGCCGCCGCCCCGCCAGCCGCTGAAACGGCCGCAGCCCCAGGCGGCGCCGTCGAAACGGTCGGTTCCTGCGACGGCGAAAACACCGCGACCGTTCCCAAAGGACTCACCGGCAAGGCCCTCGCCGACGCCCTGATGGACCAATGGACCCGCGACCACCCCGAGGCCAACTGGGTGGCCGAACAGAAGGAGAAGCACAATCTCCCCGCTCCGGCAGACAACTCCCACCTGCTCAAGGGCGACCAGGGCAAGAACCACTCCTACGGCAACTACAGCGAACTCGATATCCTCACCTGGGCCCGCGAAACCGAAAAAGCCGTGGCCGAAGGCTCGCGGATCTTCCACAGCGCTGCCGAGTTGGGAAGCGCGTCCTCCGTGTCCTGCGACATGTGTCATCCCCACGCGTCCAATACGCATCCGGAGACCTATCCCAAGTTTCAGGTTCAGCTCGGGCGCGTCGTGCTGCTGCGCGACATGATCAACTGGTGCATGGAGAATCCCGTTCGGGCCGAGAAGCTCCAACCCGACAGCCCGACGATGCGGGCCCTGGAGGCCTACATCATGGCCCAACGCAAAGGCGTGCCGATGGAGTTCGGCAAACACTGATCTCGATCGTTACGGTTGCACGTCCCGGAGCCTCAGGAGCGGCGAGTCGTCTGAAGATGCTCGTCGCAAGCTCCGGGACGTGCTCCCCGTGACTCATCACTTCTCCGCCGCCCAGCGGATGCCCTGCTCCAGCACTCGGCGGTAAGAAGGGTTGCCGTAGGCCTTGCCGTCGAGTTCGGTATCCTTGAGGATGAACCGCCCGCCGATGATCTTGCGGAATTCGTCCCAATCCCAATGCGCACCGAGATTGTGGTGCATGGAAACGACGCCGATGCCGCTGTCCTTCACAAGCTTGACGAACGCCTCCTGCTGCTCGGGCGTGATGCCCGGTTTGCACATGTCGTACATAACGATACAGTCGCACTCCTTCTCGAGCCCCGGCTTGAGCACGCCGGCCTCCTTAGGCATTTCCGCCTTGGTATACTCAATGCCCTTCATGGCGTCGAACATGGCATAGAACGGCTCCACTTCAAACGCGTGCCCTCCGGTAGTGAGGAGGATGCGGACCTTGGCGGGCCTCTCTGTATCGGCGCCGTTGAGTGGGGATGCAAGTAGCGAGACGAAGGCAACGCCGGCAAGCAGGGCAAACACACGTTTCATGGAGGATCTCCCTTGCTGGAGTACAGGCTTTAGCCTGCGAATTTCAAGGCTGAGCGCAGTGGTCTTTGTGGCAGGCTGAAGCCTGGACTCCAACTTGTTCCAGGGCCCGCTCAACACGCCGTCAAGCAAACACAACTCTTCGCCGGCCCTTTTTCGGGGAAGATCCTGTTCTTCACCCCACTCTGACGTGTATACTGTTGCTCCAGACGGAGTTGCGTAACCTGACTGTGGCCAGGGAGCACCGGCGATGATTGCGATCCGGCGTATCGCGTGGACGTGTTTATTGATCCTCCCGATCTTCGCGGGAATTTGCCTGGCTCAGGAGGCCGCCGAAGACTGTTCACCCGGAGTCATCGAGATTCCCGCTTATGCCTACGACCGCGGTAACGCCAAGACCTTCGCCGATCCCAACCAATACGCCGACGGCGGACCGATGGTCGCCTTCGGCGGCCAGAGCCCCGTCCTGATCGAATACGACCTGGAGTTCCCGGTCGACGGCACGTATCGGATCCGTCTCCGCTATGCGGCCAACGACGCTCGTCCGGTGGAGTTCCATCTCGACGAGCAACATCTCGGGCAGTGCTGCAAGGCAACCACAGGAAGCTGGAACACCACGAGTGCCCAGTGGGAAGACAGCTTCCGGGTCTACATCACGCCCGGCAAGCACACGTTGCGAATGGAACGTCCCGGCGCCTTCCCACATGTGATGGCTCTTCGGCTGGAGGGTTCGCGTCCGTTTCCGGACGGCTGGAAGCTCCAACGTCCCAACGCCCGCACCCTCGACAGCCCGCCGCCGGTCGTGCCGGGAATCGGCTACGACGTGGCCGCCGTCGCCCCCGACAAGCTGCGGCTGGCGATCGAGGACCTGGCAACCACGTTCGGAGCCCAATATCCGGCCGCGACCGAATACCTGGCTCGACTGCAGCGTCTGACCGCAATCCTCGAAGAGTCTCAAACTGCCGCCAAAGCCGGCAACCAGGCGGCCGCCGACCGCCAGAGGCGGATCGCGGAAGAACTCGTTGCGTTGCGAGACGAAGCGATCTTGGCCAATCCCTTGCTCGACTTCGACCGGCTGCTGCTCGTCAAGCGGGGGAACAAGTCGCCCGCCTTGGGTCTGCCCCGCAACTGGCAAAGCAACTCGTGCCTGCCGAAGACGGGCTTCGACGACGAAATCGCCGTGCTGTCGCCGGTCCGGCGCGACGGGGAAGTGACGACGCTGTTCGCACCGCCGCGGGATAGCTTCGTGGGCGACGTCGATCTGAGTTTCGACGCCGGGCGGATGCTGTTTTCGATGGTCGGCGACAACGGCCGCTGGCAGGTCTTCGAGATCGGCACCGACGGGAAAAACCTGCGGCAGTTGACCGGCGAGCAACCCGACGTCGACAGCTACGACGCCTGCTACCTGCCCGACGGACGGATCATCTTCACCTCGACGGCCTGTTTCATCGGCGTGCCCTGCGTCTACGGCAGCTCCCATGTGGCGGTACTCTACTTGATGGACGCCGATGGCCGCAACATCCGCCAACTCTGTTTCGACCAGGAGCACGATTGGTGCCCCACCGTGATGAACAGCGGCCGGGTGCTCTATTCCCGCTGGGAGTATGCCGACACACCGCACTCGAACACGCGATTGCTGTTCCACATGAACCCCGACGGGACCGGGCAGATGGAGTTCTACGGCAGCAATTCCTATTGGCCCAACTCGTTCTTCTACACGCGCTCCATCCCGAACCATCCGACGAAGGTCGTTTCGGTGATCGGCGGCCACCACGACAACCCGCGGATGGGTGAGCTCGTGATTTTCGATCCGGCCGCGGGGCGCCGGGAAGATGCCGGCGCGGTGCAGCGAATCCCCGGGTACGGCAAGAAGGTCGAGATGCGGATCCGCGACGGATTGACGCTCGACAGTTGGCCCAAGTTCCTGCATCCCTATCCCCTGAGCGACAAACACTTTCTGGTCTCCTGCAAACCGTCGCCCCAGGCGGCCTGGGGGATCTACCTGGTCGACACGTTCGACAACTTCGTGCTCCTGAAGGAGGAGCCGGGCTGCGCCCTGTTCGAGCCGATTCCGTTGCGTGCCGCGCCGCGTCCCCAGCCGATCGCCGATAAAGTCGATCTGGCCAAGAAGGAAGCGACCGTCTACCTGCCCGACATCTACGTGGGCGACGGCCTGAAGGGCGTGCCGCGGGGCACCGTGAAGCAGCTTCGCCTGTTCACCTACCATTTCGCCTACCAGGACATGGGCGGCTTGCTCGGCGTGGTCGGCATGGACGGTCCCTGGGACATCAAACGAGTGCTAGGCACCGTGCCCGTTCATCCGGACGGCTCCGCCAAGTTCACCGTGCCGGCCAATATGCCGATCTCCATGCAGCCGCTCGATGCGGAAGGCAAGGCGCTTCAACTCATGCGGAGTTGGATGACCGCCATGCCCGGCGAAGTCGTCCAGTGCGCCGGCTGTCACGAGCCGCAGAACACGGCCCCGCCCCTGCAATTCACGGCGTCCCTCAATGCGCCGCCCGACAAAATCCAACCCTGGTACGGCCCGCTCCGCGGATTCAGCTACCCCCGCGAGGTTCAGCCCGTGGTCGATCGATACTGCGTCGGCTGCCACAACGGGCGTCCGGCCGGCGAAGGCGGGGCCGAACCGAACCTCCGCGGCGACGTGAAGATCGCCGATTGGGCTCAAGTCACGCCGGGGAACGGCGGGCGCCGCGGCGGCAAGTTTTCGGTCGGGTATTACGAGCTCTCGCGCTACGTCCGCCGTCCGGGGATCGAGAGCGACTATCACCTCCTCGAACCGATGGAGTTTCACGCCGACACGACGCAACTCGTTCAACTGCTCAAGAAGGGCCATTACGGTGTGCAACTCGACGACGAAGCATGGGATCGCCTCGTCACCTGGATCGATTTGAATTGCCCGTACCACGGCACCTGGGGTGAAGAGTTGGCGCAACCGGGCGTTCAGAGAGAACGGCGACGCGAACTTCTGAAACTTTATGGCGGCTACGACGACGACCCCGAGGCCGTCCCCGAGGTCGCCGCGGCACCCGTCGAACCGATCATTCCGCCTCAAGACGATGTCCAGCCGGCGACGGAGTCGGCGTGCGAGGGCTGGCCCTTCGATGTCGCCGAGGCACAGCGCCGCCAGGCGGCCGCCGGACCGGCGACGACGAAGACCGTTCACCTGGCCGAGGGGCTCGATCTGGAAATGGTGCTGATTCCGGCCGGGAGTTTCGTCATGGGGAGCCGCAACGGGGCCCCCGACGAACGACCTCGGCAGCTCGTTTCCATCGATCGCCCATTCTGGATGGGACGGTTCGAGATCACCAACGCCCAGTTCGCCCAGTTCGATCCCGATCACGATAGCCGCGTTGAATCGAAGAATGCCTACCAGTTCGGCATCCACGGCTATCCCATGAACCGGCCGGAACAGCCGGTTGTGCGAGTGTCGCAGGACCACGCGGCCGCCTTCTGCCGCTGGCTGTCGGAGAAGACCGGAACGGCCATCTCGCTGCCGAGCGAAGCCCAGTGGGAATATGCCTGCCGGGCCGGAACCGATACTTCGTTGAATTTCGGCACGCTCGACACCGATTTCTCCAAGCACGCCAACATGGCCGACGCCACCATGCGGCTGTTCGCCAGCGACCCCTACACGGTCGACACTCCGCTCAAGAACCCGACGCGTTACGACGACTGGATTCCGAGAGACTCGCGGTTTAGCGACGGAGCCTTGCTCTCCGTCGAACCGGGAAGTTTCCTTCCGAATGCCTGGGGTCTGCACGACATGCACGGCAACGTGGCCGAGTGGACCCGCACGACCTACCGTCCCTATCCGTCCGACGATGCCGGCACCGAGCCGGGCGGTCGAAAGGTCGTGCGCGGCGGCTCATGGCGTGATTGTCCGAACCGCTGCACGGCCGGCTTCCGCCTGGCCTATCCGTCCTATCAGAAGGTCTACAACGTTGGCTTCCGCGTGGTCAGTGAGACGGAGGCTGCTACGGTGGCGGCCGTGCGTTAGTCCGGACAATTCACGACTACGAGCATCTGCTTCACAAACACGTTTGCACCGAGGCGCTGCAACAACCTTGCGCAAATCACCCCGTCATTCCCGCGAAGGCGGGAATGACGGACGGGTCACGCGTAGAGTTCATGCATAACCCGTATTGGCAGATCCCCTTTCTATCTCAATGACTTGGCTCAAGGATGACCCGCCGGACATTGAGCGGTGACCACCCGCTCGCGTCAGGGGTCACAACCAGTCTGTGCGTGCCGGCCTTCCCCAATTCGAGCGTCCCCAGATCCAATTTGCGAAACTGGTCGTAGCCACCCGTGTTGGGCGCCTCGCAGGCAATCTTGCTGTCACCGGCGGCAATGCTGAAACGGCTCTGACCGTTGGTGGCCAGTTCCGCAACGACGTTGAACTTGCCGGGCGCAGTCAACTTGAAGTTCCACTGGGCCGTGTCGGCCTTGTTGATCCAGTAGCCGATGTTCGGATCGCCGTACTTGGACTCCACCTTGAGCGCCCCGGTCAGCTCGGCATCCGAAGCCTCGAGGACGACCCGACCGTCGTCGGACTGGGTTACGAAGTAGGCAATCGCTTCGGGCTGACCCTTCACTTCGAGAACAACAACTGTGGCCAGGTCGTCGATCGTCTTGCCGGATAGGCTGACGGTCAGCCCGGTATCCTGGTACTGAGTCACCTCGAAGCTGCGATCGGCATCGGCCAGGAGATTGCACGCGACTGGCTCGTTGGAAACCGCCACCGGCAGCTTGCCGTCTTCCGGCCAATCGAACACGTGAAGGTAAAGGGTGCTGACCTCGTCGGCAGCCTTAGTGGTGATGCGGCCCCAGGCCGGGAGCCGCGTCGGGCAGGCGGTCGTGCCGTAGATGGCCTGGCCGTTGACCTTCATCCACTTGCCGACCTCCTTGAGACGATCGATCGATTCCTGGGGGATGGTGCCGTCGGGTTTGGGACCAATATTGAGCAGGTAATTGCCCCCCTTGGAGGCAATGTCGATCAGGTTGCGGACGAGTGTCTTGGTGGGCTTCCAGTTGTCATCGTAGCTCTTGTAGCCCCAGGTGTTATTCAAGGTCATGCAGGTTTCCCAGTCGCGGCCCTTGATGCCGGTGGCTGGGATATGCTGCTCGGGCGTGTCCGTATCGCCGGCGTACCCGCCGCCGAGACGGTTGTTCGTGATCAGGCCGGGTCGCAGTTGGATCAGCGGGCGGAGCAGGTCGGCCCGTTCGGTGGTCATCAGAACCGGCGTGTCCCACCAGAGGATGTCGGGCTGGTAGCGGGTGAGGATCTCACGGACCTGCGGAACCGCGATCGCCGTCAGGTATTCATCGAAACTGCCTTTGTGGGCCTCGTCCCAGCCTTCGCCGTCTTGCATCCGCGCCTTGGCGCCGCCCTTGTGGATCCAGTCCTGGGCTTGCGAGTAGTAGAGCCCAAACTTGAGGCCGCGCCGCCGGGCCGCCTCGCGCAGCGGGCCGATCAGGTCTTTTCCGTAGGACGACACGTCCGCAATATCCCAATCGGTCACTTCCGAGGGAAACAGGGCGAAGTGAGGTGGCTCCAGTTTGACAGACACTCCAAGTGCTTATTCCAGCCGTTATACTGGGGAGCAAAGGAGTGTGTCATGACAAGGAAATCGAGCCGGGGGAAGGGTCGTTCTGGGCGTCGTTT
>Ga0123329_1003304_pt1 | contig 13471 bp, 14 predicted proteins | sample BioC12SIPDNA_FD_89703 | JGI IMG/M metagenome (GOLD analysis project Ga0123329, IMG submission 89703) | Anaerobic biogas reactor microbial communites from Washington, USA - Biogas_R1_B C12 SIP DNA | ecosystem: Engineered > Bioreactor > Anaerobic > Unclassified | place: Washington, USA | collected... | reverse complement strand
GCCGCTGGCCGTCGACGCCCACGACCCCGCCGCCATCCTGGCCGACCTCGAGGCCGCCATCGCCGGGCAGCGCACCCTCCTACCGGTCCCGGCCGACGACCCGGCCCGCGCCGCGCTGCTGCGGGACTCCCAGCGCGCCGGGCAGCCCATCGACGGGGACATCGCCCTCGTGGTGGCCACCTCCGGGTCGACCGGCACGCCGAAGGGGGCGCAGCTGACGGCGGTCAACCTCGTCGCGAGCGCAGATGCGACGCACCAGTTCCTCGGTGGGGAGGGCCTGTGGGTGCTGCCGATGCCGGCGCACCACATCGCGGGCATCCAGGTGCTGGTGCGGTCCCTGGTGGCGGGCGTCGATCCGATCTGTCTGGACCTGTCCACGGGGTTCCACATCGGTGCGTTCGCCCGGGCCGCGTCGGAGGCCGCGACGACGTCGGGCCGCGTCTACACCTCGCTGACCCCCATGCAGCTGGCGAAGGCGATGGACACGTTGCAGGGCATTGAGGCGCTGCGGGTCTTCGACGCGGTGCTGGTCGGTGGGGCGGCGATCAACCCGCGGCTGGCTCAGGCCGCGGCGGACCTGCAGATCACGGTGGTGGCCACCTACGGGTCCTCGGAGACCTCCGGCGGCTGTGTCTACGACGGCCGTCCGCTGCCCGGCGCGCAGGTGCGGGTGAGCGGCGGCCGCATCCACCTGGGTGGGCCGATGATCGCGCACGGCTACCGCAACCATGCGGGGCATGAGGCGTTCGCGGAGCCCGGCTGGTTCGCCACCTCGGACGCCGGGCGTATCGACGCCGGCGTGCTCACCGTCACCGGCCGCCTCGACGCCGTCATCGATTCCGGTGGGCTGAAACTCCAGCCGGAGGTGCTGGAGCAGGCGATGCTGCGGATCGCCGGGGTCGACGAGGTCTGTGTGGTGGGCATCCCGCATCCGCGGCTGGGCCAGGCCATCGTCGCCGCCTACACCGGCGCCGCGACGCCGGGTGAGGTCATCGAGGGCCTCGACGACCTGCCGCGGTGGCAGCTGCCGAAGGAACTGCGGCGGGTGGACGCGCTGCCGGTGACGGGGCCGGGGAAGGTGGACCGGCGCGGCGTCGAGAAGCTCTTCTAGTCTTCGCGGGCGGAGGCCTCGACGAGGGCGGCGATGTCGTTCCCGGTGTAGACCCGGGCGATCTGCTCGTCGTTGCCGCCCATGAGGGTGTTGCCGATGACCAGCGCACCACCCTGGGTGGTGGGCACGACCGCGAAGTTGCGGGGGTTGGAGTAGACCTGCCGGATGGGGTGGCCGGAGCGCAGGGCGCAGGCGTGGAGCCAGACGTCGTCGGCCCGCGGCGTCAGCTCCATGAACTCCTCCCCCTGCGCGACGACGTGGGAGATGAAGGTCTCCGGGTAGAGCACCCCGGACACGCCGGTGGCGAAGTGCAGGTAGGAGGCGCGGGAGGTGTTCGCCGCCGTCCACTTGACGTAGGGCAGCAGCTGCCCGTCGCGCAGCTCGATGCGGTGGGCGCGGTAGGCGATGACCACGTCGCTGCGCAGGTCGCCGATGAACAGCAGACGCTGGAGGAACCACTCGGGGTAGATCATGTCGTCGTCGACGGTGGCCACCCGCACTCCCTGCCCCTCGACGGCGCGGAACTGGTTCCAGTACTTGGTGTGCGGGCCGTAGAGCCCGTCGGAGCGGCGGACCTGCAGGCCCCGGCGCACCAGACGGCGCAGGGGTTTCGGCCAGGACGCCTCATAGTCCGCCGGGTCGAGCCACAGGATGATCGGCGCCTTGACGTAGCCGCGGGCGATGGACTCGATGGTGTAGTGGACACGACGCAGCCGGTCACCGTGGGATGTCAGGGAGATGACCACGTCACCGTCGCCGGGGATCTTCGTCATGGCGAACCGGTTGTTCCAGGCCAGCGGGATCATCCGGAGCAGGGTGAAGAAGAAGCTCACGACCTGCCCCAGCACGTATCCGATCCACATGGGTGACCACTGTAACCCTCCACTCCCCCGAACGCGCACCGGGCGGGCCGATGGAGGACAATGGCCACCATGTCCTACTCCGCCACCCCCCGGGACTGGTGGCAGGCCGCGCGCCCGCACACCTGGCCCAATGCCTTCGCCCCCGTCATCGTCGGTTCCGGTGCCGCCGCCTACGCCGGTGGTTTCTCCTGGTGGCGGGCGCTGCTCGCCCTCGTCGTGGCGTGGGCGCTGATCATCGGGGTCAACTACGCCAACGACTACTCCGACGGCATCCGCGGCACCGATGAGGACCGCACCGGCCCGGCGCGGTTGACCGGTGGGCGGCTCGCCCGTCCGGAGCACGTCAAACTGGCGGCCTTCGTGGCGTTCGGTGTCGCCGGGGTGGCGGGCATCATTCTGTCGTTGGCCAGCGCCTGGTGGTTCATCCTCATCGGCGCGCTGTGCATCGCCGGCGCCTGGTTCTACACCGGCGGCAAGAACCCCTACGGCTACCTCGGACTCGGGGAGGTGGCGGTGTTCATCTTCTTCGGCCTCGTCGCCGTCCTGGGCACCCAGTACACCCAGCTCGGTGCCGTCACCTGGATCGGTGCGGGCTGTGCGGTGGGTATCGGCGCGATCTCCGCGGGCGTGAACCTGGTGAACAATCTCCGTGACATCCCGACGGACGCCGCCGCCGGCAAGATCACCCTCGCGGTGCGCCTGGGGGATGCCCGCACCCGCATCCTCTACGCCGTCCTGGCCGCGACGCCGTTCGTCATGTCGCTGATCATGGGCGCCGAACTCACCCCGTTGGTCGTCGCCGTCCTCGCCCTGCCCCTGGCGATCGCCGGGATGCTCACCGTCCTGCGCGGTACCAGCGGCCGCGAGCTCATCCCGGTACTGGGCACGACGGGTAAGGCGATGCTGCTGTGGGCCGTGATCACGGCCGCCGTCCTCGCGTTCAACGCCCCGGGGGTGTAGATGAGCGGGGTCATCACCGGGTTCGCCATCATCCTCGCCGTCATCGGCGTCGGTGTCCTGCTCGCCCGCTTCGGCGTGATCAACAACGACCGCGAACGGCTCGTGCTCAACCGCGTCGCCTTCTATGCCGCGTCCCCGGCGCTGCTGTTCACCTCGGTGGCGAACTCGGATGCGTCGACGTTGTTCTCCCCGGTCATCGTCGTCATCTTCCTGGCGACGGCCGCGACCTCCCTCATCTACATCCTCGCCTCGCTGGGCTTCTTCCGCCAGGATCTGCCCACCACGACGATGGGGGCGGCGTCGTCGAGCTACTTCAACTCGGTGAACATCGGCCTGCCGGTGAGCATCTACGTCCTCGGGGAGGCGACCTATGTGGTGCCGGTCCTGGTGCTGCAGATGGTGATCGTCACCCCGTTCATCCTCGCCGGGCTCGGTGCCGGCCCGGACGAGGGCGGCGGCCGGTCGACCGCCGCGAAGATCGGCGACTCCGTCCGCACCGCGCTGCTCTCCCCCATCGTGCTGGGCTCCTTCCTCGGGCTCATCGTGGCGGTGGCAGGCATCAGCATCCCCGCCCCGGTGATGACCCCGCTGGAGATCCTCGGCGGCGCGTCCATCCCGATGATCCTCATCAGCTTCGGCGCCTCGCTGCGCAACACCGCACCCCTGACCACCCCGGCGGACCGGCCCGGCACGATCGTCGCCACCGCCCTCAAGCTGGTGGGCATGCCGCTCATCGCCTGGCTCATCGGGCTGGGCATGGGGCTCGACGACGCCCAGCTCTACGCCGCCGTCATCCTCGCCGCACTCCCGGCCGCCCAGAACGTGTACAACTACGCGGCCACCTACCAGCGCGGCATGATCATGGCCCGCGACACCGTCTTCCTCACCACCTTCGGCTCCCTGCCGGTCATGCTCGGCATCGCGCTGCTCTTCGGCCGCTGACCCTCACCCGGGGAGCAGGCCCGCGAGCCGGGCCATGCGCAGGCCGGTGTGCAGTTCCGCGCGCACCGCGCCGTCGGCGAGGTCACCGGCGATGACGGAACGCATCTTGTCCAGCCGGTAGTACAGCGTCGACCGGTGAATGCCCAGCTCACCTGCCGTGCGTCGGGCGTCACCGCCGGCGTCGAGGTACGCGGTGAGCGTGGCGATGAGGTCGGGCGAATCCACCGCCCCCAGCAGGTCCCGGACCACCGGGGGAAGGTCCGCGCGGGTGAAGGACTCCAGGGGCATCCGCGCCAGCGCGGCGTCCAGTCCCGCGGCATCCCAGGTGGTGACGGTTCCGTGGTCGCGCGGCGCCAACCAGGACGCCCGCCACGCCAGGCGGGCCTGTTCGAAGGACCGGGGAGCCTCCTCCAGTGCCATGAGGGTGCCCACCCCGGCGCGGACCGGCGTGACCTGCGGGTCGGCGAGAATCCGGACCAGGCGTGGCACGACGACCGGGCGGGGGAAGATGAGCACCCCGACCTGGTTGTCCAACACCCCGCCGACGACCGTCGCGGTCGAGGTCTCCCGCACGAAGCCGAGGGTGCGGGCCACGGCCTGCCCGGCCTTCTCATGGTCCGACGGCGCGGCCGTCCGGGGGTCGACGCCGAGCGCCACGGCGCAGTAGCTGGCGGAGGAGCTGAGGAACCGTTCGGCGATCAGGGCCTCGGCCGCCCGGGCCCGGACGGGGGCGTCGCCGGCGACCAGGTCGACGGTGAGCTCGTGGGCGCGGGCCGATCGTCCGGCCGCATTCTGCTGCCGGGCCTGGAGCAGGGCAGCCAGGCGTTCGGTGGCGTGGCCCAGCTCCGGCGGCGGGCTCCCTGTCGAGGGCAGGACGAGGTGGCCGACGATCTGCCGGCGGGCGTCGACGAGCCGGGTGAACAGGAGCGGGCCGACACCGGGAATCTCGATCACCTGCTGCGGGGTCCGCGACGTGCGCGGGCGTTCCCAGGAGTCGCTGTGGGTGAGCAGGTGCGCCAGCCGCCGACGGTCCTCCGGGGACTCGTGGATGGACCAGGCCACCGCCCTCATGCCCGCGTCGAGGACGACGAGGCGGCAGCCGAGTTCCTCGGACAGGTCCTGAAGGGCGTCATCAAGTTCGGGTGAGCGGTCCACCCACCGGATCCTAGCGGAGCAGTCCGACAGAGTGTCGGAAATCTCGTCCCCGCATTGCCACATCGTGCCGATGAATCCACCCGTGCGTCACCCGTACGGTGCAGGACATGACTTCCCCACGCATCGCCATCATCGGGGCCGGCATCGGCGGCCTCACCCTCGCTGCGGAACTGCGCCGCCGCGGCCTCGACCCGCAGGTCTACGAGCAGGCCGCCGAGCTCCGTGAGGTCGGAGCCGCCGTCGCCCTCTCCGCCAACTCCACCCGATTCCTCCGCGACCGCCTCGGCATCGGGGCGGACCTCGCGGACAAGGCCGCCGACGTCGACGGGCTCATCTTCCGCGACGCCCGCGACGGCCGCACCATCGGCCGGGTGCTCTCCCGGGCGGAGTACCACGACCGCGCCGGCGCCCCCTACTACGGAGTCCACCGCGCGGACCTGCAGCTCATGCTCCGTACCGCCCTCGGCGACGACGCCATCCACCTGAACAAGAGGTGCGTGGACGTCGACGATTCGGGACAGTCCGCGATCGTCCACTTCGCCGACGGCGACCACGTCGAGGCCGACCTGGTCATCGGCGCCGACGGTGTCCGCTCTGGGCTGCGCCGCAAGATCCTCGGCTACCACGACGCCCAGTTCTCCGGCTGCTTCGCCTGGCGCGGCCTCGTCCCGCCGGAGCAGGTCCCCTCCCTCCCCGACCCGGAAGCCATCCAGTTCTGGCTGGGCCCCGGCGGCCACATGCTCCACTACCCCATCGGCAACGGGACGCAGAACTTCTTCCTCGTGCAGCGCCACCACGGGCCGTGGCCGGCCAAGCCCTGGGTCATCCCCGCCGAGGAGGGCGAGCACGTGCGCGCCGTGGAGAACTGGCACCCGGCGATCCGGGAGATGGTCGGCGCCGTCCCCGCCGCCGAGCGCTGGGCACTGTTCCACCGCCCACCGCTGCAGCACTGGAGCTCCGGACGCATCACCCTGCTTGGCGACGCCGCCCACGCCATGGTCCCCCATCACGGTCAGGGTGCGAACCAGTCCATCGAGGACGCCATCGTGCTCGCCGACTGCCTCATCGAGGGCCTCGCGGACGGCTCCGGCTGGGACGCCGCCCGCCAGCGTTACCAGGATCTGCGCGTCGACCGGACCCGCCGGGTCCAGATCACCTCACTGGCCGCCGCCGACGTGTTCCACCTGCCCGACGGCCCACTCGCGGACGCCCGCAATGCCCGACTCGGCGCCCCGGACTTCTGGGAGAAGTCGATGGCGTGGATCCACGAGCACGTCGCCGCGCCTAGCGGGACTCCAGTTCGCGCTTGACCCAGTCCTTGCGCTCCCGGCGCTGACGGGCCCGCTCCGCCACCGCCCGGGTGGCCTCCTCCCGCATGCCGCGGAACAGCAGCATCGACAGCGGCAGCGCGACGATGAGCGCCAGGAGGGCGGACATGACGAGGGGCACGGGGGCGTCGATAAGCACCGCGGCGAGCTGGATGACCACGGTGAGCACCAGGAACAACGCCAGCCGGGCGCCGCCGTATTTCAGCAGCGCGACATTGGCCCGCCGCTGCAGGGCCGGATCCACCTCCGGCGGGGCGGCGGCGGACTCAGGCTGCGGGGGCGTGTCAGGTGCGGTCACACCAGTAGAGCCTACTCAACCGCATTCCCCGGTTGCCAGGCACCGTAAGGTGGAATGCAGAAGGAGGAACTCATGGGACGTCTGCTGCTCATTCTGCTCATCATCGTCGCCGTCGTGCTGGTGTGGAAGGCCTTCGGGCCCAGCTCATGGAAGCGCAACCAGAAGGCCGGTGCCACTCCGCGCGCCATCAAGGGCCCGGACGATGACGAAGAGTTCCTGTGGAACATCGAGAAGAACCGTTTCAAGCAGCGCCGCGCCCGTGAGGCCGCCGCCCGCGAGGAAGAGGAGCGGGTCAGACGAGCCCGGGAACGCTACGTGGACGACGACGCCGCTGACCCCGGGCCGGGCACCGGGACCCCCGATTCACCGGAGAATCCGGACACCCCCGACACCCCGGACCCCGGCACCGATCCCACCGACGGGAACACCCGGCCATGACCCCGGCCGCCGTCACCGCCTGGGTCGAGGCCGACCGTGCCCTCGACCTGGCGGTGATGCGCGACCAGCTCGCCGACGACGTCCGGCTGATCTCCCCGCTCACCGACGGCTTCGACTTCCGGGGAGCCGACGAGGTGATGGCCGTGATGGCGGCCGCCTTCGAACTGCTCGAGAATATTGACATCCGACGGGTCACCGGCGCGGACCGGGACTTCGCCCTCCACGGCACCGCGACGCTGCGGGGAGCCAACCTGGAGGAGATCCAGTGGCTCCATCTGTCGGCGGACGGGCTCATCGACGAGATCACCCTGTTCGTCCGGCCGATGCCCGCGGCCGTGGCGCTGCTCGCGTCAATCGGCCCGGGGCTGACCCGACGTGGCGCGATGGGACGGGTTGGCGCGCTCGCCTCCCGGGCGGCGGCCCCGCTGGCGGGGATCACCCAGACGCTGGAGACCCGGCTGATGCCCCGCCTGAAATAGGTCAGGCGTTAACGCTTCTCAGACCTGTCCGAGGTGTCCGCGAAGGTCATCTTCAGGCGCAGGGCCTGCGCGACCGCGGCGACCTTCTCCCAGCGCACCCCCGTGCCACCGTGCTCGATGGTGTGGAGCGTCGACCGGGACACTCCGGCCTCCGTCGCCACATCCTGCTGCAGACGCCCGAGGTCACGGCGCCGCTGGGCCAGCTGGCTGCCGAGCGCGATGAGTTCAGGGTCATCGCCCGCCGGCTTGCCGGTCTTGTTGCGGGGTGCTGACGTTCCGGTCATCACTGCCTCCCCTTGGTCGGGGTCTGGGACACTTCTTTTGCTTGTCACAACAAGCATAGTGTGTCCGTCGTTATACCGGCAGGGGTGACGGTGGGATGTGACCCTGATGTGACCTCAGGAGACGCTCAGTTCAGTCCCGCTAGTTCAGTCCCGCGTAGGAGTGCAGGCCGGAGACGACCATGTTGATGAAGAACAGGTTGAAGATCATCGTGGCCAGGGCGACGATGTTGATCCACGCGGCACCGTGGTTACGCCAGCCGGCGGTGGCGCGGGCGTGGAGGTAGGCGGCGTAGAGGATCCAGGTGATGAAGGAGACGGTCTCCTTCGGGTCCCAGCCCCAGAACCGACCCCAGGCGGCCTCCGCCCAGATCGCGCCGAGGATGATGCCCAGGCCGAAGATCGGCAGGGTGAAGATGGCGGACTTGTAGGCCAGGGCGTCGAGCTTCTTCGCGGTGGGCAGCGGCTTGGCCACGGCACCGAAGAAGCCGTGCTCCCTGCCCTTGGGCTGCCAGATGCGCAGCAGGTAGAGCAGGGAGGCGATGCCGGAGAGCATGCCGATCGACGCGCCGACGGAGACGGTGGTGACGTGGATGGGGAACCAGAAGGACTGCAGGGCCGGGACGACGGGGGCGGCGTCGGCGTAGAGCTTGGTGCCGCCGAAGAACATCAGGGCCAGGACCGGGACGAGCAGCCACGGCCAGACGATGCGCCATTCCTTGCGCTGGATGACCACGGCGGCGGCGATCATGGTGAAGGCGGTGATGACGAGGACGTACTCGTAGAGGTTGCCGAAGGGGAATCGTTCGGTGGCCAGGCCACGCAGCACCGCGGAGACGACGTGGACGATGATGCCCAGCCACACCAGCGCCTGGGCCATGCCGCCGATCCGGTCGGTGGCGGCCTCCCGCTGGCGGGCCTGTTCACGGGAGGGGACGGTGGTGTCGTCCACGGGGGCGTCGACACGCTCCCCGGTCGGGGACGCTCCCACGGTGACCAGTTCCCGCTCGGCGGCGAAGGCGCGGCGGGCGTCGATGACGCTCTGCATCTTCACGTAGTAGAACAGCGACAGCGCGAGGGCGGCGAAGTAGATGATCAGTGCCGTCACGAAGGCGGTGTCGGAGAAACTGGAGAGTGTCGTGTTGACAGGCATGGCGAGGTGGACACCTTCGGGGAGTCGGTGGAACAGGCGGAGTTACGTCTCGACGCTACCCCACCCTGCCTGGCGAATCCAACCCTCGGACCACCGGAACTCCGTCTTTCGGTGGATCAGCGGACGGGTTGTTCATCCAGGTCGGGGACGAGGTCATCGTCGTCGATCTCGTCCGGGTCCTCCAGGCCGAACAGGGCGCGGTGGATGTCCTCGAACTCGCCGCCCCAGCCGGCGCGGTCGGTGCGGGCGAGGCCACCCATCTCGACGCGGGTGACACCCTCGTCGACGGGGATGAGCCGGACCCAGATGCGGCGGCGGCGGATGAGCAGGGAACCGACGAGGGCGGCGAGCATCACGGCCGAGGTGACCAGCACCCAGGGCTGGAACGGATCGCGGGAGATCTGGTAGTTGGCGAACTCGCTGGCCCCGTCGAAGGTGACCTCGGTGCCGTCGTCTAGGGTGACGGACTCGCCCTGGGTGAGGTTGACGCGCTCGATCTTCTGCAGCTGCCCGGAGTGCAGGAGGGTGGGATCGAGGCTGAAGATCGACTGGGCCCGGCCGGTGTCCAGACCGGCGTCACCGCGGTAGACGTCAATGGCCACGGCCGGGTCACGCATGGCCGGGTAGCTGGAGGTGAGCAGTTCACCGTTCTCACCCGACCATTCGGCCGTCGGGGCGAACAGGCCCTGGATGGCGATCTGGTTCTGGCGGCGGTCGAACAGGTCCGGGTACATGCCGGCGGGCGGATCGAAACGCATGACGCCCGAGGAGAGGAAGAAGGTGGGGTCGTCCGGGCGCCACTGGATGGTCTGCGTGCGGGTCTCACCGTTGGGCCACGTGACCGTGAAGGTGGGGGCGTAGCCGTGACCCTGCAGGTAGACGCGGTCACCGGCGACACGCAGCGGGTGATTGACCTTGAGCTCGTAGTCGGTCCACTCCTCGGTCGGGGTGAGGATGTCGTCGCCGACGGCGTAGGAGATGTTCGAGGTGAACATCTCGGCCTGGCCGTTGGGCAGGTAGTCGGCGGCGAAGTCGTGGGCGTCGAAGCAGAAAGTGGTCAGGCCGGTGCCGTCGAACAGGGGCCCGGCGCGGAAGGAGTCGTAGTTGGCGGTGGAGGTGTTGCAGAACTCGGTGCTCTGGGTGATCTCCGGGGTCTCGTAGTTGCCGGATTCGGTGACCACGATGACGTGGCCCTCGTAGTAGACCATCCGGCCGGCGGCGATGGTGATGAGCATGCCCACCAGACCGAGGTGGAACAGGAGGTTGGCCAGTTCGCGGGTGTAGCCGCGTTCGGCGGCGAGGGAGAAGGCGCCGGCCCGGTCGTCGTCGGGCTGGTACTCGGCGACGTGCCACTTCTTCAGCAGCCCGCGGGCGTCGTCGGCTACCTCGGCCATCGGTTTGTCGATGGTCCCCTCGGCGTGCAGCGGCAGCCGCCCGAGGTTCTTCGGTGCCCGGGTCGGCGGTGTCTTCATCGCCTGGTAGTGGTCCCAGGTCCGCGGCAGGATGCAGCCGATGAGGGAGAGGGTGAGCAGGAGGAAGATGGCGGCGAACCAGGTGGACTGGAAGACGTCGAAGAGCTGGAGCCGATCGTAGATCTCGGCGAGGCGGCCGTTGTTGGCGATGTACTCCGCCACGTTCTCCTCGTTGAGGCTGCGCTGCGGCAGCAGGGCGCCGGGGATGGCGGCGATGGCCAGCAGGAACAGCAGAGCCAGTGCGGTACGCATGCTGGTCAGCCAGTGCCAGGCCTTCTTGAGGTACGTCCAGACGGTGCGCATCGCGTTAACTTTCCACTCCTGAATTGTTGGTGCTGGTCGGTGCCGACGGTCAGATGAGCGTCGCGCCGTACTCGACGGTCCACTGCCGGACGACGTTGATGAAGTGCGCCCACGCGCCGGACAGCAGGGCGATGCCGACAAGGATCATGAGCACGCCGCCGATGATCTGGATGGTGCGGGAATGCCGGCGCAGCCAGTCGACCGACCGCATCGCGCGGGCGGAGCCGAGGGCGATGAGCAGGAACGGCAGGCCGAGGCCGAGGCAGTAGCCGATGATGAGGATGACGCCGCGGGCGGCGGTCATGCCCTCGGTGCCGGCGGAGACGGAGATGATCGCGGCGAGCGTCGGCCCGAGGCACGGGGTCCAGCCGAGGGCGAACACGCCGCCGAGCAGCGGGGCGCCGACCCAGGTGGTCCAGCGTTTCGGCGCCATGCGGGTGTCGCGCTGCAGTGCGGGGACCATGCCCATGAACACGATGCCCATGAGGATGGTGATCACCCCGCCGATCCGCATGAGGGTCTCCGCGTTGAGGGTGAGCAGGCTGATCGCCCCGAACACCGTCACCGTGGCCAGCACGAACACGACGGTGAAGCCGAGGATGAACAGCAGTGCGGCACCCGCCACCGCCCACTGGCGCTTCTTTGCGACGACCGCGCCGTGTCTCTCATCGACCCGCATCTCACCGCCGACGATTCCCGCCAGGTAGGACATGTACCCCGGCACCAGCGGCACCACACACGGGGAGGCGAAGGACACCAGTCCCGCCGCGGCGGCGGCGAGGATGCCCAGCAGCAGTGGGCCGGAGGCGGCGGCGTCGGCGAACTGCTGGCCGATGCCCTGCGCCAGGACGACGTCGACCACTAGGCCTCCTGCGCCAGCGGTAGGGCGACGTCGAGAATGTCCTGCGAGGTGACCTCGCGGAGGAACACCGCGGCGGGGCGGTGCTCGGTGTCGAGGACGATCGTCGTCGGGATGACCGAGGTGGGCACGCCACCGAGGGCGGCGGCGGTGCGGAACGGCGGATCGTAGATCGACGGGTAGGTCAGGCCGTTGTCGGTGATGAAGTCCTGCGCGATGGTCTGGTTGTAGTCGCGGACGTTGATGCCCAGCACGGTGCCGCCGAGGGGCTCGAGTTCCTCCTGGATGACCTGCAGGTCATCGGCCTCGGAGCGGCAGGGCGCACACCACTGGCCCCAGGCGTTGAGGACGACGACCTCGCCGGCGTAGTCGTCGAGGCTGATCGTCTCCCCCTCGTCCATGAGAGATTCACCGCTGAAGTCCGGGAGCGGGGCGCGCTCGTCCTCGGCGTAGAAGATCTCGGTCTGCCCGCCGGGCGAGTGGAACTGGAAGGTGCCGCCGACGGCGACGGCGTTCTGCGCGCTGTCGGAGTCGGTGGTGCAGGCGGTGAGGGTCAGGGCCGCCGTCGCGACGACCGCCGCGGCTGCTGCTCTGGTGCGGCGCATGCTCAGATGTCCTTCGCGGGGGTGGAGTAGAAGATGTCGGTGATCTCGTCGTCCTGGAACACCAGGGAGGTCACGGACGCCAGGTCGCATTCGCGGCTGGCGTGCGCGAGCGGCTGACCACGGACGGCGCGCTGGACCATGACGATGGGCAGCTGGTGGCTGACGAGGATGGCCTCGTGGCCTTCCGCGCGGCGGCGGACCTTCTCCACCGCGCCCATCATGCGCTCGGCGATGTCGACGTAGGCCTCACCCCAGCTCGGCTCGAAGGGGTTGAGCATGAGCGGCCAGCGCACCGGGTTCCACAGCTGGGAACGCCAGCCCTTGGTGCGCAGCCCCTCGAAGCGGTTACCGGCCTCGACGATCTCGTCGACGGTGTCCACCTCCAGGCCCGTGATCTCGGCGACGACCTCGGCGGTCTCCTGCGCGCGCTGCAGCGGGGAGGCCGCGAGATAGGTGACGTCATGGTCCTCGAAGGAGCGGGCGGTGCGCGCCGCCTGGGAACGACCCCGGGCCGACAGGTGGTAGCCCGGCAGGGTTCCGTAGAGGATCTTCGTCGGGTTGTGGACCTCACCGTGACGGACGAGGTGGACGATCGTGGTGCTCATGGCGGGGTTCCTTTAGGCGGTTGCGGCGGCGGCGGCCTTCGCGGCGGGGACGAGTGCGTCCTCGATCCGCTTGAAATCATCGTCCGTCAGCGCGGTGGACACAAACCAGGTCTCGAACGCGCTCGGCGGGGCGTAGACCCCGTGGTCGAGCAGCGCATGGAAGAACGCCGGGAACCGGAAGGTGTCGGCGGCCTTCATCTCGTCGAAGTTGTGGCCCTGCCCCTCGGCGAAACGGATGGACAGCATGGTGGCTGCGCGCTGGATGTGGTGTGCCACACCCTCGCGCTGAAGGGCGGTGGAGATGAGCCCGGCCAGGCGGTCGGCGTTGGCCTCGAGCACCGGGTAGATGTCCTCGGAGGCCAGTCGCAGGGACGCCATGCCCGCGGCCATGGCGACGGGGTTACCCGACAGGGTGCCCGCCTGGTAGACGGGGCCGGTGGGGGCCAGGTGCTCCATGATGTCGCGGCGGCCACCGAACGCGGCGGCGGGCAGACCACCGGAGACGACCTTGCCGAAGGTGGTGAGGTCACCGGCCACCCCGTCCACCCCGAACCAGCCGGAGTGGGAGGTGCGGAAACCGGTCATGACCTCGTCGAGGATGAGCAGGGCACCGTCGGCG
>Ga0123329_1003303_pt1 | contig 13474 bp, 8 predicted proteins | sample BioC12SIPDNA_FD_89703 | JGI IMG/M metagenome (GOLD analysis project Ga0123329, IMG submission 89703) | Anaerobic biogas reactor microbial communites from Washington, USA - Biogas_R1_B C12 SIP DNA | ecosystem: Engineered > Bioreactor > Anaerobic > Unclassified | place: Washington, USA | collected... | reverse complement strand
GTGATCAAGCGACGGCGTCACCGCTATCCGCTCATGAAAAAGCCCCGACAAGAGCTGCGCCAAGAAATCGGAAAAACGTAACCGCCCCGCGGAACGCAACTTCCGCACGGCAGTACCATTCGTCTATGCTCCTTTGTGGTCAGGCCCGAGCGAGCCTGCTGAGCTGTACGGAAGCTGCTCCACGGGTGAGGGATTGCGCGGTATCTTGCTGGTGGTTGTGCGGTTGGACGCCGTCTTAGAGCGAACGGTGAGCACGGTTAATGGTGACGAGCTTCCTATCCTGATGGATCTGGTCCAACTGGATTTTGGATCGCGTCCGCAGTTTCTGGCCTTGTCGTACCCTGAGCATGCCAGGGAGTTCTCTTCGGCAGAAGTACAATTGGCCAAGACAGCTAAGGACCGTAACGATATCTCCATTTCACGCCCCATCTTCGCATTTGGCAAATCATACATTCTGAAGGTTCGTCCCGGGCCGGGCTTCCTTGCCGCTCACCAAAGGAAGAACGGATGGATTGCGGGCTTGGTCGGTCTGACCATCACTTCGGTGCTTACCGCGTTTGTGACGCTACTGACCCAGCACCGCGCCAACCTGGAAACTCAGGTGCGGAAACGGACAGCGGAGCTTCGCGAGAATACGGATAGATTCGAGCGAATCCTGGATATTACCCAGACCGGTATCGATGTCATCGATTCAGAGTACAACCTGCACTACGTGGACCCTGGTTGGCAAAGAGTGTACGGCGATCCGACGGGCAGGAAGTGCTATGAGTACTTCATGGGACGGGATCGCCCTTGTCCATGCTGCGGAATTCCGAAGGCCATTGAAACCGGGCAGATCCTCGTGTCGGAACAGACGCTGGTGAAGGAGAACAACCGCATCGTCGAAGTGCACATGATTCCGTTTCAAGACGCAACGGGGCGACGGTACGTCTCCGAATTCAACATCGACGTGACTGAACGCAAGCGGGCTGAGCAGGAGCTCCTGGCCACCAACAAGGAGCTTGAGCAGGCGACTGTGCGATCCGAGGCGGCGAACCGGGCGAAGAGCGAGTTTCTGGCGAACATGAGCCACGAGATCCGCACGCCGATGGCGGCCATTCTGGGCTATGCGGAGTTGATCAGTGAGGGCTGTCCGAGTCAGTGTGCGTTTGGAAGGATAGAGTTGCCTAACGCGATGGCCACCATTCGCCGCAACGGTAGCCACCTGCTTTCGCTGATCAACGATATTCTGGACTTGTCGAAGATCGAGGCTGAGCGGATGACGTTGGAGCAATCGGCTTGCTCGCCTCACGAGATTGCGGCGGAAGTTCTGTCGATCGTGCGTGTGCGGGCGGAGGCCAAGAAGCTATCGTTTGATATCGAGTTCATGGGCCCGATTCCCGAGACCATCCAGACGGACCCGTTGCGTTTGCGGCAGATTCTGGTCAACCTGCTGGGCAACGCGATCAAGTTCACGGAGACGGGGGGTGTTCGGCTGGTGGTTCGGCTGGACGGCGAGGAATCCGAGCCGCGGTTGCAGTTTGATGTGATCGATACGGGTGTGGGGATGACTGCCGAGCAGTGCGCACGGATCTTCCAGCCTTTCGGGCAAGCGGATGCTTCGGTGACGCGGCAATTCGGTGGCAGCGGTTTAGGCTTGGTCATCAGCAAGCGGCTGGCGAACCTGTTGGGCGGCGACGTGGTTCTGGTGGAAAGTGAGCCCGGCTTGGGCACGCGGTTCCGAGCCACGGTGGCCACGGGGGCCCTGGCGGGAGTTGGGATGTTGGAAGGCGGGGTGAACGCGGAGGTGGTGACCACTCGCGACCAAGCGGTGGTAGCTCCGCGTCCGGTGAAGGCCGAGAGTAAGGCGTTGGATGGCCTGCACATCCTGCTGGTCGAGGATGGTCCTGACAATCAACGACTCGTGGCCCATTTGCTCAGCCGGGCCGGGGCGAGTGTGGAACTGGCGGATAATGGGCGGATTGGTCTGGAGAAGGCCTTGGCGGTCTTCCGCTCGGGTTCGGTGTTCGACGTTATTCTGATGGACATGCAGATGCCGGAGATGGACGGCTACGAGGCGACTCGTCGGCTTCGCTCGGCGGGCTACCCGGGCCTGATCATCGCCTTGACGGCCCACGCGATGGCGGAGGACCGCGCCCGGTGCTTGAAAGCGGGCTGCGACGACTACGCGAGTAAGCCAATCGATAAGCACGTTCTTATGGAGATGGTGCACAAACACGTGATGAACAGCTTGGCCGGCACATCTGTGTAGAAGCGATCTGTCCAAACCCTGGAACGCCCTGTGCCACGGCAGAGCGGCGACCACCACGGCAAGTCGACAGATACACTACTGAAGCGACCAGACGTGAACCACCGGGGCGTTGGTGTCGGCGCCTCCCAGCCCTCGCTCGACCATGAACAACCGCTTGCCGCGCACATCGACGGTCATGCCGCCCGCGTTCGAGCACACATGACCGGTGAGGTAGAACTGGCTTGGCCGCCAGACGGTGTACGGGCGTACGGTCCAGGGTTCACGCTCGCCTCGGGCGACCCGGCCGATCTCCTCGACGTCGTAGAAAATCACCTGTCGCTCGTACGGTTGGCAATGATAGCCGTGAGCTGTGCTGCAGGGATCGTGGCAGTCGACAGGCGGTTCGTCGTAGCAGTTACGGCCCAGCCCCTTGTAGCCAAGCAGCATGATCGCCCGCCGATTGCCACGCTCGACAAACGCTGCGCCCGTCCACTCGTCGCACATGGTGTAGTCGGGGTAATCGCACGCACTCGCATGGCCCACGTTGGGCCCAGCACAACCCGGGAACGCAACGCGGTAGTAGAGCATCGGTAGGGCGTCAAGGTTGCCGGTCGGCCGGTCATTGTCGAAGGAATGGAAGGCAAAAAGCGTCGGACCTTGTGAGCCCCCGTGGGTGGTTATAGCCTCCGCACCCTCGCTTGGCGTCCCGCGCGACCGCCCCGTCACCAAGGTGCGACCACCGAGATAGCGGCTCGCGTACCAATCCGGGACGGTGAACAGATAAGACCCCATCTTGCGACCGTGATATGGTGATTCGGTCGGCCCAACATGGAACATGCCGCGGGCATTCGTGCCGTCCAGGTTCGCCAACCAGACGGTGTTGAACGTGTCAGAGCCCGCCACTCCCTCGGCATACCACAGCTCGATCGAGCCATAGAGCTTGTCGCTGGTCTGCGAGCCCCGCCGCGGGACGTATTCCAGGTCGCTGACGTACAGGTACTCGCGGTGCACGGTGGAGGCCAGCCCGCCGTCGAAGCGGGTCATCGGCCTGACCAGCGTCGCCTCGGGGAGATTCTGCCAATCAGACTCGATTGCCGGTGGCGGAATGGTCACCTCGCCAAAGAAAGCGGAGCAGTCCCATGACGCGTTCCAGCATGATTCGCCCGGATGGGAAGGGTCGTATAGCAGCTCGAAGCCGGTCACCAGCAGCGAGCCGGTGCCGCCGCCACCTCCCGGGTAGAAACTCAGCCCGCGGGCACCCCAGTTGAACGTCTCCGGCAGGCGGAAGGCTCCCATGTAGGTAAGATCGGCCGGCTGGAGGCGGTTCGTCACGGCTCCATCTCCATCCTCCGGTTGGCTTCCAGCCCCACCGCCGCCCCCCGCTCCACCGCCGTTTTCACCGCCGCCATTCAGGCCTGGTGGATCGGCGTCCGAAGAAAGGGCATCACACCTCGCTCCACACAGAACGGTAGCAGCCAGTATGTAAATGAGTACTCGCGGCATGGGACACTCCGAGTTCAGAGAAGAAACGGCGTTGAAGCCGCTCCGAAATTGCTCGTCGTATGCCCGACCGACTGCCCCTGGTCGGGCTTGCCTAGCTTGTGACCCGACTCGGCGAAAGATACTGCCGAGATGAGTGAGTTCCTCGGCGAGGGTGTATCTTACTCTTTCGCCTCGCCGACCTCAAGGGATAAACGCGTTTTTCACTTTGCGCGGGAGCTCCACTCCGGTTGAATCCGGCTTCTTCTCGTGGTATGCTGTCATCTAGGAGTCGCGACCGTGCCGTGCACAGTTGCACGCATTCCATTTCGAATGATCCGTCGATGGTTCGGGCTGCGCTCCGGTCGCCAGGTGATGTCCGTCGAAGGCACCGACCTGACGACGGTCTAGGTGATGGTTGCCATTTAGGTTTTCATGGAGGTTTGTGATGGAACCGAGGCGTAGAGCGAGCCGTCTGCTCGGAACACTGGCCGTTGTGGTTTGTCTGGCATCGAGTGCTCAAGGGGCGAAGCTGTGCATCGATCCAGGGCACGGGGGCAGTGACCCTGGTGCGGTTGGCAACGGTCTCCAGGAGAAGGACGTCAACCTATCCATCAGCCTGAAGGCCAGGGATTTGTTCAACGCCGACAGCAGTAGCGGCTGGGCGACGATCATGACACGGGATACCGATGTCTACCTCACTTTGGCCGCCCGAACCAGCTACGCCAACAGCCAGGGCGTCGATCGGTTTATCTGCGTCCACTCCAATTCCTTCAGTGATTCGTCCGCCAACGGGACGGAGACCTACCACCATACGACCTACAACGGCACCTCGCATGACATGGCCACTAAGGTCCAGAACCGCATGTACAGCTACATGCAGACCACGAACCGGGGTGTCAAGCAGGCTGATTTCCACGTGCTGCGGGAAACGAGCATGCCCGCCACCCTGACGGAGGTGGCTTTTATCAGTAACCCGTCCGATGCAGCCAAGCTCGGCAACGCGGATTACCAACAGCAGGCTGCCCGTGCCATCCTGCACGGCCTCCAGGAGCATTACGGTATCTCCGTTCATGATCCGCAACCCCCGGGGCCCTCGGGCAGTTGGACACACAGTTCGGGCGAGTTCAATCCCACGCAGTTCGTCGGCGATTGGGAGGGCTGGACCTCTTGCGATGACGTCTACTCCTGGTGGACCACCACGAGGTACGGCGCTGAGCGGTTCGCCAACTGGCATATCGGCTGGAACTTCAGGGGGCGGTTCAAGCTCGACGCATGGATTCCTTGCGAAAATGCCGGCCATGGGTGTCAATACCGATTCCAGCGATACGACTACGATCCGAACGCCGGTAACCCCGACAATAACCGCAAATTCAGCGTCGCCCTGAACCAGTGCGCGACCAATCGATGGAACACGATCGATGAGCGCGACTGGGACAATGATCGGCCCGGCGGTGTGAATATCGGCAGCTATGATGTATACGATACTTGCTCCACCGCCACATACCAGGCAATCGGTGCCTCCAAGGTGCACTGGTACGGCCACAAATGGGAGTACTTCAACGACTGGGTCTGCCTGGGCGGCTACGGCTCAGCGAGCGTGACCGAGACACATGGCTTTGACGAAGGGGATCTGTACCTCTATCCGGCGGTCCACACCGATCACGGCAACGTGTTCGCCTACAACGGCCACGTGCCAGGCCGAGTTCAGACCGGCGACTGCAACTGGCAGAATACCCTGGACTTCAAGGGCAACGCCACCAGTCATGGCGGCGGGGATAACATGAGCTCCTATGCCTTCGCCTGGGTCTATGCCCCCGAAGGCGCGGGGCCAAAGTTCTTGGTCGGGGCTGACGACCAGTACCGCGTGTGGCGAAACGGGACGGTGATCAGCGAGCAGACCTCCGGCTGCGTTTGTGCCCGCGATGGCATCGAAACCGGCGGCATCAGTATGCCCGCGGGTTGGAGCCGCGTCCTGCTCAAAGTCCGTAACGATGGTGGCGCTTACTACGGCACCATCAGCCTGCGCAATGGCGGCACCAGAAGCTGGAACGAGCCGTCCGTGACGCTGCACGATCTGGGCGGCGGGTTGAAGAGCTGGAGCGTCGGTTACGAGCAGGACGATTGGCATCCGCGCATTGACGTCGCCAGCTTCTATAGCCAAAACGACCCGAAACCCAATGACGACTTCTACGGCAACAGCACCACGGTAACCGCCAGCGGCACGGCGTCCGGTGGCGGGCCTGTCCCGTTCTGGAAGGTCATGCATTTCGAATCCGGCTTCGGCCTGGCCGGAGACACCAACTTCGCGGATGTCTCGTCCAGCGGCTCGAACTGGTCCCACAGCCAAACCGGGGTCACCGGGCACCGGCGATTCCACTTCTTCTCTGTGAGCAAGTCCCGGCGAACCTCCTTCCAGGACAGTGGCAAGACCGGCGGCTGGGCATGGGCCGACGACGGGCACGGCAACTACATGGATATCTTTATCGACAACGTGGCCCCCGAGGCTCCCAGTTTCGCCAGTGCCGCCGCGGGCAGCACAACGCAGGTCAATCTTGCCTGGGCGATTCCCGCCGACCAAGGCGTCGGCATCGAGCCGGGCAGCACGGAGTACGCGTCCGAGGGAGGCGATCACGCTTATCGTCGCGGTGACGTGGGTGTGCGGATTTACCGCAACGGCAGTTCGATCGGCGAGTGGGGGACCGGAACGTCCTTCAACGATGTCGGGCTTGCTGCGAACACCGCGTACACGTACACCATCGAGGCACGGGACAATACGGGCGAAGGTCGGGGCTCCTGGCACAACACGACTGGCCAGCAAGGCTCCACCGTGGTCCATACCCTGGCGCTCGACCCTGCTGTGCCCGCGTATCTGAGCTGCGACCGTGCACTCGGGACACCGTACCCCGTCGGCACGACGTACACATTCTCTAACCCCGGCGGTTTCGGCCCCGGCTCCATGAGCAAGTACAAGTACGTATGGAACACGAGCCCGACCCACACTTGGACCGACACGGAGGCGGAGTGGAGCAGCGGGGCACTGCCGCTGAGCGCCGAGGCCGGCGATGGTGGCTATTACCTCCATGTGCGGTCGTATAACGCAGACGGTGTCCCCAGCGGCACCTGCGACTTCGGCCCGTTCTTCTACGACGGTACCGCACCGGCCTGTGCGATCACCAAGGCATCGCCCGATCCCACTGATTCCTCGACGGTCACTTTCGACATCAACTTCACCGAGCCGGTCTCGGACTTCGGCGTTGAGGATATCACGCTGGGCGGGACTGCCCCGGGCGCGGTGTTGGACAACTTCGACGGCTCGGGAGCCAGCTACAGCGTGGATGTCACGGGTATCAGTGGCAACGGGACGGTGTCCATCGAAATCGCGGCCGGTGCAGCCCTCGACGACGCCGGGAATCCCAGTGCCGGATGTGGCCCGGAAGTGTACACGATCCAGATGGACACCACGCCGCCCGCTCTGATCGGTGCCTTGTCCCGGAGAACCCACGGGGCGGCCGGCGACATGGATATCGATGTCGCGTTTGCCGAAGCGGTCGAGTGCCGCAGCGGTGGGCCGACGCTCGTCATCGTGACTTTCGATGAGGCGATCGAGGGGGTCGGCGGTTTGGAAGCCAGCGATGTAAGCACTTCCAGCGGTTCACCTTCAACCGTCGCCATCACGGACAACGTCCTGGAGATCGGTCTGAGCGGTGTGGCCAACGCCGCGAATCTCGAAATCGGCTTCCCCGGGATCTCCGATTCCAGCGGCAACTTGGTTGACGCTACGATTTGCTTCGCTGTGCTGGCCGGCGATGTCAACGGCGATAGGGCGGTCAACATCTTCGATCTGGTGCAGGTCCGCAACCAGTTGAACCAGCCGGTGACGGGAGGCAACTCCCGTGCGGACGTGACCGCGGACGGCAGTATCAACATCTTTGACCTGGTCAATGTCCGGAACAACCTGAACCAGGCGGTGCCGGCCTGTCCGTGAACGTATCACAATCCTTCAAGTAACCAGCGGCCCTCCGTCTTCTTCAACGAGACGGAGGGCCGCTTTTCGCGCCCGGCAGATCAGGGTGTAGGTGTAGCCAGGGTGCAGGTGTAGCCAGGGTACAGGTGTAGCCAGGGTGTAGGTGTAGCCAACGCCAAGACGGAGCGTCGCGCCACGTCCGCTACCGGCTGGCTCAGTCACTCTCGTCCTGCGTCCACGTACTCTGGTCCTGCGTCCACTCGGCGACCACCTGGGCGTAGCGTCGGCGACTCTCAGCGGAGCCGCAGTGCCCGAGGTACAGGTCTCGGCGTGCCCCGGTCTCGGGGTTCCGGATGGTCACCACGGCGTAGGATTGTCCGCTTACCGATTTCTCTCGATACTGGGGTGGCTTGGGCGCGCGGGGCATGGCGGTCCTTCTCCGTTGAACGTTGCGCGGCACGGTTCCGCGCTACGTCATCGGTGTTGCCCCACTCCCGCGCCTCGCGTAACTCGTGATCTACTCGCGACTTGTGCCATTGGGCGTTACAGGACTCGAACTTTCAGCAGAATCCCCAGTAAATCCGCATATCCCGAACCAGCGCGGCACGGAATCCGGCACAGTTGCCGCACCGGATACGCTCAAAGCCACCATCGACGGCATCCTGGCCCTGCCCCTGGATGACCAGACCAAGGCAGAGATCATCCGCCGGCTGGTCGGGGGTGGATCGTGATTTTTCAGAGTGGCGACATGGCGACAGGTGACAGCACCAAGGCTGGCGCTATCAAAAACGGCGGTGGCGTCGCCAACGAGGGTGTCAATTTGGGGTGTGTCGCCGCTGCGCGGCGGCATTTGCAGAAAGCGAGGCGATAGACAGATGAGCAACGAGGCGAGCAATGGGCGCTGGCAATCTACGAGTCGGCTCATGCCGTGCTCGCTTCGGCTGTTGGCCTGCCGATCGGTGTCGCGACGATGGACGGCATAGTGCGCGGCGAGTGGCTCCTGATGCGCTTTGGCTGCCCGAACGTCGATAAGCTTCGGCGGCGGCTGGTGGCCTACGCGGCCGGCGAGCGTGCGGCTGCACTGCCAATTCCGGGCGCGGCGGGCGGGCGGCGGCGGGCAGTGGAAATCCTTGCCACACCCCCACCCCCTCTTGGGTGCCGGGGTATCATCTACTCCCCCTGGTATTGCCCACGCGACAGATACAGTGTTTCTGTAATAGCTAACGATCGGCGATTCCCGAACCCACAGTGTGTGTCGTTTCTGCAGCAAGAAGCCATCGCACATTGGGCAAAAGTGGCCCATTTATCGGGTCATTGTGCCCACTTCTGGGCCTTCACGATGACAGTTTGTGCTGCGTGTTTGTCAAAGGAGGATGCAGGCGCACGCGGATGGTATACACGCCTCGACGCCCGGCCTGAGAGACGATGCGGGCCGGAATTGCTCATCGGATAAACGTACCCAGGGATGGGTGCGGCCTGGAATCCTTACCGCTCAGCCCTTCTCGCGCCACCACCCCAGAACAGGTATCGTCCGCGTGGAGACTGTTTTTCGCCCCTGGCCCCCGCGGGCGGACAGGCGGCGTCTTGTGCCCCCGACCGCGGCGGGCAGGCTGTGGCGGCGATCTCCCCGTGGTGGTCGGACGGCCACCTGCGGTATTGGCCGGCCCTCTTCAGGCAGCTTCAGCTTCCCCGCGGGGTGGATTCCCGCACGGCGAATCCAGACGCATCCGTGGATGTGGCTAGCGCTTGCCGGCTGTCAGGGTGAATACCGACGCCCATTCTCTGGAACCGACGCATTTCGCCGGCAAACCGGCCGGCGATGTGGTATACTTCCCCCGACATGAATCACACACGGCCAACAGACACACTGCGACCGCACGGCCGGGGCGAAGAAAAACGCCTTCACGACACCGGCTTTCGATGGGGCAATAAGGGTACGCACACCAGTCGCACGATCATGCTTCAGGAACTCCGGGCGGTGTTGTCCCACTGCCGACACGATGCAATCCGGAGCGACTACCGCGGCGCGATTCAGGAGGAGAACTGCCTGGGCAAGCGTACCGCAGCGACGCGGAAGCTTTCCAGTCAGCGTCTCTCGGAGCTTTATGCGCTCGATCCGGAGGTGCCCCTGTTCCGGGTCATGCGGCGATGTTGGTACTCTGAACGCGAGGGGCAGGCGGTTCTGGCCTTGCTGTTGGCCCTCGCGCGTGACCCGTTGCTCAGAGCCAGTGCGGCCCCCGTCTTGCAGATGCGGCCCGGCGAAGAACTTGCGCGGCAGCAGATGACGGACGCGATCAGCCGCGCGGTCGGCAGCCGCCTCAGTGACAGCACGCTCGATAAGGTCGTGCGGAACGCAGCTTCCTCCTGGACGCAGTCGGGACATCTCAAAGGGCGCGGCCGTAAGCTTCGGCAGAGCGTCACTCCGACGGTAACCAATACGGCCTTCGCCCTGTTGCTCGGCTACCTCGCCGGCGCACGGGGAGCGACGCTCTTCGAGACGCTATGGGTGCAGGTGCTGGACGCGCCGGCCGGTGAATTGATGCACCTCGCCGTTGACGCCCGGCGGCTGGGCTTCCTGGACATGAGCCAGTCGGGCGGCGTGATCGAGGTAGCGTTCTCGCGGCTCTTGGCTCCGGTCGAAAGGCGGTAGGCGAATGGGAAGAATCGAGGAACTTGCGGCTCGATACCGTGGCCACATCAGCGCGCCGTGGCAGCGCAACCTCTCCGGCGACCAGAAGGCGATCTTCGTGGTCTACCCGAAGACGGACGAGCGGAAGCTGCGGGCGCGGTTGGAACTGTTCGATATGGCGACGACCTCGACCGGGCACCGTTGGCGCCCGCTGGACCTGACCGATACCTTCGCGCGGTGGATGGCCCAGACCGATTACCGCGAGGTCTACTTCGAGGAACCGGAAACGCTGGCGATGAAGCTGCGGAGCGACTTTGTGCGGTTCGCTGCCGACCGGCTCCGCGAGGCACTGACCGCCGAAGATGTAGACGAGGACACGGTGGTCGCCGTCCAGGGCGTGGCGTGCCTCTTCGGCTTCACCCGTGTTTCGCTGGTGCTCAAGGAAGTGGTCAAGGATATCCGGGGCCGCCTGGTGGTGTTCTTCCCCGGCGAGTACGAAGACAACAACTACCGACTCTTGGATGCACGGGACGGCTGGAACTACCTGGCCGTGCCGATCACGCTCCATAACGGGGTACACGACTGATGAAAAACAAACAACTCTTCCAACGCGATCCCGCTGTATCCAAGCTGCTGAACGATGGCGTTGCCGCCGTCCGCGAAGCCGCCAGCGCCAAGGAAATCGAGACGCTCCGCTACGAGCTTGAGCACTTCGTGTGCGAGGGCCAGTACGAGGACGGCTTGATCCGCATCCTGGAGTCCTACCTCGGCAACGTCAGTTCGACGACGCAGCCGGCGGCATGGGTGAGCGGCTTCTACGGCAGCGGCAAGTCGCACCTGCTGAAGATGTTCCGCCATCTGTGGGTGGACACCCGCTTCGATGACGGCACGACCGCGCGCGGCCTGGCCCGCCTCCCGCAGGAAGTGCAAGACCTGCTGCGCGAACTGGACACGCTGGGCAAGCGCAGCGGCGGATTGCACGCGGCGTCGGGCACGCTGCCTTCGGGCGGCGGCGAGAGCGTCCGCCTGGCCGTGCTGAGCATCGTGCTGGCGTCCAAGGGCCTGCCCGAAGCGCTGACGCAGGCGCAGTTCTGCATGTGGCTCCAGCGGAACGACATCTTCGACAAGGCGAAGGCCGCGGTCGAAAGGGCCGGCAAGAAGTTCTTCGACGAACTGCACGACCTCTACGTCAGCCCGGTCCTCGCCAAGGCCGTCCTCGACGCCGACGCGAGCTTCGCGCCCGACCTGAAAGCCGCCCGCGCCGCGCTGCGGGCGCAGTTCCCCGTGGTCGAAGACATCTCCACCAACGAGTTCGTGCGGCTGGTCCGCGAGGTGCTGTCGGTCGATGGGCAAATCCCCTGCACGGTCATCGTGCTGGACGAAATCCAACTCTTCATCGCCGGCGATCCGGTCCGGTCCACGGACGTGCAGGAAGTCGCCGAAGCCCTCTGCAAGCAACTCGACAGCCGGGTTCTTCTGATCGGGGCCGGCCAGCAGGCCCTGGCGGCGCAGGACCAGTTGCTCCAGCGCCTCACCGGCCGGTTCACCATCCCCGTCGAACTGTCCGACTCGGACGTGGAAACCGTCACCCGCCGCGTGGTGCTGGCGAAGAAGGCCGACAAGCGCAAGGCCATCGAAGACACGATCAGCGCCCACGCCGGCGAAATCAACCGGCAGCTTGCCGGCACGCGCATCGCCGCCTGCGCGGAGGACCGCGACATCATCGTGGACGACTACCCGCTGCTGCCGGTCCGCCGGCGGTTCTGGGAGCACGTGCTCCGTGCGGTGGACGTGCCCGGTACGGCCAGCCAGCTTCGCACGCAACTCAAGATCGTGCACGAAGCCGTCCGCCAGACGGCCGAGGAAGACCTCGGCACGGTCGTCCCCGCGGACTTCATCTACGAACAGATCAGCCCGGACCTGCGCAAGACCCGCATCCTGCTCCGTGAGATCGACGAGACGATCCGCAACCTCAACGACGGCACGGACGACGGCCGGCTCGCCCAGCGGCTTTGCGGCCTGGTCTTCCTGATCCGCAAGCTGCCGCTGGAGGCCGTGGCCGATATCGGCGTGCGGGCGACGCCGGAGATGCTGGCCGACCTGATGGTCTCGGACCTTGCCAAGGACGGGACCGAACTCCGCAAGCACATCCCGCGCGTGCTGAAGCTCCTGACCGATCCGCCGCCAGAGTCGGAGCGGCCGTCGTGGCTGCGCAAGGCCATGCAGGACAAGGGTGCGCTGCTCATCGAGATCGAAGGCGAATACAGCCTCCAGACCCGCGAAAGCAGCGAGTGGGACCGCGAGTTCCGCAACCGCCAGACGCGGCTGAACAGCGACTTGACCTCGCTGTCCAGCAAGCGCGGCTCCCTCATCAGCGCCGCGTGCGGCGACGCGCTCAAGGGCATCAAGCTCGCGCAGGGCAAGTGCAAGGAGCCGCGGCGCCTGCTGGTACACTTCGGCAGCGAAGCGCCGCCGGCCGGCGGGACGGATATCGCGCGTGGGTCCGCGACGGCTGGGGCGAGAAGGAAAGCACCATCGTCAACGACGCCCGCGTCGCCGGCAGGGACACGCCCATCATCTACACCTACATCCCCAAGGCCAGCGCCGACGACCTCCAGAAGGCCATCGTGGAGTACGAAGCCGCCAAGTCCACGCTGGAGTTCAAGGGCACGCCCACGACGCCCGAAGGCCGTGAGGCACGCGACGCCATGGCCACGCGGATGGCGACGGCCGAGGCGTCGCGCAACCAGATCGTCAACGACGTGATCGACCGGGCCAAGGTCTTCCAGGGCGGCGGCGGCGAGCGGTACGAACTGAACCTCGTGGCCAAGGTCGAAGCCGCGGCGCAGGCGTCGCTCGACCGGCTGTTCCCGAATTTCAAGGCGGCGGACGACAACCGCTGGGCCAACGTCATCAACCGCGCCAAGAACGGCGACGAGGCGGCGATGTCCGCGGTGGACTGGACCGACGCGCCGGAGAAGCACCCGGTCTGTGCGGCCGTGCTCTCCGAGGTCGGGGCGGGCAAGCGCGGCAAGGAAGTCCGCGACGCCTTCGAGGCCAGCCCCAACGGCTGGCCGCGCGACGCCGTGGACGCCGCACTCATTACGCTGCACACCACCGGCCACATCCGCGCCACGCACAAGGGCATGACGCTCTCGCAAGGCCAGTT
>Ga0123329_1003302_pt1 | contig 13475 bp, 4 predicted proteins | sample BioC12SIPDNA_FD_89703 | JGI IMG/M metagenome (GOLD analysis project Ga0123329, IMG submission 89703) | Anaerobic biogas reactor microbial communites from Washington, USA - Biogas_R1_B C12 SIP DNA | ecosystem: Engineered > Bioreactor > Anaerobic > Unclassified | place: Washington, USA | collected... | reverse complement strand
CCTCAACGTGGTGCGGCGGTCGCTGCCGGTGGGCGTGTCGCCGATGGACTGGAACGCCGACGGCATGCGGTGGCCGTGCCCGGAGGTGGGGCCGCGGTGACGTGGGCGCCGCCCTGTGGAAACAGACGCGAGTTCCTCCGATATCCCCCCTTATCTCGACCGTTCACGTCCGTTTCGTCGGCCTGCTGTTGTAATCGACAGCACAGAATGCTCGATGTGCTGTACGGCCGGAGGGGGGTCATGCCCCGGACGCCTCATTCGTCTACTTTCATAGAACCGATCGACACCAGGAGCAACGAACGATGACCTGTTCACCCCCGCGGTGTGTAGCCACCGCCGCCGGTGCCTCACGTCCCCGATACGCGACGCGAGCCGACGGGTAGAAGATGGACATCTTCGACGTGCACGAACAGGTGGTCGACGACTACCGCTCCTTCACCACCGCTTCTGTCGACGTGCGCGATCCTCGGCTGAAACAACACGTCGACGAGCTGATCGCCCGTGGCGAGCAATGGCCCGAACCGTGGTTGGCGCTCAACCCTCTCTTTGCCCGCGGCGGCGCGGTCGGCGATCTGGTGACCGAAGGGCTGCTGCACCCCGAGTGTGAACGGATCTTCCGGCCGAAGGCCGACCCGGCCGACCGCGGCAGTCGCGCAATCACCCTGCACAAGCACCAGCGTGAGGCCGTGGAAGCCGCACACACGGGCCTGTCGTATGTCCTGACCACAGGAACGGGATCGGGCAAGTCGCTGGCGTACATCATTCCGATCGTCGATCGGGTGCTGCGAATGCCGGAGCGCCGCCCCGGGGTGAAGGCGATCATCGTCTACCCGATGAACGCGTTGGCGAACAGCCAGGTCGGTGAACTCGAGAAATTCCTGCGTTACGGGTATCCACCGGGGGCCGAACCGGTGACGTTCGCCCGCTACACGGGTCAGGAGAAGGGCGAGGAACGCGAACGGATCCTGCGCGATCCACCCGATATTCTGCTGACCAACTACGTCATGCTCGAACTGGTGCTCACTCGTCCCGAGGAACGACGACGCCTCGTGCAGGCCGCGCGCGGCCTGCAGTTCCTGGTCCTCGACGAGTTGCACACCTACCGGGGGCGGCAGGGAGCGGACGTCGCGATGTTGGTGCGCCGGGTCCGCGACGCATGTCTGTCGCCGGAGCTGCAGTGCGTCGGGACGTCGGCGACGATGGCCAGTGTCGGCACCGTCGACGATCAGCGCACTGTGGTCGCGCAGGTGGCAACACAGATCTTCGGTGCCGACGTCACCGCCGACCGGGTCATCGGAGAAACCCTCGACCGCGCCACCTGCGGTGACTCGACAGATGCCGCGGGTCTGACCGCCGATGTTCGACGCGGCGGTGCCCGCGGCGACTACGACGCACTGGCGGCATCCCCGCTCGCCACGTGGATCGAGTCGACCTTCGGCTTGGACGAAGAACCCGGAACGGGCCGGATCGTGCGACAGCAACCCGCCCGGGTGCGTGAGTCGGCAGCCCAGCTCGCGGAGCTGACGGCATGCACGGTCGACGACTGCGACCAGGCGATCCGGGCCACACTGCTTGCGGGTTCATCGGTGCAGCATCCCGAGACCCACCGACCGCTGTTCGCATTCCGGCTGCATCAGTTCTTCTCGAAGGGCGACACGGTATACGTGTCGATCGAGCCGGAGGATCGGCGCCACGTCACCTCGACCTACAGGTGTCGGTGCCCGGGGATGCCGACAAGGCACTGATGCCGTTGGCGTTCTGCCGCGAATGCGGTCAGGAGTACCTGGTGGTGGCGCTCACCAACGAGGACGGTACGATCCGCTATCGTCCGCGCCGGGACCGCGATGCCAGCGGTGGCGACGACGCCAACGGTTACCTGTACGTGTCCGCGGACCAGCCGTGGCCGACCGACCCGTTGGCCGAGGGCCGCTTCCCCGAGTCGTGGCTCTCGGACGGGCAGGTGCTCGACCGATTGCGCAAGTATCAGCCGCGCCTGGTGCGGGTCGACGTGTCCGGTACGGAATCCCCTGACGGCCTCCCCGCCGCATATGTCCCGGCCCCGTTCCGATTCTGTTTGCGGTGCAAGGTGTCCTACGAGCAGACTCGTGGCACCGACTTCGCGAAACTGTCGACGCTGGACGCGGAAGGGCGTAGTTCGGCGGTCTCGGTGATCAGCGCAGCGATCGTGCGGGCACTGAAGCAACTGCCGCTGGACGAACTCGACGACGACGCCCGCAAGTTGTTGACGTTCGTCGACAACCGGCAGGATGCGAGCCTACAGGCGGGGCATTTCAACGACTTCGTGCAGATCACCCAGCTGCGAGGTGCCGTCTATCGGGCGGTGAGCACGTCACCTCTCCGTCACGACGATGTCGCTCAGCGTGTGGTTGAAGCATTGGGTCTGGACTTCGCCGACTATGCGCAGCACCCCGACGCGGTGTACGGGCCGCGCGCCTCGGCGCAGCGCGCGTTCAAGGATTTCATCGAGTATCGCCTCTATTCGGATTTGCAGCGCGGGTGGCGGGTGACGATGCCGAACCTCGAGCAGACCGGTCTGCTGCGTATCGACTACGAGTCGCTGTCGGAGATCGACGCCGACACCGACCTGTGGGCGGGGTGTCCACCGGCACTGCGTGATGCACGTCCCGGGGAGCGCGAGGATCTGGGCCGGATCGTGTTGGACGAGTTCCGGCGTGAACTCGCCATCGATGTCTTCTGTCTCACCGAGGACGGGCACACCCGGCTACGCCGCCAGTCCGAGCAACATTTGACGGGGTTGTGGTCTATGCCACCGAGGGAGCCGGCCCCGCAGCTGGCTGCGGTGTCCACCCGCACCGGATCCCCCGGGCGCCCCCGTGCCGAGGTCCGGTTGACGGGCCGGTCGGCGCTGGGCCGGTATCTGCGGGAGCGCAGCGGCCTGAGAAACCCGGACGGCTCGGCTCTGGATACCGCCGATGCTCAGCAGATCATCGAACATCTCCTCGCCGTCTTCGCACGCACCGGTCTGCTCACCAAGATCGATCTTCCGAAACAGGACGGCCTCAGCTACCGGTTGAAGGCATCGGCGTTGATCTGGACAGCGGGCGACGGGCGCACCGCAGCACCGTCTCCCCTGCGGATGAGCGTCGACCCGGAGCGGGGAACCCGCATCAATCCGTTCTTTCGCGACCTCTACCGCGACACCGCGATGACGCTCGCGGGTCTGCAGGCACGCGAGCACACGGCACAGGTCAATCAACTCGACCGTCAGGACCGCGAAGACCGTTTTCGTTCCGGGGATCTCCCGCTTCTGTTCTGCTCCCCCACCATGGAACTCGGCGTCGACATCGCGAGCCTCAATGCTGTCGGGTTGCGTAACGTACCGCCGACCCCGGCGAACTACGCGCAGCGCAGCGGTCGAGCCGGTCGGTCGGGCCAACCCGCACTCGTGGTCACCTACTGCGCCACCGGCAACGCACACGACCAGTATTACTTCCGACGTTCACGCGACATGGTCGCCGGGGCGGTCGCGGCGCCCCGACTCGACCTGACCAACGAATCTCTGCTCGCGTCGCATCTGCACGCATTGTGGCTGGCCGAGACCGGCGCGAACCTACACACCCGGCTGCCGCAGCTTCTCGATCTCGATGCGGACGGCATGCCCGTGCTCCCCGATCTCGCGCGCAGCCTCGCCGACAAGGACACCATCAAGCGTGCTACCGACCGCACACAGTCGATCGTTGCTCCTCTTCGCGACGAATTGCGCGCGTCGGCGTGGTGGCACGACGGATGGGCCGAGTCCGTGATCGAATCGGCTCCTCACTCGTTCGACCGCGCATGCGACCGGTGGCGCGAACTGTACCGGGCGGCACTGGCCGACCAGCAGGAACAGAACCGGATCGTCCTCGACACCTCGGTCTCCCCCAATGCACGCAGAGCAGCAGAATCTCGCCGACGGGAAGCGGAGAGCCAACTCCGGTTGTTGCGCAACGAGGATTCCGACCACGGCCATTCGGATTTCTACACGTACAGGTACTTCGCATCCGAAGGATTCCTGCCCGGCTACAGCTTCCCGAGACTCCCTCTGGCCGCCTACATTCCCGGTGTCCGCACGGCGGGCACGGGCATGGACGGCGGTGACTATCTACAGCGCCCCCGCTTCCTTGCGATCAGTGAGTTCGGCCCCGGCGCCCTGATCTACCACGAGGGTGCCCGCTACGAGGTGCGGCGCGTACAGGTCCCGATGGCCTCCGGTGGTGTCGGCACCGTCGATCTGCAGGACGCCCGGCGCTGTGAGGAATGCGGATACCACCATGTCCGACAGCCCGGAATCGATGTGTGTGAGAACTGCGGTGTGCCGCTGGGAGTTCCGCGCTACAACCTGATGCGGATGCAGACGGTGTTCACCCGCCGACGTGAACGGATCTCGTCGGACGAGGAAGAGCGCCGCCGTGCCGGGTTCGAGCTCGAAACATCGTTCCGGTTCAGTCAGTCCGGTACGCGACTGAGCCGTATCGACGCCGAAATCGTCGGCGACGACCACCCGATCGCATCCCTCACCTACGGCGACACGGCCGTGGTGCGGGTCACCAATCTGGGCCGACGCCGGCGGAAGAACCCGAACGACCTGGGCTACTGGCTCGACACCGTCAAAGGGAACTGGCTCAGCGAGAAGGACGCCACCGACACCACCCCGCAGGACGACGACCTCGAGGACGCAGCCGACGCCCCGACGAAGCAGAAGGTCATCCCGTTCGTCGAGGACACCCGCAACATCGCGGTACTGCGTCTGGTGAACGCGGTCGACGAGGTTGTCGCGACCACACTGCGCTATGCACTCGAGCGTGGTATCGAGGCCGAGTTCCAGCTCGAGGATTCGGAGCTGTCCAGCGAGGCGATGCCCGACATGCAGGAGCGTGCCCGGATGCTGTTCACCGAGTCCGCGGAAGGTGGCGCCGGGGTGCTGCGTCGATTGCACAGCGAGCCGGATGCATTGTCGCGCGCCGCGCGCCGCGCTTTGCAGATCGCGCATTTCGATGTGGACGGCATCGATCTCGGGCACGCCGACGGTGCGAGCGAACGGTGCGAGAAGGCATGCTATGACTGCCTCCTCTCGTATGGGAACCAGTCGGATCATCAGCGGATCGATCGGCACGCGGTGCGCGGGTTGCTGCTCGAATTGGCCGCCGGCGGCACTCGACTCGTCGCGACGGACGGGGATCTCGGCGACTCTGCCGACGCGTTGCGCGGCAGATGCCGTTCCGAGGCGGACCGGATGTTCATCGCACTGCTGATGGAGCACGGGTTCGTCCTCCCCGACGGCGTACACGAAACCATCGGTCCGGTCTCGGCCGACTTCGTCTTCCACAGCGAGAACGGACCCACTGTCGTGTTCGTCGACGACGAACCCCCCGGTACAGGACGCGATGATGCCGCGGAGGACGATCTGATGGATCTCGGCTGGTCGGTGGTGCGTCTCGGTGTCGGCGACGACTGGTTGCGCGTGCTGCGCTCGCACAGTTACGTGTTCGGTGAGGGAAGGAAGTAGGCAGTATGGGGTTCGCTCCCGGCAATCTGGTCACCGCCCGCGGGCGTGAATGGGTGGTTTTACCCGACAGCACCGATGACTTCCTGGTGTTGCGTCCCCTCGGTGGTCTCGACGACGACATCGCCGGAGTACTCGTCAGCGAAGGTGTCACGCCCGCGACGTTCCCGCCGCCGACCCCGGACGATCTGGGCGACAATTTCAGCGCACGCCTGCTCACCGGGGCGCTGCGGATCGGGTTCCGCTCCACTGCCGGCCCGTTCCGTTGCCTCGCGTCGATCGCAGTCGAGCCGCGGGCCTACCAGCTGGTCCCGTTGATGATGGCGCTGCGCCAGGATGTGGTGCGGCTTCTGATCGCCGACGACGTGGGCATCGGCAAGACCGTCGAGGCGGGTCTGGTGGCCGCCGAACTGCTCGCGGTCGGTGAGGCGCGTGGACTCGTTGTGCTGTGCAGCCCGGCGCTGGCCGAGCAGTGGCAGTTCGAGTTGCGCGAGAAGTTCGGGCTGGAGGCCGAGCTGGTGCTGCCGTCGACGGTGCGTCGGCTCGAACGTGGCCGGATCGGCACCGAATCGATCTTCGAACGCTATCCGATCACGGTGGTGTCGACCGATTTCATCAAGAACTCCCGTCGTCGCCACGAGTTCCTCCGCACGTGCCCTGACCTGGTGATCGTCGACGAGGTGCACACGTGCGTGACGGCAGCCGGGCAGGGCGGATCGGGCCGCACCCAGCGTTACGAGCTGATCCGTGATCTCGCGCAGGACCCGAAGCGGCACATGATCTTTGCGAGCGCCACCCCGCACAGCGGCAAGGAGGAGTCCTTCCGCAACCTACTGGGTCTGCTCGACCCTGCCTTGGAGACGGTGAACCTCGAGACCCGGAAGGGGCGCGAGACCCTGGCCCGGCATTTCGTTCAGCGTCGTCGCGGTGATATCCGCCGGTACCTGGACGAGGACACCCCGTTCCCGAAGGATCGTCTCACCAAAGAAGTCTCCTACACGCTGTCGCCGGAGTACCGGGATCTGTTCGACAAGGTCCTCGAGTACGCGCGGGAATCGGTGCGCACCGGTGACGGGGAGCTGACCAAACGGGTCAACTGGTGGTCGGCACTTGCCCTGCTGCGGGCGTTGGCGTCGTCGCCGCGCGCGGCTGCGCAGACTTTACGGACCCGCGCAGCGTCGGCAGCAGCGGGCACCGCAGACGAGGCCGACGCGATCGGCCGGGCGATCGTGCTCGATCACGGCGACGACGAGTCCGTGGAATCCGCCGACACCACCCCCGGTGCCGATGCCGGTGAGCACAGTGCAACCGCGACCGAACGGCGTCTGCGCAGGTTTCTGGCAGATGCGCAAACCCTGGAGGGCAAGGCCGACGCGAAGCTGACGGCGGTGACGAAGGAGATCAAGAAGCTCCTCGCCGAGGGCTGCGATCCGATCGTTTTCTGCCGCTTCATCGACACCGCCGAATACGTGGCCGATCATCTCGACAAGGCACTCGGGAAGAACGTTGCGGTCCGGGCCGTCACGGGAACACTGCCGCCGGACGAACGGATCGCGAGGATCGGCGAGCTCACCGCCACCGAGGGTCGCCACGTCCTGGTGGCCACCGATTGTCTGTCCGAGGGCGTGAACCTGCAGGAGAGTTTCCAGGCGGTGGTGCACTACGACCTGGCGTGGAACTCGACTCGCCACGAACAGCGTGAGGGTCGTGTCGACCGGTTCGGCCAGCGCGCGGATCAGGTACGTGCGATCACCCTGTACGGGCGCGACAATCAGATCGACGGGATCGTCCTGGAAGTCCTGTTGCGTAAGCACGAGGCCATCCGCAAGGCCACGGGTGTATCGGTGCCGGTGCCGGACAACAATGCGGCGGTGGTCGAAGCGTTGATGGAGGGACTGCTGCTGCGCGGTCACGACGCCGAGCAGCTCACCTTCGATCTGGGTGTCCAGGAGAAACAGAACGCCCTCTACGAGGAGTGGCAGTCCGCCGCCGACCGTGAGAAGCAGGCCCAGACGAAGTACGCGCAGCACGCGATCAAACCGGAGGAAGTATCGGCCGAGGTGGGGGCGGCCCGCGCTGCCCTCGGCACACGAACGGAAGTCGCCGAGTGTGTCGAGCACGCACTGAGGGCACTACGCTCGACGGTGTCGCCGGCCGTTGACGGGTTCACCGCGACACTCGGGCCGCTCCCACCGGGCCTGCAGGACGCGTTGCCTCCCGGCCGGAAGGATCCGCTCCCGTTTGCCCACGATCTTCCGGTCGGGCGCGGCGAAGCGGTGCTGACCCGCACCGACGCGTCCGTCGAGGCGATCGCGCAGTACGTGCTCGAATCCGCCTTGGACACCGCACTGGACGCGGCACTGCGACCCGCGCGGCGCTGCGCGGTGATCCGCACCGATACGGTGACCACCCGCACGACGCTGTTGGTGACGCGCTACCGGTTCCATATGACGCTGCCGTCGCGTAGCGGTACCCGCCAGCTCGTCGCCGAGGACGTCGCAACTCTTGCCTTCCAGGGCGCTCCCGACCGCGCGCGCTGGCTCGCCGCCGATACCGCCACGAGCCTGCTCGGTGCATCGCCGACCGGGAATGTGCCTCCGCAGCAAGCAGAACAGTTCCTTGCGCGGGTACTGGACGGCCTCGACGACCTGCGACCGCACCTGGAGGAGCACGGCAGGCATCTCGCCGACACCATGTCCGCTGCGCACCGGCGGGTACGTCAGGCGTCGTCGGAGATCGTGCGCGGATTGAAGGTGACGCCGGAGGCGGGCGCCGATGTTCTCGGTGTGTTCGTGTTCGTGCCGCAGGCGGGAGGAAGCAAATGAGTGACGTCTCGTTCGTCGGCGTCCGGATTCAAGGTGGGCTCCTGCCCGCCGATCTGCCGTCCCAGCTCGCGGCGGGGAACGATCCGTCGGGAATCACCCTGTCGCCGAAGGACTATCACCTCGCCACCGGAGAGACGGTGCGCGACGCGGCGAACCGTGTGTGGGCGTATCTGCGCGGGGCGTGGACCGGATACCGGGACGCGCTGGCGCAACTGCCCTCGGACTCCCCCACCGCAGGTTTGACGCGAGATCGTTTCCTGCTGGTGCTGTTCGATCAGCTCGGCTACGGGCGTGTCCCCACCACCGGACGCGGCGGTATCACTGTCGACGGGCAGTCCTTCCCCGTCTCGCACACGTGGCAGTCGGTGCCGATCCATCTTCTCGGATGGAATACCGCGCTCGACACCCGCACCAAAGGTGTGGCGGGTGCGGCGGGGTCGTCGCCGCAGTCGATGGTCCAAGAACTCCTGAACCGCAGCGACGACCACCTGTGGGCGTTCCTGTCGAACGGCCAGGTGCTTCGGCTGCTGCGTGATTCCACATCGCTCGTGGGGTCCGCGTACGTCGAGTTCGATCTCGAAGCGATCTTCGACGGTGATCTGTTCGCCGACTTCCTGCTCCTGTACACGATGTGTCAGGTGTCGCGTCTCGAGACCCGTGACGACGAGATCGGCCCGGCCTCGTGCCGCATCGAACAGTGGCGCACCGAATCGGTCGAGAACGGTTCGCGCGCACTGAATCTACTGCGCGACGGGGTGGTCGATGCGCTGCGCACGCTGGGCCGTGGATTCCTCACCCACCCGGCGAACGGGCAGCTCCGCGACGATCTCGCCGACGGCCGCATCTCGGTGTCGGACGTCAACCACGCGCTGCTGCGCGTGGTGTACCGGCTGCTGTTCACGTTCGTAGCCGAGGATCGCGGGGCGCTGCTCGATCCCACCGCCGATCCCACCGCACGGCAGCGGTACATGTCGTACTTTTCGACCGATCGATTGCGCCGGGCGGCACGCCGACGCCGCGGTGGCCGCTACGGCGACCGATGGAAGGCGTTGACGCTGGTGTGGGGTGGGCTCGGCAGCGAAGCCGGGTTGCCGGAGCTGGGTGTTCCCGGTATCGGCGGCCTCTTCGACGCCGGTGAGCTGGATTTCCTCACCGAGTGCGAGCTGTCCAACGATGCGTTGATGACGGCGGTGCGGTCGCTGTCGCTGGTACGCGAACCGAAGTCCGGAGTGCTGCGGGTGGTGGACTACCGCAACCTCGGGGCGGAGGAGTTGGGCAGCATCTACGAGGCGCTGCTCGAGTTCGTGCCGCAGTGGGATCCGGCGACGAAGACCTACACCCTCGACATCACGTCGGGCAATCAACGCAAGGACACCGGTTCCTACTACACGCCGACCTCGCTGGTGGAGTCGCTGCTCGACACCGCCCTGGATCCGGTGCTCGACGACGCCGTGAAGTCCGCAAACGACTCCGAAGGCCAAGTGAAGGCACTTCTCGCGGTGACAGTGTGCGACCCAGCCTGTGGCAGTGGGCATTTCCTGGTGGGTGCCGCGCGGCGTATCGCGAAACGGGTCGCTGCGATCCGCACGGGTGATCCCGAGCCGGCACCGGAGCAGGTGCGCGCGGCGATGCGGGAGGTGGTGTCGACGTGCATCTACGGCGTCGATGTCAATCCGCTGGCCGCGGAGTTGGCGAAGGTGTCGCTGTGGATGGAGGCGATCGAACCGGGCCGTCCCCTCACCTACCTGGATGCACAGATCAAGGTGGGAAACACCTTGATCGGTACGACCCCGGCGTTGCTTGCCGACGGGCTTCCGGACGCGGCGTTCAAACCGATCGAGGGTGACGTCAAGACGATCGCCACCGAGACGACGCGCGCGAACAAGGCCGAACGCAAGGGGCAGGGCAATCTGTTCGATCTGGGTGACGCGATCACCGCGAACACCGGGCTCGCGAAGGTCGTGGAACGGGTGGTCGGGGCCGATGCATTGTCGCTGGCCGATGTGCATGTGCAGCGGCAGCGCTTGAAGGCGTACACGGATTCGGACGAGTATCGGCGGGCCAGGCTGGCCGCCGACGCGTGGTGTGCGGCATTCGTGTGGCCGATGCAGGTGGATGCGCCGCGTCCGGTGACGCATTCGACGATCGTCGCGTTGCGTGAGGGCAGCAATGCACTCGAATCGGCCCAAGTCGCGGAGATCGAGCGTCTGTCCGCGGAATATCGTTTCTTCCATTGGCATCTGGAGTTCCCGCATCTGTTCCCCACCGAGGCGCGGGCGGGTGACACCTTGAATGCGGCGACCGGGTGGGCCGGTGGGTTCTCCGCGGTGCTGGGCAACCCGCCGTGGGAGCACGTCGAGCTGAAGGAACAGGAGTACTTCGCCCCTCGCGACCCCGAGATCGCGGCCGCCGCCGGCGCGAAACGCAAACGGTTGATCGTGAACCTCGCTGCAAAGAACCCCGTACTCCACCGGGCATACGCCGCCGAGAAGCGGCACATCGACGGGTTCCGCCATTTTGCCGCCAATTCCGGTCGCTATCCTTTGACCGGACGCGGACGCATAAAGACCGACCCGCTCTTCGCCGAATCGGGACGAGATCTGATCTCAGGCGGTGGCCGATTCGGCATGATCCTGCCAACCGGTATCGCTACGGACGCGACAACGCAGTTCTTCTTCAAGGATCTCGTGGAGACCGGCGCGATCGCGAGTCTGTACGACTTCGAGAATGCACGACCACTGTTCGATGGGGTTCACCGCAGCTTCAAATTCTGTCTCCTCACGCTCGCCGGACGTACAACTCACGAGGCTCGTGCCGACTTCGCGTTCTTCGCGCACGACCCCACCGACCTCCAGCGCCCGAACACCCGGTTCACACTCACCCCGGAGGAGATCAAGCTTCTGAACCCGAACACCGGGACCTGCCCGGTGTTCCGCACACGGCGCGATGCGGAAATCACCCTCGGGATCTACAGGCGAGTTCCCATCCTGATCCGCGAGGGTGACCCCAACGGAAATCCCTGGGGAATCACGTTCATGCAGGGCCTCTTCAACATGACCAGCGATTCGCATCTCTTCCACACCCGCGAGGAGCTCGAAGCCGACGGTTGGGTGCTCAACGGCAATATATTCGAACGCATGTTCGTCACACACACACACCGATTCCTCCCGCTCTACGAGGCCAAGATGATTCATCACTTCGACTACCGGTGGGCAACCTACGAACCCGACGGCACTACACGCCTCGTCACTCCCGAGGAGAAGGCCGATCCAACGTTCGCCGTCATGCCGCGCTATTGGGTTCGCGAGGACCTGGTCGACGACCGGCTGGAGGGTCGTTCACACGGTTCGTGGCTTCTCGGCTGGCGCGACATCTGCCGTAGCACCGACGAACGAACGATGATCGCATCCGTATTCCCCTGCACCGCAGTAGGGCACACGATGCCGATTGCATTCCATACCGGACCTACGGCGCCGCTGCAAAGCGCGTGGACATCGTATGCATTCGACTACGTGGCACGGCAAAAGGTCGGCGGTACCCACATGACCTACGGGTACCTCGAGCAGTTGCCGATACCCACCCCTCGCGCGTTCGCATCCTCTGCGTCGTACCCACTCCCATGGATCGACGCGCGTGTTGCCGCGCTCACCGGCCAATATCTGAGCACTCGCCGGTCCATTCTGCGCGCAGAACTCGACGCAGCCTTCTTCCACCTCTACGGCATCGACCGCGACGACGTGGACTACATCATGGACACCTTCCCCATCGTCAAGCGCAAGGACGAAGCCGAGTTCGGCGAGTACCGCACCAAGCGGCTGATCTTGGAGATCTACGACGCCATGTCCGAGGCACGAGCCACTGGCGTTCCCTACGAGTCCCCCACCGATATCGACACCCCGGACGGACAGGAGATAACAACGTGACCACCGACGTCGAGGCGATGCTGCCGCTGTATGAAGCGAAGATGATCCATCACTACGATCACCGATGGGCGACCTACGAGCGGGACGGCACCGTTCGCGATGTCACCCTGGAGGAGAAACAGGACCCGGACTTCGTCGTCATACCCCGGTACTGGGTGAGCGAAGACGATGTTGCATCCAAACTCGAGGAGAAGTGGAGCTACGACTGGCTTCTCGGTTGGCGTGACATCTGCCGAAGCACGGATGAGCGTACGTGCATCGCAACGATCAGCGGCAACCACGCTTCACCTGAGGGTGGGACACTCCTGGCGTTCTGCGATCCCCCGGAAGCAGCACCGGTCCTACTCGCCAACTTCAACAGCTTCGCATTCGATTTTGTTGCCCGCCAGAAGGTCGGTGGTACGCATCTGAAATACTTCACGATGCGTCAACTACCGATGATCCCACCACACGTCGCCAATTCGATCCCGACCTGGACCGAGAAATCCGTTGCAGAATGGATTACCGAGCGAGTGCTCGAGCTTGTGATCGACAATCACGAAATGCAGTCCCTTGCCCAAGATCTTGGCGCTTGCACACCGCAGACCCCTTGGAACATGGAGTCCCGAGCCAAGGTTCGCGCCGAACTCGACGCCGCGTTCTTCCATCTCTACGGCATCGAGCGTGACGACGTCGACTACATCATGGACACCTTCCCCATCGTCAAGCGCAAGGATGAGGCGGCGTTCGGCGAATACCGCACCAAGCGGCTGATCCTGGAGGCGTACGACGCCATGTCGGTTTCGAACGTCACCGGGTAACCCTGGTTTACACTCGACCGCACCGGCACTCTTCCCGAAGGGATTTACCATGTCGCTCGTGTACCGCGCCATCTGGCAAGACGACCTCGACTCGGTGTGTACCACTGCGGCATCGGTGTTCGAATCATGGGTCAATGACAAGAAGCACGTACCTGATGCGGTGCCGATCTGCGGAACCGTCCACACCACGATCACTAGTGGTAGCGAGCGCGTCGACATCGACATCCACACCGAATATGCCAGCGATGCGAGCGGCCCGGTTATCGACGCGTACCGCGCCCAGTTCATCGAAACCCGCTCCGGCGGGCAACGTTGGCATACAACGGTCCGCACCTGGCAGGAGGCGCCCAGACCCAACGGAGACCGGACCGGCACCGCCTGGATATGGATCGACGTAGAGGTT
>Ga0123329_1003299_pt1 | contig 13479 bp, 10 predicted proteins | sample BioC12SIPDNA_FD_89703 | JGI IMG/M metagenome (GOLD analysis project Ga0123329, IMG submission 89703) | Anaerobic biogas reactor microbial communites from Washington, USA - Biogas_R1_B C12 SIP DNA | ecosystem: Engineered > Bioreactor > Anaerobic > Unclassified | place: Washington, USA | collected... | reverse complement strand
TGGCTTACAACGCGGCGTTCCCAGAACACCTCGGCAAGCCGACCGTTCTCACGGTGGCGAGCGATTTCATCGACCTCCTCAAGCGCGCTGCCGACCTGCGAGGCGTACCGGCCCTGCGCTACGCGCCCGTGGAGGTCCTCGACATAGCGATGGAACCTGACATGACGCCGTGGGTCGAGACGATCATCCCCGAGCGTGTGCGCGTGGCGCTTCCCAGGATCATCGCGGGCCTTACGGAGCCGCTCACACCCGAGGAAGCGGCCGCGCCTGCTCCGGTCGAGAACACGCCGCGCGTGGCGCTCAAAGGCACGCTGGACGAGGTCTACGAATCGTTCTACCGCCGGGGGTGGAGCTACGGCATGCCCATCATGCCCCCCACGCAGGAGGCGGTGGACCGCATGCTGACGGGAACGGATCTGGCGGCCGATCACGTGGTGGCCACTCTGCCCCCCCAAATGGGCAAGGCGACCGTGGAGAAGATCGCCATCAACGGCGTCATGGCCGGCTGCCTGCCAATACACATGCCGGTGCTCGTCGCCGCGGTGGAAGCCCTCGCCGATCCGCACATGTGGCTGGAGGCCTACGCCTGCAGTATCGCCTCGTGGGCTCCGCTTCTGATGATCAATGGGCCGGTGCGGAAAGACCTGGATCTCACCATGGGGCCGACTCTCCTTAGCCCATACAAGCGAGGCAACGCAGCGATAGCGCACGCAGTCGGTCTCATGGTCATGAACATCGCCGGTGTTCGGCCCGGCTGCGAAGACATGGCTCTTTTCGGCCATGAGGGCCGCTTCGGCATGTGCATAGCCGAGTACGAGGAAGAGTCCCCGTGGGAGCCCATGCATGTCTACTATGGCCTCGACAAGGATGACAGCGCCATCACCATCTCCTGGCCGCACATGCGCCATTTCGCTCAGTTGCCCGAAGACGTCGGCGCGATCCTCAAGAATATCTGTGATGGGATCCCCGCTTTCGGCTTCGATCCGGGGTGCACGCTTATCCTGAGTCCTGAGCTTGCCAAGTTTCTTCACTCACACGGCTTGTCACGGAAGGACGTAGTCGACTACATTGTTGAGTACGCGCGCATCCCTGCCGGTAATCTCGCGATGCGCTGGATGATCGGACATCACCACGAACCGAAGAGTGTGCCTCTGCCACTCGATCCGACAAGGACGGCCCGGAAGTTCTGGTCGGGCATGCATCTGCCCGTAATTGTCGCGGGCGGCAACGGTATCGCGCTCGTGCTCTATGGTGGTGGCGGTGATCACGGCGGGCCGATCACCAAGAAGATCAACCTACCGGGGAACTGGGGAGAGCTCGTAGAACGCTACAAAGAACAGGGACCGGAGTACTAGCTTGAACATCAGCGAACTCGAGAAGGCCAGCGGGGTGCCCCGCACCACCATCTACTTCTACGTGCGGAGTGGCCTTCTACCCGTCGCTCAGAAGAAGGCGGCCAGCCGGGCCGTCTATTCCGAGGAGCATATCGAGTTGCTCAAGCTGATAACGCACCTCAAAGGAGAGGGCCTTTCCCTACAGGCGATACGGGAGCGGGTCGCCTCGGTGGTGGAGACGGTGACCGCCGCGAACAAGGGCACCGAGAACGATCACGCCGAGCAGTTGCATCACGCGATCCTTGTTGCGGCGGCGAAGCTCTTCCCGCGCAAAGGCTACAGGGGGACCCGTGTTGCAGACATCATCGAGGAAGTCGGCATCACGCCCCCCGTCTTTTATAGCCATTTCGCTTCAAAGCGGGATCTCTTCGTGGAGGCATTCGGCCTCTTCGTCGACTGGATGCGGCGCTCTCTCCAGAGCCGGCTGCCCGGAGAAGAGAACCGCGAGGAGAGGGAGTCGTCACGGGTGGCCGACTATTACTTCGGCGTGAAGTCGGTGGGCTTTGATCTGCTGTCGCTCGTTCGCCATGAAGCTGTGCGGGAGAACGGAGACTTGACGGATCCGGCCCGCGACGCTCTCAAGCACATGGTCAGTGATAGCCTCGACGATCTCGCAACCCTTCGTAGTGAGAACGACGTACAGCTCCCTCTGGTGGATGAGTTGGCCGCCTTCGGGTTGTTCGGCGTGATGGACGCCATCGTCATGAGAGCCTGTTGGGATGAGAAATACGACGTGGCCGACGTTCTCTGGACCGCCTACGCGTTCGCTCTCGGTATCCGAGCCGTGTATACCGGAGTACTGGATGTAGGCGCCAGCATGCAGAACGACCACGACTTCATCGAGCGCCTGTCGCGCGGGTCATATCAGGAGCCTCTGGCCGATTTGTTGTAGGCGTTTTCGTCCGAGTTAGAGCAGCGGACTGTGACGAGTTACGCGTTGACAGACTATGGAGCGGTAGTCTAGTATCGTAGCTGATAGTAGAGTCATATATTTTGGGGGGAACGAAGCAGTCACCAGATGTCCACAATCCCCGACAACGAATTCCACTCACCTTCGCGCAGCGTGACTCTTGCGAATGGAGTCGCCATGCCGCGACTGGGCTTCGGATGCGCCATGGTGGAAGGTGAGGAACAGGAGACGGTGGTTCACGCAGCTCTGGAGGCCGGATTCCGCCTGTTCGATAACGCTTCTCTCTATGGGAATGAAGAGGGCATCGGCAGGGCCCTTCGTTCCGGCGGAGTGCCGAGGAACGAGCTCTTCATCTCAAGCAAGCTGCGGAACAAAGAGCAGGGGTATGACCTGGCGTTGAAGGGCTTTGCGGGCAGTCTGGAACGCCTGGGTCTGGACTATCTCGATCTGTATCTCATCCACTGGCCGATGCCCCGGCACGGCCTGTTCTGCGAGACGTGGCGCGCTCTGGAACGCCTGTATGAAGAAGGTGCCGTCCGGGCGGTTGGCGTGTCGAACTTCGAGGCCCACCATCTGGCCGTGCTTCTTAGAGAGTGCGCCGTCCGGCCAATGGTCAACCAGGTGGAATTCAACCCGTATCTGGCGGTCAAGCCGCTCCGTGAATACTGCGCTCGCGAGGGCATCCAGGTGGAGGCCTGGTTCCCGTTGGGCGGGCCTGCTGGCGAAGGCCTGGGGCCCAAGGTGCACACCGATCGGATCCCGTTGCTGCAGAACCCGACGATCCTGGACGTGGCAGCTAACCGCGCCAGGACTCCTGCGCAGATCGTGCTCCGTTGGGAGCTGCAGTCGGGTGTGATACCGCTCCCCAAGTCTTCGAGGCCGGAGCGCATTCGCGAGAACTACGACGTCTTCGATTTCCGGCTTGGGGTGGAAGAGATGCGCAGGATTGATCTGCTCGACTGCGACGGACGGATGGGCCCGAGCCCAGATGAGTGCCATGACATGTTCTAGTCACGACACAACTCGCTACGTGCCTAGGGAGGACTCATGGCCGAGGTGATCCAGTACACATTGGGCATGTCCAACGGCTTCTTTGTGAAAGATCGCAGCATCATCGCGGTCGATTCCGGCAGTGAGCTCGGTCGCGAGTACTTTCTGTCGGTCTGTAAGGCATGTGGGATAAGACCCGAGCAGATCCGGCTCCTGATTGTGTCGCACGGGCATGTGGATCACTTCGTGAACATGGGCGAGATGAAGGCTGTAACCGGAGCGCCCGTCATGTGCCACAAGAATGCCGAGCGCACGCTGAGGGAAGCTCTCTATCCCGATGTTCGTCCCCGGAACCGCCTGGGAGAATGGATCAGGTCCCAGTCGCCTCCTGACGAGGAGCCGGTCCCTGTGGTGCATCCGATCGCACCCGACATCGTCGTGGAAGGTACGGTGGACCTAGGGCCCTGGGGGGTAGACGGCCGGCTGGTCGAGACATTCGGGCATTCGCTCAGCTGCATGTCGCTGGTGCTCGACTCCGGCCAGGCCATCGTGGGGGACCTCCTGGTGGCGGACCCACGGGATAGTTCGGCCAGCCTGGCGTACTTCAGCTACACCGACGACCAATCTGTCGCCGACCAGCAACTCTTCGCCGGCGTGTCGTATCTCTTGGAGCACGCCGAGACCTTCTATTCCGGTCACGGCGGTCCTTTTGCACGAGACGAGATCATTCGGGCCCTAGCGGCGGCGAAGGCTGAGGCGGCTGAGGGCAGGGTGAGACTTGGAAGGAGGGAGAGCGACTGACCGGACATTCACCGTCTCGATCCAACCTCTAGGGTAGTGGCCAATAGGGAATGGAAGGACTCCGGAGAAGGAGGGCACCGATGAAGAGATTGTCAATACTAGTAGTGTTGCTGATGGTGATGAGCGCATGCCTCACTGTGGCAGGCTGTGGTGAAGACGAGACCACCACGACCCTGGCGCCCACCGGCACCACAGCGGCGCCCACCGATACCACCGCGCCGCCCGCGACCACGGGTACCACTGCGGCGCCCGAGACCACGACCACAGCGGCTGCCACCGGGCCGAAGCCCGGTGGAACCCTCAGGGTCATCCTGAGCCCCGATCTGCAGAACGCTGGTGGGCTGCCGTGGGAACTGTGGGGCCCACAGATGATGGCGGGCCAGTTCATGCTCGAGAGCCTCTTTGTCGGGACGCCGACGGGGGACTTCGATCCCGGGCTTGCCCAGTCGTATGAGCTGGCGTCCGATCTCATGGCGATAACCATCAAGCTGAATCAGGGGATCAAGTTCCACGACGGCAGCGACTTCAACGCCGACGTAGTGAAGTGGAACCTTGAGAAGTACATGGCCGCGGGAATGGCGCCCAGCTTCAAAGCGGTGACGGTGGTCGATCCCTACACCATCAAAGTCGATTTCGTCTTCTGGGCCAACACCAACCTCGTGAGCCTTAGGGATGGTTTCTGGATCATCTCCAAGGACAACTACGAGAAGAACGGCGAGGAGTATGCGAGGGCCAACCCGTGTGGTACTGGTCCATTCAAGTTTGTCAGCTATGAGAACACCGTCAAGATGGAGATGACCAAGAATGAGAACTACTGGCAGGCAGGCCTACCCTATCTCGACGCTGTAGAGATCCTGTTCGTCGGCGACTTCATGACCCAGGCGGCTATGCTACAGGCGGGAGAGGCGGACGTCATCGGCAATCAAGGGCTCAACAAGACGGCCAAGGACCTCCAGGACGCAGGTTTCGTCATCGAGACGTCTCTGCCTGAGTGCTGGGCCCTTCAGCCCGACGCCGGCAACGCCGACTCCCCGTACGCGGACCAGAGAGTTCGTGAAGCCGTGGAGTACGCCATCGACCGCGAAGCGTTGGCCGAGGCCTTCAGCTATGGGTTCTGGGAAGCTGTCAACCAGATCCCCGGGCCATCCGCCCCGATCTACAACCCCAATCCTCCGCTCGTCCGCAATTACGACCCGGATAAGGCAAAGCAGCTCTTAGCTGAGGCAGGCTATCCCGACGGGTTCAAGACGACCCTCGTCATGTTCCAGTTCGCTAACCGAGACCAGGTGGTCGCGACCCAGGCCATGCTGGCGGAGGTTGGCATCGATGCCGAGCTGGTTATCCCCGAGGGCCCCATCAAGTTCAATGAGGCCACCAACACCATGCACAACATCCTGCCGTGGTCGCCGGTGGACGCGCTCAGCGGAAGCTGGAACCAGGGCTTCTGGTACAGCTTCATGTTCGACGGCAGCGGCAACAAGAACTGGCTGCGGTCGGACGAATGGGTAGCGCTCTACGAGGCGAGCAGGGCCGCGCCTAAGGAGGATATCGACCTCGCCCGGGCCGTGACCGACCAGTGGACCAAGGAAGCCTCGGTCATCCCCGTTACCCGTGCCGGCAACGGTTGGGCCCATGCCACCTACGTGATGGACGGAGGCTGGTTCACCAGGTCCTTCAGCCCATGGATCAAGCCATGGGGCATATGGCTCGACAAGTGAGCAGCCGGGTGATTATCGGCCGAACGTAGCGTTCGCAGAAGACCGCGGAAACCGTCTCCGGTGTCCATGCTGGGCCTGAGAGCGCCGGAGACGGTTCCTTCGCGGAGCAATGCGCGGGGTCAGCTCCCCGCGATTCGAAACAGGCGAGAGCCATGAAGTCATCAGGGAGATCGAGATGAACAGCAATACCGCATCTACTGAAGCAGGAGCGGTCACAATACTGAACCCCCGCGGCACTCCTCCTGTGGTCGAACTGGTGCCTCTCGCGCCTCGCTTGGATGGCCTTGACGGCAAGACCATCTATATCGTCGACGTCAACTTCCCCGACACCGAGGGGTTCTACGAAGCGGCAAAGGCCGTCCTGTCGGAGAGATACCCCCAGACCACCTGGGTGGTGAAGAGCAAGAGCGGGTCTTTCTTCGAAGAAGACCCTGCTTTCTGGGCTGAGATCAAAGAGAAGGCCGATGGTGCCATCGTCGGTCCTGGCCATCTCGATACGCTTGGACCGGCCGTCATCGGCTGGTGCGCCAAGCTGGAGAAGATGGGCGTGCCGGCGGTACCTCTCATCTGCGCCATGTTCCCCGACATGGAGAAGCAGACGGCGGTGCAGAAGGGTGTGCCGCATATGCGCATCACATACATTCCCTATCACGTCCTCGGCGTATCGGCAGCCGACTCTCGAAAGAACCTCGAGGCCGACGACCCCGTGAGCGGGAAGCCGGTCCTGCAGGAGATCGTGGACGGACTGACCAAGCTGGTCACCGCTGAGGAGGCCAAGACCGGCGTCCTCGAACGGCCGGTACCCCGTCTCCTCGAGCCGGACACCCCGGCGAATCTGCAGCGCATGTTCATAGAGAAGGGCTGGACCGACTACCTTCCGGTCGTGCTGCCCACAGAGCAGAGAGTGGCCGAGATGCTCAAAGGCACCAGTCACAAGCCCCACGAGGTCGTCGGGAAGATGGCGCCGTGCGCTCCCCAAGAGGCGTGGACGTACACGGTGGAGCAAGTGGCTGTGAACGCGGTCATGGCTGGGGCGAGGCCCGAGCACTTCCCCGTGATCCTCGCCATCGCTTCCACGGGACAGACCTCGCTGTGGTCCTCGGTGACCTCACAGACCCGGATGGCCGTGGTCAATGGGCCCGTACGCCGTGAGATCGACATGAACTCCGGCATCGGCGCGTTGGGGCCGTTCAACGAGGCCAATGCGGTCATAGGCAGGAGCTGGACGCTCGTCTCCAAGAACCTGGGCAACGGTGGGGTGGTGGGGTCCACCTATCTTGGGGTGGCGGGCAACGCCCTCAACTACAGCAACCTGCTCTTCCCGGAAGACGAAGAAGGGCTTCCGGCGGGCTGGGAACCGTTGCACGTCGAGAAAGGGTTCAAGCCTGGGGAGAGCGTAGTCTCCATATTCGCCGGCTTCTCGCTCATCAACGATGGGCACCTGAAGCCCAATCCTTTCCATCAGGCGCTCAGGAAGCAATTCCTCAAGATCGAGCCGTTCACCTTCTACAAAGGCATGAACTTCGGCCTACGGGCTGTTCTGCTGGCGAGCGGCGGTGCCCTCAAGCTCCTGGTCGACGAGGGCTTCAAGACCAAGCAGTCGTACAAGCGGTGGCTGAGCGAGAACCTCTACAAGCCCGAGGAGGGCCACCCGGCCGAGCACCCGGCGGATACACCAGTGAACGTGGAGATCGTGGCCTTGGGTGAGCGCATGCTGCCTGTTTGCCAGGTAGGAGAGATGCACTACGCCACCAGCACATCCGTGGATGTGTGGAGATGACCGAGCCGACAACACTAACGTGCCTCAGTCCGGAGGGACTGCTTGAGGCTCCACCCTCACTGCGGTCAATCAACCCGCGGCTACCGGACATGGCGGGCAAGAAGATACGATTGCTCTGGGACGGCAAGATGGGCGGAGAGAACTTCTGCATGGCCATGCAGAAGGTCCTGAGAGATAGGTGCCCCACGGCCTCAGTGGAATGGGTCGCCTTGGGAGACATAGACGCGACAGCGAAGGCCAAGGAAGAACTGGATGCCTTCATCTACGCTGTGGGCGATTCGGGCATGGGAGGATGGATCGCGGCCACCAATGGGGTGGCGCTGGAGAAAGAGCTCGACAGGCCCGGCGTCGTGGTCGTCGGCGAGAACGCCATCCACTGCGCCCGGATGGCAGCGGAGACCATGGGAATGCCGGGGCTCCGCATCATAGCCCTGCCGGCCATCGAGTACTACCCGAACCGCCTCACGGCGGAGGGGCTGAAGCCTCTGGCCATCTCGACGGCTGACTCGATAGTCGCGGCGCTCACCAATCCGCCATCCCCGGAAGAGGAGAGATCTCGGGTTGCTCTGCCGGGCGATGACGAGACCGAGGCGGTCACGATCGCCGCGGACGACTACGAAGCGGCGTACGAGGAGTTCAACCGGCTCTATCTCGAGAGGCGCTGGGGTGACGGCCTGCCTCTCGTGCCGCCCACTAAAGAGGCTGTCCAACGGATGCTGGCGGCCACCCACCGTGCACCCGACCACATCATCGGCCGACTACCCTATCGCGGGGGCATCATCACCGTCGGCAAGATAGCCGTCAACGCCGTGATGGCCGGGGCCAAACCCGAGTATCTGCCGGTGGTCATCGCCGCCATGGAGTGCCTGGCTGCCGATGAGGGGTTTCACCACGTCGTCAGTTCCGAGGGCTCCTTCACCCTTGCCATCATGGTCACCGGCGCGATGGGCGAGGAGCTCGGCATGAACTCCGGAGTGGGGCTCTTGGGTCATGGCTGGAGGGCCAACAACACCATCGGGCGCGCGGTACGGCTCTGCCTGAACAACATCGGCTACCTGCGGCCCGGGGAGATCGACATGGCTCTCATAGGCCGCCCTTCGTCGCATACCTTCTACACCTTCGCCGAGAACCAGAAGCAGTCCCCTTGGGAGCCCTATCACGTCGGCCGGGGCTTCCCAGAAGAGGACAGCTGTGTCACTGTGTCCACTGTGGGGGGTGCGACCGGCTTCGGCATGAGTCTCTACGGCGGTGGAGTCGTCGAGCCTTGGTCCTTGGAGGCTGTGCTGGAGGCCATGGTCAAGCACGTGGCAAGTGACAGGGAATCCCTGGGCCAATACAGGCTTGGAGTAGGCAACCCGTTCGCCCACCTGCGCAAGCATGTCATGGTGATCCACCCGGAACTGGCCATCTTGCTGCAGCGGCAGGGCTTCTCCCGGCAGAGCCTGGTGGACCACCTCTTCGAAGCCGCGAAGGTGCCCTACGAAGAGCTGAGCGCACGTGAGGTTCAGGGTTTGCGAGACCGAATACACACGAAGCCGGGCGGTCCCTACTTCGCCAACGACGCCATACCGGAAGACCAGCTGAAGAGCGTGGAAGAGGCGCTGAAGCCTGGTGGGAAAGTACCGGTGGTGTATCCACGAGACCTCCACATCATCGTCTCGGGCGCCATTCCGGGCTATTCCTTCGGTATGGGCTACTTCCGCACCGCTCACCAGACAAGGCGCGTCGACCCGGCGCCGTAATGCTAAGGGGAGCCGGGACAACCGTCGAGAGGGAACTGTGATCACGTACGTCATACGCAGGCTTCTCATGGCCCTGGTCGTTCTCGTTCTGGTGAGCGTGGTCGTCTTTGGCGCAATGCGTTTGTTACCGGGTGATCCGATCAGGCTTATCATGGCCCAGTCGGAGATCATAGCCATGGACGAGACCGCTCTCCAGAACCTGAGACATGAATTCGGACTGGACCGCCCGGTGATCGTCCAATACTTCAGTTGGGTAGGTGGCGTGCTCAAGGGCGACTTCGGCACCTCCATCATGAGCCGGGGTCCTGTCGCCGACGAGATGTGGCACAGGCTCCCCATCACACTGCATGTGGGCCTCCTGGCCTTCATCATCGGGGTGGCCATAGGGATACCGGCGGGGATCGTCTGTGCCGTCAAGCGAGGCAAGTGGGCCGACAGCTTCGTCACAGGCATGGCAAACATAGGCATCACCGTGCCGGTGTTCTGGCTGGGCGTGATGATGATGTACCTCTTCGCCCTTCGCCTGAAGTGGCTGCCGACCTCGGGCTACACCTCTCCCTTCGACGACTTCTGGCTGAGTACCAGGCAACTGGTCATGCCCGTCTTCTGCTTGGCCCTCTTCCCGCTTGCCGGCACGGTGCGTCAGACGCGTTCCAGCATGCTGGAGGTGCTGGGACAAGACTACGTGCGCACGGCCTGGTCGAAGGGTCTCAAACAGAGAGCAGTGATCATGAAGCACTCGTTGAAAAATTCCCTGATCCCGGTGGTCACACTCTCTGGCATGCAGCTGACCATGGTGGTGGGCGGCGCGGTGATCGTTGAGCAGGTGTTCACCATCCCGGGGATCGGCCGATACCTCATCACCTCCATCAACGCCCAGGATTACCCGGCCGTTCAGAGCGTGGTACTGCTCATAGCCATCATCGTGGTGGTGATCAATTTGCTCATAGACCTGAGCTACGGCTGGCTGGACCCGAGGATCAGGTACAACTGATGGGGCTGCGAAAGAGCACCGTGACCGGGCAGGCCGCATCCGCCATTTTCGGTGAAGCGGCCCCCACGTACAGCGAGTGGCGTCGATTTCGCCGAGTTTTCTTCGGGCGCAAGGTGGTGATCTTCGGGACCCTGGTCATCCTGCTGTTCGTAGTGTTCGCCCTCTTTGCACCGCTCATCGCGCCCTACGAATCCAACGAGCAGAACCTCAGGGCCGTGACTGAGAGGCCGAGCTGGGACCATCCGCTGGGCACGGACCAGCTGGGCAGAGACACCCTGACCAGGATCATCTATGGCAGCCGTATCTCGCTGCTCATCGGCGTGGGGGCCGTGGCTCTAGGCAGCATAGTGGGTATGCTGCTTGGGTTGATAGCCGGCTTCTTCGGGGGGTGGCTGAACCAGATCATCATGCGGATCATGGATGCCCTGATGGCGTTTCCCATGATTCTGCTGGCCCTGCTGGTGGCCGGCGTCCTGGGCAGCGGCATCCTCAATGTGATTATCGCGCTGTCCGTCGGCTTGGTTCCCGGGTCGGCGCGGCTGGTGTGTGGCCAGGTGCTGTCGGTGAAGGAGAACGACTATATCCTGTTAAGCCGTTCTACCGGGACCAAGAGTTGGCGCATCATGCTCTCGCACGTCATACCCAACTGCATGCCGCCTCTCATCGTCTTCATCACCATGACACTCGGTGGTGTGGTGCTGGGCGAGGCCGCTCTCAGCTACCTGGGCATAGGCATAACCCCACCGACGGCTACGTGGGGCGCCATGGTGAACGACGGCCAGAACTACCTTCTGACCAACCCAGAACTCGCGTTCGCCCCCGGTATTGCTCTGATGCTCTTGGTCTTCGCCTTCAACATGGTTGGTGACGGTCTGAGAGATGCACTCGATCCGCGACTGAGAGGTGTCCTGTGACGGAGCCACTACTGCGGGTGGAGGGCCTGATGACCGAGTTCAGGACAGAACGCGGCGTCATCAAAGCCGTGAACGGGGTGTCGTACGAGATCCACGAGGGCGAGATCGTGGGGCTAGTGGGGGAGAGCGGCTCGGGCAAGTCGGTCAGTCAGCTTTCGGTGATGCGGCTCGTCGCCAGCCCGCCCGGGTTCATCGTCGGGGGGAAGGCTCTCTTCGAGGGCAAGGATCTCCTGGAATTCGAGGCCAACGGGCCGGAGCTGCGTTCTGTACGCGGCGCCAAGATCGCCATGGTCTTCCAGGAGCCCATGACGTCTCTCAACCCGGTGCTTACTATCGGGTTCCAGCTGCGCGAGATGCTGGAGCTGCACCTGGGGATGCGCACCCAGGATGCCCAGCAGCGGGCGGTCGAGCTGCTGCAGAAAGTGGGGGTCCCCGACGCACAGAACCGACTGGGAGACTACCCTCACCAGTTCAGTGGCGGCATGCGCCAGCGGGTGATGGTTGCCATGGCTACGTCCTGCAACCCCAAGATACTCATCGCCGACGAGGCCACCACCGCCCTCGACGCCACCACGCAACTGCAGCTCCTCGAGTTACTGCGTGACACGGTGGTGCGTCTGAACACCGCTCTCGTCATAGTCACGCATAACCTGGGCGTCGTGGCTCGCTACGCCCAGCGGGTCTACGTGATGTATGCCGGCAGGATAGTGGAGCACGGCACTGTGGATCAGATCCTTCTGAACCCCCAGCATCCGTACACCATGGACCTCCTGCGTTGCGTGCCTAGCCGGAGCGAGAGGGGGGAGAAGCTGATACCCATCGCCGGCACCACCCCGGACCTCATGAATCTGCCTCAAACCTGCAGCTTCTCACCGCGGTGCCGTTACAAGGAGCCGGACTGTGAGGAGAAGCTGTGCCCGGAACTTGAGCAGGTGGAGCCGGGGCACTACGTCGCCTGTCATCTGAGCCGAAGGGACGGTGGTCATGCCGCCGACGTCGCCTGACCCCGGAGTGGGCGCCTGCGGCAATAATCTGGCGCTCAAGGTCGCAGACCTCAAGATGTATTTTCCTGTTACCAAAGGGCTTCTGCGGCGTAAGGTCGCCGACATCAAGGCCGCGGACGGCGTCAGCTTCGATATCGGTAGGGGCGAGACCCTGGGGTTGGTCGGGGAGAGCGGCTGCGGGAAGACCACGGTGGGCCGGTGTGTCATACGCCTTTACGAGCCGACATCGGGTGCGATCCTGTTCGAGGGCGAGGACATCGCGAAGTTGCCCGAATCTCGCCTTCGCCCCCTGCGCCGCAAGATCGCGATCGTCTTGCAGGATCCCGCCAGCTCTCTCGACCCGCGGCAGAGCATCGGCAAGATCGTGGAGGAGCCGCTTCGGACCCATCACTTGGCGGGGAACAAGGCGGGTCGGAGGGAGCGGGTCGCCGAGCTCTTCGAAATGGTGGGGCTCGACCCCCGACTGATGGAGCGCTATCCGCATGAGTTGTCCGGAGGACAGAGACAGCGCGTGGCTATCGCTCGGTCCTTAGGAGGGGATCCTTCCCTCATCGTCTGCGACGAAGCCGTGTCGGCGCTGGACGTCTCGATCCAGGCGCAGATCATCAACCTTCTCAGAGAGCTGCAGGAGAAGATCGCCGGACTCACCTATCTGTTCATCTCGCACGATCTCTGGCTGGTGCACTATCTGAGCACCCGAGTGGCGGTGATGTATATGGGGCGCATCGTGGAGCTCGCCGACGCGGAGGTGTTGTACGACAACCCCGCGCACCCCTACAGTCGGGCCCTGCTGTCGGCGGTCCCGACGGCCAACCCCGTTGTGGAGAGACAGCGCAAGCCGATTGTGCTTGAAGGGGAGACGCCGAGCCTTCTGTACCGTCCCAGCGGATGCCATTTTCATCCTCGCTGTCCCATGGCCATCCCGGAATGCCGGGAGACTGAGCCGATGCTACGCGAGATCGCGACCGGGCACTTGGTGGCCTGCATCAGGGCTTAGAGGCCCCGAGGGTGCGTGAACAGCCTACTCTCCTCCTGTGGGCACATAGTCCGGTGCTCCTGATGTAGAGTGGGGCACGTAATGTAGCAGTCACGACGAGTCACTCGGGAGACATCACCGATGAGCGAAGTCATCCAATACAAGCTGGGCATGGCGAGCGGCTTCTTCGTCAGGGACGAGGGGGTCATCGTGGTCGATTCGGGGTGCGAGCTCGGGCGCGAGCTGTTTCTTCGTG
>Ga0123329_1003292_pt1 | contig 13498 bp, 17 predicted proteins | sample BioC12SIPDNA_FD_89703 | JGI IMG/M metagenome (GOLD analysis project Ga0123329, IMG submission 89703) | Anaerobic biogas reactor microbial communites from Washington, USA - Biogas_R1_B C12 SIP DNA | ecosystem: Engineered > Bioreactor > Anaerobic > Unclassified | place: Washington, USA | collected... | reverse complement strand
TAGGGCCGAATCTCGTCGATGCTGCGAAGCTCCACGTCAAACGTCTGGGTTGTCATACCTGCGTCTCCTTCTGGTTCGGGTTGATGCTCTCCGCGTGGGCCACGACCTCGCGGCAGAGCTGAATGAATTCCTCGTTCGTCAGCGTGTGCTTAACACGGTTGACCTGCTTCTGCAGAATCTGCACGTTCTCCATCCGGTGCTCCCCGCCACGGCTTACCGGAACGATGTGATCAAGGGCCGCAGTCTGCGGCTCCAACCGGCGGCCGGTCAGTGCACACCGGAAACCTTGTTGCTCCAGCAGATCGCGGATGTTGCGGGCGTTGATCGGCTCAGGCGAATACGATTCGCGGTCGCGCCACTCCCCGGTAAGCCAGGCCGCATACGCTACGAAGTCAATCTTCCTGCCCTGGCAGATGGTGTAGCCGGCGCGGTTGCGGTGCCGCCGAAGCTGCCTCTCGCTGATCACCTCGCCACGGCCGCAACTGTTCAGCGCCCGCACGACGTCGGTTGGACGGAGGAGCCATGGCTCGTAGGTGACCTCAAGCTCTTCCGAACGTACCGGCGTGTCGGCGGGGGCCGATGGGCCGCCCAGTAAGCCCACGTTCCCTTCTGCGACTGCTGCCTCGCCCTGGAGTCGAGCGACTGTATCATGCGTCCGGATGCCTCCCGCCATGTCCGACAAGGCGGGGCCGACGTTCGCGGAGTCCTTCTTTGCTGCTGGCTCTCGCGAATGCGGCACGCCTGGACCATGTTGTGCACCGCCCGCTGCCACGGGTCGGCCAGCATCCGGTGATTGGCCAGGTCCGCCTTCAGCTGCGAGACCATCCGACGAGCGACACGCAACCATTTCATGCATTCCTCCGAACCTCGGACTGGCGCAAAAAACTGTACCCTGGTGCTCGACTGTTCCCGCTGGCCTCGACGGCGCTGGCGGCGGGGAAGGAACCACGAATCCGTCACGTCACCACGTCACCCCCCCTCACGTACGCGCACACGCCTTGCGCGGGGGTGGGTGAGACAGAGTGACGGATTAAGAGAGAGATTGATTATTTCCCTATAATTCCTCACTCTTTGCCCCTCCGAATCCGTCACAACGGCCATGTGACGGATTGGTGACAGATGCGACGGTTCCAGCCCTTGACTGACCGCTTGACCGGCCAATCCGTCGCGACGATGGGACGGATTGTGACGGATTGTGACGGTTCTCCAGACCGCTCATGCGACTCGGTATCCCTGAGCGGGCCTGGTCCGCGTGGGGATGTTCACCGGAACGATTTCGTCTTGCTGGATGAGCGTGCTGACAATCTGATCGAAGTCGGCCACCTTGCAGTGCATCGCCCGCATCAGGTCGCGACGGGCTATCTGCCTGCCCGGCGCCGTGCGTAGACGTTGCATCAGCCTCAGGCATTGGGCATGAAAAGGGTTGTCCGCCACATGGCCCGCCGCCATGAAGAGCATGCGGCGGGTCTGGTGCATCACGAACTGCGAGGCCCACTGGACGGCGGCCAGGCTGATCCGCGGCTCGACGTGGTCTTCGCTCACGGCGTAGATCAGGGCCAGCTTGCGTGTCTGCTCGCTGACGCGGCCCCAGACGGTGGTGCCGACGGCATCGCTCTTTTCCTCAGCCGTGGCGTACTCCGCCTCGGCTTCGAGTCGCACTTCGATCATCAGCCGCCGAGCTTCGTCGGTGTGCTCGACGACCTTCGGCACCGGATGGATGCCCAGCAGGTTGCCGCGATACTCGCCCGGCTGGAAATCGCTCCACCACTTGGCGGCATCGAGCACGCGCGGCGGCAGGTCGCGGATCGAGGGCTCCTGACCCGTGCCGCGCTGCCCGGCCTCGATGATGATCATGCGGGCGAAGAAGCCGTTGGTGAGCATCCGCTCGCTGAGGGCCTCGTAGTAGTGGTTCGGAATGGCCGTGCCGAAGATCACCAGGTGCGGCTGGTCGATGACGCCCGGCGACTCCCTGCCGGCCCTGCGCCGCATGGGGAAGACGCTGTTGGAGATCGAGAAGAACGTCAACAGCGTGCTCTGGACGGCTTCGTGCCGGGCATCCCTGGCCTTGTTGATCGACTGGAGGAGCCCGTCGATCTCGTCGGTCTGAAAGAGCATCGCCGGGTTCAGGAACAGCGCGTCCTGGATGCCCTCGCCGCTGGCGAACCGCTCGCCGAGACAGTCGGCCATGCCGACCGCGTGCAGAATCTGCGTGTTGACCTTCCGCGGCCAATCCTTGCCGGCGGCCGAGTGCGCCAGACCCAGCAGGTAGATGTTGGTGCGGTTGTCGCCGGAATCGCGAACCTTGCGGCCGGACAGCAGCGCCACCAGCGTCAGAGCGCCCGAGAAGGCCATGGCCTGGTTCGGGTAGGGCGCGGTCGCCAGGCAATGGTCCATGACCTCGCTGATGAAACCGGGCACGCGGAGCATCTCCAGCGGCATCGGCCCGGGATCGGGCGGGCCGGGATTGGGCGGCTCGACCTCCTCAGCCGGTGCGCCCTGACCGACGATGGCCGCAATGTCGACGTCACTGTCGGGCGGCCCATCGCTGCCATAGCCCTCGGTCCGCAGTTGCCGCGCGGCCGCCTCCCAATTGCCGCCATGCTTCAGCAGCGTGTACACCGAGAACGGCGAGTAGGCCCGGTTCGGCTCGAAGGGCGCGGCACTGGAGGAGAAGACATAGAAGTGCTCGCCGTTGAACGTCGCCGAGTTGCTGCCCGAGGTCTTGTCGGGCCGCCGCCAGTGCTCGTTGTCGCCGCCACGGGTGCATTGCCAGCCACACTCCCGGAGCACGCTTCGAACATCACCCCGCTGGTTGTAGTCGTCGCCCGGCCGCAGGCCCACGGTTGGCTCCCCATGGCCCGACGTTGGCCCCTGTGGGCTCCGGGTGGCCGGGGTGGCGTCCTTGGGCGTCCCGCCTGGCCCGTCGACGACGGGCGGCACGTATTCGTTGAGGTCCCACGCGCACTGAAGCAGAATGTCCCGCTCCTCGGCAGTGATGACCGGCAGCCGGCACAAGTCGCCCTGGAGCACTTCATACCCGGGCGTCGGGGCACAGAGGTAGAGGCCGCCCTCGCCGCGGGTTTCGATCAATGTGACGACCTTGCCGTCGTCGCCGCGCCGCTGGGCCAGCTTCAGGTTCCCCGAGACCTCACCATCGAAGCGGTACTGGGCGTGGCGACCGTCGCGCTGGGTCTTCGAGATGACCAGCTGCTCCAGAAGCCCCGGTCTTGTAGCACGGACGTTCTCGCACCAGGCGGCGAAGCGGGCGCCGCCCTGATCGAAGTCGATCAGCTCATGGTTGCCGGACACCTGGCCCGTCAGGACACACAGGCCGGTCTGCTCATTGGCAAACCAGGCGTCGACCTCGGCGACCGTGGGCAGCCGTGTCTGGTACGGCTTCCACGGCACAGTCGGCCGCTTCTGGTCGCGCCGGGCCGGCAGGACACACAGCCCAGCCGCCAGGTATTGTTGCGCAGCGTCTCTCATGCAATGACCCTAGAATGGGATGATGTCGTCGTCCGCCGCCACGTACTCCGGCTCGGGCAGCCGGGAGGGCTTCGCGCCCAGCCGATAGTTGATGATCCGGTCGTATTTCTCGCCGGCGACATGCCGCACGGTCACGGCCAGCGTCTCACACAGCCCGCCTGCCTGGGCGATGGCGACGGAATCCTCAGCCGACTCCGGCATGGGCTCGTTACTGCGCTCACGCCACCACTTCTCGGCCTTGTTCCTGGCGAAGCCCGAATGCTCAAAGCAGACCCACTCACTGAAGAAGGTGTTGAGGTCCGCGTAGTAATCGACCCGCATGGTGCGCGGGTGGTCGTCGTCGGCCCCACGCTTGCGGTGGACGCGATAGACCGTGTCGATCACCTCGTGCTCGGTCGTCGTGACCTCACCCGACAGGACGCCCTCGGTCGTGGCCTGACGGTCGTGCTTCTCCCGCTCAGGCGGCGGGAACTCGTGACCACACTCGGGGCACGTCGCGTAGGCGGCGTGTATCACGGCATGGCAATTGGGACACTCCTTCGCGGGCGCTTCGCCACCACCAGATTCCTTGTCCTTGATCTGCAGCGCATCGACGGGCCCGTGCCGGAGGATGTTGCCGCCGAAGTCGAGGACGAGGCAGTCCTGCTTGCCGGGATGCAGGCGGAAGCCCCGACCGACCATCTGGTAGTAGAGCCCCGGCGAGTTGGTCGGTCTGAGGAGCGCCACGCAGTCGATGTTCGGAGCATCGAAGCCCGTGGTCAGCACGTTGACGTTGACCAGGTACTTGAGCTGGCCCTCGCGAAAGCGGCTGAGCGTGTTGGCCCGCTCGAACGGCAATGTCTCGCCGCAGACGAAGCCGCACTCCTGGCCGTGGCCGGCCAGCACCCTCTGCACGTGCCCGGCGTGCTTGACGCCGGCCGCGAAGATCAGCACCGAATGCCGATCCTTGGTGTGCTCGACGATCTCGACGCAGGCCGACCGCACCAGAGCGTCGTCGTCCATCAAGGCCTCGGCCTCGGCAGCGATGAACTCGCCGCCCCGAAGGTGCAGGCCCGAGGTGTCGGCCTTCTGCCGCCCGGCCTTGCTGCGAAGTGGACAAAGGTAGCCCTGAACGATCAGCTCGCGCACGCCCACCTCGTAGCAGACTTCGTTGAGGAGGTTCTCCGGACCGCAGATGGTGCCGCTCGACATCCGGTACGGCGTGGCCGTCAGCCCCACCAGCCGCACGTTCGGGTTGACAACCCGCGCCTCGGCCAGGAACTGCCGGTACATCCCATCGCCGTCGGGCGGGATCATGTGCGCTTCGTCCACGAGGATCAGGTCGAACCGGTCGAGTTCAGCCGCCCGACGGTAGACGCTCTGAATGCCCGCCACGATGATCGGGTGATCCCGGTCCCGGCTCTTGAGGCCTGCCGAGTAGACGCCGATCTTCATCCACAGGTCCGGTGGCATCGTGTGCAGCTTGTCGACCGCCTGCTCCAGCAGCTCCTTCACGTGGGCGAGGATGAGCACCCGCCCGTCCCACCGCTCGACCGCGTCGCGGCAGATCGTGGCCATAACCGGCGTCTTGCCCCCGGCCGTCGGGATGACGATGCAAGGATTGTCATCCCGACGGCGCAGGTAGTCGTAGACGGAGGCCACCGCCTCCTGTTGATAAGGTCGGAGGTCCATTCAGACTGCCTCACCGCGTTCCATGCGCTGCCGAATGTCGTCACAGAGAGTGAAGGAGATCTTTGCCAGTCTGTCGTCACGCGGGGGCTCGCAGTGCATAACGAAATACAGGTCATTATCCGGCACCCGACGCCCGTACTTGGCCGACTCCCGCTCCGCCGCCAGCTTGAGCGGCCGCAGGAAATCGGCGTAGCGACAGCCAAGCGTCCTGCACATCTCGGCGTACGGCGTGAGAAGATCACAATCCTCGAAGTGCTCGGCAGCGGCATCGACATCGGCCCGCGACCAAGCGTTCTCGCTGGCAGGCTTCACGACACCGTTCTCGATCAACAGTTCGAGCATCTCCGGGCGGCAGTCATAGCCCCGCGACCACAGGTGGTTGGAGGCTGTCGCCAGGGTTAGCGGCAACGAGGGAGCTGTCCTCAATTCAAGTGCTTCTTCGAAGGTAAGGCCGTTACGATGCATAGTTCTCTCCTTGTAGTTACCGTTTCGCGGTCTCGTAGACCGCCGCCCGGCTCGGCGCCGGCCGCACGCCGACCTGTCGGGCCTTGCCCGCCTTGATGGCCGCCCGTAGTCGCCTCGCGACCGTCCGCTCGGAGAAGCCCGAGACCTCGGCCAGTTCGGCGACTGTCCACCCGGCCTTCGGAATGACTGGCTGCGACGGCCCCAGCACCTCGGCCCACGCCTCACGCACATCCGCTTCGGTGATCTTCCGTTTCACAGCCGCACCTCCTTCGGCCGTTCGGGGGAACGGACCCAGTGGCGGGTGTACAGGTCGGTGTCACCCTGGCGGACGACGCTGCCACCGATCTGCGGCATGGCCTGCCGCGCGCCCGGAATACGGAACGTGTACGGGGTCTTGAGTTGCCACGCCGGGCTGGTGAAGGCGATGCCGTACCCCAGCGCCGTCGGTACGCGGATTTCGATGTGCCGGTGGCGGTGCCCACGAATGAGCACGTCCGGCGGCCGCTGCCGCCAGCGCCCGGCCTCGGCGTAGGCCTCGGCTAGCTCGCGCATCACCGCCGTCGACTCATAGGCCTGGCTGCCGGTGGTGCCGATGTGGTGCGTGGCGTGCACGAGGCCGCGCCCCAGACGAATCCACACCTCCCACCGGGCGTACCGCCCGTCTTCGTCTGGCACGGCGCCGAGCCGCTGGGCCAGCCGCTCCTCTTCGACGCCGCTGGGGCCGACGTGGGCTTCCGTGCCGCGGATCATGTAGAGCCGACCCCGGCAGCCGTCGGCGACGGGTTTCAGCACCTGGTAGGCGATCTCCGCCTGGTCGGCCAGATTGGCACTGATCTGCGTCGTGGCCCGGTGGTGCACGCCGTCGAGCGTGTCGCCGAGCACCAGTACAGCGTACGGCTCGCCGTGACAGGCCTTGGGCACCCACTCCCGCCAGAACTCCCGCCACCAGGACCAGACCGCGATCTGGAGCGACGATGGGAAATAGTGCCCGCCGTCGTCCAGCTGCGCCCCGCCCTCGGGGCAGAGCCCCAGTCGGCATCCGCAGTGCAGGTCCGACACGACCACGAGGTTGTTGACGGTTCGCTTGGCCATCATTCCTCCCCCGCGACCATGGCCGCCGTGCGCGAGTAGCCGGCGATGTCCACCAGGTTGTCGCGCTTGTGCCGGTGGCTCTGGCGGGCCAGCTTGACGGCGATCATGCAGAGCGGCACGTCGGCGGCCGTGACCTCGGCGCCGTCGCGGAGCTTGCCGCCGAGGATGCCGGTCCACATCAGGGCCGTGCGGGCGAAGTCGTCGCGTGGGTGACCGTAGTCCGCCTGCCGCGCGCCGTCGGTGATGCGGATGGCCTCGGCCAGGACGGTTTCGCCGGGGGCTTCGGTGACCAGCTTCAGTTGGTACAGCCCCACAGTCGGTACGGGCGGATTCACGAGCGGCTGAAGCGTTTCGGCGTCGAAGGCCGGCATGGAGAGTTCGCGGGCCAGCAGGTACTCCAGCTTCGCTCCACGCGACTCCTGCCAGCCTGGCAGCATGGCGATGGCCTCGCACTGGGCCAGGAGAATCACGTCGGCCCGCAGGTAGGTCTCCCGCGGCAGGTCGGTCCGGCCGCCGAAGTTCTCGGCCGGGTTGATCGGCTCCCAGCCGACTTCGCGCAGCCGCGCCGCGGCGGCGTGGAAGGCGGGGAAGTTGAAATCGGCGTGGCCCGTCATCGGGCCGGACACGTAGATGCGCTTCACATGGGCTACCATTCAGTTGCTCTCCGGGTTCATGGGGCCGCCGCACAGCGGGCAGCGGCACAGGGGGAATTCGTTCAGGCGGACGGTCAACCGACCGCCGGGCACCACGTCGCGTCGCTGCGTCACAAGCAGGTCGATCTGGCTGTCGTCCTCGTACAGACCGGCATGCTGGAGCGCATCAAGGGTGCTTTTCTGGAGATTGTCGAGGTCGCGCCGCCGGCGGTCCGGCGGGAAGGCGTCCATCGCCAGGGCGATCCGGCCGCCGGCCGGCGGCTTTCTCGGCCCGCCGCCCCCGGCCAGGAGGGCACAGACGTTCGCTCGGAACGCCCGTCCCTCCCGGCTGATCAGGGTCCGCGGGCCGACGTGCCGCCAGTAGTGGTTGATGCTCGGGGGCCAGGGCAAGGTGATCATCGGCCATACGCTCCTGCCAGGGGCCACGGGTTGCGGGTGCCCTTGCGCCCGCGGGCATCGCTGAAGTAGGGCGGCACGTAGGTATTCTGGAGATAGCCGCAGCGTGCGAGTTTCCCCAGGACCTTCCAGCGGCACTTGCGGCAGAACCGGTACGTCTGGTCTTTGAGCGCCGTACCACAGCGTTCACAGTTGACCGCCATCGTCACTCCTCCTCGCCATCAGGCTCCGTCCGTTGCACGGGCACGGTTTCTTCGGCGACAGTCAGGCACACGCCTTCTGCCGCCGGTACTCCCAGATGGACTGCAGTTCCTTGCCCGCCGCTGCGCGACTCGGGAACAGCGCCCGCAGCGTCTTGTCCCGCGTCCAAGCCCGGTCATCCGAGATGGGCAGGACGCTCCGCCAGTAGTTCAGGAACTCGTCGCGAATCGCGTAGCACCTGCGGACTCGCCTCTTGCGGGTCACGGCGACTTCGACGATTCGCTCGTCGGGGCTCACGGCCTCGTCATGCTCTGCCAATGCTCGCCCTCCTCTCAGGCCCATCCGGACAGCCGGTCGCCGATCAGGCGACGACGGTCATCCATGTGGTGCGGGATGGCCGGGTGCAGCGGATCGTCAATGTTGGCCGCCCGCCGCTCGGCCGCTTCTCTGGCCCTCAGCACCGACTTCGGGCACTTGTGGTCCGACGTCAGCCGTCGCCCGCAGACGACACACCTGGCATCACGGCCCAGCGAATGGTCTCCCATGGTCGTTCTCCTCGTTAGCGCCGCCACGGCGGCGTGTTGTCGGTGGGGGCGGCCTGCTGGGGCTTGCCGGCAGCCGTGTCCTTCTTCGCGTAGCCGCGGACCTCGTTCGTCAGCTCGCCGGTGTCCTCGCGCTTCTTCAGCTTCACGGTGACCACCAGGGGGATGTTGTGCAGCTCCACCGAGTCGCGCGGCTGCATCACACCCACGGCGCGGCAGATCGCCGAGAGGTTGCCGCGGGCGATCTTCACCGTTTGGGCATTCGGGTGGTTCAGGCACAGCCGGTCCCAGACCTTGCGGTCCTTGTACGGGCCGTCGAGGATCGTCAGCTCGACGTTCAGGTAGCTGCCGGTACTGTCCTTGGTGGGCTTCATCTCCGTGCCGGTGATGGCTGCCAGGTACTTGCCGGCCGGCAGCGGGTCGAAGGTGCTGCTGGGTTCCACGGTGTTGGCGTCAAAGCCGTTCAGGTTCGCCATGAGTCGTTTCTCCTTGGGTTGGGGTCAGGGTTTCAGGGCCGCCCGCTGTCATGCCGCCGCCGGAGGGCTGGTTGCAGCAGTCGGCGGCGAGGCCATGGCCTGCATGAGCGCCGTCCACGACAGCGGCAGTTCGGCCGGCAGGTCGAAGCGGTTCTTGGCCACGCAGGCCGGGCTGCCGACGCAGCGCAGCACGCGCTCGCCGCCGTCCTTGCCGAGGCCCGAGGCGATGGTCCGCTCGCGGTTGAAGCCGGTCTCCTCGGTCTTGGTGATGATCTTGCGGGTGGCGAAGAGCACGGCGTCGGCCCACTCGTTCACCAGGGCCGTGGCGTGCTTGTGCAGCCGCGGCGAGTAGCGGTCGTAAGCCGCGGACTCGGGGTCCTCGAACTTCTCGACCTTGGCGTGGGCCAGGAGGACGATGCACATGCCGCGACGGCTGCGGAGCGTGTTGAGGGCGTCGAGCACACGGCGCCAGTGGGTCAGGGCGTGCGTGTAGCCGCGGGCATAGCCGCCGTCGACCTTCTCGATGCTGGCCACGCCGTACTGCTCGCACAGGGCGTCCCAGATCAGCCGCTCCAGCCAGTCGAGCGAGTCGATGACGACGCTCTCGAAGTCGTGCTGATCCTGGATCAGGGACTGCAGGGCCGCCTCCACGTTGGCGAGGCTCGTGGCCAGGGGAAACGACGCGCAGTCGATCTGGTCGAGGCCGTCCTCGGTGGGGATAAAGATGGGATTCGGCGCCTGCGACGCCGTCGTGGACTTGCCGATGCCCTCGGTGCCGTAGATGACGAAGCGCGGCGGCGACGGGCGGCGACCGGTATGAATCTGCTGCAAGAGGCTCATGGAGACTCCTTCCGTTGGGGTTCCGTTTCCGTGTCTGGAGCAGGGAAGACCGCGCCGGGCGGCTCGCGAGAGGGCGGCCGCCCGGGCGCGCGGAGAGGTTACGAGGTGTCGAGGATGCGAATCCCCTCGTAGCCGGTGGGCCACATCTCCTTCTGCCGGCACACCATGAGCCGTCGGATGGCCGCCTCGTTCTCCCGGCGGGCGATGGCCAGGGCGTCGTCGCCGGCCCGCCACACGCCGCAGCGGTAGGGCTCGCGCTTCTCGACGGCGACGATGTGCACGGGGACAAGCTGCGAGATGGCCTCGGCAAGGACGGCCTGGTAGAAGGCCAGCTGCGTCATGTAGCGATAGCGGCGGGCGTCGGCCTCGAACCAGTCGAGTTCGTCGCAGGTCTTGAGGTCGACGATGCCGCGGTGGGGGTGGGTCCAGTCGATCCTGATCTGGCACGGCGTCGCGCAGTACTCGGCCCGCACGACGCCTTCGGCCCGGCCGTAGAGCAGAAGGTCCACGGCCTCATCATTCATGGCTACGCCGGCGGCCATCTGCTCGACCAAGTCCACCTGATCGAGGCTCAGCACCGGCTTGCCCTGGGCCGCGGCCCATTCCTCAAAGGCCTTCGTGTTGGCCCCGAACGGCCGGCCGGTCTTCGGATTGATCGGGCCGCCGAGGGCGAAGCGGCTCTCGTAAACGTCCCGGCCCTCGAGGATGCGGGCGTGGGCCGCCCGGCCGACCAGGTAGGCCGCTGAGTCGCGGTCGGCGATCAGGCCCGACAGCTTCTTGAAGTAGAGCCACGGCGACTTCATGAAGTCGATCAGCCGGTGGCTCGACAGGTACTGGCCGGCCCGGCGGTGATACTCACCCTCCGGTTCGGCCAGCAGGGCGTTCAAGTCGATGAGCACGGCGCGGTCTGCGATCTGCGGCATTCGGCCTCTCCTTGCGGCGGGCGTTGTCCTCCTGCCCGCGACGCAATGCTTATTGCCGCAGACCCCCAAAAGTGCGGGGTGCCAAATAAAATCACATTCCTTGTCACATGACAGTCATGTGACGGAATTTGGCACTGCTTCCCTGTCATGTGACGATCACATGGCCCGTCACGTGATCTTCGCCAATCACATCCACGGTTAGATACGTGGCACCGCCCCGTCAGCGATCATGGTTGCGTCGTCCGGGAGAGGCCCGGGCGCAGACGCGGCCCTGTTTACGGAGAAGCACCGTGGCAAAGACTTACATTGAGGAGCTGTACGAGCGGTACGTGGGAGCCTTCGAGGAGTGGAAGATCAACCTGGCCTTCGCCCGTCTGAAGCGTTTCGGCGTGCCGCTGGACCGGTGGGACGACGCCCTGCAGGAACTGGCCATCGCCATCCACCGGTTCCGCTTCGACCCGGCGCGGGCGCACGCGGCCAGCGAGGAAACGATCCTCTGCCGCGTTCTGGACCGCCGCATCAAGATGCTGGCCCGCTCCAGCGCCCGCCGGCGGAACCTGATGGAACGCTTCAGCCAACTCGCCCACCGCACCGAGGACGCCCACCGGCCGGAGGAGAAGGTGATGGCGGACGAAGTGCGCAAGGTCGTGGCCACGCTTTCGCCGCGGCGGCAGCGGATCTGCCGTCTTCTGATCGAGTGTGACAACCCGTTCGAAGTCGCCGACAAGGTCGGCCTCCATCCGGAGACGGTTCGACGCAACATCCAGATCATCCGCGAGGCGTTCGTCAAAGGAGGGCTCGACCCATGGTCCGACTGAACGACGCTGCGGCGATCCCGGAGAGCGCTGACGAGCGGCTCGACGAGCTGGCGGCGCTGCTGGCCCGCGGTGTCCTGCGGCTGGCCGCGAAAAAGACTCGTTTTCAGGGCCGCAATTGCCTTGAGGTTTCAGGCGAAAAGAGCCTGAATGTCACCCCCAACGCGGCGGAACCCGCCGCAGAACAGAAGGAGGTGGCTTGATGGAGAAGACGGTCTTGAAGCAGGTGGACGAGCTCAGCCGCATGTCGATGGCCCAGCTCCGCAAACGCTGGGGCGACCTGATGGGCACCGACCCCAGCAGGCTCGGCCGGGCGTATCTGGTGCGACGCCTGGCCTATCGCATCCAAGAACTGGCCTTCGGCGGCCTCAGCCAGGAGGCCCGGCAGCAGCTGGCGGCGATTGCCGACGGCAAGGGGCCGAAGGGGCCCAGGGCCAAGCGGCGGAAGATGAATCTGGCGGTGGGCACGCGGCTGCTGCGCGACTGGAACGGGCGGCGCTATGAGGTGGTGGTCGAGCAGGAAGGGCTGCTGTACGACGGCCAGCACTACCGGAGCCTGACGGCCGTGGCCGAAGCCATTACCGGCAGCCACTGGAACGGCAACCGGTTCTTCGGCATCACCCGGCCGGCCGGAAAGCGAGGCAAGGCATGACGAAGAGCACGCCGACAATCCGCTGCGCGATCTACACCCGCAAGAGCCACGAGGAGGGCCTCGAACAGGAGTTCAACTCCCTCGACGCCCAGCGACAGGCGGGCGAGGCCTACATCGAAAGCCAGCGGCACGAGGGCTGGCAGTGCCTCCGCAATCGCTATGACGACGGAGGCTACACCGGCGCCAACATGGACCGCCCGGCGCTGACCGAGCTTCTGGCCGACGTACGGGCTCGCCGCATCGACTGCGTCGTCGTCTACAAGGTCGACCGCCTCAGCCGCTCGCTGCTGGACTTCGCCAAGCTGATCAGCACCTTCGATGAGCACCAGGTCAGCTTCGTGTCGGTCACACAGCAGTTCAACACCACCACCAGCATGGGCCGCCTGACGCTCAACATCCTGCTCTCGTTCGCCCAGTTCGAGCGGGAGATCATCGGCGAGCGGATTCGGGACAAGATTCTGGCGACGGCCCGCCAGGGGAAGTACTTCGGCGGCTTTCCCGTCCTCGGCCTCGACATCGTGGACCGCAAGTTCGTGGTCAATGAGGCCGAGGTGCCGACAGTGCGGCACATCTTCGGCCTCTACCTGAAGCTCCAGTCGTGCCGCAAGGTGGCCGATGCCTTGAACGCCGAGGACGTCGGCACCAAGCGCTACACCGGCAAGAGCGGCAAGCCCCGCGGCGGCAAGCCGTGGACGCAGAAGTCGGTCTACGCACTCCTCACGTGCCGCAAGCTCGTCGGCCAGATCACCCACCGCGGCAAGCACTACCCGGCCGAGCACCCGGCCATCCTGCCAGTCGAGGTCTTCGAGAAGGCCCAGAAGACCCTTTCGGCGAACCAGACGTACACGCACAAGCATCAGGTGCGCCGCTTCGCGCTCCTGCGGCGGATGATCCGCTGTGGCCACTGCGGCAGCCTGGTGCAGCCCAGCCACTCCAAGAAGGGCGAGGGCACCGAGTATCGCTACTACACCTGCGCGAAGAAGGTCAGGATCGGCTACGGCCGGTGCCCGCTGCCGTCCCTGCCCGCGGGGGAGATCGAAACGGCGGTCGTCGACCAGATCCGGGCGCTGCTGCGCCACGGCGACGTGATCGCCCGGACCTATCGCGAGGTGGTCGACGCGGGCGAGGCCCGGCCCGACGCGGCCGCCATGGCGCGGCTCGACGACCTGCGGATGCGGCACGAGCAGACGCGCAAGGCTATCCGCGCCGTCCTGAGCGTCGGCGATGGCGACGAAGAGGGCGCCATGGCTGAGGAGTTGAAGCGGCTGAACGGGGAATTGAAGGCC
>Ga0123329_1003278_pt1 | contig 13553 bp, 4 predicted proteins | sample BioC12SIPDNA_FD_89703 | JGI IMG/M metagenome (GOLD analysis project Ga0123329, IMG submission 89703) | Anaerobic biogas reactor microbial communites from Washington, USA - Biogas_R1_B C12 SIP DNA | ecosystem: Engineered > Bioreactor > Anaerobic > Unclassified | place: Washington, USA | collected... | reverse complement strand
TGGCCGGCGCCGTCGGGGCGGCCGTCAGCCGGGTCATCGTGCGCGAGACCGTGCGCGTACGTCCCGGTCCGGAGGGCACCTACGTGGTGCACGAGTCCGAAGGACGGCACGAATTCGGGCGGCTGGACGAGGCCGAACGGATGGCCCGCCGCCGCGTGGTGGACCTGGTGCTCGCTCGCGCAGAGCGCTTCGGCACGGCGGAGCGCCGGGTGCGCGTGGAGGTGGGCCGTCGGGTGGGCCTTCTGCAGGACGGGAGCCGGCAGTTGCTGGAAGTGGAGGTGAGCGGGCTGCTCACGGGTGTGCCGCGCGCCGCCTGCCCTCGGCAGGGGTGCCCGGCGGGGGGGCTTTGCGTTTGAACCGGGCGGGCGGGATGGTATAATGCCCTCATGCGGCGCGGTCGCGCCGTATCCCATGGCCCCATCGTCCAGCGGAGAGGACACCGGATTTTCGATCCGACAACCGGGGTTCGATTCCCCGTGGGGTCACCATCGCCGATCAGCGGCCGGGCGGGACCGAGTGGTTCCGCCCGGCCGCCTGCTTTCTGCGGGCCGTGCGGGATTGCGGGTGCCGGGCGTAACCCGGGCGGTTACTCTGGCGCGCAATGGGTTACGTTCGGCCGGCGTCCTCTCCCGCAGGCATGTCGCGCTGCCGGACGGGAGGGCGGCCAGAACGGCAGGTGACGGGCCGTTCTGGCAGGCGGCGGGTGCCCCGAAAGAAAAAACGGGGGCGCACGGACGTGCGCCCCCGGGGTGAGCGTTGCTGCGGTCAGAACATCTCGTTGACCTCGAGGTCCTCGATGTCGCGCAGCAGGTCCGAGCCGCCTTCCTCGCTCTCGTGCAGGTCCTCGCCCGTGAGGCTTACGGCGACGGCGCCCGTGCGCACGGGCACCGCGGTCGCGTGAGAGCTGTATCCCATGCGCTCCTGCTGTTCCTTGCAGGACAGGCAGAGCGTGGCGAACGGCCTGGCCTTGAGGCGCCGGGGCGCGATCTGCCGTCCGCAGTCGTCGCAGACGCCGTATGTGCCCTGACGGAGCTTCTCCAAGGCCAGCCGGACCTCCGCGATGGTGGTCGAGCCGGCCTCGGCCGAGCGGGCCGACATGAAGTCCAGCTCCCCCTCGGCCACGATGTCCAGAAGCTCCGACGGTTGGCCGCCGGAGACGTTCCGGAGCTTGCCCAGGTGTTGGTGGAGTTCGTCCTTCAGACGCTTCTCGAGGTCCTGGAGGCTCCGCTCAATCGCTTTCTTGCTCACGTTGTCCCTCTTCGTTCTCTTCATTGTCCACTTCCCTCCGTGGTGGCACGACGCAGCAACGCAAATGACGTTCCGCGCCACGCGCCCCCGTGAGAAGATGCCTCCGCCCGCGCATCTCCGGCGCATCCTGCGAGCTTGCCCAGTTAGTGGGGCACCGGGCTGGTTTGTTCAGTCGCCCAGCCGTTCTCACGGTCGGCCCGGCCTTCATCCGGGCAGCGTGCATAAGGTAACGGGACGCCCGTGGCGCCACAAGACGGGAATCACGGTAGATACGATGAGGGAATCCCTGATATTCGGCCCGGCGCCATCAAAGGGGGCGACGCGTGCACGCAGGGCCGCGCCGTCCGGCGGGAACCTGCACGGCCGGGCGCGTGCCCGCCAGGGCGGGCGAAACGGCCGTGCCTGCCCAGCGAAGGGGCGGGGCGGGGCGTCGTTGGCGCGGCGTGCCGCGGGATTCCTCCGATTCACTGGCGCAAGGGGGGGGGACCGGATACAATGCCGTTCATTGACAAGCAGTCGGAACGGCCGGCCCGGACGGCGAGACGGCCCGGCGGCGCCCGGATCCGGGTGCTGTGCGGGGCCGGACTCGGCGCGCCGGGGGGGTGTTCGGGAGAAAACGGGAGTTTTCTTTGCGGGCGCTTGACACGGCCGGGCGGCGCGCATATACTGAGCAGCATGAAGACGCCGAACGGATGTCACGTCGGTGCCTTCAGGTCCTTGCCCGAGGCGTTTCGGGCGCGGGCGTCTCGTGCGCGGGGCGTCCCTCGACTCCTTCGACGCGGCGGACTCCGTGTTGAAAGACGTCGAGCGCGCTTGACGGACGGCGGGCGAGGCGGTAGAATACAGAAGTAGATTCGAGACGTATGCTCTTTGACAGACCGGAGACGGAGGCGGCAAGCGAAGCCGCCTGAAGCCTGCGGCTCGATGTTGTAAGACCGAACGGACGGGAGAGTCGGGACGAACCCTATGCGTGATCGCTTGCGAGCACGCACGAGGTAAGGAGTAGAAACCTCTCGAAGGGTATGATACTGGCTCAGAACGAACGCTGGCAGCGTGCCTTACACATGCAAGTCGAGCGAGAAACTCCGCTTCGGCGGGGGAGTAAAGCGGCGGAAGGGTGAGTAACGCGTGGGTCAGCTACCTCCGGGAGTGGGATAACGGCGGTCCGCCTTGAGCGGACCCTTCGGCGAAAGCGCCGCTAATACCGCATGACGATGCGATGGCACCTTCTTACTCGTAAGCAGGTAGCCGTTGTGTTCAAAGGCCGTTGGGACTTGTCCCTTCGGTTGCCCGGAGAGGTGCCCGCGTCCTATCAGCTTGTTGGCGGGGTAACGGCCCACCAAGGCGACGACGGGTAGCCGGCGTGAGAGCGTGGCCGGCCACACTGGGACTGAGACACTGCCCAGAGCCCTACGGGGCGCTGCAGTGAGGAATATTGCACAATGGGCGCAAGCCTGATGCAGCGACGCTGCGTGGAGGAAGAATGCCTTCGGGTTGTAAACTCCTGTCAGGGGTTAAGAAGTCCGTGTGCTGAAAGGCATGCGGTTGACGAAGGCCCCAAAGGAAGCCATGGCTAAGTCCGTGCCAGCAGCCGCGGTAACACGGACATGGCGAGCGTTGTTCGGAATTACTGGGCGTAAAGCGCGCGTAGGCGGTCGGGCAAGTTGGGTGTGGAATCGTCCGGCTCAACCGGGCGGGGACGTCCAAAACTGCCAGACTGGAGCACGGTAGGGGAGAGTGGAACTCCTGGTGGAGCGGTGATATGCGTAGATATCAGGAGGAACGCCGGTGGCGAAAGCGATTCTCTGGGCCGTTGCTGACGCTGAGGTGCGAAAGCCAGGGGAGCAAACGGGATTAGATACCCCGGTAGTCCTGGCCGTAAACGATGGGCACTTGGTAGTGGGGGCAACTTCACTGCCGGAGCTAACGCGTTAAGTGCCCCGCCTGGGTAGTACGGCCGCAAGGCTAAAACTCAAAGTAATTGACGGGCCCTCGCACAAGCGGTGGAGCACGCGCCTTAATTCGAGGCAACGCGAGGAACCTTACCAGGGCTTGACATGCAAGTGGTACGGACCCGAAAGGGCGAGGACCCAGGTTTCCTGGGAGCTTGCACAGGTGCTGCATGGCTGTCGTCAGCTCGTGTCGTGAGATGTTGGGTTAAGTCCTATAACGAGCGAAACCCCTGTCCATAGTTGCTAACGGGTCATGCCGAGGACTCTATGGAGACCGCCGGCGTCAAACCGGAGGAAGGCGGGGATGACGTCAAGTCCTCATGGCCCTTATGTCCTGGGCTGGACGCATGCTACAATGGCCGGTACAAAGGGAAGCGAAGCCGCAAGGTGAAGCGAAGCTCTAAAAACCGGTCCCAGTACGGATCGGGGGCTGCAATTCGCCCCCGTGAATGTAGGAATCGCTAGTAATCGCGGATCAGCCACGCCGCGGTGAATATGTGCCCGAGGGTTGTACACACCGCCCGTCAAATCATGGGAGCTGGGGGCACGCGAAGTAGTGGACCTAACCTGCCTTCGGGTGGGGGGGTCGCGCCCACCGTGAAACCGGCAACTGGGATTAAGTCGTAACAAGGTAGCCGTAGGAGAACCTGCGGCTGGATCACCTCCTTTCTAAGGACATCACTGTCCGCCCGCTGCCCCATCAAAGGACGCGTTCCTGCGTCCGGGCAACGGGGAAAGGCCTTACAGAAGACATCGTCTCGGCCCGAACGCCTTTGGGCTTGCGGCGTCGAACTCACCAGGCTTTCCGGCGGCTTCGCCCGCCGACTCCGTCTCCCTCTCTATACATGCGGGCCTATAGCTCAGTTGGCCAGAGCGCGCCCCTGATAAGGGCGAGGTCAGTGGTTCAAGTCCACTTAGGCCCACCAGGGCGACCCAGAGGCACCGCATTGGAGGACGTGCGGTGCGCGCGCGGGGATGTAGCTCAACTGGGAGAGCGCCGGCTTTGCAAGCCGGAGGTTGCCGGTTCGATCCCGGTCATCTCCACCAGCAATGTCGAGTGCGGGGCCGAGGGGCTCCGGTGCGCGGCGCAGTCGCCTTCGAGAGACACGAATGGAGCGGCCCGTCGGATCGTCGGGCTGCTGCGCTCTTTGAAAAGTGAATAGGATTGGCGTCAGTGGTGGATGTCACCACGAACGCCGAGAACGGCACTGTCGAGTGTCATGCTAACAAGGGTGTAGGGTGGATGTCTTGGCGCCAACAGGCGATGAAGGACGTGGTAGGCTGCGATAAGCCCGGAGGAGCCGCCGAACAGGCTTAGATCCCGGGATTTCCCAATGGGGCAACCCGATGCCGTGGAAGCGGCATCATCCCTGTCTGAAGGCCCGCCTTCGGGTGGGTTATAGGGCCGGGAGGCGAACGGGGCGAAGTGAAACATCTCAGTAACCCCAGGAAGAGAAAGCAACAGCGACTCCCTCAGTAGCGGCGAGCGAACGGGGATCAGCCCAAACCCTCCGTGCTTTCGGGCGCGGGGGGGGTTGTGGGGCCATCGACAAAGCCGGACGGCAGCTTTACGCGAACGGGACTGGAAAGCCCGGCCAGAGAAGGTGAAAGCCCTGTAACGGAAAAAGCCACCGTGCGGCCAGATGGTACCCGAGTAGCGTCGGACACGTGGAACCCGGCGTGAAGCGGGGAGGACCACCTCCCAAGGCTAAGTACTCGTTGGCGACCGATAGCAAAGAAGCGGCGCGAGCACGTTGATGAAAAGCATCCCGTCGAGGGAAGTGAAAAGTACTGAAACCCTGCACCTACAAGCAGTCGGAGCACTGTGGAGGCGGCGAATGCCGCACTCCCGTGTGACGGCGTGCCTTTTGGAGAATGAGCCGGCGAGTTAGGCTGTGTTGCGCAGGTTAAGTGCCTCAGGCACGGAGCCGCAGGGAAACCGAGTGTGAATAGCGCGACCAGGTAGCACGGCCTAGACGCGAAGTCGGGTGATCTATCCATGGCCAGGATGAAGCGACCGTAACAGGTCGTGGAGGTCCGAACGCACCAATGATGCAAAATTGGGCGATGAGCTGTGGATAGGAGTAAAAGGCTAATCAAACCCGGGGATATCTCGTTCTCTCCGAAATAGCTTTAGGGCTAGCCTCCTGTGTTCGACGGCGGGGGTAGAGCACTGAATCGATTCGGGGGCCCACCAGGCTACCCACTCGAATCAAACTCCGAATACCGTCGTCTTAGAGCAGGGGAGTCAGACTACGGGGGATAAGCCTCGTGGTCAAGAGGGAAACAGCCCAGACCGTCAGCTAAGGCCCCTGAAGTACGCTAAGTGTATCCAAGGAAGTGGGGAAGCGAAGACAGCCAGGATGTTGGCTTAGAAGGAGCCATCATTTGAAAAGTGGGTAACTCCTTACTGGTCGAGCTTCTCTGCGCCGAAAATCAACGGGACTCAAGCGTACTGCCGACGCTACGGGTCTTGTGTGTGCCCACGGGTGCACGCAGGGCGGTAGGAGAGCGCTGTATGCAGGGTTGAAGGTGTACCGCAAGGAGCGCTGGACCGCATACAGGTGAGAATGCCGGCATGAGTAGCGTGAAAGGGAGTGAGAAGCTCCCTCGCCGCAAACCCAAGGTTTCCTGGGCAAGGGAATTCCTCCCAGGGTTAGTCGGGACCTAAGGCGAGGTCGAAAGGCGTAGCCGATGGACAGCAGGTTAATATTCCTGCACCGCTGGTAGTCGCGACAGCTGCCTGGTCGACGCGGTCTTGCAGAGCTGCACGATCAATCAGACATGGTCAGACGGGCTTTGCCCGAATGTGGCCGAGCAGATCGCCGAGAAAAGCGCCAGGCAGGGGCTACTTGCGCCCGTACCGATAACCAACACTGGTGGGTGAGGAGAGTATCCTCAGGCGCTCGAGAGAACCGTCGTTAAGGAACTCGGCAAAAACGGTCCGTAACTTAGGGATATGGACCGCCTCCCGAGCCGGCATCTTCTTAGAAGTGCCGCTCGGGGGGCCGCAGCGAAGAGGCCCGGGCGACTGTTTACTAAAAACACAGGTCTGTGCCAAGGCGCAAGCCTACGTATACAGACTGACGCGTGCTCGATGCCATAAAGTCAAGGAAGGGGGTTATTCCGCTTCGGCGGGAGAAGCTCTCGACCAAAGCTATGGTGAATGGCGGCTCTAACTATGAGAGTCCTAAGGTAGCGAAATTCCTTGTCGCCTAACTGGCGACGTGCATGAATCGCGTAACGACTTGGGCACTGTCTCAACGACGGACTCGGCGAAATTGTGGTCGTGGTGCAGACGCCACGTTCCCGCGGCAAGACGGAGAGACCCCGGGACCTTTACTGCAGCATGGCAGTGGGTTTTGGCAGGGCATGTGTAGAATAGGTGGGAGGCTGTGAAGTCCCTTCGACAGGAGGGGCGGAGCCACCAGTGGAATACCACCCTTGTTTTGTTAGAATCCTAACTCCGACCCGTGAAGCCGGGCGGAGGACACTGCTTTGTGGGCAGTTTGGCTGGGGCGGTCTCCTGCCAAAGAGTAACGGAGGAGCCCAAAGGTTCTCTCAGTGCGGTCGGCAATCGCACGTCGAGTGTAAGGGCATAAGAGAGCTTAACTGCGAGACCTACGCGTCAAGCAGATGCGAAAGCAGGGCTTAGTGATCCAGCGGTTCTGTGTGGAAGGGCCGTTGCTCAACGGATAAAAGGTACCCCGGGGATAACAGGCTGATCTCTCCCAAGCGAACATAGCGACGGGGAGGTTTGGCACCTCGATGTCGGCCCATCGCATCCTGGGGCTGTAGAAGGTCCCAAGGGTTCCGGAGTTCACGGATTAAAGCGGTACGCGAGCTGGGTTTAGACCGGCGTGAGCCAGGTCGGTCCCTATCTGCCGTGGGCGTTGGATGGTTGAGGAGTGTTGCCCCTAGTACGAGAGGATTGGGGTGAGCGAACCTCTGGTGCGCCAGTTGTCCTGCTAAGGGCATCGCTGGGTAGCTATGTTCGTAAAGGATAACCGCTGAAAGCATCTAAGCGGGAAGCTGTCTCCAAGATGAACCATCCGGTCCCCTTGAGGGAATAAGGCACCTTGAAGACTACGAGGTTGATAGGCCGGAGGTGTAAGTGCGTATACATAAAGGCACTCAGCTGACCGGTACTAATCTGCCGAACGGCAGACACATATTCGGCAGTGCCTTTCTCGACGTTCGTGTGACGAGCCACTGACCAATCCTGTTCACGACTTCGCATTGCCCGGTGATCATAGCGGAAGGGCCACACCCGTTCCCATCCCGAACACGGTCGTTAAGCCTCCCGCGCCGATGATATTGGCCCCTTGTGGACCGAGAAAGTAGGTCGTCGCCGGGCATTTTCATGTACCGGCCCGGGGGCCGGCGGCGTCGATCGCCGGCCCCCACGCCGCCCGCGCCGCCCGCGCCGCCCCGACGGGCGGCTTTTTCTTTTTCCCCGCCAGGGGCTCCGGCGGGCCTCTGCCGCCCTTCTGAGGCGTTGCCGCGCAAGGAGCGCTCCTGCCGTCTTGACATGACGCCGGCCATGCACGATAATCGCTGTTCAGGCGGGTTCCCGCTGTACGCCGGGACCGGCTGAGCCAGGGACGGAACGGAACAGAATGGTCCGCTGCTCGGGCGTCTCGCGAGCTTTGGCTCAGTCGGCGGCGCGGTTTCGGGGCCCCGCCGTCTGGAGAGGCGGGACGCCGGCTGCAGCGATAGCATAGAGCAGGTCTGGTCTGCTTCGGATGGGCGTGGAGTCGGCAGGCGGGCGGAGCCGTCAGGCCGTCCGTCGGCAGGAAGGCGACGGGTCGTGGGACCGGAGGGCCTTACCGACTCTTGCTGCAATTTCGCCGCCGTAGGTCAGGCGGCTTGCGTTCCCTGGATGATGTGGACTGTTCGCGCCGGGTCATCGCGGGAGGGCACCGTGGCTGGCTTGCACGACGTGGCGTCAGGCCGTGTCGAGCACAGGCGGTTGGCGTGTGCGGTGCTTCCCCACCCTGCGGTTGTGGGGCAGTTGGGTTCAGGCGAGAGGATTGCAGCGTTGCGACGGGCAGCGTGTGCGCCCGGTGTGGGTGCGTGCGCCTGCCTGTTGGGTCGGTCTCTTCCGGTTCTTTCCGCGCTGCGGTGAGGGTGCCGTCCGGTACCGTTGTCGCAGCATGTTTTCCTCCGCGTGTCTGCCGGCGGCGTCCCTCCGGTCGGATCGGATCTGGGGCCTCCCGAACGGGAGCCGGAGGGAGCAGTGTTTGCGGAAATCCAAATTCAGGCCATGATTGCGGGTCTTGCGGGGGCAGCCGTCGCCGGCTACCTGATCTGTCACTTCGTGAGCAAGCTGGCCGAGAAGGGCGCCTTGCAGGTGCGTGCGCGGATCCTGGAGGACGCCCACGCGGACGCCGAGCGGATCCGGCACGAGATGGAGCTGGAGGCGCGCCAGGAGATCGTGCAGCGCCGCGAGGAGTTCGAGGGCGAGGTCCGACAGACCCGCAACGAGCTGCGCCAGACCGAACGGCGCCTGGACAAGCGCGAGGACGGGCTTGACGAGAAGGAACTGCTCCTGGGCAAGAAGGAGAAGTTCCTGGAGACGGGCGAGAAGAACGTGGCCGAGAAGCGCCGCGAGCTGACCGAGCTGGAGGAGAAGCTCCGCCGCCAGGAAGAGCAGATGCGGGAGGAGTTGCACCGGATCAGCCGCCTGTCGGCCGAGGAGGCCAAGCGCATCCTGCTCGAGAGCCTCCAGAAGGAGGTGGAGAGCGAAGCCACCGACATGGTCAACGACCTGATCGGGCGAGCCCAGCGCAAGGCCAAGGCCGAGGCGCAGCGCGTCGTCGTCGAGGCGATCGAGCGTTGCGCGGCGGAGACGACCGGCGAGGCCACCGTCTGCACCGTCGAACTGCCCAGCGACGACATCAAGGGGCGCATCATCGGCCGCGAGGGGCGGAACATCCGCTCCTTCGAGAAGGCGGTCGGCGTGGACGTGATCGTGGACGATACCCCGGGCGTGGTCGTCCTGAGCAGCTTCGACAGCGTCCGGCGCGAGGCCGCGCGTCTGGCCATGCAGCGGCTGGTGGCCGACGGTCGCATCCATCCGGGGCGCATCGAGGAGGTGGTGACCCAGGCCCAGGCGGACGTGGAGCGGATCATCAACGAGACCGGCGAGGAGGTCTGCTACGAACTGGACGTGGCGAACATCGCCGAGCCCCTCAAGCGTCTGCTGGGCCGGCTGCGGTTCCGCACCAGCTTCGGCCAGAACGTGCTGGACCATTCCCGGCAGGTTTGCGAGCTGGCCGGGCTGATGGCGGCCGAACTGAGCCTGGACGTGACCCTTGCCCGCCGGTGCGGCCTGCTGCACGACATCGGCAAGGCCATGGACCAGCACCACGAAGGCTCGCACGCCGCCCTGGGCGCCGAGGAGGCCAAGCGCCGCAAGGAGTCGAACGTCGTCGTCAACGCCATCGCCGCCCACCACGAGGAGGAGGCGCCGCAGTCGCTCTACGCGGGCCTGGTGATGGCCGCCGACGCCATCAGTGCCAGCCGGCCGGGGGCGCGGCGCGAGACCCTGGAACGCTACATCAAGCGGCTGGAGCGGCTGGAGAACCTGGCGACCCAGCACGGCGGCGTGCAGCGCGCGTTCGCCATCCAGGCGGGGCGCGAGGTGCGGATCCTGGTCGACGCCAAGAAGGTCACCGACCAGTCGGCCGCGCGCCTCTCGCAGGACATCGCCCACGAGATCGAGGACGAGCTGCAGTACCCGGGCGAGATCGTGGTGACCGTCATCCGCGAGTCGCGTTTCCAGGGCGTGGCGCACTGAGCCGGGGGGCTACGGCTCCGGGGCGTGCCAGGTGGAGGACGCGCTGACCCGCCAGTGCTGGTCGAAGAAGCCGGCGCAGACGGCGCGGTTGGAGTCCGTGCCGTCGCGGTCCGTCTCGGGCGTGAAGACCACGAAGTCCGGCAGCATGTCGTACTTGTGGTTGGGTGCCAGCCCGCTGCCCCACGCCGGGCCGACGTGGATGACCACCAGGCGCTCCGGGGCCAGGGGGTTCGGGTGGACGACGCACAGCCCGTAGTGCGCTGCGTCGTAGGAGCGGCCGTCGATCAGGTAGCGCCCCTCGCCCAGCCCGATCGGCAGGTGGGGGGCGATGCGGGCCACCAGTTCGTTCTCCTCCGGCGGACCGAACAGGACCAGGTTGCACTCACCCATCATCTCGTCGGTGACCGCGCCGGCAGGGACAAGCGGCGGCGGGTCCTGCGCGAAGTACAGCCAGTCCCGGGCCGTCTGCAGCGCCGCCGCGTGCGCGGGCGCCTCCGGGTCGGCGGGCAGGACGATCCGGAACGGCGCGGCGTAGGCCTCGCGGATCGGGCCGCACAGTCCCGGGCGCTTCTGCTCCCCACCGGTCGGGGCGCCGAGTTCGATGCGGCCGTCCTGTGCGAGGCGCGGCTGGACCTTCTGCCCGTTCCAGGTCACGTCCATGCGTCCGTGGGCGGCGCGCTGAGGCGCCGGCGGCTGCAGGCGCAGGCCGGCCACGTTGCCGGTGCGGACGTTCAGCGCCTGGCCGGCGGCGTCCAGCTCGCACTCCACTTCGGCGGGGCGGCTCCAGTCCTCGATGGCCGTCACCTCGGCCCAGTAGGCGCGTGCATGCTTGAGGGTGAAGGTGCGAAAGGCGACCCTGCGCGGGTCGGCGCGGCGGCGGGCGCCCTTGAGGCATTCGATCACCTCGGGGGCCAACAGCAGGTCGGCCCAGGTGTAGTGCGTGGCCCCTTCGACCTTCACCAGCGTGGACTGCACGCCGGCGGCCTCCAGCAGCGCGTGCATGCGCTCGGACTGCCGCATGGGCATCACCCAGTCGTCGGTGCCGTGCACGATCACGCAGGGCAGGTGCGTGAAGTTGGGCAGCAGTTCCGCGCCGAACTCGCCGTCGGCCAGCCTGGCCTTCCAGGCGGGCAGGCTGCCGCGCTCGATGCCCTTCCACATGTAGAAGTCCCCGCGGCTCGCGATGGGGATCAGCGCGGCGAACAGGTGCGGATTGTGCGCGCCGATCGTCCAGACTCCCATGCCGCCCATGGAGATGCCGCTGAGGAACACGCGGTCTTCGTCGACGTTGTAGTTGCGCTTGACCTCGCCGATGGCCCGCAGCACGTCGTCCTCGCCGGCCCCCTGGAAGTCCGTGTTGCCGCGCGCGAAGGGCAGCATCACCAGGCAGCGCGTCTCGCGCGCCAGCGTCTCCTTGGCCGGGGAGTACATCAGGTCCACCCAGTTGGCCTTGTCCAGGCCGGGCGAGTAGCCGTGAAGGAAGACGAACAGCCCGTATGGCTCGCTGCCGTCGTAGCCCTCGGGGGCGAACACGACGTAGGGCTGAGCCGAGAGGTCGTTCTCGGCGAAGTAGGCGCGTTCGACCAGGCCGTGCGGGGGCAGCTCGGGGCGTTCCCCGGCCAGCAGCGGCTCCCAGAGCGCCAGCGCCTCGGCCAGGTAGCCGTGCGCTTCGCGATGGGCGGCGGCGGATGGCCCGGGGCGGGACATGGCGATCCGGGCCTTCTCGATCTTCAGCATGGCCAGGGCGTAGAGGTCGGGGCACTCGCGCACGAGCCGGTCGGTCTGGGCGGCGATCCCGGGTGCCAGGGACTGAAGGCGTTCGGCCGCTGCCAACAGGCCGTCGTCCGGCGCGGCGCCCAGCGCTGCGGCCGACAGCAGGACGCAGGCGGCCAGACGGAGCGTCTGTCGAACGCGGGCGATCCGGTCGGCAGGGACGGGGCTCACAGCACCACGCTCTTGGCAGCGAGGATGAACTCGGACACCAGCCGGCGGGACTTCACGCCGGGCGCCTCCTCGACGCCGCTGGCCACGTCGACGGCGAACGGCCGGGCCGCCTCCACCGCCAGCGCCACGTTGGCCGGCGTCAGGCCGCCGGCCAGGACCACCTTGGCGCGGCTGGCGGCCGTGCGGGCCAGGTCCCAGTCGACGACGCGGCCCGTCCCCCCGGGCACGCCCTGGACGAACGCGTCCAGCAGGTAGGCGGCGACCGGGTACTTCTCCAGCATTCTCAGGTCGTCCTCGCTCCGCAGGTGGATGGCTTTGATGAGGCGCAGGTCCTGCAGACGCCCGACCTTGCCGGGGGTCTCGTGCCCGTGGAGCTGGGCGTAGTCCAGCCCGCACTCCTCCATGGTCCGGCGCACGGCGTCGACCTCCGCATCCACGAACACGCCGACGGTCGTCAGGAACGGGGGCAGCGACATGCGGATGGGCACCACGTCGCGCGGGGCGATGTAGCGGGGACCGCCGGGGAAGAAGTTGAAGCCGATCGCGTCCGCTCCGGCCGCAGCGGCCATGAGCGCATCGGTGGCGCTGGTGATGCCGCAGATCTTCACTTTCACCATCATGATGGGGCCAGTCTACCGCCGGCCCCCGCGCCCGTCAACACGCGCGCCCGCCTCCAGGCATGGCTCGTCCGTGCCCGCCCGGCGCCACGGGACGCGGTATTTGCGGCGGCGATGTCATTGCGACGTGGCGAAGGCGCCGCGTCCATGGTATGTTGGGGGCCGCGGCGGCCTGTTGCGCGCCCGGAGTTGGGCGGCCGGCCGGGCGGCCGCCACGCGGCTCAAGAGGAGAGGACGATGGCTGATCGCAGGAGCATCGACGTTCGCGCCTATCTGATTCACATCACGCACTACGACCCCGCGTGGTTCGACCGGAAGGAGCAGGAGCGGCCCTTCGACCTGAAGGTCGGGCTCGAAGTGGTGAAGGCGCTCGGCGAAGCGGGCTTCAACATGCTGATCATCGACCTTGCGGACGGGGTCGCCTACGGCGGCTTCCCCGAGCTGAAGCGCCATTACTCGGTGCCGATGAGCGCGGTGCAGACGCTGGCCGGCGCCGCGCGCGATGCCGGCATGGAGGTGGTGCCGAAGCTCAACTTCTCCAAGAGTGCGGCGCCGCGGCACGACCACAACTACTGGTTCCGCCCGCACCATGAGCCGCCGGACGACGCGACCTACCGGGCCAGGGCCTTCGAACTCATCGACGAGGTCCGCGAGGCCCTGCAGCCTGAGAAACGCTTCTTCATCGGCATGGACGAGGACTTCCTCCGCACGCCGGAGCAGTACGTGGCGGCGGTCAACGCCCTGCACGCGGGCCTGGCCGAGCGCGGCCTGCAGACCGTGATGTGGAACGACACCGTGCATCTGTCGGCCGGCATGTTCGCCTGCGTCGAGAAGACCCTGGCCGCCGAGGACGAGTGCCCCGGCGACATCACGCACGTGGTGTGGGACTACACGCCGCTGAAGCCGCGCGCCGCGCAGCGCGTCCGCGATCTGCGTGCGAAGGGCCTGGAGACCTGGATTGCGCCGGGCCGGCGCGCCGAGGACGTGGAC
>Ga0123329_1003274_pt1 | contig 13562 bp, 10 predicted proteins | sample BioC12SIPDNA_FD_89703 | JGI IMG/M metagenome (GOLD analysis project Ga0123329, IMG submission 89703) | Anaerobic biogas reactor microbial communites from Washington, USA - Biogas_R1_B C12 SIP DNA | ecosystem: Engineered > Bioreactor > Anaerobic > Unclassified | place: Washington, USA | collected... | reverse complement strand
GGACTTCGACAAGCTGATGATCGGCGACACGCCGCGCGACCTGCTGCTGTGGCTGGGCGACCCCGAGGGCACGCGCGGGCAGTGGGACCAGGGCAAATGGGATGCGTTCCGCAACCGCTGCCGGCAGGACTACGGCTTCGACCCGGAAGCTGACGGCGAGATCGTGGGCGGCGAGAAGCTCGGGGCGCGCAAGGACGCTTGGTATGGCGTGTGGGGGCGTTTTGCGGAGTCGCCGACGCTGTATCCGGGCGTGCCGAACCTGCTGCGGCGGGCCAAGCCGAAGGATCTTTTCGTTGAGCGGGATGCTTGGCCGGACGAGGCGGAGACGATGGAGGGTGGGCTGCGGGAGGCCCTGATCGAAGTGGGGGCGATGAAGCCGGCGGAGGCCCGGCAGCGGCTGGCGGCGCTGGAGGTCGAGCACGGCGTGCGGCGGGGTTGGGTGTGGGCCAAGCTGGGCATGTGCCCGCTGGCGGAGGCGTTGTTCCACCTGACGGTACTGGCGGAGCACACGGCGGCGGCGCTGGGCGGCGACTCGGCCGATGGGATGGCCAAGCTCTACGCCGAAGGCGGGTATCTGGCGGACGACGCGGCGTTGCGAGCGCTGGCGTGCGCCCGGACGGCGGAAGACGCGACGGTCATCCGGGAGGCGACACGGTGCGTGTACCTTTCGTGGCTGGAGGACACCGCTCGCCACTTCCAGGAATGCCTGGCGGCGAAGTCCCTGCCGATAGTGGAGCAGCAGGAAGGCGTCGAGGCTGCGGCCGGCGAGTGCGTACTGTTCGCCGATGGGCTGCGGTTCGACATCGGCCAGCGGCTCGCGGCCGGGGCCGGGGCGCGGCAGTTGGAGGTATCGGTCGGCTGGCGCTGGGCGGCGCTGCCCACGGTGACGGCGACGGCCAAGCCGGCGGCTTCGCCGATCGCCGGCGCGCTGCGCGGCGGGAATCTCGAAGCCGACTTCGGCCCGGAAGTGGCCGGCACAGGCGAGAAACTCAACACGGATCGCTTCCGCCGGCTGCTGTCGGCGGCGGGCTTCCAGGTGCTCGGGCCGGCCGAAGCGGGCGACCCGCGGGCCAAGAACGCCCGCGCATGGACCGAGTACGGCGAGTTCGACAAGCTCGGGCACGACCTCCAGGCGAAGCTGGCGTCGCGGATCGAGGACCAGTTGGAACTGCTGCTGGAGCGTGTGCAGTCGCTGCTCGGCGCCGGCTGGCAGCGCGTGCGCGTGGTGACCGACCACGGCTGGCTGCTTGTGCCGGGCGGGATGCAGAAGGTCCAGTTGCCGAAGTACCTGGCCGAGAGCCGCTGGTCGCGGTGCGCGGCGATCAAGGACAGTTCCCACGTCCAGGTGCCCGTGGCCGGCTGGTCGTGGAATCCGCAGGAACGGTTCGCCTACGCGCCGGGGGTGCATTGCTTCGTGGCCGGCCAGGAGTATGCCCACGGCGGCGCGAGCCTGCAGGAGTGTCTGGTTCCGGCGTTGACGTTCGTGGCGACGGCCGCCCCGGCTGGAGTAGTGGTCACGGTGAGCGAAGTCCACTGGGTGGGCCTGCGCTGTCGCGTAACCGTGGACCCGGCCACGGATGGCCTGCTGGCGGACCTGCGAACGAAGCCGAACGTCGTCGGCTCAAGCATTACCGACCCCAAGCCCCTGGACGCCGACGGCAAGGCTGCCCTGCTGGTCGCTGACGACTCACTCGAAGGGACGACGGTGAGTCTGGTCATTGTCGATGCGGCCGGCCGCGTGGTGAGCAAAGAGGCGACCACCGTTGGAGGTGACAAGTAAACATGGAACTCGACCATCTGGACAACATCGCGGCGTCGGCCTTCGACGGCTATCTGGTTCGGAAGGATCTCGTACGCCGGTACAGCCGGCAGTATCCGGTGCCTACCTACGTCGTGGAGTTTCTGCTCGGGCGGTACTGCGCGACGGTGGACGAACAGGAGATAGAGGAAGGCTTGAAGGTCGTCGAGCGCCAGTTGCAGGACCGGACGATCCGCACCAGCGAGCAGGAGCTTTTCAAGGCCCGGGCGCGCGACAAGGGCTCGGTGAAGCTGATCGACATCGTCAAGGCCCGGCTGGACTCCAAGACCGATTCGTTTCTGGTGGAATTGCCGAGCCTGGGGATCAAGGACGTGCGGATTGCCGACGCCCTGGTCCATGAGCATGAGCGGATGCTGACGGACGGCTTCTACGCCGAGGTGACGCTGAGCTATGACGCGGCGATTGCCGAAGAGAAGTACGGCCGGCCGTTTGCGATTGAGAGTCTGCGGGCGATCCAACTCTCCAAGTCGGATGTGGTTGCGACACTGCGGAAGGGCCGCGGCCATTTCACTACGGCCGAGTGGAAAGACTTCCTTCTGCGATCGGTGGGGCTGGAGCCGGCGGCGATGTCAGAGCGGGCGAAGATGGTGGTGCTGCTGCGGATGGTCCCGTTTGTCGAGCGGAACTACAACCTGGTCGAACTCGGCCCGCGCGGCACAGGCAAGAGCCACCTATACCAGCAGATATCGCCTTACTCGCACCTGATTTCGGGCGGCAAGGCAACGGTCGCGAAGATGTTCGTGAACATGTCCAGCGGGCAGCGTGGCCTGGTATGCATGTACGACGTGGTTTGCTTCGATGAGGTGGCCGGGGTTTCCTTCGATCAGAAGGACGGCGTGAACATCCTCAAGGGCTACATGGCCGCCGGCGAGTTCTCGCGTGGCAAGGAGAGCATCCGCGCGTCGGGCGGCATCGTGATGGTGGGCAATTTCGACGTGGATGTGGAGCAGCAGCAGCGGATCGGCCATCTGTTCAGCCCGTTGCCGCCAGAGATGCGCAACGATACTGCGTTCATGGATCGCATCCACGCCTACGCCCCCGGCTGGGATTTTCCGAAGCTCAAGGCCAGCGAACATCTGACCGGCCACTTCGGGCTGGTTTCCGATTATCTGTCGGAATGCTGGACGAAACTGCGCGAAGGCACCCGGATCTCGATGCTGCAGGGCCGAGCCCATTGGGGGGGAGCGCTGAGCGGTCGGGATATCGAAGCGGTGAGCAAGACGGTCAGCGGCCTGCTCAAGCTGCTGTTTCCGGACCCGGAAACACCGGTCCCGGACGAGGAGCTTGAAGAGATCATCCGAATGGCCCTGGAAGCCAGACGTCGCGTCAAGGAGCAGCAGAAGCGGTGCCTCAAGCCGGAGTTCCGCAACACGCACTTCAGCTACTTCATGGGCGTGGACGGCGTGGAGCAGTTCGTCTCGACGCCGGAGCTGCACAGCGACGAAGCCATTGAAGCCGATCCGTTGCCGCCCGGGCAGGTGTGGGCCATCAGCCCCGGTGCCCAAGATGCCGCTCCCTCTCTCTACCGGATCGAGGCCACGAGCGGGCCGGGCAGTGGTGTCAAGATTCTCAACGCGCCCGTGCCGCCGGCGTTTCGAGAGAGTGTTCGTTGTGCCGAGCAGAACCTCTACTCGCGAGCCAGGGAGTTGGTCGGCGACCGTGACCCCAGGAGCCATGAGTTCACCGTTCAACTTCGGGCGATGGATGCGGATCGCTCTGGCCACGGCTTGGGCTTGTCGGTGCTGGTGGCCTTGTGCGGAAGCCTCATGGAGCGGAGCACAAAGGGCGGCTTGATTGTGGTTGGCTCGCTCAACCTGGGCGGCTCGGTGGAGACGATCCCTAAACCGGTGGCGGTCGCCGAGCTAGCCGTCGAAAAAGGCGCGGCCCAGCTCCTCATGCCGATCTCGGCGCGAAAGCAACTGTTGGACCTGCCGGACGAAATGGCCACCAGGGTAAATGTCGTTTTCTACGCCGACCCGGCGGATGCATTCATGAAGGCGCTCCTTGAATAGAGCCGTGTGCCGCGCGGACAAGGCAGGGCAATGGATAGCGGTACACGCTGCAACGGAGGAATCCCACCATGTCGACCGCAGGCCGGCTGCAACACCTGGAGCGCGAGCTGGCCGACCACGCGGACCGACTTGGCCGACACAAGGGCCGGGTGATCCGCTCGCGCCGCCGAAACCGGTAGGATCGCGGTCAAGGTCATCAACCACTACGGCGATGAGGTGCTGAAGGTGTTCACTCTCTGAGCATGGAACCTCGCATGGTGGTGGCCGTGACGGCCGCGGCGGGACGAGCTCGGGCACGGGAGGCGTTGGTGTGCTGATCCAGGATCTGCGACGGGCGGCGCGACCGGCGCGATACCGTCGTCAGCCCATTCTGCCCTACGTCAACTGCGACCTCCGCGCGCTGCTGGCGGAGGTGCATGAGCAGCGAACTCCCGAGGTTTGCCGGCGGCCGGGCATCTTCTTCGTAGAGCAGGGATGGCTGGCGTGCATCGTGGAAAGCCAGGAAACGAATCCGGCCATCTACCTTCATGGGATCCTCGACAATCTGGAGGTGCCGCAGGCGGTGTTCCGGTTCATTCTGACCCACGAGCTGATTCACCTGCTGGTGCCGTCGGCAGAAGTGAACGGCAAGATGACATCCCATCCACCGCGATTCAGGGAGCGGGAGCAGCGGCTTTGCCCGGAGTTACCGACGGTATGGGAGTGGATATGGCAGCATTTATGGCGCACGCTGGTCATCGACAGAAAGGCTGAGGGGCTGCGCGTCCGCCGGGACTGGGCTCGCGTTCTGGGGCGCCCGCGGACGGTACGGGTAGAGTTCCCGCCGCCGGTCGATTTCTTCTGATGCTTTGATGGCTGGCCTAGATTTCACTTCCTGGACAAGCAGGAGGCGATCTGGGCCGCACCTTGACGGCGGGCGCGGTATAATCACGAGTGGGTAGTCGGCTGATCCCCGACGAACGGCGCAGGCGGGTGGCTGGAATCATCGTCCCGAGCCGCCCACCTGCCCCGGCCCGGATCAGAGACGGTGAACCGAACCATGCCCGAAAAGCCCCAAGCCCACGATTCCGGTGAACCTGGCGCGCAATGCCACGACGTCGTTTCCCCTGCCATTGAGTCGAAGAGCTACCACCCGAACGCGGCCGAAAAGACGCTCTTGGTCCTGCTGGGTCTGCTCGAAGAGTTGCTCCGCCAGGAGGGCACCGAACGCGTGGAGGAGGTGTTGACCGCCGACGCGCGAAAGGTTGCGGAGGAGATGGCTGCACAACGCCGCGTACTGCAAGACGCGATTGGTCAGGCACTCTGCGCGGCGCGACTGGCGGGGGTGCGGTTGCAGGGCATAACCGGCCTGGAGGTGGCGATGAAACCCCACGTGGATGCCCACGGACTCGACGACCGCCCGTATGATGTTCTGGCCCACCCCCCCGACAAGCCGTGGCCGCTCTTCCCGTCGCCTTACTTGCGAGGCATGACCTACGAGGTGGCCCTCCACCTGCCTGCGGTGGACGTACCGATGGTGCGAGCCTTCCGGGATCAGGTTGTGGCCAAGCTCGACGAGTTGCGGGACGCGGATGAAGAGCGGTTCCTGGAGTCCCGAGGACTGCATGTGGGGCCGCCCCCGGCCGACGCGACGCTGGACCCACCAGGGAAGTCGGCCATGTCACCATGGATCCCGCCCCCGGGGTATGTCGGGGTGAAAACGATCTGCAATGATGCACGCTTCAGGAAGAACGAGAAGAACCCGCCCCGCACCACCATCGACGTGTGGCTCAAGTCCGACAAGCTCGTGGTTCACAAAGACCCCGCAACCCAAGAGGTGCACGTCCCCGAGTCCTGGATCTTGGATCGGATATCCCGCTGGACCCCGCGAACGTAACAGCCCACCGTAAACGTAACAGCCTGTTACGCTTTGAAACGGTACAAAGCGTGTGCAACACTTCGATTGAGCATGGTGCTCAGTTGAGGTGTTGAGATGAGCAAGCTGGTAAATGCCGACGATGTTGCCCGGCGGTTCGGGGTGACCGTGGCCACAGTGAGGCGGTGGGTTCGAGAGAGCCGTGTCCCTGCTCTGCGTCCATCCCGTCGGGTGGTTCGGTTCGATCTTCAGGCGGTCGAGTCGGCGCTGAGTGTGCCGGAATCTGTGCCGCGCCCGGCCGAAAACCGCCCCGGCGCCCCCGACAAGGCGGGGTGTTCGAGTCCGGCCCGGACTAAAGGGGGTGCAAAATGAACATTCTCAAAGGCACTCCGTCGCCCCTGCGATTGGCCCTGCGAACCCGCGAGGCAGCAGAGGCAATCGGCGTATCTGAAAGAACGCTCTGGACCTGGACGCAACAGGGCGACGTGCCATTCATTAAGCGCGGCAAGGCAACCCTGTACCCCATCCGCGAGTTGACGGCCTGGCTTTCGTCGCAAGTCCAACGGAGCCCCGCAGAGGAAGCGGCCCGGCTGGTCGAGTGGCACAAGCGAATGGGGATTGACGTGGTTCCCCTGGGTGGCGGGACGACCATCGCCGTCATGGGCGCGGACGACTCGCAAGCGGAAGGGGGTGCTCGATGACCCCCGTGCAAAACGTGCTAAGTCGCCTTAAGGGCGCCCGGCAGGCTGGCAGCGGCTGGTCGGCCAGTTGCCCGGCCCATGATGACAGGTCGCCCTCGTTGAGCGTCCGAGAAGGGGATGATGGTCGGGTGCTGCTCTGCTGTCATGCTGGGTGCACAGTTTCGGATGTTGCGGCGGCCCTGGGTCTAAGGATGGCGGACTTGATGCCGACGAATGGCACGTCCCAACGGCAGACACCACGGCCCACGGCACCAGTGAAGCCAATCAAGGCCTACGCAACTCACACTGCGGCCCTCGTGGCCTATCGGCTGGGTGAGCCGTCAATCATTTGGACCTACGAAAACAGTGCGGGTGACCTCGTTGGGGCGGTGGGGCGATGGAACACCCCCGGGGGGAAGCAAGTCCGTCCGGTAGCCCTCACGCCCAACGGCTGGATCTGTGCGGCGATGCCGGCCCCGCGCGTGCTTTACAACCTGGTGGTAGTCCGCGACACCGACGATCCCGTCTTTATTGTGGAGGGTGAGAAGTGCGCCGACGCTGCACGCGAGCTGGGGTTGGTGGCCACAACATCGGCCGGGGGCGCGAAAGCAGCGAGCAAGGCCAATTGGTCACCGCTGGCTGGTCGCCAGGTCATCGTTATGCCGGACAACGATGATCCCGGTGAGGCGTACGCGGCCGACGTAGCGCGGCTGCTGTTCGAGTTGGACCCCCCGGCGGTGGTTCGGATACTCAGACTGCCCGACCTGCCCGATCATGGCGACCTCGTAGATCACATCGAAGCGAACCCGAACACGACGGCGGATGACCTGCGGCGAATGGCTGAGGCGGCCCCCGTGGTCGAGGTGGCCCAAGGGAGCCCCGCGGAAGCCCATGTTGAGCGCTCAATACCCGGGTCTGAGACCACAATAGCCCCATCGGATTCGCCTCCGGCGTGGGTACCATTTCCTATTGACGCCCTTCCCGATCCCGTGGCCTTCTTCGTCGAGGAAGTGGCCGGGTGCACCGGCACCGATCCGGCGTTCGCTGCCTTGGGGTGCCTGGCTTGTGCGGCGGGTGCCGTGGGCAATCGCGCGGCGGCAATCGTGCTCCAAGGATGGACGGAACCTGCGGTTCTCTGGGGTGCCATCATCGGGCGGAGCGGCACCACGAAATCACCCGTCTTGAAGTTGGTCACCCGGCCGTTCTTCGATTTGCACAAAGATGCCCAGTCGCAACATGCCGAGGCGATGGTGGCCTACGAGCGCGACCGCGACCGTTACGAGTTGGCCCTGGCGGACTGGAAGCGCGACGCCAAGGCTGGCGAGGTCAAGGACAAGCCCTTGGAGCCCATCCGGCCCGCTGAGAAGCGGGTGATGGTATCGGATGTTACCGTCGAGAAGCTGGCCGTGCTCTTAAATGAGAACCCGCGCGGCCTGGTCGTAGTCCGCGATGAGCTGGCAAGTTGGCTGGGGTCATTCGACCGGTATTCGCAGGGCAAGGGCGCGGACATGCCGGCCTGGCTGAGCATGTACGATGCATCGTCCGTCGTGGTGGACCGCAAGACCAGCGGTTCGGTCTTTGTCGAGCGTGCAGCCGTATCAGTTTTGGGCTCCATCCAACCGAGAACACTGAGGCGGCTGTTCGGCAATGCGGAGCGCGAGTCTGGTTTGCTGGGGCGGTTCTGTCTGGTTGAGCCCCCAGAGCAGTTGGGTCTCTGGTCCGACAAGAGCCTATCTGAGACTGCGGCCGACGGCTGGCGGAGCACCATTGAAGGGTTGATCGGCCTGCCCCCGGCCCTCGGTGACGACGGCACGGAGCGGCCGCAGTACCTGCCCCTGCATCGCGATGCCCTGCCCGACTTCGTGCCGTGGCACGATGCCCTGAAGCGCGAGCTGGCCAGCGAGGAAGATGAGGATCTGCGGGCAGCGATTGCCAAGTTGAAGGGGACGTGCATCCGCATTGCCCTGGTCTTGGCGTGCATCGAGGCGGCCCACGGCGAGCGCGTGGTGTGCATCGGCCGGGAGTCGATCCGGCGCGCGATCGAGATCGTCGACTGGCTCAAGCACGAGGCGCGGCGGGTGTACGCCGGGCTCAAAGCCGATGGCGCGGCGGAACACCCGGTTGTAGACTGGCTCCGCAGGCGCGGCGGGGCGGGGGCGGTTCGCGAGTTGGTCCACGGGCTCAGAGCCTATCGAACAAATACCCCGGCGGCACAGGCGGCCTTGGATGACCTCAAGGCACGCGGAATGGGCGATTGGGTGCACCTGCCATCCGGTCCACAGGGTGGCTCCCCGTCGCGGGTGTTCAGGCTGAAAGCGGCGGAGGCGTCACACGCAACCCCCGTTTTTGACCCCGTGGCGGGGGGTTATGGTGACGGTGACGCTGGTGACGCTGAGAAAAACGCGAGCGCGGAACCCGCCGTCGACGATGATGACCTTCCGCCCCCCGAGATACGGTTCGCGGGTCTTGACGAGGCGGCAGCAGCGGAACACGAGCATGGTGATGCCCCCCCGGCAACACGACCAAAGAGTCGAGGCATCGGCGTTCAGCTCGCCGCCGAGGCCATCGCGGTGCTCAAGGAAATGTCCATGCCGAACACAACTCGCGATCACGCCTTCAAAGCGGTGGCCGACTGGATTCGGGCCGGCGGCAAAAACGGCGACACCACCACGGGGTACCCTGTGGCTGACGAAGCCGTAGCTTGCCTGCGGCGAATCCCCGTCAAGGATGCCCTGCGGCAACGTGGATTCGAGATTGTAAACGACTGGATTGAGTACAACGAGTGATGAGGTGCATTGTGATGCCCTGCAACGCGATTACAGCCCCGTCCAGCGACGATCGGCACCGGGGACGGCCTGAGATACCCCGGATGCGAGAATCGCGAAAAGGGGGCTTGACATTGGCGCAAGTGGCCAGTAGGATACCGGCATGATGATGCTCAGTGACCAGTTGCGGCGGATCATCCTGGAGGCCCCGATATCCCGGTATCGGCTGTCGAGGGAGACGGGCATCGACGAAGGAACCCTGTCCCGGTTCGTGAACGGGAAGTCCATGCTTTCAATGCGGAACCTGGACCTTGTGGGCGAGGCCCTGGGGCTCGTGGTGAAGTCCACGAGACGAAAGCCGAAGAGGTGAGACGATGGCCTGTATCGGTCGAGACAAGAACGGCACCAAGCGTATCCTTTTTGTCGATGGCTCCGGGAAGCGGCGGACGATCCGGCTGGGGCGAGTTGGCGACCGGGACGCGGAGCGGATACTTCACCATGTCGAGGTCTTGTCCGCAGCGAAGATCCGGGGGGCGAGCATCGGCCGCGAAACCGCCGTATGGGTGGCCAACGTCGGGGACACCTTGCACGATCGTCTTTCCCGTGCGGGGCTCGTGGAGCCCCGGCAGGCGGTCAAGAGCGTACTGGCGGCCGACTTCATCGACGGATACATCGAAAGCCGCAAGGACTTGAAGCCCGCGACCGCAACGGTACTCACACAATGCCGGGTGTGGCTGCTGCGGTTCCTGGGGGAAGGTACCCGGATGGACGCGGTGACCGTCAAGGATGCCGACGCCTACCATGCCCACATGTTCGCTTCGGGACTCGCCAAGGCGACCATTGCCAAGCGGTGCCGATACGCCCGACACTTCTTCGAGGTCGCCAAGCGGCGGGGCATCATCGCACACAACCCATTCGGACATATCAAAGCGGTAGTCACCGGTGACCCTTCCCGGCGGGTGTTCGTACCCGGCGACGTGGTCGCGAAGGTCATGGACGCGATCCCCGATCCGCAATGGAAGCTGCTGTTGGCCCTGGCCCGGTGGGGCGGTCTGAGGATACCGTCTGAGGCACTGGCCCTCACCTGGGGCGACGTAGACTTTGCTGGCAAGCGGTTCATTGTCCGGGCGAGCAAGACGGCCCATCACAAAGACGGCGGTATCCGCATTGTGCCTATGTTCCCGGAGTTGGCCGACCTGTTCCAACGTGTCTTCGACGAGGCCGAAGAGGGGACCGTCCACGTTATCACGAGGTACCGGCACGCCTCGGTCAATCTGCGGACTCAACTGCTCAAGTACATCGCACGGGCGAAGGTGAAGCCCTGGCCGAAGCTGTGGCAGAACCTGCGGGCATCCCGAGCAACGGAACTGGCCGACCTGTACCCGTCCCACGTCTGCGCTGCCTGGCTGGGGCACACCGAGAAGATTGCCGACACGTTCTATCGCACGGTCACCGATTCGCACTTCATGCGGGCGACTGAGGCCCCGACACCCGGAAGCATTAGGAACCCGGCACAGAATCCGGCACAGCAAGCACCGGAAATGACTCGCACTATTCAGAGGCAAGAAAACGAGGAGTCTTGTAAGTCGAGTATCTGCGGTGACTTGCGGGATACTGCGGAATCCGGCGAACACCTCTCAAAGCCATCATTGGGCGTTACAGGACTCGAACCTGTGACCTTACGGGTGTGATCCGTACGCTCTAGCCAACTGAGCTAAACGCCCTCTTCGCCGATGATACCCTGCGGGGCATTCGGCTTCAAGCGGTGTTATCCTACCGCGGGTCGCGGGGGCAAGCAAGTCGGCGCCAAGGCACGAACGCGAAACGCGAAGGATAACCTTGCCAGCTGTCTCCTTGGCCCGCCGGCCCGGCCCCGGCTTGGCTTTTCGCACGCACAAGGCACCTTGCGGCTCTGTTCGCCCGGGGCTACTCCCGCACGATGCGGACGCCTGCGGGAGCGTCGATCATGCTCGCGATCTGGCCGTCGGGGCCTTTCTGGTGCCAGACGCGGACGAGGCCGTGGGGCGTCGGGAAGGTGCCCTGGGCCCAGTCGAGATCGGCCAGGTGCGGCCGGACACGGATGGTGCGGCAGCCGGGCTCGATCACCTGAATACCGAGGACATGCTCGGCCAGCCAGGCGGTCGGGCCGGAAGCCCACCCATGGCACAGACTGTGCCGGAGGCCCTTGTAGCAGTAGTTGCCGAAATCGCCGTGGATGTCTTTCTTGCCGGCCGGGACAAGGTTGTCGATGGGGGCGGCATTCTCGGTCCAGTCGAGGTCGAAGTCTTCCCAGAAGCTCGTCGCTCCCAGATCGAGCATCGCTCCCCAATACTCGCGGATGCAATCGAGGGCCCCCTGATGATCGCCAGCCATCGCCCGGGCCCGCAGGACGTAGTAGCCGTAGAAGGTGGACATGCGCCGAGCGCCGTCGACGGCCATGACCGAGCGGTTCATGGCTTGAGCGTCGGCCAGCCCGGCCAGGGTGAGAAGGGCGGCGGCCTGCTTGCTTTGGCCGGGGTCGGGCACATGTTTTCGCAGCCGGGACGCGGCGTCTCGGCAAAGCGTCCGCGTCTTGGCGTCGTCGAGGGTGGCGCAGAGTTCGGCCCCGGCGTCGAGGGTCATGACCAGCAGGGCGTGCAGCCCGGCATGGATCGCCTTCTCGTCAGCGCTGGAGGGCCAGTCGAGAAAGCGATGGGCGGGCAGGTTCTCGCGACCGTCCGGGCCGACGTGCTGGGCGAGCAACTCCAGCAGCCCGACCAGGTACTCCCGCTGCGCGGCGAGGTACTCTCGGTCGCCGTGCTGCAGATACCATGCATGGTGAATGAGCACCCACCACATCGAGTACGAGCTGATGCCGTTCATCCAGCCGGGCAGAGGGGTCTCGTCGCGAATCAGATCGAGGCTGTCGGGCACGATGCTGCCGCGGGGGAAGACGGCGTTGATGGTCATGGTCTCGGGGTGCATGTCGCCGACCCAGACGAGGCGGTCGCGTTTGATGCCGTCCCAGAGGTAATCCTGCATGTTGAGGTGGACGGTGTACGCTCCGACGGCCCAGATGCGGTTGAGCCGCTCGTCGTTGCAGCGGAACGACCCCTGATATTCGAGGTCACGGTAGAGGAAGACAGCCCGCACGCTCTTGAGCTGCAGAAAGCTGTCTTCGTCCAGCAGGTCGATACGCACGAAGCGGAAGCCGGTGTTGCCGATCTCGTGCGTGCCGAGCCAAGGCACCAGACAGGTCTGATCGCGGACGGCGTGGTCGTTGGTCGCGTTCTGCGGGCCGTGGAGGTCGCTCATCGCCTCGCTGACCGACTCGCCGAACCGCACCCGCACTCGGACCGGCCGATTGCCATGCGTACCCCAAGCCATAATCTGCACGCCGCCGTGCAATTGCAGCCCGAAGTCCAGCAGGATGCCTGCCTGGCCCCCCTTGTTGCGGAGAACGCAAGGGGCATGGGCGCCGAGCGTGACCTGCCCTGTCCGGTCCTCCAGCAGCGCCTCCGGGTTCTCGGCCATCGCCCCGTCCTCCTGCGTCTGCCAGACGACGCGAGTGGGGCGTATGTACTGGCGGACGCGGTTGTCAGCAACGGCCCGCTGCCGCAGGTCGGCGGTATCAATGGCTGCGGGTAGGCGGGCGGATGAGCCGGACGTCGCGTCGGCTGCGTACAAGACATGGCTCGCCATGCCGACAGCCAGGATGAATAGCGTTTCCAGTACCAGTCGCGTTTCCATGGGACCTCCTTGGGCGGCAGAACTCGCGAAACGGATATTCTTAGCCATTTTCGGCCAAGAGGCAAGCTGGCAAGCCGAGTCAACTCGCACCGACGCGACCGCATCGCGGATGGAATCGCCGGCTCACCGATTCGTTGGCGACCTCATCAGCTCGTTCGTGTCCGGCCGAGCCAGCTTGCCGATGAGAATCGAACCGACTTGCTGATATCGGACCAGGCCAACTGTTGGACCGAGTCAACTTGCTGCCGGGGACCGAAGTCAACTGTTGGGCCCAGCCAACTCATTGATGCCCGATCAAACCGATTCGTGAATGCCGGACCAAACGAACTTGTTGGTGGCGGACCGGACGAGCCGTGGCGGACGGAACGACCGCAACGAGCCCCAAGCGTAAGCGCGATCAACGAGCCCCAAGCGCCAGCGCGGGGACGCGGCGCGTCAGCGACGTACCCAAAAGCCCACTCGCCATCGCGACCAACGATCGCCAATCGTCGCGTGATCAACGAGCGCCAAGCACCAACGAGCCCCAAGCTCCAGCGCAATCAACCAGCGCCAATCGCCAACGAGCCCCAAGCGCCAGCGCGATCAAGGAATGTCAAGCACCAACGAGCCCCAAGCGCAAGCGCGGGGATGCGGCGCGTCAGCGACGTACTCCAAACGCCCACTCGCCATCGCAAGCCAACGAGCCCCGAGCGCAAGCGAGCG
>Ga0123329_1003259_pt1 | contig 13590 bp, 9 predicted proteins | sample BioC12SIPDNA_FD_89703 | JGI IMG/M metagenome (GOLD analysis project Ga0123329, IMG submission 89703) | Anaerobic biogas reactor microbial communites from Washington, USA - Biogas_R1_B C12 SIP DNA | ecosystem: Engineered > Bioreactor > Anaerobic > Unclassified | place: Washington, USA | collected... | reverse complement strand
TTGGCCGAAGCGGTGTGCGTCACGCAGCAGGTGTTGATGACGACAAGGTCCGGTAAGTGTGTGACATCGGCCGGAGCAAGGCCGAGCCGTTCGAGAAGCTCGCGAATTTGCTGGCTTTCGTACTGGTTTACCTTGCAGCCGAGTGTCAAGATGGAAAATCTGTCCATGATGTGGTACAATGGTAAGACTGTTGAGAGCTGTTTACAAGACTAACTGGCGGTACGCAGGCCGGCAGGCGGGAGGTTCGTTATGGCAGCAGCATCGGATGCGATTTGGGCGGTTGACCTGGGCAATACGTCTCTGAAGGCCCTGCACCTTGCGGCGGTCGGGGACATGGTCCAGGTCATCGGCTTCGATCATATTCCTCACGGCAAGATCCTGTCGAGCAGCGGCATCAGTGCCGCCGAGCGCGACGAGCTGATCGCGATTACGCTGCGGCAGTTCGTCCAGCGCAACGACGTCAGCTACGACCCGCTGATCGTCTCGGTGCCGAGCCAGAACAGCTTCGCCCGCTTCGTGACGCTCCCCCCCGTCGAGCAGAAACGCCTGCCGGAGATCGTCAAGTTCGAGGCCGCCCAGCAGATCCCATTCGACATGAGCGAGGTGCAATGGGATTATGTCATGATGACGGAGCCGGACAGTCCCGAGCAGAAGGTGGGCATCTTCGCGGTCAAGAACGAAGTGGTGGAAGCGGAGATGGAGCACTTCGAGCGGGAGGACCTTCAGGTCAGCTACGTTCAGATGGCGCCGATGGCGCTGTACAACTACCTCCTGTTCGACCGGCCCGATCTGGTTCGATCGGACAACCGGGCGACGGTGATCGTCAACGTCGGGGCCGACAGCACGGATCTGGTGGTGTGCACGAAGTCGAACGTCTGGCAGCGCTGCATTCTGATGGGCGGCAACGCGTTCACGCAGGCGATCGCCGAGACGTTCCGGCTGAGCCCGGAGAAGGCCGAGAAGCTCAAGCGGACCGCCCCGGTCAGCCGGTACGCCCGCCAGATCTTCCAGGCGATGCGTCCGGTCTTCACCGACTGGGCGGCCGAAGTGCAGCGGTCGCTGGGATTCTACACCAGCTCCAACCCCGACGTGAAGCTCGCCCGCGTCATCGCCATGGGCGGCGGCACCCGGCTTCGCGGGCTGACCAAATATCTCCAGCAGACCGTCCAAATCCCGGTCGAGAAGCCGGAAGCCTTCAAGAAGGCGGTAATCGCGCCGGGGCTTTCCAGCGCCAAATTCCACGAAAGCGTGGCGGACTTCGGGGTCGTCTACGGCCTCGGCCTCCAGGGCCTGGGCATGGCGCGCATCGAGAGCAACCTTCTGCCGTCGAGCGTGGCGAGGTCGATGGCCTGGGCGAACAAGACCAAGTATTTCATCGGAGCGGCGGTCATGCTTCTGATCGTCTCGCTGATGTGCCTGGGGCGCGTCGGCCTTGACCGCGTCAGCTACGCGCGGAGCGAGCAGGCCCGTGCGGCGACCAAGCGAGTGGTTGCGAAGGCCCAGAGCGCCCAGGAAGTCAAGAGCCAGTTCGAGAGCCAGAAGGCCGAGTATGACGCCAAGCTGGAGGCGCAACTGTCGCCGTTCAAATACCGCGAGGTCGTTCCCGACCTGTACAATCTCATCCTGGCGGCGCTGCCCAACGCCGAGAACACGCCCGATCAGCGTGACCTGTTCCTGGCGTATGATCGCGGCGACGCCGAAAAGGTCAAGAGCATCCCGCGACCCGAGCGAAAGCAGTTGATCGTCGCGAGCGTTTCGGTGTTCTTCAGCGACGACCTGGAGACCGCCCAGTTCGGCCAGACGGCCACGATGCGCAGGGACGCGATGATGCGCGACAGCCAACTGGCGATGGACGGCGAAGACGGCTCGACCCCCGACAGCGTGATGGCCGAACTAATGGCGATCTATGGCGACCGGTACGCGGGCATGGGCGGGATTGCCAAATCATCGGAGGCCGAGAAGACGCCCGGTTTCGTCGTCAGCGTCGTCGGGTTCAGCCCCTACAAGAACGTCGGCGCCCTGGTGGATCCGCCCAACGTAACCGACAATCCTTCTCGTTGGGGCTTCGTGACACGAATCGCCAACCTCGACACGATCACCGACTCGAACTGCCCGTTCGAGCTGTACAAGAAAGACGCGGATCACTTCCGCTTCGAGTACGCCGTGGTCGAATGGGAGACCGCACCGCTGGGCATCGGACAGGTCGAGGTCATTCCCGATACGACCAACACCGCCGGCCGCACGACCGGCCGGTCCGCCATCCTGCTGGACATGAGCGGGACCCAGGGCGTCGAGATCCTCGTGGACCCCGTCACAGGAGAACGGATCGACGCTGAGCCGGTCCTCGACGCCGACGGCAAGCCCAGGGTCGATCTGCTGGGCAAGAAGCAACAGATCATCCACGATTCCTGGTTCCAGCTCGACTTCAAGCTCAAGTGGGACCATGCGCCGGAGATCAAAGGCGCTGCGGACAGCACCGCGACGACGACGGGCGGCGGCTCCCGCAAACGCAGCAGCGGCGGCAGCAGCGAGATGGAACCCTATTAGAGAAAACAGGTGAGACCCGAATGAAGGCACCAAACGTCAACATCAAGGACATCCTGAAGAAGCTCAGTTTCCTCAAGAACAACCTGGCGCTGCTCGTGCCGATCATCATCGTCATCGTGGCGCTGTTGCTGCTGATCCCCACGCGCATCCTGGGCGCCCGGCTGCGCAAGACGGTCGAAGAGCAGAGCCTCCGCACGGGCAAGACGGTCGACACTCTGATCCGCGACGTCAACTCCGCGGCCGAGGCCGAAGTCATGCGGGCGGAGATCGAGGCCCGCGCCGAAGACGTCAATGCAATCGAGGCCCTGATCGCGCGCACGGTCGAACGGGAGCTGCTGCGGTACGACATCTTCGGGCCAGATACGAACGAGACCTCGCGTGTGCTCTTCGAACGATTCGGACAGGCCTATCACGCAGGAATCGACCGGCTCATCGAGAGCGTCGGCGCGGGACTGTGTCCGGCGCGAGCGGAGATCCAGGCGGCCCTGAAGACGGCGCCGCGCAGCACGCTCCGGACGGGCATGGGAGGCGCCTACGGCGAAGGAGCCTACGGCGGCGCTCCCTATGGGGGAGGCATGGACCCGTACGGGGGGGGCGGCATGATGGGACGCGGCCAGGGCTTGGGCATCGTCACGGAAACGGACAAGAAGATCGTCGATCAGATCTGCCTGGACCGGGCCCGATCGTTCAGCGTCTATGGCAGTCCGGTCGACGTCGCCGGCTACGCGTACTGGAACGACTGGACGTTCGAGAACAAGGACAAGGCGTACCAGGACTGCTGGTACTGGCAGGTCGGATACTGGATCGTCGAGGACGTGTTCACGTCGATCGGGCAGATGAATCAAGGGGCCGAGAGCATCCTCACCGCCCCGGTCAAACGGTTGATGGGCGTGGACTTCACGCTCAAGAAAAATCGGGCCATGCGGGGCCGACGCGGCGGCTTCACGCGACGGACCAAGGAGAGCGAGAACCCGACGTACGCCACCGGCACCAAGGACGCTCTGACCACACCCTGTACCGGTCGGTTCACGACCTTGCCGATGGATGACCTGACGGGAATCGACGTGGTGCAGTTCAACGTCAAGCTGGTCATTGACGCGACACGGGTCAATTCCTTCATGGAGCAGCTCTGCACCGCCAAGCCGCACACGTTCCGAGGGTTCTACGGCGATCAGCCGGAACAGACCTACGAACACAATCAGATCGCGATTCTCGAAACGAGCGTCAGCCAGGTCGAGAAGGAAGGCTACAACCACTACTTCTATCGCTACGGCGACCAGCCTGTCGTCGAACTCGACCTGATCTGCGAGTACGTCTTCCCACGGACGCCGGCCTTCCTGGAGATCATACCCAAACAGGTCAAGGACGAGCTAAAAGGCGAAGAAAACTCCGAAGGGTAATCGAATCAGTCAAATACGACGGAATCTGACAGCGGGATAAGCTATGCGAGAATTGTTAGGCAAAATCGGACGGTTCTGCGAGAACCATGTGGAGAAGATCGTGCTCGTGATCGCCGGGGCGTTCTGCATCTGGCTGTTCTTCACGCGAGTGATCTTCAGTCCCAACGGCGTTCCGTATGACGGCAAGACCTACAGCCCCGGACAGATCGACACCGCCATTCAGAGGAAGGCCGAAGACCTGGCGCTGCAGCTCCAGAGTGGAGGCGGAACGAGCCAGAAGAAGGTCACGTACGTTCCCAAGCTCACCGGTCCGATCGATCCGAACGATCCGGTGGTCTCCAAGGTGTTCGTGGGCCGGCCCGCGCCGGAGAGCTTCCTGGAGTTGCTGCGCTCTCCCCTGAGCTTCATGAGCTCGGAGTTGGGCGCCGGCGAAGTCGTCGCGCAGTCCCCGGACGACCGCCCTCGGTATGCGCTGCCCCGCATCGGGCCGGTGACCGACGTCGCGGTCGGCCATATTCGTGCGGCGGCTTACGTGCCTCTCGAAGACGTGACTCCCCAGCGCACCTATGACGCCGTGGAAACCGAGCCCAATGACATCGATCTGGTGACGGTGGAAGCCAAGTTCAACGTGGCCGAGCTGTATCGGCAGTTCAACGCCTATTTTGCGGGAACGGAAGTGGCGAAGCAGGCGTGGCGGGACCCGTGTCTGGCCAATCCGAAATTCGCCGCCGTGCATCTCCAGCGGCAGACCCTGCTGGACGACGGAACCTGGAGCGACTGGGTGGACGTGCCGCGCAGTCGGATCGAAGCCAATCGAAGCCTGTTCCAGATCGTGGAGAATGTCAAAGAGCTGCCCCCGGGAGGTCTGGGCGTTCGGATGATGCAATACGCCGACAGGTTCGTGACCATGTCGCTCCTCCAGCCTGAGGCCTATCAGATCGCCTCGGCCGAGGAAGAGTGGTTCCCGCCCAGCTATTACACCAAGTTCAAAGAGGTTCAGAGGAAGATCGAGGCCGATGAGAAGCGCAAGGAGCGCGAGGAACAGCGCGATCGCCAGGAGGCCGATACGGGGGGTCGTCGCGACAACCTTCGCACTGCGGCCGGAGGCGCGACCGCGACCGGCACCAGCCCTCGACGCCGCGAGAGCACCACCGGCGGCGGGATGGGCGATCCCTACGGCGGCGCCGGCGGCACCCGCGATCGAGGCGCCCGGACCAGCCGGACCAGGGGAGGCGCGCCGGGGATGGGAATGGACCCGATGGCCCCTGACGCACGCCAGCGGGGCGCCCGCACGGGTCGTCGGACTCCGGGCGACATGGCCTATGACCCCGGCCTTGGCGCGTACGGCGGATATCCCATGGACGGCACCATGAGAATGACGCCGACCACCGACGAGGTCTACTACGAGTTTGCACAGGCCGCGATGAACTACACCACGGACCTCTCGAAAAGCAAAGACCCCCTGCTGTTCTGGGCTTTCGACGACACGATGGAACCGGGCAAGACCCACCGCTACCGCATCCGCCTGGGCGTGTTCAATCCCGTGGCCGGGACGGACAAGCTGGCGCCGCGCGACGCGGACAAGAAGAACCAGGTGATTCTCTGGAGTGAATTCTCGAAGGTCACCGACGCGGTGAGCGTTCCCAAGCGGCTGTACTTCTTCGCCAAAGACGTGCAGGACCGGCAGAAGACCGCGACGGTGGAGGTGGCCCGCTACCTGCTGGGTTACTGGCGTACGGAGGACTTCCAGGTCCGGCCGGGCGACGCGATCGGCAAGGAGATGGAGCCCAAGGAAGAGAAACCCAAGAGGACGGACCGCCTGATGACCCCCGGCGGGCGAATCACCGGCGCCCCGATGGGTCGGGAAATGCTCGGCATGGGGCCGTATGCCGCAGGTCCCTACGGCGGCGCTGGCGGAATGGCCATGTATCAGACCCCGGCGGACCCGGCCGACGCCGCGATCAACCCCGAGCTGATCGACTACAGCACCAATACGGTTCTGGTCGATCTGCTGGAGGTCAGCGACTGGAGCACGCAGCCCAGCCTCCAGCCGCGGGTCTACTATGACATGCTCTATACCCACGATGGCACGAGTATCGAGCGTATGCCGGTGGGGACGCGAAACTGGTCCAAGGACCTGCTGGCGACGTACCAGCTCATCTCGACGGAGAAGCGGAAGGAGCCTCAGTCGTTCAAATCGTTCCAGAAAGGCGGCTTCCGCTCTCGCGGTGGCATGGGCGGCCCCGGCGGATATGGTTCGCCCTACGACATGATGGGCGGCGGCGGCCCTTACGGTCCCACGCCCCGCAGATAACCTCCGCACACAGAACAGGTCCTATCGGTCCAATTCGACCCATAGGACCTGTTCTTCAATTCCCTTGACCCCTTCGCGCGACTGCGCTACATTCTCCGGCGTCTTTGTCCATGACGAAAAGGGCCGGAGGCAACGTGAACGAACGCATTGAACTGCTGCTGCGCATCTTGTGTGACACCATCCCCTCCCAGGTGGATGCGGTGTACCTCTTCGCGCAGACCGAACCGAACCAGGAGAGCGTCTTTGCGACCGCACGCGGACTGCTGCACCGCAAGAGCGTCGAGCGGATATGGATCTCCGACTGCGCCGCCAAGAGCGGCTACGTCGGCGCGCCCGCTTGTCGAGAGGCGATGGTCCGATCGGGCATCCCCCAGGGGACCATCGAAGAGGTCCCGATGGAACCGACCGAAATCCTGCACACGCAGATCGAGGCGCATGCCGTGGTCCGATTCGCCAAGGCGCGAAGGCTGCGGAGTCTGATCGTGACCTCGGCGCCGTTCCACCAGGAGCGGGCGTTCATGGCGGTCGTCACCGCCGCCCTTCGGGAGTGTCCGCCGCTGAAGCTCTACAGCCTGCCGGGCAAGGCCCGGAACTGGGACGAGGTCGTGACCCATTCCCAGGGGATCCTCACGGGCACGCGCGCCGACCTGATCGAATCGGAGCAGCAGCGCATCGACAAGTACACCGCCCAAGGCGACCTTGCGGCGCGCACCGAGGTCCTGCGCTACCTACGTCGGCGCGACGCCGCCGATTGAGCCGGCCGAACGATCCGGTCAGCTCATCAACTTCCGCAGCAGGGCGCGCTGGAAGTGGAGGCGGTTCTCCGCCTGGTCGAAGAGGATCGAGTGGGGCGACTCAGTGACTTCGTCGCTGATCTCGAACCCGCGATAGGCGGGCAAGCAGTGCATGACACGGACGTGCTTTGGCGCGGCGGCCACGAGAGCGGCGTCGACCTCGAAGCCGGCGAACTCCCTGCGGCGTTTGTCTTTCTCATCCTCCTGACCCATGCTGACCCAGGTGTCGGTGTAGATGAAGTCGGCCTGCGTCACGGCGGCGCGCGGGTCGCTCATCTGCGTGACACAGCCCGGCGCAAAGCCGTTGGCCACGCGGATGGAGGCATCGTCCAGCTCATAGCCGGCGGGCGAGGCGATGATCAGCTTCATCTTCAGCTTGCCGGCGGCAAAGGCCAGCGAGCGCGCAACGTTGTTGCCGTCCCCGATGAAGGCGATGGTGATGCCCTCGATCCGTCCGAAATGCTCGCCGATCGTCAGCGCGTCGGCCATCGCCTGGCACGGGTGCGACCAGTCGGTCAGCGCGTTGATGACCGGGATGTCGGCATACCGGGCCAGGTCGACCACGGTGCGGTGCTCGAACGTCCGCGCCATGATCCCGTGGACGTAGCGACTGAGCACTCGCGCGATGTCCTTGACCGGCTCGCGCGTGCCGATGCCGCCGATGTCTTCGGGCTTGACGTAGATCGGGCTGCCGCCCAGGTCGGTCATCGCGACCTGGAAGCTGATGCGGGTCCGCAGGCTGGGCTTTTCGAACAGCATGGCGAGGGTCTTGCCCGCCAGGCACAGATCGCGCCGGCCGGACTTGTACATCGCCTTCAGGGACCGGCTCTCTTCGAGCAGCGCGTTCAGTTCGTCGGTGGAACACTCGCTGATGGCAAGGAAGTCTTCCATGGTCAACTCCCGGACAAGACGTTGTCAAAGATGCCGATGGCCTCGTCGATCTGCTCGCGTGTCACGGTCATGGGCGGCATGAAGCGGATCACGGTGTCGTGCGTGCAGTTGATCCTCAGACCCTTCTCCAGGCACGCGGCGACGATGGCAGCGCCGGGGCGCATCAGTTGGATGCCGATCATCAACCCGATGCCCCGGACGTGGTCGATGATCGCGTGTTTGTCCTTGAGCGAGCGGAGCTTGTCCTGTGCGTACTGGCCGATCTCGGCGGCCTGCCGGAGCAGGCCGTCCTCCTCGATGGCCTCGATGGTCGCGACGCCGGCGGCACAGGCCAGGCAGTTGCCGCCGAACGTGGAGGCGTGCTTGCCCGGCACCAGCGAGGCGGCGATCTCGGGTCGGGCCATCATCGCGCCGATGGCGACGCCGCCGCCGAGGGCCTTGGCCATCGTGATGATGTCCGGCTCGACGTCGTAATGCTGATAGGCGAACCACTTGCCGGTCCGCCCGATGCCCGTCTGCACCTCGTCGAGGATCATGATCGCTCCTCTGGCGTCGCACAACTCGCGAATGGCGCCGAGGAACTCGGCCGTCGCGACGTTGATGCCGCCTTCGCCCTGGATCGGCTCGACCATCACGGCGGCGACCTCGTCGGTGAACGCCGCCTCCAGCGCCGCAACGTCGTTGAACGGAATGTACGCAAAGCCCGGCAGCAGCGGCAGGAAGCCGTCGTGGTACTTGGGCTGCGCGGTGGCGGTGACGGTGGCGAAAGTGCGGCCGTGGAAGCTGCCCTCGGCGGTGATGAACTTGTACTTGCCCTTGGCGGTGTGCAGACGCGACAGCTTCAGGGCCGCCTCGTTGGCCTCGGCGCCGCTGTTGCAGAAGAAGCACTTGCCTCCGAAGGCCCGCTCGCTGAGCAGTTGGGCCAGCTTGCCCTGCGGCTCGGAGTAGAAGGTGTTGTCGATGTGGATCAGCTCGCCGACCTGGCGGCGCACCGCCTCGACCACCTTGGGGTGACAGTGGCCGATGCCGCTGACCGCCCAGCCGGGAAACATGTCGAGAATCTTGTTGCCGTCGGCGTCGTAGAGGTAGGAGCCTTCGCCCTTGACCATGACGCGGGGCAGCCGGCCGTAGTTGGCGATCACGTATTTGTCAAACAGTGCTATCGTTTCTTGCGTTGTCATAGATCCCTCTGGAGTCTGGGGATGAATATCTCTTGTGGCTTCGAATGGAATCGGTCCTGTAGGGCGTACAGGACCTATGGCCTTCGCACGATCTCGGTGCCGATGCCCTTCTCGGTGTAGATTTCCAACAGCAGGGAGAGGTCGATGCGGCCGTCGATGATGTGGGCCTTGCGCACGCCGGCCTCCAGCGCCATCAGGCACGCCTCGACCTTGGGGAACATCGCGTCGGTAATCACGCCGGCGTCGATCATCTGCTTGATCTGCTCCTCGTCGAGGCTGCTGATCCAGCTCTCGGGGTCGTTGATGTCGCGGCGGATGCCGTGCGTGTCGCTGACCATCACCAACTTCTCGGCCACCACCGCCGCCGCCACCTTGCCCGCGGCGCTGTCGGCGTTGACGTTCAGTTTGCCGCCGGCCTTGTCGATCGCCACCGAGGCGATCACGGGAATCGTGCCCTCGGCGCAGAGCGTCTTGAGCAGCTTGCCGTTGACATCGGTGACCTTGCCGACCAGGCCGAGGTCGAGCTTGCGTCCCTCCGGGCCGGGCAGCCGCAGCGTCTCGGCCATCAGCACGCAACTGCTCAGCGAATGCAGGCCCATCGCCCCGCAGCCCAGCTCCTCCAGCGTCTGGCAGATCGGCACGTTCGTCTTGTGGACCAGCGTGTGCTCGGCGATGTTCAGCGTCCGCTGGTCGGTATAGCGGCGGCCCTGCACCCAGACCGGCTCCAGGCCCGCCTCGTTCATCGCGCGGGTGATGGCCTTGCCGCCGCCGTGGACGATGATCGGCCGCATCCCCACCGTCGCCATGAACGCCACGTCGGTCAGCAGATTCCGCTGCGCCGCCGGATCGTCCAGCACGCTGCCGCCCAGCTTGACGACCACAATCCGCTCGCGAAAGGCCCGGATGTACTCCATCGCCTCGACCAGGGCGGCCGCTTTGGCAATCGCCTCTTGCACGTAAAGACTCCTTGGACTCCAATAAAAAAAGAATCTTTCAATTTATGCTCGCCGGGCGCGCAAGTCAAGCGCTATTCTCGGCGAAATCAGCGGAATTGCGTCTCTCACTGGTTCTCCCAGCCGGCGAGTGGCGGGACCTCGAGGGGCCAGGCGAGATGCAGGTTGCCGCCGGGGCCGAGAGAGCTCTCCGGCAGATTTCCGACCCGTCGGCTCCTCCGGAGCTGGTCCGACACCGTAACCTTTCGGACGTGGCCGTCCAGCATGGAGACATAGGAGTGCCCCGTGTTCAGGTCGCCCCCGCGCGGACGGTGGTAGGTCGCAAAGGCGTCGCCGACGTCGGTCTCCGGCATCGTCGACGCATAGGGACGCTGCGGGGATGTGTCGAAGGTGGTGTACGAAGGCCCGATGTCCAGAGACCCGATCGTGATGGCGCCGGTGACCCTGAACCTCGGCGTCCGCGAGTCGATGGGATCGCCGGGATCATTCATGGTCCCGTCCTGGGTTCCTCCCCAGGGGCCGCTGAGATTGTGCAGCGCCGGCCATCGCGATTCCGTGTTGATCGTCCAGGAATTCTCCTCGCCGAAGGCAAACACCTCGGCAGGACTTCGCGTAACCTGCGTTTCCCGGCGGACGGTTGTCTTTCGGACGGTCCTGGCATCCACGGCGTTTCCCGCCCCCCCGCCAAGAGTCCCGGTCAGAAAGGTCCTGTGCAGGTTCCCGTTCATCGTGTAGCAGTACTGGGGGGCGATGTGCGGGAATTCGTTCGGGTCGGGTCTGTCATGCCGTAGCGGAATCCCGCCCCCCGGAGCAATTGCCCCACCCAAACTGGGCTGAGGCCGCCTGGGTTTGTTGGGGTCCTGGTTGTTGCAGCCTCGTTCGAGGTAGGCGCGAACGCCCGTCTTGCAGAGAAGGACCTTGGGATTCCCCAGATAGGGTATCAGAGAGCCCTGGAGCTCCTTGTGATCGCGCAGCAGCCGGCTGGACGGTCCGATCCCGGCGTCGTGCCAGCGGCAGGTCCAAGGGTACCGGGCTCCGTGAGCCAACCGGGACGGCGCCGCGGGATCGTGGGACCTGAAGGATTCTCTGGAATGGTAGATGTAGGTGGGATGGGGAAACAGGCCGTCATGGTCGCTGCAGTAGGTCTTGAGCATCACGGTCATCTGATGCAGGTTCGACCGGCACACCGTCTCGTGGCCCTGCTCGCGCACCAACCTCGTGACGGGCAGACTCAAGGCAATCAGCACGGCGATGATCGCCACGACCACGAGCAGCTCGATGAGTGTAAAGGCTCTCTTCATTCTCGCGCCCTCCCTGCTATCGTCGCCATCGCCGGGATTCGCCCTTCCCCGCCAGGTCGGTGCTCCCGGACGCACCGACCCCACCATACCACGGTCCGCCCCGGACTTCAAGGCATCTGGAGGACGCGATTACCCGTTTTGGCCTCGACTGGCTGAAGGTCGGTCAGGACGCTGGGAGGCGACGGATGAATCCCCGGAGGCCACCTGTTTGTGGTAGGGGCGAATCATCATTCGCCCCTGCGGACGAAGCCGATGCCGGTGTTGTCATCTCGACTGAAGCCTTGGCGATCCGCCGGCCGGAGGGGTCGTAGGTGTAGGTGATCTGCTCCCAGTCGGTTGTCGACGAGCCACCACCACCACTGGGCGTCCACTGGAGACGTAGGGGCGAATGATTATTCGCCCCTACCTGTCGCTGCTGCTGTCCTTGCTGTACACCCAGACCAGGGCGTGCTCTCCGTCCCCGCCCAGCGGGTACGACTTCTGCAGCCAGCCCACCTCCCCGCCGATCCGGTCCTGAAGCACCCCGTCCAACAACCAACCGCCCGGCACAGGCCCACCTTCCATCACCCGCCTGTCGGACAAGCCCATCATACCTCGATCCAGGAGAACGCCCCACCCATTATTCTCCTAATGATTGACGAAAGGCTTAACCCTCAACCCCGCCCAGCTATCGAGTCCTGCGCGGCACCTCCAGTGACAAGGTCAAGTCGGGGTAACCATCATCTCCGATCGCCCAGAGGTCTTCTGTCCCATTGTCTGTCTCTTCGACAAAATCCCATCCAGCTTTCAGGAATGTCTCGATGTCGCGCATCTCAGACATGCTCACGCCAGTGCCGCCCGCGCTGGCCAGCATCTGTGAGGTATCGGTATCCCAAAAGCTGTAGACGGCTGCGTCTGCGCCAAAATCGTCATACCCAATGAGTCCGCCCACATCGCGCAAGCCGCTGACGGCACCGGTGCTATAGCACCGTGACACATCCCGCCAGTTCTGCCCGATGAGCCCCCCGATGTAGTACGCACCAGCCACCGAACCTCTCGCATAGCAATCGCCTACGATGCTGGCGTTGCTCCCGACGAGTCCCCCGAGATTCGCACACCCGACAATCGCCGCTGTGCTGTAGCAGGACCGGATCGAACCGCCATTGAGTCCCGCAAGACCGCCTACGTGAGCGGCACCGGAGACCGCCCCCTGGCTATAGCTGTTGATGACGATCCCCGCGTTTTCGCCTGCGAGCCCTCCGGCCTGCCCATTTCCCATGCTCGCGCCTGCAAAAGAACACGCGGAGACTTCTCCCTGGTTATATCCTACGAGCCCGCCGGTCACGGCCCCTGCCCTGATGAAGCCGCTGACGGAACAGCCTGCAACCTTGCCGTAATTCTCGCCAGCTAGGCAGCCCGCCGTCTCGTCCCCGGCCTCCACCGCCGTCATCTCCAGGTGCAAACCAGTCACCGTCGCGCTGTTCTTGATCTTCCCGAAGAAGCCACTAGACGCGTATTGGTGGAATCCGTGAATCCGATGCCCGCATCCATCCAAGTGACCATCGAATTCGCTCACAACTGGAGCCAGCCATTCGATCCCGGACAGATCGATATCTGCGTCGAGGGCACAGCAGCGACCACCAGCATAATAGATCATCGCCGCCAGCTCTCTGGCGGCAGATACGAGATAGGGGCTGTCGGCGGTGCCTTCTCCTACCAGCCACACCGGCTCAGCGCTGGAGAACGCGGCCAACACCGGATAACCGGCATCTTCCGGTGCAATCCACATATCGACAATCCCATCGCGCTGTTCGGCGGCAAAATCCCATCCGGCGTCGATGTAGGTCGATACCTCGTACATCTGCTCCGTGCTCAGTCCCAGCCCGCCACGACTCGCGAATACGCCGCTGAGGTCGGTATCCCAGAAGCTGCTCGACACCACGCGAGGCGGAGTGCCCCTCCCGCCCGAAGGGGACATGCCCACCAGACCACCAGCATTGCCACCGACTACTGTGCAAGCCGCGTAGCAACGCCAGATATCGCCTTCTGCAAGAGCCCCGAGCAACCCGCCAACCGCTCCGGCGACACCCTCGACGTATCCCCGGCTGAAGCAGTCGAGAATATGTCCCCGCAGTTGATAGCCCACTAATCCGCCAACGTTGCCATGGCTGGTGATACGCCCTTCCGTATAGCAACCGACGACGTGGCCCATGTTGATACCGGCCAGCAT